>VAPE01021147.1_pt1 | contig 15357 bp, 10 predicted proteins | sample 3393911 | NCBI WGS metagenome assembly VAPE01 (sample SAMN08290436, study PRJNA428436) | hydrothermal vent metagenome | isolation source: Deep-sea hydrothermal vent chimney | place: Atlantic Ocean: South-mid Altantic Ridge | reverse complement strand
TTAAGCCTGCCAGCGCCGATGATACTGCTATACCAGGTGGGAAAGTAGGCCGTCGCCAACCTTTTTAAAAGCCTCAGCATTTATTTGTTGAGGCTTTTTTTTATGAATTTTTTAGTGGTGCGCCTCTTGCCTTTCCATGCTGAGAAGTTACCCCGATAGCTATGGAGCCAGCGCCGATGATACTGTCTTGCCTGAGGCGAGATGGGAAAGTAGGCCGTCGCCAACCTTTTTAAAAGCCTCAGCATTTATTTGTTGAGGCTTTTTTTATGCGTGGATTTTTTTTCAAGTTTTGAGTAGTCGAAATAAAGAAAACCCCATGTTTAAATTAAAGCGTAAGATTAGCGGTAAGCAAAAATCATAGCGTATATTATCAAAAAGATCAATGCCAGCCCTATTCCCAAGGCTATAAATCCAAATATTCTTATCCAACGTTCCCTCTCTTTAGATACTGGCCCGGCCATTTTAGATTCGAAGCCCTTATTTTTAACAAACTCTTCATATTCAAGAGGTTTGTCGTGTTTAAGTTCGTCAAGAGTTACCCTGCCGGAAAAAATCACCGGATCTATGGGAAACTTGTCAGGACGGAAGTGGGTGTTAAAGAAATGTATGGTGAAAATGAATCCAACAGCAAGCAGTGCCTCGTCACTATGAATAATAGTAGCCACATTGAGTACCCAACCTGGTAGAAAATATGTAAAAAATACTGGAAACCAAAGAAGCAACCCTGTTCCACCTATTATAAAGACTCCCCAGAATACAGCAAAGTAGTCAAATTTTTCCCAATATGAGAACCGTCCAAATTTGGGTTTTTCACCTTTCCCAAAATACCACTTTACATGTTGCTTGAACTGTTTCACATCGTTTAGATTGAACATAAGGGAATCTTCACCAAAAATATATGCCAACCATGATTTGTTCGTTTGGCGTTTCATCCGTACTACCTGCCGCAGATGAAATATGAACACACCAATTAATATCACCGCAGCAATCCTGTGAAGTACTTCTGTCACGCCAAATCCACCAAAAAAACCGGATACAAATACTGCCCAGTCTGTGTAAGAAAACTTCAAAGTCATGCCGGTTATAGCTAATGTAAAGAAAGACAAAAGCATGATAAGATGCAGAATACGCGAGGATTTATTAAATCGCATGTAGTATTTTTCAGGCCTGGAGTGTTTATATACCCGCCATTGTTCCCTGGTTTGCCATAAACGCCGAAGCCATAGCATGTTGTGAATAATGAAAAAAGAAAGCGTACCCACCAATAGAATTGTCATGAACCAGAAGGTATAGAAAAGATAAGGATATTTATCTCTGTTATGGTGTGTGGCATGAGTCAGGTATCCGGCAAACTTCCTGTGTACATTTTGATGACACTTGCCACAGGTTTTCAATTCATTATTATAACTTAAGGTAGAACGCGGGTCATCGGGCGACAGAATTTTATGAGTTCCATGGCAGTCCCAGCATTTGGCCGCTCGCTCCTCACCCAATCTGGAAACCTGCCCATGTACTGTTTCAAAATAGGTGTTTGCCTCCTCCTCATGGCAGTTTCCACATTTGTACATCATTTTAGTTCGGAAACCTTTTATGTTTATCCGACTAATATTATGAGAACTGTGACAAGTTTCACAAACAGGAAGTTTTTTCTTTGTTATTACATTACCAGGCCAATGAACGCTCATTTTAAATTTATCTTCTATTCCCTTATGGCACTTTCCACAAGTGTTTGCTAAATTTTTCGGGTTCACTGAAGATTCTGGATTTTTAGGGGAAAGCTGATGATGGGCAGTATGACAATCGGTACATTTAGCAGCAACCACCAAGCCACTTTCTAACAACCCTCTCCCGTGAACGCTATTAATGTAACTTTCTACAATATGTCGGTTTCCACCTACCATTTTGGCCGCAGGTTTTCCTGCACTGTGACAACTACCGCATAGTTTGGGAATATTTGTAGCAAAAGTAGGCGAGGATGGAAGTAGGTGGCTCTGTGTTTTATGCGGGTTATGGCAAGTTATACATTTGGGGGCATTGGGGTTATTTTGTTCAGCCAGTTTTCCATGAATACTGGTTTTATATCGTGCTACCACATCAGCATGACAGATACTGCAATCCACGTGCTTGGTTATAGCAGCACAGGGACGCTTAAGAATGCTTTTTACCTGAGTATGACATTGTGCACAAGTAATTTTAACATGAGTTGAGGAATTATACGCCTTTTTATCTACGTAAAGAGAAATAGTTTTGCCATCCTTTTTCATAGTAAGCTTTTTATTCGAGTGGCAACGGAGACACTCTTTATCGCTTACTCCCTTTAGATTAATAGGTGTAAGCCTAATCTTATGAGGAGGATGACAGTCGGTACAGGTAGGAATCTCGTGGGGTGCTTTCTCCCACAATTTACCCTCAATAACTTTAACGTGTACTTTCTCTATTCTTGAATGACATCTAGCACAAGTTTTTGCAACATTTCTTGGATTAATACTAGACTCCGGATTATTATAGTCTAAAATCAGATGAGCATTGTGGCAGGATGTACATACGGCCGTAACTTTAAGTCCCATCTTGAAAAGCCCCTGACCGTGAATACTTGATGAATAATTCTTCAAAATTTGTTTTTGAGGGATATTATATTTCAGCGAGACCTTTGAACCTTCATGATGGCATCGTCCACACAAGATAGGAATATTCATTGTTGAGATGGGGGAATCGGGATTCGTATGAGATCGGATATTATGGAATCCGTGACAAGTGATACATGTCGGGGCCAACAGATTACCTTTCAGCGCAGCCCGTGCATGCACACTCTTCGACTCTTTACTAACCTCGCTGCTATGGCATTTAGCACAAACACTAATTTCTTTATTCTCTGTATTTGGTTTGCTTACATTGTGTCCGGTATGGCAATCTGTACAACCAACCAGTGGCTTCCCTCCAGCCTTAACACCATGAACACTATGCTCTACAACGGTCAACTGTTTTGAATGACACTTTCCACATAGACTATACGAATTACTTACATTAGTTGGTGCGTTAGGATTACCTGGAGATAATACATAGTGATTGCCGTGACAGTAAACGCAACCTTTCGATGGGAAACCGGATGCCTTAGTCCAACTACCATGTGGCCCATTTTGGAGTTTGCTCCCCACATCATCGTGACAATCAGTGCAGTCTACAGGTTTAGGGTTCCTGGTATGTGGAAATTTGGTATCTGCCAGATCAGCGTGACAATCAGTACAATCCAATTCACTATGAACAGAAGCCTTGAATTTAGCGGGATTAACATACAATGATATTGTTTTATGATCTTTCTGCATTATCAATGCAGTATCGCTATGACAACTTAAACATTTAGATGTTTGAGAGTATAAGATTTGATTGCCAAACAATAAGAATATAATTATGATAAATAAAGGAACATTGTTTTTAAAAACTCCTGGAATTTTGTTTGACATAATGAACCTTTTTATTAATATACCCAAAACTACGGATAAATTCTGTAATTAAGTTCTATGTACATGACAAAATTTTAATACAATCGTCAAATAGATTGAAATTAAGCAAGTTATTTAATGCCTTAGCATTCTGATTTACTCCATTTGATGGGGATAAATTGTAGTATTAGCCAGGCCGGGTTCTCCTGCTACTATGGAGTGCAGCGAAATAGCGGTAAGGGGCGCAGCGACAGGTTAGGCGGCTTTCACACCGGCTTTGAAGCCTTTTCCAAGGTCAACCTATTTTCCAAATCCTGGAATAAACATTGGAACTCTTCTTTTATAGGCTTCATATTCTTTACCAAATTCACGGGTCAGCTCCTTCTCTTCCTTTCTCGATATAAGATAAAACAACCCGGCTATCAAGGGGGTAATGAGTAAAGAGTACCATGCAGATAAAAGAAAAGAAAAGCCAATATGCGTTAGTAACCATCCAAGATGTTGTGGGTGTCTGACAATAGTATAAATGCCTGTGGCGATAACTTTCTCCGGCCTATGCGTTTCTGAAACTATTCGTGACAATTCTCTTACCGATTTGATCAAAAGCCAAACTCCCGACAACACAAAAAGAACAGCTATCATCAAGTTAATCAATGGGATGGAGAAATTGATAACTGGAATTGTGATCGATGTATTTTCAAAAATCGGAGTAATAAATCCGGGTTGGGGTGAAAACCAGATTCCAATCAACGAGAAAAACAACAGATTAGCTGACAAACGGCCATAGATTTCACTAATTTTCACTCCTTTCTCCTTTCCGTACTTTTCTTGAAATTTCAGGTGCTCTACTGACTGGAAATGAATTGGTACTGCCGCAATTACACCTATTACACAAATAAAAAACAAAATATACATTTTGAACCTCCGGTTTTATAAATTTTTCATAAGATTCAATACTTCAATTAATTTTCCATCTTACCTGAATATCTTTTACGGTGGGAAGCAGATGGTCAAAGTAATGGATTTTCATGTTTTCTCTGTTTTATTATACTTAACGATTTTTCTCCTTTCCGGATGGTTCAAGATTAAGAAAATCTTGTAAAAGCGGTCCGAAAAGCTCATAAAATTCCTCAATCTTTTTCAAACGTTCGATAGAAATATGAGCTTTTTTTTTGTCTTCATTCGATAATGACATGAAATTTTTCTCAAGTATTCTCTTGCTTTCATTTTCAACCATTTATTATAAAAGTTATGAATGTTCTGTACAAATATAATATAAAAATCCTCTATAAAACTTCCGGGATAAACTGTATTTTAGCAGGAAATTATTTTTTTAAGAACAGCTGTTATGAAATTAAAAACATTGACATTTATTTTGTTTTTGATAAGCGCTGTAACATATGCCCAGACCAAAGGCGACCGGGGATATCATGTCAGGGTTGGCGATACGGTTCCGGACATTGTTTTGCATCTTACCGATGGAACCAACACTTCGCTGCAAGCGCTCCGGGGAAAAGTTGTGGTTTTGCAGTTTACGGCCAGCTGGTGTCCGGTGTGCCGCAAAGAGATTCCCCATTTGGAAAGTGAAATATGGCAGGCTTTCAAAAACAAAAATTTTGTCCTCATCGGTGTGGATTACGATGAGCCGTTAGGCAAAGTAAGGGCTTTTAAAAAAGAGATGAAGGTTACCTATCCCTTTGTGCTGGACCCGGGAGCAAAAATTTTTACACAGTTTGCTTACAAAGGCGCCGGCGTTACCCGCAATGTGATCATCGACCCGACGGGAAAAATTGTTTTTCTAACTAGACTTTATAATACAAAGGAATTTGAATCTATGAAAACTAAGATAAAAACTTTGCTGTCAATAAAGTAGCTCATTAATAAACCGTAATAGTGTTCAAAGGGAGATACAAAGGAAGAATAGTCAACTTCTGCCGCTTTGAGTGCCACACTCAAAGTAATAAATCACTTTCCTTCCGCTCATTCGGGTTTGCAACCCGGATCTTTCCGGAAAGGATGATTTGAAATCACCCGGCGCATTTATTATCATCAAATTGCTCGAATAATACTTTTCGTGTAATTCGATGACGGTAGTCAAAAAATCGTTCTCTGGATTTTCTTTTAAACGGCTCTAAATTATATTCCTTGTTTCAAGATGAGGAAGTTTTTGCGTTTTTAGTTTACATTTGCGACTAATTTTTCGCAAAAGTGCAAAGCGATAACATAAAAAATACCATTATGGGAATTAAATTTCGGCTTATTGTCATGAACTTCCTTCAGTTCTTTGTCTGGGGTGCATGGCTACTTTCATTTGGTAAATATCTCGGGGCAACTCTGCATTTTAGTGGCGAACAAATTGGCGCCATTTTTATGACGCTGGGCATCGCCTCACTTTTCATGCCCGGGCTGTTGGGTATTGTGGCCGACCGCTGGATTAAGCCTAACAAGCTTTTTGCACTGGCGCACATTCTCGGCGCTTTTCTGTTGTACCTCGCAGCAAGACAGACAGGTTTTGATTCGCTTTACCTCGTGATGTTGCTTTACCTAATGCTCTACATGCCTACCATTGCACTGGACAACACGGTGTCGTACTGTATTCTGGAAAAAGAAGGTTATGATATTGTGAAAGATTTCCCGCCTATTCGCGTGTGGGGAACCATCGGCTTTATTATTGCTGTTTGGTTAATTGATTTGCTGGGATGGGGACTGAGTAACATGCAACTTTATTTTTCTGCTGCTTTTTCATTGGTTTTAGGACTTTATGCGCTTACCCTTCCCGATTGTGCTATCGAAAAATCAAAGGCAAAAAAGACTCTCGTTCAGGCTTTGGGTCTGGATGCTTTTGTGCTCTTTAAGGATAAGAAAATGGCAATTTTCTTCATCTTCTCCATGTTGCTTGGCGCTGCCCTGCAGATTACCAACATGTGGGGTGAAGCTTTCCTACACGATTTTGGAAAAATCGCCGCTTATAAAGGCGCTTTTGCCGTCACACATAACGGCATTTTAATGTCGGTTTCCCAAATGTCGGAAACGCTGTTTATCCTTACCATTCCCTTTTTCCTGAAGCGGTTTGGTATTAAAAAGGTTATGCTCATGAGTATGTTTGCCTGGGTACTTCGTTTTGGCCTTTTTGGCATCGGCTCGCCGGTGGGGTTTGGCCTTGTTTTCCTGCTCTTTTCCATGATTATTTACGGTATGGCTTTCGACTTTTTCAATATCTCAGGTTCGTTGTTTGTAGAAATGGAAGCCGAGCCTAAAATCAGAGCCAGCGCCCAAGGCTTGTTTATGATTATGACCAACGGCCTCGGCGCCATGATTGGCGCTTATGGCAGCGGGGTAATTATCGAATATTATACTCTAAACGGCACGCGTGACTGGCAGACCATTTGGTTTATCTTTGCTGCTTATTCCCTTGTTGTCGGCATAACTTTCATGCTGTTGTTTAAATATAAACACGACCCCAAATCTATGACGCAAATCCAGCATTAACGAAGTGCCTAAAGTGTCTAAAGTTTAAAAAGTACTTCAAGTTATTTGGCACGAGTACGCAGGGAACATTTATTTCTTCAAATAGATTTCGAAAGAGTAAGTAAAATTATTTTGCGGGTCATCGTCCACAAGCCGGCTTTCGGTTAGAATCCATTCGCCGGGAGAGATTTCGGGAAAAAAGGTATCCGCTTCAAAATCTTTGTGTACGCGGGTGATGTAAAGCTTTTGGGCGAAAGGCATAAACTGGCGGTAAATGGAGCCGCCGCCAATGATGAAATTCTCCTTTTCGGTATCCATTTTTTCAATGGCATCTTCTATAGAATACGCCATCAGGCAACTATCGATCTGTTCCCCGGCGACATCGGTAATCACCATATTTGTCCGGTGGGGCAATGGTCGTGTGGGCAGCGAAAAATAGGTACGTTTTCCCATGACCACAAAATGGTTTTTGGTAAGCTGTTTAAACCGCTTCAAATCATCCGAAATATGCCAGAGTAGATCGTTGTCTTTTCCAATGGCATAATTTTCGGCAATAGCCACAATAATGGATATTTTTTTTTCACTCATTTATTTTTCCTTTACTTTTTTCATTCACCATTCACCATTCACACCGAAATTTTTCCTTTGATATGCGGATAAGGATTGTAATTTTTCAATGTAAAATCTTCGTAGGTAAAGCAAAAAATATCTTTTACCTCCGGATTGAGTTCCATCTTCGGCAACGGCCGGGGCGTACGCGTCAGCTGCATGGCCACCTGCTCCAGATGGTTCAGGTAAATGTGTGCATCACCCAGCGTGTGGACAAAATCGCCCGGCTGCAAACCGGTAGCCTGTGCCATCATCATCGTCAGCAGAGCATACGAAGCAATGTTGAAAGGTACGCCGAGAAAAATGTCGGCACTCCGCTGGTAAAGCTGGCATGAGAGCCTGCCGTTGGCCACATAAAACTGGAACCAGGCATGACAGGGCGGGAGGGCGGCTTTTCCGTTGGCTACGTTTTCGCTGAAACTTTTTCCCGTATCGGGCAATACCGACGGGTTCCAGGCTGCAACGATAATTCTACGACTGTCAGGATTGTTTTTTATTTGGTTCAGCACGATTTTTATCTGGTCGATATCCTCGTTGTTCCAGTTACGCCACTGGGCGCCGTACACCGGACCCAAATCACCATTTTCGTTGGTCCAGGCATCCCATATTTTCACGCTGTGTTCATGGAGATAATTCACGTTGGTTTCACCTTTCAAAAACCACAGCAGTTCGTAAATAATCGATTTCAGGTGGATCTTTTTGGTGGTAAGCAGCGGAAAACCTTCGTTTAAATCAAAACGCATTTGGTAACCGAAGATGCTTTTGGTGCCTGTACCGGTACGGTCGCCTTTCTCCGCTCCGTTATTTACCACATGCTGCAATAAGTCCAGATATTGTCTCATAAATTAATTTATCTTTTTCAAGAATGCCAACTCCGGCCGGTATTAAAACTATTTGTCTAAAGTTTCTCTTTCCGTTTTTTTATTTCGTCACGAATGCGGGAAGCCTCCTCATAATTTTCTTCTTCGATGGCTTTCTTTAGCAGGTCTTCCAGCTCTTCCAACAGGTAATTTTCATAAGCATAGTCAGTGGTGGAGGATTCCACATGTTTTACTTCGGCTTCTCCTTCGGTTTCAGGTTCCGTATCCGATTCTTCAATTACAATGCCGGCTTCATCAATGATTTCGGCAGCAGCATAAATCGGGCAGTCAAAACGGAGAGCTAAGGCTACCGCATCAGACGTTCGACTGTCAATTTCCACCTTCTTACCATCTTTCTCACATACCAGTTTAGAATAGAAAATGCCTTCCTCAAATTTATTAATCACCACCTCTTTGAGGTGTATGCCAAAGCTTGTGGCAAAATTTTTAAATAAATCATGGGTCAGTGGTCGTTGTGGTTTCATCTTTTCCAGAAAAATAGCAATCGCCTGTGCCTCGAAACCACCGATAATAATCGGCAGCCGTTTGTCCTCTCCCACAACTCCGAGAAACAAGGCGTAAGCCCCACTTTGCGATTGGCTGTAAGACATTCCCGCCACAAACATCTCAATTTTTTTCATGCTTTACTTTTTCATTTAACAGCAAATAAAATTAAATATAATTCGGTTATCAGCGTCTGAAAATGAAGATGTTTTCATTGGTTTTATTAACAACGATATGAATTGTTATTTATAAACAAACTAAATTCAAGGATAAAACATTACAAATCAATTAATAAGATATTTGCTCTTATACATGGAGCAAAAAATATTATTAACAATTCCACAATGACGCCCTGTCATTAATGTGAATTTCTATATTTGTACCCACAATGCAAACGTTTTAAATTAAGTTATTCAAAAAAAAATCATCTAACATGAAAAAATTTCTATCCTTAATTGCTGTGTTTAGTATTCCGGCTTTTTCGATGGCCAGTGAGGCGGATTTGGTGATCCCCAATGGCATGAAGAACGAAACCATTCTTTATTGGACATTTCTGGTAACCTTTGCCGGGTTACTGTTTGGTTTATTTCAGTACAAAAGAGTAAAAAAAATCAGGGCTCACGAATCTATGCTCGAAGTGGCCGATGTTATTTATCAAACGAGTAAGACTTACCTTGTTCAACAAGGCAGGTTTCTCGCTATTCTTTTTGCTATTATCGGCACCATTGTAGCTTTCTATTTTGGCTTTCTTTCAGGAGGAAATTTCGGCGTTAGTGGTGTGTTAATGATTTTAGGATGGATGATCTTGGGTATTTTGGGCTCTTATGGTGTTGCCTGGTTTGGCATCAGGATGAACACTCTGGCCAACTCCAGAATGGCTTTTGCCTCTTTGGAAAAGAAACCAATTAAATTACACAGTATTCCTTTGACTGCGGGGATGAGTATTGGCGTTATGCTTGTATCTCTCGAACTCACCATGATGACAATAATCCTGATATTTGTTCCGGGTGAATATGCCGGAGCCAGTTTTATCGGCTTTGCCATTGGCGAGTCGTTGGGAGCTTCCGCTTTGAGGATTGCCGGCGGTATTTTTACCAAGATTGCCGATGTGGGTTCCGACCTGATGAAAGTGATCTTTAAAATTGATGAAGACGACCCGCGAAACCCGGGAACTATTGCCGACTGTGTGGGCGACAATGCAGGTGATAGTGTAGGGCCAACCGCTGATGGTTTTGAAACTTACGGTGTTACCGGTGTCGCTTTGATTTCTTTTATAGTTTTGGCTGTATTTAAAAAGTCTATACAAATTGAATTGCTTACATGGATTTTTGTTATTCGTGTTCTTATGATTGTTACTTCCGTTTTGGCTTACTGGATTAACGATGCCATTACCAACCTCAAATATCGCGATGCTGAAGACCTTGATTTTGAAGCTCCTCTGACTTCCCTGATTTGGATTTCTTCGATACTTTCCGTTATCGCTACTTTTTTTGTCAGCTATTTCATTATCGGGAAACTGCCTCATGATTTGTGGATAGTTTTATCTATCATTATTAGTGCGGGTACCATTGGAGCCGCTTTGATTCCGGAATTTACAAAAATCTTCACCAGTCCTAAATCAATACATGTGAAAGAAGTGGTTGAAGCTTCCAAAAAAGGCGGCGCTTCTCTGAATATCCTTTCAGGTCTTGTTGCAGGAAACTTTAGTGCATTCTGGGAAGGGATGGTATTTTTCGTACTTATGTTTATCGGATATTATGCCAGTCTTCATGGTTTGAGTAATTTTATGATCTATCCTTCCATTTTTGCCTTTGGGCTGGTGGCCTTTGGGTTTCTCGGTATGGGGCCTGTTACCATCGCTGTTGATAGCTACGGCCCTGTAACTGACAATGCACAATCTATTTACGAATTGTCGCTGATCGAAGAAAATAAAGAGGAAGTAACTCCGGAAATTGAAAAAGAGTTTGGTTTTAAACCTGATTTTGAAAAAGCAAAATATTATCTTGAAGCAAATGATGGCGCAGGAAACACATTTAAAGCCACGGCCAAACCTGTATTAATCGGTACAGCTGTTGTGGGTGCTACCACCATGATTTTCTCCATAATCCTTGTCATCAAACATGTCTTGGGGATTCAACCGGAACAGGTTCTTAATTTGCTGAATCCCTACACTGTTCTCGGATTTCTGTTGGGTGGCTCTGTTATATATTGGTTTACAGGCGCATCCATTCAGGCTGTTACCACAGGTGCTGCACGTGCCACCGAGTATATCAAAAACAATATCAACCTGGAACTTGGAGCTGAGAAAAAAGCAGACATTAATAAATCTAAAGAAGTTGTCAAAATTTGTACTCTTTACGCACAAAAGGGGATGTGGAATATTTTTATTGTACTGTTTTCATTTGCTTTGGCCTTTGCGTTTCTGTCGGCACCGGCGAGTTCCAACGCACCGGTTTCCCTGTTTATCAGTTACCTGCTCTCCATTGCATTTTTCGGACTTTATCAGGCTATTTTCATGTCTAATGCGGGCAGCGCCTGGGACAATGCAAAAAAGATAGTTGAAGTGGATATGCAGGAAAAAGGAACCGATTTGCATGCTGCAACTGTGATAGGTGATACGGTAGGTGATCCTTACAAGGACACCTCTTCCGTTGCCATGAATCCCGTGATTAAATTTACCACATTGTTTGGTTTGCTGGCCATGGAAATTTCCATTTCGCCTCGATTTTCTGCTATTGCTCCTTACATAGGTTTGGTCTTTTTAGCAATAGGTCTGGTATTCGTTTACCGTTCATTCTACAAAATGAGAATCAATGGATAACCATTTTTTCAATTGTTAAAAAAAGGAGTCTCTTCGGGGGCTCCTTTTTTATTTACTTGCAATCTTTATCTCATTTAAAATGGTATGACTATACGGCAGGCATTTATACCAGTTACGGTATATTAAAGAACCTGTTGTCCGGACGCTATTTTCTTCCGACTTCGGACTTCGGACTTCCGTCAATATAAAAATTACACGATACAACAGTTTTCCACAAAATTTTCAGTGGTACCGTATAAATATTGTTTATAAATTATTGAAAACATCGATAATTATTATGTGAAGAAATAAACAGACAGCAGAATTAATCTTACTTTTGCAGCACAAAAACAGGTTTGGAATGTTTTTGTAAAAATCTGTTCTTTAGTCATTTACTTATTGTTTAATAAATAACATAATGGTTCAAAATAAATTTTTAACCCGCCATAACGGGCCTCAAAATGAGGATGTGAAAATCATGCTCAGAAAAATGGGAGTCCCTTCGGTTGAACTGCTTATCGATGAAACGATTCCTGCCAATATTCGTCTGAAAGATGATCCCGACCTTGAGGAAGGCATGGATGAGTACAGCTATCTGCGGCACGTCAGGCAACTGGCTTCCCAAAATAAAATTTACAAAACCTATATCGGTTTGGGTTATTACAATACCATTGTGCCATCCGTAATTATGCGCAATGTGTTTGAAAACCCGGGCTGGTACACATCCTACACGCCTTATCAGGCCGAGATTAGCCAGGGACGCCTCGAAGCGTTGCTGAACTTCCAAACAATTGTTTCTGATTTGACTGGATTACCGCTGGCCAACTCTTCGCTGTTGGACGAAGGAACTGCTGCCGCCGAAGCCATGCTGATGTTCTATCATGCCCGTCCCCGCGCTATGGCCAAGGCCGGTGCCAATGTGTTTTTTGTTTCCAATGAGGTATTTTCCCAAACCATTGACGTCTTAAAAACCAGAGCCGACTCCAGCGGCATCGAATTGCGCATTTCCTCAGAAAGTGAATTCGAATTCTCCGAAAAAACCTTCGGATGCATGGTTCAGTATCCTGATAGGAAAGGACAAATCAACGATTACTCCACCCTGGCAAAACGACTGAAAGAAAAAAATATTCCGTTGGCTGTGGCTGCCGACCTGTTGAGCCTCACCCAGCTAACGCCACCCGGAGAATGGGGTGCCGATGTAGTTCTCGGCTCTTCGCAGCGTTTTGGTGTGCCCATGGGTTATGGAGGGCCGCATGCAGCATATTTTGCTACAACCGAAGCTTACAAAAGACAAATACCGGGGCGTATTATTGGCGTTTCCAAAGACGTTAATGGCAAGCCCGCGTTGCGTATGGCGTTGCAAACCCGCGAGCAGCATATCAAACGTGAAAGAGCTACTTCCAACATTTGTACAGCGCAGGCTTTGCTGGCTATTATGGCCGGCTTCTACGGTGTTTATCACGGCAAAGACGGCCTGACCGAAATTGCTGCCCGGATTCACTCTTTCGCCGTTGATTTGGCCGAAGCTCTCAAAAAATACGGGTATCAAAACCAAAATAGCGCTTTTTTCGATACCCTGTATCTCAAAATTCCCGACAATGTGAACAGCGGGCTAATTCGTGCCAAAGCATTGGAAAATGAGATAAACTTCTTCTATGCCGATGAAAAACACGTTAGCATCAGCTTAGACGAAACCACCAATAATAAGGATGTTGAGAAAATTGTTGAGGTTTTGGCTGATGCGGCAGATGCACAACCTCTGCCGGTGCCATTCAGCGAGCCGGAACACAACAAACTTATTGCAATTCCTGAAAAACTACAGCGAACCAGCGATTTTATGATCCATCCGGTGTTTAAAAAATACCATTCCGAAACACAAATGATGCGTTATCTTAAATCATTGGAAAACAAAGACCTGGCACTGAACCGTAGCATGATACCGCTGGGTTCGTGTACTATGAAACTTAATGCCGTTTCGGAAATGATGCCGGTGAGCTGGCCCGAATTTACGGACATTCATCCTTTTGTTCCTTTTGAGCAAACTACAGGTTACCAAAGCATCATCAATGAAATGGAGGATATTCTGTGTAAAATTACCGGCTTTGAGGCCATGTCATTTATGCCCAACTCCGGAGCTGCCGGCGAATACACCGGACTGATGGTCATCCGGGCTTATCTTCACAGCCGTGGCGAACAACAACGCGACATTTGTCTTATTCCGGCCTCGGCACACGGAACCAATCCTGCCAGCTCGGTGATGGCCGGCTTTAAAGTTGTGGTGGTGAAAACAGATGAAAACGGGAATATTGATATTGACGACCTTCGTCAGAAAGCAGAACAACACAAAGACAGCCTCGGCGCCCTCATGGTTACATATCCATCTACTCATGGTGTTTTTGAAGAAGGCATCCGTGAGATTATTGAAATTATTCACTCCCACGGCGGACAGGTTTACATGGATGGTGCCAACATGAACGCCCAGGTAGGACTCACTAATCCAGGTTTTATCGGAGCTGATGTCTGCCATCTGAACCTGCACAAAACCTTTGGCATCCCTCATGGTGGTGGCGGTCCGGGAGTTGGCCCTGTTGGCGTTGCTGTCCATCTGAAACCTTTCCTGCCCAAACACATTTTTGTGGAAACAGGCGGTGAAAAAGGGATAACGGCGGTTTCCTCTGCTCCATACGGCAGTGCGCTTGTCCTGCTTATTTCATACGGTTACCTGAAGATGCTTGGCAAAACAGGGCTGTTAGAAGCTACAAAAATAGCTATTCTCAACGCCAACTATCTAAAAGATGAACTCAAAGAAGCTTACCCTATTTTGTACACCGGCGAAAACGGCCGGGTAGGTCACGAGATGATTCTCGACTGCAATGCCTTTAGCAAAACGGCCGGCATCGAAGTCATCGATATTGCCAAAAGGCTGATGGATTATGGTTTTCATGCTCCTACAGTAGCCTTTCCCGTTCACGGAACGCTCATGGTGGAACCTACTGAAAGCGAACCGTTAGAAGCGCTGGACCGTTTTGTGGAAGCCATGAAATCTATCCGTGAGGAGATCCGGGAAATTGAAGAAGAAAAAGCCGGTCGGAAAAACAATGTCGTCTGTAATGCACCGCATACAGCCGAAATGGTCATTACCAGTGACTATGGTTTGCCATACAGCCGCGAAAAGGCTGCTTTCCCGCTGGATTGGGTACATAACAACAAATATTTCCCGCCTGTTGCCAAAATTGATGATGCTTTTGGTGACCGTAATCTATGTCCCTGCCTGCCCGTTAGCGATTACGAAGGGCCGATTGTGAACGTGAATGAAATGTAAGAAACGTATTTCCTGTCAATAAAAAGCCCCTGCTGAATTATTTCGGCAGGGGCTTTTCCGGTACGGAAATAATAACTACACCATAGTAATACGTGTGCCGCCATTGTCAATACCGAGTAAATTGGTTTCGGTAATGATGGTGTCTTTTCCCGTGCTTTCCACAAAGTTAATAGCGGCACGCACTTTCGGAGCCATGCTTCCAACACCGAATTGTCCTTCGGCAAGGTAGCGCTTTGCTTCTGTAAGACTCATTCGGTCAATGGCTTTTTGCTGAGGGGTGTTGAAATTGATAAACACCTTGGGAATATCTGTGAGAATAAATAGTTTGTCGGCTCTGATACCCACGGCCAGTCT
>VAPE01016514.1_pt1 | contig 15361 bp, 11 predicted proteins | sample 3393911 | NCBI WGS metagenome assembly VAPE01 (sample SAMN08290436, study PRJNA428436) | hydrothermal vent metagenome | isolation source: Deep-sea hydrothermal vent chimney | place: Atlantic Ocean: South-mid Altantic Ridge | reverse complement strand
CAGCGTCGGCTGGCCCACGCCCACCGGGACGCTCTGCCCGTCCTTGCCGCAGGTGCCGACGCCGGCGTCGAGTTCCAGGTCGCTGCCGACCATGGTGACGCGGGTCAGTACGTCGGGCCCGTTGCCGATCAGGGTGGCGCCTTTGACGGGCCGGGTGATCTTGCCGCCCTCGATCAGATAGGCCTCGCTCGCCGAGAACACGAACTTCCCGGAGGTGATGTCCACTTGGCCGCCGCCGAAGTTGGCCGCGTACAAACCCCGATCGACCGAGGCGATGATCTCCGCCGGGTCGTGTTCGCCGGCGAGCATGAAGGTGTTGGTCATGCGCGGCATCGGCAGGTACGCGTAGGACTCGCGCCGGCCGTTGCCGGTCGGGGCCGTGCCCATCAGGCGCGCGTTGAGCTTGTCTTGGAGATAGCCTTTGAGGATGCCGTTCTCGATGAGCACCGTGCGTTGCGTGGGCGTGCCCTCGTCGTCGATGTTCAGCGATCCGCGCCGCCGGGCCATCGAGCCGTCGTCGACGACGGTGCACGCGGCGGAGGCGACTTGCTCGCCCAGGCGCCCGGCGAATGCCGAGGTGCCCTTGCGGTTGAAGTCGCCCTCCAGGCCGTGTCCGATGGCCTCGTGCAGCAGCACGCCGGGCCAGCCGGGGCCGAGGACGACGGTCATGGTACCGGCGGGCGCCTCGACGGCCTCCAGGTTGACCAGCGCCTGGCGCACGGCCTCGCGCGCGTAGCCGAGGGCGCGGTCGGACTCCCGGAAGTATTCGAGTCCGAACCGGCCGCCGCCGCCGTAGGAGCCCTGCTCGCGACGCCCGCCCTGCTCGACGATCACGTGGACGTTGAGTCGGACCAACGGGCGCACGTCGGCGGCCAATGTGCCGTCGGCGGCCGCCACCAGCACGACATCCTGTGCGGCGGCGAGACTCACTATGACCTCGCGCACGCGCGGGTCCCGGCGCCGGGCCTCGGCGTCGACGGCGTGCAGCAGCGCGACCTTCTCCGCAGCGGGCAACGTCTCGACCGGGTCCAGCGGCGCGTACAGGTCATGCCCGGTACGCGGGCGTCGGACCGGGAGCCGGCCCTCGCCGCCGCTGCGCGCGATGGCCCGGGCCGCCCGGCCGGCCTCGAGCAACGCCGGCAGGACGATCTCGTCGGAATAGGCGAAGCCGGTCTTCTCACCGCTGATCGCGCGCACGCCGACGCCCCGTTCGATGCTGTGGGTGCCCTCCTTGACGATGGCGTCTTCCAGGGACCAGGACTCGTGACGGCTGGCCTGGAAGTAGAGGTCGGCGCTGTCCACGGACGGGCCCACCAGCCCCCCGAACACCCGGTCGAGGTCCGACTCGGCGAGCCCCGAGGGCTCCAGGATACGGCGCTTGGCGATCTCCAGCGTGTCGCTCATGACTCGGCTCCGGTGCCGCACTTCGACGGCAGCTTGCAGTACAGGCGGCGGTGTTCGATGGTCGGGAAGTTGCGTCGCGTGGCACGCAGCCAGCCCGGATCCAGATCGGCGCACACGACCCCCGAGCCGCGCGGCAGGTGATCGAGGATCGTCCCCCACGGGTCGACGATCATGGTGTCGCCGTGGGTCTCGCGCCCGCTCAGATGGTAACCGCCCTGGGCCGCGGCGACGGTGTAGCAGAGATTTTCGATGGCGCGGGCGCGCACCAGTGTCGTCCAGTGCGCCCGGCCGGTGACCGCCGTGAACGCCGAGGGCACCGCGAGCAGTTCCATGCCCTCGTCGAGCAGGCGGCGGAACAGCTCCGGGAAGCGCAGGTCGTAACAGACCGCCAGCCCGAGCCGGCCGAACGGCGTGTCCAGGACCACGGTGCGATCGCCCGGCTCGATGGTCTCCGACTCGGTGTAGCACTCACCGGTATCCACCACGCGCACGTCGAACAGGTGGAGCTTGTCGTAACGGGCGGCGCGGCGCCCCCGGGCATCGAAGACCAGACAGGCGGCGCGGACCTTTTCGGGCGACGCGGCCTCCAGCGGAATGGTACCGCCCACCAGCCAGATCCGGTGGCGCGCCGCCTGCTGCGAGAGGAACTCCTGGATCGGACCGGCGCCGTCGCGCTCGCGCAGTGCGACCTTGTCGGTCTCATGCAGACCCATCAGGGCGAAATTCTCCGGGAGCACGACCAGACCCGCCCCGGCCGCCGCCGCCTGGGCGATGAGCCGCCCGGCCTCCAGCAGATTGGCCTGCACCTGGGGGCCGGACGCCATCTGAACCGCGGCGACGCGCCGCGTCCCGGACACGGATCAATCCCCCCGGACCATACCGGGCGCATTCCACCGCCGCGACGCCACAGAGCCTTTCATGCGAAGCAGAATACCACACGCCGTTCACGGTGCGCCGGACGAGCGGACCGGTTCGGGCGGCGTGGGTTCGGGCCGGGATCGGCGCTCGGGTTTGGCTTCGGGTTTGGCTTCGGGTTTGGCTTCGGGTTTGGCTTCGGGTGCATTCGGACCCGGCAGCAACCCGCCGATCCCGCCGGAGATGCGCGTGATCACCGGCTTGTTCCAGGGGCCGGTGACGGTATACCGGTACCGGGTCAGGTGCCGAATCGGCCCCCGCAGCAGATGTTCGGCCAGGAACAATGCCGCGCCGACGGCCGGTCCTCCGGCCAGCGTGCCGGCGATCGGCAGGCTGCTGCCCAGGTTCGGAGTCACCGTGACTTTCTGGTCGTAGTCGCGCGCCACGAGCCCGGTGCGCCCGGAGACCGCGATCTCCGCCGCGGGCCCGACCATGGTGAGGTTGTCCGTGTACGCCTCCCCGTTGCGCAGGCGGAAGGTTCCCTCGATATGATCGAAGGTGAAGCCCTTTCGGAACAGATCGCTGAAATCCAGCGACAGCCGCCGCGGCAGGGCCTGCAAACTGAACAACCCGAAGATGCGCCCGGCGCCCGGATTGATGTCGAGCAGCCGCCCGTCGGTGATCTTGATCTTGAGGGTGCCCGCAAGCGTGGCCGGACGTACACGGGTGGGCGAACCCGGCCAGTGCAGATCCATCTCGCAGTGCGCCTTGCCGCCCCTGAGGGACTTGACGAAACCGAACTCGCCGAGCAACCGCCCGGTGTCGTCGCTCTCGAGGGTCCCCTGGAACCGCGTCACCGACCCCGGCCCGGCGCGTACCCAGGAACCGGTGCCCTTCAATCGCAATTGCGGGGATTTCAGGGACAGGGCGGTCAGCCGCAGGCCCTCGGGGATGCGCTTCACGCGCAGTGCGAGCCGGCCCAGGGACCGGTCGCCCAGCCGGAATTCGCGTACCTCGGCGCGTAGCGCGGGCAGAGCCCGGGGATCGGGCGCCGCACCCGCCGGGCCCGGGATGCGCGGGCCGCCCGCGGGCAGCACCAGGCGATCGAGATCCATCATGACGGCGGGCCCGTCCGGATAGAGCACCGGCACCCACACCTTGCCGGCGACCACCGGGCCGTGCAGTTGCGCGTACCACCAGTCCCCGGGTCCCGGCACGCCGCGCTCACGGCGCAAGACGCCGTCCAGGACCGCACCGTAGTGCACCCGCAGCGAGGTATCCGCACGCCGCGGCAGGTCGGTGCGCAACTCCAGCTCCCGCGACACGCCGGCGGGCTTGCCGAACGGCGCCGGCAGTTCCACCGCCAGGCCCTTGAGGTCGCTGTGCAAGGTCATGGCCACCTTGGGGGCGCGCCCGCCCTGCTCCTTCCAGGGGATCGCCAGGCGCGCAGTCCAGTCGGTGCGCCCCTTGAGCCGCTCGCCCAGGCCCGCCGAGACGAGCGCCTCCACGATCTTGGCATCGGCACCGCCCTGAACCCGGACCACGCTGAGCCGGCCCGGTTCGGGGGTCGTGATCGAGATCTGCACCGCACCCCCGGCGAGGCGCGCCTGCAGGTCGCGCGCGGTGAATCCGTTCCGGTCGAACCCGAGACGGCCGGTCAGATCGGACAGACGCAGCCCCCACGCGGCCCCGTCCAACGTCGCGCCGGAGAAGGCGACGGCCCCCGAGTAGGTGCGCGCCTGCGGGTCTCCCAGCGGGAGGTGCAGGCGGAAATCCAGAGCCGCCTCGCCGGCGAGATGCACCGCCCCGAGGAACACCCCATGACTCTCCTCGACGGGGCTCTCCCGGAGTACGCGAAGCAGGTCGCCGGCCGGGCCCCGGGCGCGCAGTGCGACGGTCAGGATCTCGTCGTGACCCAGGCGCGGGATCGCGGCATGGGCACCGGTGAGCGACACGCCGAACACCTTGGCGCTTGTCAGATCGACGCTCAGGGCGCGGCCCCGGAACCCCACTTGCGCCTCGGCCTCCTCCAGCCGCGGCCAGTCCGGTGCGTACTGCAGAGTCACGTCCCGCACGTTGAGCCGCGCCTCGAAGACCCCGCTCGCGTCATCGTACGGGAACCCGTCCAGCGGCCCGCGCAGCAACACCGCCCCCGAGATGATCTCGCCGCCGATCAGCGCGTGCTCCAACCAGGCGCGCCCGCGCGGCGGGATCCCGCGCAACGGCAGGTAGCGGCGCACGGCCGCGACCCGGCCGCGTTCGATGTCCACCTGCAGATCGGCCACCGGCGCCCCCCCCGGGGGCAGCTCCAGCCGCACCCGGGCGCGCGCCGCCAAGTCCGGGTTCGCGAACGCGAGATCAGGGGTGCGCAGCACCCAACCCCCGGCGCTCCGGCGCGCGGTGATGCGTCCGGCCAGTCGCGTGAGGTGCAGCGGCGCGGCCAACCAGCGCGGCGCATCGAGGGTCACCGAATCGCTGTCCAAATCCAGCGTCCAGCTCCCCGGGCCGCCCGTCACGCGGCCGTCGAGTCCGGCGACTCCCGGCAGCCGACCCCGGCGCCGAAACGACAACCCCGAGAAACGTGCGCGCAACGTGAGGTCCTCGGGGGCGCGCACCGGCCCCCGGTAGTGCAGATGGAGCCGGTGCAGTACGCCGCCCGGTTGCAGGGCCGCCAAGCGTCGATCCCAGGGCGTCGGCAGTTCGGTGTGCCGCAGCAGCGCCCCGAGCACCGCCAGGCGCAGATTGTGCGCGTCCACCGTGACCGTGCCGGGGCGTACGGCGCTCCCGCCGGGAACCCCGGCACGGTACACCACGGCGAGGTCCATCGGTGCGCGCGGCGGCGCTCCGGCGGTGCGGTGCAGCACGAGATCGGCAAGCCGCAGCCACCAGCCCGTCGCCTCCCGTTCGAATGCGAAACGCCCGGCCGCCTCCGCCGCCTGGAACGGCCTCGTCCGCCCCGCCCCCGCCAGCCGCAGGCCCTGTGCCGCGACGCGGCCCTCGATCGACACCAGACGCCCGGTGTCCCACGCGCCCCACGCCTCGAAGTCGGCATGCCCCGCCTCCGGGATCATGCCGTCCCAGGCGTGCCCCACACTCCAGCGCGACAGCGCGAGGCCCTCGCCCTTCACGAAGAAACGCCCGCGTGCCTGCAGCGGGTCCGACGCCGCACCGCGCCAGCGGGCGACGAAGGTCAGGCGGCGACCGAAGGCGGCCGGGAGCGTCGCGGACAAGCCGAGGACGCGGGCGCCGTGACGACGCCGCAGATCGATGCGGATCGCCGTGAACCGCACCGGCGCGGCACCGTGCAGGCGGTCCCACCAGAGGAGGGTGGCGCCGGTCACCCGCACCTGTGCGAACGGGGCGAGCCGCGCGAGCAGCGCACGCAACGAGAAGACGTGTCCGGGAGGGACGCCGGTCGGGTGGATGTCTCCGTCGGGGTCGCGCACCAGCGACAGTGTGGGGTCCACGAGCGTCAAGGTGACGGGGCGCAAGCGCCGCCCGAAGAGCGCGGCCGGATCGATCCCCAGGCGCACTTGGCGCGCGCGCAGGATCTCGCCGCGCCCGGTCGGATCGCGCAGGGTGACCCCGCGAAGCACGAGTTCCGGGTACAGGCCCGTCCAGCGCGCGTCGATGCGTTCGCACCGCAACGGAAACCCCAGGTAGCGTTGCGCCTGCGCCTGGATCAGGTCCTGGTAACGGGGCACCAGCGGCAGCAGGAGGCGCACCGAGCCGATGACGACCGCCGCCAGGATGACCAGCGCCGCCGCCGCATACCCCACACCCCGCGCAATGCGCTGTAGTCGCACGATCCTCTCCGGGCCCGGCTCGCGGGATCCCCGACCGGACGCGGCCCACGGCGCGGCGCGGGACCCCGTCCGTCCGCTACATCAACACCACGTCGAACTGTTCCTGGGTATACAGGGCCTCGACCTGGAGTCGGACCGGTTTGCCGATGAACTCCTGCAGTTCCGCGAGGCTCGTCGATTCCTCGTCGAGCAGCAGATCCACCACCTCCTGCGAGGCCAGCACCAGCAGGCGCTCGGCATCGAACTGGCGCGCGGCGCGCAGGATCTCGCGGAAGACCTCATAACACACGGTCTCCGGCGTCTTGAGCGTACCGCGCCCGTCGCAGGTCGGGCACGGCTTGCACAGCACGTGCTCGAGGCTCTCGCGGGTGCGCTTGCGGGTCATCTCCACGAGGCCGAGCGGCGACACGTTGCAGATCTGGCCCTTGGCATGGTCGCGCTCGAGGCTCTTCTCGAACGCGCGCAGCACCTGCTTGCGGTGTTCTTCCTGCGCCATGTCGATGAAGTCGATGATGATGATTCCGCCCAGATTGCGCAGCCGCAACTGCCGGGCGATGGCCTGCGCCGCCTCGAGGTTGGTCTTGAAGGTGGTCTCCTCGAGGTTGCGATGCCCGACGTAGGCGCCGGTGTTGACGTCGATCGTGGTCATCGCCTCCGGCTGATCGATGATCAGGTAGCCGCCGGACTTGAGATCGACGCGCCGCTGCAGCGCCTTGTGGATCTCGTCCTCCACGCCGTAGAGGTCGAAGATCGGCCGCTCTCCGGAATAGTACTCGATGCGCCCGGAGATCTCCGGGACGAACTGCGTCGCGAAGTGCAGTGCGCGCTCGAAGGTCCGGCGCGAATCGATGCGCACCTTCTCCACCTGCGTCGCGGCCAGATCACGCAGGGCGCGCAACGCCAGCGGGAGATCCTCGTGGACCACCGCCCCGGCCGGGGCGTGGCGGGCCCGCTCTTGGATGGACTCCAACAGCTTGCGCAGGAACGCCATGTCGGCGAGGATCGCCTCGGCGCTCGCCGCCTCGGCGGCGGTGCGCACGATGAACCCGCCGGATTCCGATTCGCCCAGACACCCGCGCACGATCTCGCACAGGCGCGCGCGCTCCGCTTCGTCCTCGATCTTCTGGGAGACGCCCACGTTGTGGGCGTCGGGGATGAACACCAGATAGCGGGACGGGACCGTGATGTAGGTGGTGAGCCGCGCCCCCTTGGTCCCGAGCGGATCCTTCACGACCTGTACCAGCACCTCCTGGCCCTCCCGCAGGAGCTGGCTGATCGATCCCGTCACCCCGCCGTTGGTGCGTTCCTCGCCGGCGAGGGTGTTGACGTCGGAGGCGTGCAGGAAGGCGGTACGCTCCAGCCCCACGTCCACGAACGCCGCCTCCATGCCGGGCAGCACGCGCGCGACCCGCCCCTTGCAGATGTTGCCGACCAGCCCGCGGCGCCGCTCGCGCTCGATGTAGACCTCCTGGAGCATGCCGTTCTCGACCAGGGCGACCCGGGTCTCCTGCGGGGTGACGTTGATCAGGATCTCTTCGCTCATTCGCCGGCGTATCTCCCGATTACGGGTGCGCAGGCGGTGACGCCGCGCACACCTCGATACCGAACTCCCGCAGCAGCTCCGCCGTATCGAACAACGGCAGACCCATCACCCCGGAGTAACTGCCCTCCAGGCGCCGCACGAACACCGCGCCCCGCCCCTGGATCGCGTAGGCCCCGGCCTTGTCGGCGGGCTCGCCGCTCGCCCAGTAGGCCTCGCGCTCGGCGGCACTGATCCGGCGCAAGGAGACCCGGCTCACGTTCAGACGCACGGCCTCGCGATCCCCTTCCACCAGCGCCACCGCGCTCATCACCCGGTGGCGGCGCCCGGACAGCCGCGCGAGCATGGCCAGGGCCTGCGCGCGCCCCTCCGGCTTGCCGAGGGGTTCACCGTCGAGCACCACCACGGTGTCGGCCCCCAGCACCGGCGCGGAAGCCGCGCGCGGGAGCGAGCACCAAGCGCACCGCGCCTTGGCGAGGGCCAGGCGCGTGACATAGTCCTGCGCCGGTTCCCCGTCGCGTCGCGTCTCATCCACGCTCACCGGCAGGGTTCGATAGCGTACGCCGATCTGGTCCAACAACGTCCGTCGCCGCGGCGAGGACGAAGCCAGGTAGAGCGGCGGCATCACCGGCCGTGCCATCAGTCCCGGCGCGCGCGCCTCAGGCGCGATGGTAAGGGTGTCCCTCGAGCAGCGTCCAGGCACGATAGAGCTGCTCGGCCGCCACGACCCGCACCAGCAGGTGCGGCAACGTGAGCGGCGAGAGCGACCAGACGCCTTCGGCGCGCGCCCGACACGCCTCGGCGAGACCGTCCGCACCGCCCACCAACAGGGCCAGATCGCGCCCCTCGCGCATCCAGTCCGCCAGCCGCCCCGCCAGTTCCCGGGTGGTCCACGCCGCGCCCCGTTCGTCGAGCAACCAGATGCGCGCCGTCGCACCCGCCGCCGCCAGCAGGCGCGCACCCTCCTCGCGCACCGCGCGCGCCGGGTCCGCGCCCTTGGGACGCCGGCCGGGGGCGATCTCCACCAGTTCGAGCGCGCACTGCGCCGGAAGCCGACGACGGTACTCCTCGGTCCCGGTGCGGATCCAGTCCGGCACCCGCGTCCCGACGGCGATCAGACGTATGCGCATGGATCCGGATCCCTCGCCGGTGCGGCATCCGCGCGGCGCTCACTCGCCGGGCTCGTGCGCCTCGCGCGGGCGCGCCGGCGCCTGCTCCGGCGACCACAGGCGTTCCAACTGATAGAAGTCCCGGATTCTCGGCAGCATGACGTGGACGACGACGTCCTGGAGGTCGACCAGGATCCACTCCCCTTCCCGCTCGCCCTCGACGCCGAGGGGCCGCACGCCGAGTGTCTTGGCGCGATCGACCACGTGCCCGGCGAGCGCGCGCGCGTGGCGGTTCGAGGTGGCCCCGGCGATCACCATGATGTCCGTGATGGCGGTCAGACCGCGCACGTCGAGCACCCGCACGTCCACCGCCTTGACGTCGGCGAGGGTCTCCACCACCGCGTCCCGCAACGCCTCCGGCGTAACGTCCGTCATCCCGCACCCCGGGCCGCGCCGGCCCCTGCGCTCCATCGATTCAACGGTACAGTCCCTCCTCTACGATGACCCGCCGGACGGACTCCGGCACCAAGTAGCGCGGGCTACGCCCGGCACGCACCTCGGCCCGGATCCGCGAGGCCGAGATCTCCAGTTGCGTGACCGTCCGGCGCAACACCCGCCCCGTACCCGGGCCGCGCACGGCCGCGGGATCCTCCGTACCGCCCTCGCGCAGCAGCCTCGCAGCCTCGCCTTCCGCGGGTGGGGCCCAACCCGGGCGCTGCACGACGATGAAGTGGCACAGGCGCGGCAGTTCGCGCCATTCCCACCACGAGGCGATCCCGCAGAAGGCGTCGCTGCCGAGGATCAGGGCGAGCGGGGTGTCCGCCAACTCGGCGCGCAGCCCGCGCAGCGTGTCCACGCTGTAGGAGACCCCGCCGCGCACCAGCTCGCGATCGTCCACCCGCAGGCCCGGCACGCCCGTCACCGCGGCGCGCACCATCCGCAGGCGCTGTTCCGGGGTGGCCGACGGCGGTTCCCGGTGCGGGGGGATATGGCAGGGGATCAGCCGCACCTCGTCCAGATCGAGATCCTGGAGCACCTCCAGGGCCGTGCGCAGGTGCCCGAGGTGGACCGGATCGAAGGTACCGCCCAGGATCCCGACAGGCATCAACGGCGGGGATACGCGAGGTGGCGCACCGCGATCCGACGGATTGCGCGCGCGACGCCCATCAGGTGCGCACATGCCCGTCGCCGAGCACCACATATTTGAGGGTGGTGAGACCCTCCAGGCCCACCGGGCCGCGGGCGTGGAGTTTGTCGGTGCTGATGCCGATCTCGGCGCCGAGTCCGTACTCGAATCCGTCGGCAAACCGCGTCGAGGCGTTGACCATGACCGAGCTGGAGTCCACCTCGCGCAGGAAGCGCATCGCGCGCGTGTAGTCTTCGGTGACGATGGCGTCCGTATGGTGCGATCCGTAGCGCTCGATGTGGTCGATGGCCGCATCCAGATCCGCCACCACCCGCACCGAGAGGATCGGCGCGAGGTACTCGGCCTCCCAATCCTGCTCGATGGCGGGTACGGCGTCGGGCAGCCACTCGCGCGTACGCTCGCAGCCGCGCAGTTCCACGCCCGCCGCGCGGTACTTCCCGCCGAGCACCGGCAGCACGCGCGGGGCGACGGCCTCGGCGACGAGCAGCGTCTCCATGGTGTTGCAGGTCCCGTAACGTTGGGTCTTGGCATTGTAGGCGACCGCCACCGCCTTGTCCGGGTCGGCGCGCTCGTCGATATAGACGTGGCAGACCCCGTGCAGATGCTTGATCACGGGGATACGCGACTCGCGGCTGACGCGCTCGATCAACCCCTTGCCGCCTCGCGGGATGATCACGTCGATGACGCCCTCCATGGCGAGCATGGCGCCGACCGCCGCGCGGTCCGTGGTCGCCACCACCTGTACGGCGTCTTCCGGCAGGCCGGCCCGGCGTAGACCCTCGCGGATGCATCCGGCGATCGCCCGGTTGGAATGCACCGCCTCGGAGCCGCCGCGCAGGATCGCCGCGTTGCCCGACTTGAGACACAGGCCGGCGGCGTCCGCGGTCACGTTGGGCCGGGACTCATAGATGATCCCGATGACCCCGAGCGACACGCGCATGCGCCCGACGCGAATCCCGGACGGGCGGTAGCGTAGGTCGGATATGGCGCCCACCGGATCGGGCAGGGCCGCGATCTGGCGCAGGCCCTCGGCCATTGCCGCGATCCGCGCCGGGGTCAACTCCAGGCGGTCGAGCAGCGCGGCGTCCAGGCCGCGCGCGCGACCGGCGTCGAGATCCCGGGCATTGGCCGCCGCCAATGCCGCGACGTCGGACTCGATCGCCGCGGCGATGGCCTGCAGGGCGCGGTCCTTGCCGGCGGTCTCGGCGCGCGCCATCTCGCGCGCCGAAATGCGCGCGCGCGTCCCCACCCCCGCCATGTAAGCGGTCACATCCGCAATCGGGCTTTCCTGTCGAGCGTGCAACCTGCGCTCCTATCGCCGGCCGGGCCGGGGGACGGATCGTGGGACGGCGGACGGGGCCTCGAGCGGCTCACCGCCCGCCATCGCGAGGGCCAATTGTAGCAATTCCTGCCATGCGCCGCCCGTCTCCGCGCCCTTGATGACCCGGTCGATGCGCGCACAGCGGCGCAACAGACAGCGCCACGCGCCGGCCGTGTGGCGACGCAGGGCACGGCTCACCAGCGGCCTGCGCCGATCCCAGACGCGCTGCTCGGCGAGCGCCCGCGCCGGCGTGGCCCCGGCCTCGATCGCGTAGGCCAAACGCGCCAGGACGCGCACCTCGCGCGCCAGCGCCCAGAGCACCAGTACCGGTTCGGTGCCCTCGGCGCGCACCCCGGCGAGGACCCGCGCGACCCGCGCCGGGTCGCCCTCCAGGGCACCGTCGACCAAGTCGAAGACGCTGAACCGGGCGCTGTCGGTCACCGCGCGCGTGACCGTCTCCAGGTCCGGGCGCCCGGGACCGTACAGCAGCAGGAGCTTCTCGACCTCCTGCGCCGCAGCCGACAAGTTGCCCTCCACTCGCTCGGCCAGGAACGCGGCCACCTCGGGGGTCGGCTCCAGGCCGCGCGCGCGCATGCGCGCGGCGATCCACTCCGGCAGGCGGGCGCGCTCCACGGGCCGGACGGTGATCGCCGCGCCGGCGCGCTCCAGGGCCTGGTACCAGCGGCTGCGCTGGGCGGCGGCATCGAGCCGCGGACAGCGCACCACCAGCACCGTGTCCTCGTCGGGCCGCCCGGCCAGGCGCACCAGCTCCCGCGCACCGCCCTCGCCGGGCTTACCGGTGGGAAGGCGCAGCTCGAGCACCTTGCGCTCGCCGAACAGGGAGCGGTTGCCGGCGGCGGCGGCGAGCCGCCCCCAGTCGAAGCCGGCCTCGGCCGAGAACGCCTCGCGCTCGGTGAATCCGCGCTCGCGCGCCGCGGCCCGGATCCGGTCGACGACCTCCGCCTCGAGCAACGGCTCGTCGCCGCTCACGACGTACACCGGCGCCATCGTGCGCGCCAGGTGGGCGTCCAATTGCTCCGCGCGCAACTTCATCCGTCTTTCCCCGCGCCGCCGCGCACCGTCGCGCCGTTCACCGCGCGGCGAGGCGGCGGATGACGTCCTGCACGATGTCCTTGCGCATGTCCTCGTAGAGGATCTGCTGCTCGCGCCCCATGCCGAGGACCGCCGCCTCGTCGAACAGGAAGTCGCGCGTACGCCGGATCGGCGGCGAGCGGTAGAGGACCTTGCCCGCGCGATCCAGCAGCTCGACGCGCACCGTGTAGATCAACTCGTATTCCTGGGCGCGACCGCTCGCCCCGACCGAGAGCACGCGCCGACCGAAGCTGTCCTGGACGATCGAGAGCACCGCGCTCGCGCGGGCGGGATCGTCGGTCACCCGCACGCCGTTCGCCTGCAGCGCCCGGCGCAGGTCCACCGCGAACGGACCGTGAGGGTTCCCGGCGCGGAGGTAGGTCACCGACATCCGCACCGGCAGGCGGGCCCCGCCCAGGGCGCCGCGCAGGTGGAAACCGCAACCCGACAACCCCAGGAGCACGCCGAGCGCCAGCAGCGAGCCGAGCGCGACGCGACGGCACCGCACCGCTCGAGCGATCCTGTCGCGCACCGCGCTCATACCACGATATTCACCAGCCGCCCCGGGACCACCACCACCTTGCGCACCGAACGCCCGTCGATGAACCGGCGCACGTTGGGTTCCTCCAGGGCGGCCGCCTCCAGGGCCGCCCGGTCGCCGTCCGACGGCACGCGGACCCGGGCGCGCAGCTTGCCGTTGACCTGCACCACGATCTCCAGGCTGTCGCGCGCCAGCGCCGTGGGATCCGGACGCGGCCACGGCCCCTCCTCGATCGTCCCGGTTCCGCCCAATTCCCGCCACAGCGCGCGGGTGACGTGCGGGACGATGGGGTGCAGCAGGCGCACCACCGCCTCCAGTGCCTCCTGCATCACGGCACGCCCCGCCCGCGTGTCGTCCTCGAACTTGTAGAGCGCATTCATCAATTCCATCACCGCAGCGATGGCGGTATTGAAGGTGTAGCGACGGCCCACGTCGTCGCCGACCTTGGCGATAGTCTCGTGCACCCGCCGTCGCAACGCGCGCCGCGCCTCGCCCAGGTCCGCCAAGTCCGCGAGGGGCGCACCCGGCACCGGCCCGGCGTTGACGTGCGCCGCGACCCGCTTCCAGAGCCTGCGCAGGAAGCGCGAGGCGCCCTCGACGCCCGCGTCGGACCACTCCAGCGACTGCTCGGGCGGCGCCGCGAACATGACGAACAGCCGCACGGTGTCCGCGCCGTAGCGCTCGACCAGCCCCTGCGGATCCACCGTGTTGCCCTTGGACTTGGACATCTTACTACCGTCCTTGAGCACCATGCCCTGGGTCAGCAGATTGGCGAACGGCTCGTCTGTGCGGACCAGCCCCTCGTCGCGCATCAGCTTGTGGAAGAAGCGCGCGTAGAGCAGGTGCAGGATGGCGTGCTCGATGCCGCCGATGTATTGGTCCACGGGCAGCCAGTAGTGCGCCCGTTCGTCGAGCATCGCCGTGTCGGCCCCCGGTGAACAATAACGCGCGTAGTACCACGAGGACTCGACGAAGGTATCGAAGGTGTCGGTCTCGCGCTCGGCCTCGCCCCCGCACTGCGGGCAGCGCGTGCGGTGGAACTCCGGCATGCGCCGCAGCGGCGAACCGGCGCCCTCGAGCCGCACGTCCTGCGGCAACACCACGGGCAGATCGGCATCCGGCACCGGCAGCGTCCCGCACCGGCGGCAGTAGACGATCGGGATCGGCGCCCCCCAGTAGCGCTGGCGCGAGATGCCCCAGTCGCGCAGGCGGTAGTTCACCCGGCGCCGGCCGCGGCCGGCCGCCTCCAGGTATTCGGCGATCGCATCGAAGGCCTGCTCGGAACTCATGCCGGTGAACGGCCCGGAATCGCGCAGGACCCCCTTGTCCGTGTACGCGCCCGCTTCGAGGTCCGGCGTCCCGCCGTCGGCGGGGACCACCACGCCGCGCACCGGCAGGCCGTAGCGGCGCGCGAACTCGAAGTCGCGCTGGTCATGGGCCGGAACCGCCATGACCGCGCCGCTCCCGTAGCCCATGAGCACGAAGTTCGCGACCCAGACCGGCACCGGCGCGCCGGTGATCGGGTGCACGGCCTGCAGACCGGTCGGGCGACCGCGCTTTTCCATGGTCTCGAGCGCCGCCTCCGCGACCCGGGTGTGCCGGCACTCCTCGATGAAGGCGGCCAACTCCGGGTCGGATGCGGCCGCCTTCAGGGCCAGCGGGTGCTCGGCGGCGAGCGCCACGTAGGTCACGCCCATCAGGGTGTCCGGGCGCGTGGTGAACACCGTCAGCGGGGTGCCCTCGCCGGGGATCCCGAACTCCAGTTCCACGCCCTCGGAGCGCCCGATCCAGTTGCGCTGCATCGTGCGCACCTGTGCGGGCCAGCCGGGCAGCGCATCGAGGCCGGCGAGCAGTTCCTCGGCGTAGGCGGTGATACGCATGAACCACTGCGAAACCTCGCGCTGCTCCACGGACGTGCCGCAGCGCCAGCAGCGCCCGTCGATCACCTGCTCGTTGGCGAGCACGGTCTCGTCGCGCGGGCACCAGTTGACCGGCGCGGTACGCCGGTACACGAGGCCCTTGCGGAACAGCCGCGTGAACAGCCATTGCTCCCAGCGGTAATAGGACGGATCGCAGGTGGCCAACTCGCGCGTCCAATCGTAGCCGAAGCCCAGGCGCCGGAGCTGGCCGCGCATGTAGTCGATGTTCTCGTGGGTCCAGCGCGCCGGTGCCACCCGGTTCCGGATCGCGGCATTCTCGGCCGGCAGCCCGAAGGCGTCCCAGCCCATGGGCTGCAGCACGTTGCGCCCGCACATGCGTTGGTAGCGGGCGATGACGTCGCCGATCGTGTAGTTGCGCACGTGGCCCATGTGCAGCCGACCGCTGGGGTAGGGGAACATGCACAGGCAGTAGAACTTCTCCCGCGTCGCGTCCTCCGCGGCGCGAAATACCCGGCGTTCCTCCCAATCGTGCCGGGCCGCGGACTCGACCTCGGCCGGCTGGTAGAACTCGTCCATTCGTCTGGATTCCGGAAACTGGCACGAAGCGCGCGAAGGGCGAGAGGATAGCCCGGAACCCGCGCGGCGAACAACCGACGCGCAACGCTT
>VAPE01005486.1_pt1 | contig 15425 bp, 14 predicted proteins | sample 3393911 | NCBI WGS metagenome assembly VAPE01 (sample SAMN08290436, study PRJNA428436) | hydrothermal vent metagenome | isolation source: Deep-sea hydrothermal vent chimney | place: Atlantic Ocean: South-mid Altantic Ridge | reverse complement strand
TCATCTTCAGGCCATCTTTGGCTACGGCGCAATCGCAAAATCCTCGACGTAGCCCTGCTACGCCTGCGGTTTTACTCAATTGCCGTAACCAAATCTGACCCAAATATGAGCGCAATCTTGCCCATGTTATTTTCTTACGGGCCCTTACTCTTCGCTACCGCATAAAAGCAGAGGCAACATGCGGCGCCTGTTGTTGTATAAAATTCAACTGGTTGATCAGGTTGACCACCGAGTGATGCATCAAATCGAGAAAAGGTTGCGGATCAAGCCCTATCCAGAAAACGAATAAGAGCAGCGGTGCCAGGGTCGCAATTTCCCGGATCCCGAGATCGTGCTCCTTGAGATATGATTGATCGGGATTATTGGTACCGCCCCAGATAATTTTCTGTAACATGCGCAGCATATAGGCGGCAGCCAGGACCGCTCCCGGTATGGCGGCCAGGGCCAGAAATTTGTTGGCCTGAAAGGTGCCGGCCAGAATCAGGAATTCGCCGATAAAGGAGTTGGTGCCGGGAAAGCCGAACGACGACAGGGCGAAAAATGCCAGGAAGGTCACGTACCAGGGCATATACCTGCCGATACCCGTGGCGGCGCTCAGTTCACGGCTGTGGGTCCGCTCATAGATCATGCCCACGCAGAGGAACAGGGCGCCGGTGGTGACACCGTGATTGAGCATCTGGATAATGGCCCCCTCGACACTGCGGATGTTGAGGACAAATATACCCAGGGTCACAAAGCCCATGTGACCGACACTGGAATAGGCCACCAGTTTTTTCATGTCGTGCTGGGCCAGGGCGGTAAAGCCGCCATAGATGATACCCGCTATGGACAACCCGAGGATGTAGGGAGCCAGCAGGAAGGTGGCCTGCGGCGTGATGGGCAGGCAGAAGCGCAGCATGCCGTAGGCGCCCATCTTCAGGAGTACGGAGGCCAGGATGACGGAACCGGCCGTCGGCGCCTCGACATGGGCGGCAGGCAGCCAGGTATGGAACGGGAACATGGGCACCTTGATGGCAAAGGCCAGGAAGAAGGCCAGGAAGACCAGGACCTGGAAGGTCATCGAATAGTTATGCCACATCATGTCCGGGATGAAGAACGTGCCGCTCTTCAGGTACAGGGCGATAATAGCGACCAGGAGGAAGACGGAGCCGGCCAGGGTGTAAATAAAGAACTTGATCGAGGCGTAATCCTTGCGCGGTCCGCCCCAGACTGCGATCAGCAGGTACATGGGGATCAGCATGAATTCCCAGAAGACCCAGAACAGGACGAAGTCCAGGGAGGTAAAGAGGCCGACCATGGCCACCTCCATGATCAGCATGCTGAACATGAACTGGCTGACCCTGGTTTTGATATAGCGCCAGGATGCCAGGATACAGAGCGGCATGATAAGGGTGCTCAGGAGGACCATGAGGATGGAAATGCCGTCAACCCCCAGGACGTAGTGGATGTTGAGCTGCGGAATCCAATTGTGGACTTCGGCGAACTGAAACTTGGCCGTGGTGGTATCGAATCCGGTAATTAACGAAATGGAAAAGGCGGCCGTGATCATGGTAATGGCAAGGGTCCAATACCGGGCAAATTTCTCGCCGTTGAAGAAGAGCAACACAACTGCTCCGGCAAGCGGGAAGAAAATCAGGAAACTGAGGAGGGGGAACCCCTCTTTTATTATAAGGCTGTCCATTCCCTTACATCCTTTCTGTTAGGAGAGTTGAGAGAGTACATACGCTATCAGCAGAATCGCCACAAACGATGCCGCATAGTATATCGAGTACTGAATCTGTCCGCTCTGCAAGACGCGTACTCTGGCGCCCAGGGCGCGGATTGAGCGGGCGAAACCATCGACCACCCCGTCAATGCCGTGCCAGTCAAACCAGCTCCAGAAGCGGGAAGTCGTCATCAGCGAGCGGAGTCCTACGGCCCGGTAGGCCTCGCCCCAGACCGTGTCAAACCACTGTAGCGGATGAGAGGCAATCCACATGAAGAGCCTGCCGCCCATGCGGAAGAACCAGTCCACATCGAGACAGATCTTGGCCTCGGGTTCCATGTATTTTTTCAGCCAGAAGAAGGCCAGCGCGACAAAGCCCAGCAACTGCAAGGTCTCGGCCAGGTGATAGACGGTGTACGGGTTGTATTCGACGGGGTAGGGCAGCATACTGTAGAGAAAACCGGGGAAGGTGCCGACAATGATACAGAGCGCCGACCCGGCGGCCATGGCCATCATCATGTTCCAGGTGGGATCGGCGGCCTTGGCCCAGGTTTCCTCGCTGCAGTTGTTCTTGCCGAAGAAGAGGAAGTACGGCAGTTTCAGGCCGTTATACAGAAAGGTCCCGGCGGCGCCGAACATCAGCAGCCAGGCCGCCCAGTTCAGGTGGCTCTCGAAACCGGCGGTAATAATCATGGATTTGCTGACATAGGCGGCAAAGAACGGTACCGCCGAAATCGACAGACAGCCGATGATGGTAAAAAACATGGTGCCCGGCATTTTTTTGTACAGGCCGCCAAGCTCGGTGAACTTGGTTTTGCCGGTCATGTACAGGACCGAGCCTGTACCCATGAACAGCAGACTCTTATAGAGGATATGGACAACGGCATGGGCAATGGCGCCGTCCATGGCCATCTCGGTGCCGATGCCGATACCGGCTACCATGTAGCCGACCTGGCTGATAATGGACCAGCCCAGCAGTTTGCGGATGTCATTTTCCATGATCGCATAGATAACGCCGTACAGGGCCATGATCACCCCGAGTACCACCAGGATGTCCATGCCGGCACAGGCGCGGGCCAGGGTGTAGACCGCGGTTTTGGTCGTAAAGGCGCACAGGAAGACCGCTCCGTTGAAGGAGGCCTGGGAGTAGGCGTCGGGCAGCCAGAAATGCATGGGGACAACGGCCGCGTTCAAGGCAAAGCCGATCATGATCAACCACGTGTAGAGCTGCGGATGGTGGACGTCAAGGAGGTTGAAGGTCATGTTGCCTACCGCCTGGTAGCGCAGCATGATACCAAATAGCAGAATGACGCCGCCCGTGGCGTGAACCAGGATGTAGCGGTAACCTGAATCCAGGGCTTTTTTCCTCCGCCGGAACCAGATCAGGAACACGGAGGAGAAGGCCATCATTTCCAGGAACAGAAACAGGCTCAGGTAATCACCGCAGTAGATGGCGCCGAACGAGCCGGCCACATAAATCCAGGCAGCCACGTGCTCCCTGGCATTGTCGACGTGCAGGCCGTAAAGGGTGCCGATGATGGCCATGATCGCCATGATGAAGGCAAAGACCGTTGACAGTTTATCAATCCGGCCGAAGACGATATGCCAATCCATGAACTGGTAGGTGGCAAAGATCCCGTGCAGCGAGCTGTTGGAGATAACCGCGCCAAAAGCGAGCAGGGGGACGAGAAACAGGTACGGTTTACGCAACGGTCCGCGGATAAAAGGGATGAGCAACGCACCTATAATCATAATGAGTGCGGGATGGATAAAGCTACTTGTCATTCTGTTGTCCTCGCTGATCTACCTTGTCAGTTTGGTGGCCGGAAGCCTGGAGCCGATCAATCATCCTGCGCCGAATGGTCATCATAATAATCCTCGCGGGTCATGATTCCTGAATGGCCGTACCACCTGGCAACCCCGATAAAGATGACTGCGGCGATAAAGCCGAAGAGGGACCAGAAAATGGGCAAGGCCCGCCCCTCCGCGGTGTGGGCATGGGTTCTGTCAATGATGCAGGCAAAAACGACAATCCCGCCCAGCAGCAAATAGCACGTCAAAATGACGATTTTGATATGGGTTTGCAGATATTCGATTATTTTTCTCATCCTGTCACCGCCCTGACAAACTGCATCATGAAGTTGGGGTAAATGCCGATGATAACGCTGATCGTCGCCACGATAAGAATCGGGATCACCATAGTGAGCGGGGCCTCCTTGATCCCGGTTTCGACCTCACCTTCAGGGCGTTTACCGAAAAAAGCAATGTAGACAACCGGCGCAAAGTAACCGACGTTGAGAACCGTGGAGACAATCAGCACCAGAAGCAGACCTACCTGGTGCGCCTCCATGGTGCCGATCAGGAGATACCACTTGGTGACAAATCCGGCCACCGGCGGGACCCCGATCATGGAGAGGGAGGCAATGGCAAAGGCCCCGAAGGTAAAGGGCATGCTGCGGCCGAGTCCGCTCATCTGCGAAATGTTTTTCTTGCGGGTGGCGACAAAGATGGCACCGGCCACGAAGAAGAGGGTGATCTTGGAGAAGGCGTGGTTGACGATGTGGATCAGGCCGCCCTGGATGGAGTGGGGCGTCAGCATGGCCACGCCGAGAATGATGTACGACAACTGGCTGATCGTCGAATAGGCCAGCCGCATCTTCAGGTTATCCTTGGACAGGGCGATAATCGAGGCCATGATAATGGTAAAACTGACGTAATAGGCGGTCGGAATGCCGAGGTTGAGCCGGGTCATGAGATTGAGGCCGAAGACATAGAGCATGGCACGGGTGGTGCAGAAGACGCCGACCTTGACCACGGCAACCGCATGGAGCAGGGCGGAAACCGGTGTCGGGGCGACCATGGCGCCGGGCAGCCAGTGATGGAAAGGCATGACGCCGTTCTTGGTGAAACCGAGCAGGCAGAAAATATAGAGCATGATCACCACCCAGCTCTTGGTGTCTGTCGGGATCATGCCGGTAAAGATGTTGTGCGGGAAATCGAGGTTGCCGTTCAGGACATAGATCAGGATCATGGCCGGCAGGAGAAAGAGTTTTGCCGAGGTGGTCAGATAGACGATGTATTTTCTGGCCCCGAGATATCCCTCCTCGTCCTGATGATGGCCGACCAGCGGGTAGGTGCAGATCGAGACAATCTCGTAAAAGAGATACATGGTAAAGAGGTTGTCCGACAGGGCGACGCCGATGGAGCCGAAGATGGCCAGGGCGAAGCAGGCGTTGAAGCGGGTCTGGGCGTGTTCTCCCAGCCCCCGCATATAGCCCATGGAGTAAGAAACCGCGATCAGCCACAACGATGAGGAGACTACGGCGAAGATCATGGAGAAGGCGTCGACCCGCAGGGTGATCGACAGTCCGGGCAACAGATGGAAGAGCGGATAGACCAGGGTCTTGCCGGCCATGATCGCCGGGGTAAAGGAGAGAACGATGACCAGAAGCAGGGCGGCCGAACAGAATGAAACAAACTCCCGCAGGTTGGGGTTGTTTCTCAGGGTCATCACCACTATGCTGCCAAAAAGCGGTATGATGACCGCCAGCAGGAGGTTGGAGTTCGTTACGATGTTTGCGGTTGTGGAAACAGAGTCCATAATCTTTCCCTTACATTACAGTGAAGGTGTCCTTGGAGACATTTCGTGATTATTCAACACAGGAAACAATGTTCAGGTTCATGGGGAGACAAGTAACTTGTCCGGCCACTTACCCGTGCAGATCGACTATATCTTCAGTCTCAATACTCTTGTAATTCCGGTAGACGGAAATCACGATGCTGACGGCAATGGCGGCCTCGGCGGCGGCGATGGCCATGATAAAGAGAGTGAATATCTGGCCGGTTACCGGGTCCGGCGCCAGGAATCGGTTAAAGGCCATGAAATTCATCGAGGCGGCGGCCAGAATAAGCTCGGATGAAATGAGCATGCCGATAATCGTCCGGCGGGAGACCAGACCGTAAATGCCGAAGCCGAAGAGCAGGGCGCCGATAACGAGATAGGTCTGCAGGCAGTTGTACAGGTTGAGCAGATGCATGATCAGTCCCTTCCTTTGCGCGCCAGCACCACGGCGCCTAAAATTGCCATCAACAGGACAATGGAGATGAGTTCAAAAACCATGGCATGCCTGGTCAGCAGGTCGGTGCCGATTTGCTTCATGTTACCGGTGCCCTGGCGGGGAAAGACCTGCCAGTGGGTTTTCAGGCCAAGCACGGTCAGGGCGCCGAAAAACAGCGCTCCGAGGCTGAAGCCGAACGGTCCGGCCAGTCCGGCCCCTTTGATTCCCGGGGTATCTTCCTCTTCGGGCGTTGCCAGCATGATGGCAAAAGTGATGATGATGGATATCGCGCCGACATAAATGAGCATCTGCATCATGGCGATAAAGGGACTGAGCAGAAAATAGTAGGCCCCGGCCATGCCGGTAAAACATACGGCCAGCCCGGCGACACAGCGAACCAGCCGTTTAGAGGTGGTGGCGATGAGCGCTCCGGCGATGATCAGGCCGACGGTGGCCAGAAAAATGAGTCCGACAAACCCTTCGGCCGAAAAGAGCGACGGGTTGACAGCAGTCTGACAGATTGTTGCTTGCATCAGCTCTGTTCCTCCAGTCGTTTCAGGAGATCAAAGACGTAATCTTCCTTCCTGGTGCCGGCCAGGTTGTAATCCTTGGAAAACTGAATGGCGTTAAAATTGCAGTTCTCTATACAGGAACCGCAGAGACTGCACTTGGTAAAGTCCAACTCGTATTCGGTCAACACTTTCTTTTTCTCACCCTCCGGTTTTTCCCCGGCAAGCGTAATGCACTCGGACGGGCAGCTCCGCATACACATACCACAGACTATGCAGTTGGGCTTACCGGTTTCCACGTTTCGCACCAGCTCGATATGGCCCCGGAAGCGAGGCGTCATAACCGGTACTTCCCAAGGGTACTGCTCGGTGATCACCGGCTTGAAAAATTCCCGGGCAGTGATACCGAGGCCAACAAGCAGGCTCTTGGTGCCTCCGAAAATATCGTTCCAGTATTCACTCATAATTAAAACACCTTGATAAATGCAGCCGTGACCAGCAGGTTAACAAGAGAGAAAGGGATAAGTATCTTCCAGGACAGGTTCAGCAGCTTGTAAATCTGGGTTCGGGGGTAGGTCCACCTGATCCAGATAATGGTGAAAATCAGAATATAAATCTTGATCAGGAACCACCAGATGCCGGGCAGAAAACCAAAGGGACTACCCCAGCCGCCAAGAAAGAGGATTGTCGTCATGCAGGCCCCGACCACGATATTGAGATATTCGCCCATCATGAACAGGCCGAAGCCCATGGAACCGTACTCGGTCAGATAACCGGCCACCAGCTCGCTTTCCGCTTCGGCCATGTCAAAGGGCGCTCGATTCGTCTCGGCCACGGAGCAGGTAAAGTAGATGAAAAAGGCAATCCACATATAAATGAAATGGCCGCCTTCGAGCCGGAAGATGTTCCAGTGCCAGAAGCCGCCCTGCTGGGCCAGCGCAATGTCCTGCAGGTTCATGGAGCCGGTTATCATGACAATGGTGATGACCGTGATCAGCATGGGGATTTCGTAGGCGATACTCTGGGAAACCACCCGGGCCGCCGAGATGACCGCGTACTTGTTGCCCGATGCCCAGCCGCCGAGCAGAATGGCGATCATGCTGATGGAGGCCAGGGCAAAGATGAGGAGAACGGACAGGTCGATGGGCCGGGCCTGGATGTTGCCGGAAAAGGGAATCACCACCATGGAGGTGAGGGCCGGGATCATGGCCAGGATCGGCGCGACGCGAAAGAGGATGTCATCGGTGCCGCTCGGGATCAGCAACTGCTTGGTCATCAGTTTGATCCCATCGGCCAGGGGCTGCCAAAGGCCAAATGGTCCGACCTCCTTGGGGCCGATACGGCGCTGGATATGAGCGGCGCCTTTACGTTCAGCCCAGCCCAGCCAGGCGGCATTTACCCCGGCAAACACCATAAAACCGATGAGATAGAGAATCGGGCGCCAGATACTTGTGTCCATAGTCCTTCCTTAACGATCGATCTCGGGGATAACCAGGTCCAGACTGCCCATAAACGCCAGGGCATCGGCCAGTAACATGCCTTCGGCGACTTCGCCGAACAGGCTCAGGTTGGAAAAGGTCGGTGACCGCAGCTTGAGCCGGTAGGGGCTCTTGCCGCCGTTGCAGACAAGGCGACAGCCGAAGCTGCCGCGGGCCGCCTCGACGGCGGCGTAATAATCACCGGCCGCCGGTTTAAGGATTTTTGGTACCTTGGCCCGTACGGGGCCGTCGGGCAGTTTGTCAAGGGCCTGTTCGATAATGCGCATGGACTGCTCGATTTCGTCCATCCGTACCATATACCTGGCCATGGAATCACCTTCATCATAGACCGGAATATCAAAATCAAATTCCGGATACACCGAGTAGGGTTCGTTCCTGCGAACATCGAACTGGACCCCGGACCCTCGGAGTACCGGCCCGCTCGCCCCGTATTTACGGCACTGTTCCTTGCTGACGAAGCCGATATCCTTCAGTCGTTTGATCAGGATGATATTCTTGGTGACCAGGCCATGATATAATCGCGGCAGCCGGGAACGGAGCCGTTTGATAATGTCCCTGGTCCCGGTGATGAAATCATCATCAATGTCATTGTATACCCCGCCGAAACGAAAATAACAGTAGGTCAGACGTGAGCCGGTCACTCTTTCCAGAAGGTCAAGAATCTGCTCTCGATCGTCAAAGGCGTAGAGCAGTGGAGAGAAGCCGCCAAGATCAAGGAGAAAGGCGGCCCACCAGAGCAGATGACTGGTCAGCCGGTTGAGTTCAACCGTGATGACCCTGATATATTCCGCCCGTTCCGGCACCTCGATGCCGGCGGCCCGTTCGACGGTCAGCACATAACCGTGATTGTAGGCCAGGGCATGGAGATAGTCCATCCGGGCCGTGTTGGGCATGAACTGGGCAAAGGTCCGATCTTCCGCCATCTTCTCGTGCATCCGGTGAATATAGCCGAGTACCGGTTCGGCCTTGACGATATATTCGCCGTCCATGGTCAGCTTGACCCGCAGGACACCATGGGTGGCAGGATGCTGCGGACCCAGGTTGAGGACAAAGGTCTCGTCATCTCTGCATCGAATCGGAGCGGTCATGGCGTAAAATCCTTTAAGAGGGGATAAAAATCTGCATCTTCAGGCAGCAGGATCCGCGTCAGGTCGGGATGACCCTGGAAGCGGATACCAAAGAAGTCGTAGGCTTCACGCTCGTGCCAGTTGGCACCGGGATAGACATTGGCGATGGAGGGGAGTTCGGGCTCGGCGCGGGGGACCCGGGTCCGGACGACAACCCGGCACAAGCGGCCGTCATTGCGGCTGTAGTCGTAGATGACTTCCATCTGGTCTTCCTTGAGCCAGTCAACCCCGGTAATCGCCTCAATAAAAAAACCGGCCTGATCAAGAATTTCCGCCGCCGCGACCACCTGCTGCGGGTCGCAGAGTACATCGAGATGAACGCCATGCCGGTCGTAGTCGCCGATCGCAACGCCGTTCTGCCGCGGTCCCTCTTCGGCCGGCTCTTTGGCGGCGGCTGTCTCGGTGGCCGGGACTTCGGCATTTTTTTCTGCCGGAGCAGGTGTTGCCGTCTCGGTTTCTCCGGTTTCCGCTGCGGCGGTCACTTCCTGTTCCGCCTCGGCCGGTGTCATTGCTTCGGCCGTTTCGGCTTCCGCCTCGGCCGGTGTCATTGCTTCGGCCGTTTCGGCTTCCGCCTCGGCCCTGGCTTCGGCGTCAGCGGCGGCCAGGTCAGGGAAAAGCTCAAGCAACGCAATTCTGGTTTGTTCGACGATACTCATCTGTCAGCCCCGTTCAACTCGGTTGTCTGCGCGGCCAGCGGCGCTTGCCGGTAATTTTTTCTTCCAGGACCATGATCCCTTCCAGGAGGGCCTCCGGCCTGGGAGGGCAGCCGGGAATAAAGACATCAACCGGCAGAAACTGGTCGGCGCCTTCCACCACGTTATAGTTGTTCTTGAATTTGAAAGGACCACCGGAAATGGCACAGTTGCCCATGGCGATGACCCACTTGGGCTCGGGCATCTGGTCGTAGAGTGTTTTGATTGCCGGGGCCATTTTGTTGGTAATGGTGCCGGCGACGATCATCACGTCGGATTGACGGGGTGACGGCCGAAACACTTCGGCGCCGAAACGCGAGATGTCGAAACGGGCGGCGCCGGTACACATCATCTCGATAGCACAGCAGGCTATGCCGAAGGTCATGGGCCAGAGGGAGTTGGCCCGGCCCAGATTCAGCAGTTTGTCGAGAGTGGCAAACTGGATTATTGATGAAGGTACTTTCTCGGTTCCCACGTAAATACTCCTTTGACCCAGGCATAGATTACGGCCAGCGACAGGATGCCGACGAAGATCAGCATCTCGACGAAATCACGGCCGGCGACTTGGGGACTGTTATAGGCAACGGCTACCGGAAATAGAAACAGGATATCCACATCAAACGCCAGAAAGATCAGGGCGTATTGATAATAAATAATACCGAAGCGAATCCAGGCGCTGCCGATGGGTTCCATGCCACACTCGACAAACTGGCCGGTCCGGTTGTCGACGTTGCGGGTGTAGGAGGAGGGACTGAAAAGCTTGACAATGATTATGGGGCCGAGGCCGAACAGCAGAGCACCGATAAGAAAGATGGTGACGTAGATGATATTGGTCAGTGTATGCTGATCCATGTTGTCGCTCCAAGGGAAGAAGGATTTGACAGCAGACGTATCAAGGCTTGAGTACCATACTGAAACGCAACCCTTTTTGTCAACCGGAAATGAACCTCCATTCATTCTTTTTTTCCGGCCCCGGCAAATATGAGGACACCGAAATCATGATGATGGCGCGGGGTAGTCGGTCGAGGAGAAAAAAGGGCGGGGAGCCGGGGAAGCGGGCACTAACCGAGAGCGGCCAGAGCCTTTTTGATCCGTACCATGCCTTCCTTGATGACTGCCATGGAGGTGGCAAAGGAGAAGCGGACAAAATCGTCAGCGCCGAAGGCGGCGCCGGGAACGCTGGCGACCTTGGCCTCGTCGAGGAAATAATCGGCCATGGCGACCGAGTCATTGATTTTCTTTCCGTTAAATGATTTGCCGTAATAGGCCGAGAAATTGGGAAAAACGTAAAAAGCGCCGTCCGGCTTGACGCAGGTGACTCCGTCTATGGCGGTTAGATCGGCGACAAAGAATTCCCGGCGGGGCAGGAAGGCCTGTTTCATGAGCGCCGGAAAATCCTGGGGTCCGGTCAGGGCCGCCAGGGCAGCGTATTGGGCCGGGGCGCAGGGGTTGGAGGTGGACTGGCTCTGGATTTTGTTCATGGCCTTGATGATATATTGCGGTCCGGCGCTGTAACCGATGCGCCAGCCGGTCATGGCAAAGGACTTGGAAACCCCGTTCAGGATTACGGTCTGGTCTTGCAATCGGGCATCGACATCCAGAATATGGGGCGGTTTCTCGTCCAGGTAGGTAATGGTTTCGTAGATATCATCGGTGACCACCAGCCAGCCGCGCTCCAGGGCCATTTTGCCGATCGCTTCCAGGGCCCGCGCCGAAAAGAGACTGCCGGTGGGATTGGCCGGGTTGTTGACGATGATGGCCCTGGTCCTGTCCGTGGCACAGCGGCCGAGAATGTCGGGGTCGAGATCGAAATTGTCCTGTTCAGCCAGGGGCACGGCGACCGGCACCCCGCCGGCAAGCTGGACCATGGGGGGGTAGGATACCCAGTAAGGCGCGGGGATCAGCACCTCGTCTCCCGGGTTCAGAAGCGCCTGAAAGATATTATACAGGCCATGTTTGCCGCCGCAGGAGACCTGAATCTGCTCCGGCGTGTAATGCCGGTCGTGGTCTGCCATGAGCCGCTGGACCACGGCCTCGCGCAGTTCCAGTATTCCCGGAACGGCGGTATAACGGGTATGGCCGTCGTCAATGGCCTTTTTCCCGGCGGCACAAACGTGTTCCGGCGTGGCAAAATCCGGCTCGCCGACGCTGAAGTTGAGAATATCGGCGCCGGCCGCTTTCAGGGCCTTGGCCTTGGCATTAACGGCCAGTGTGGGCGAGGGCGCAATCCGGGTGACTCGATTGGCGAGTGAGATGATTTCGGCCATTTTTAATTTTTCCTTTTTCGCAAACAAATTAGGCCCCGGAAATAAGACTTATTTATTTCCGGTTCCATTTTTATATGGAAATCATCTCGGACAAGACTCCGGGTCCGTGGAGATTTTCATTGTTTATTGTATTTGGGCGGTCTGGAATCTGACCAACCGTGCCAGCTGATCAGATTCAGACAATTTTTTCTGTACCCTGTTCAGGTGGTTTTGGCAATCGGAAATTAATCCGTTATCGGGTATCAAGCGCCCCTCAGGACGGCGCGGTGAAGACCGGAAAATACGTTTATTCAGTAATAATACAATAAGTTTCACCTATTGCATGGAGCATTACCTCAGGCCGTCACGGATTCAGGATTCAGGTTATTCCGTCGTCTGTTGCAGAAGCCTGAACGGCCAGGCGATGGCCCGTTTTATGATATTGATGGGAGCCATCACCGCCTCCTCCGACAGGTTGGTGGTGATATCCGGGTGTTCCAGGTTGCCCCGGATTTTCAATGTCGTGTTCAGCGTGCCGTTTTCACCGAGGAGGGCATAGCCCGCCCAGGGGATTTTGTCGATAATATTGCTGAAACTCTTCAGGGTATGCAGGGTCATGTCCATATTGATGGTCTTGTTTTTTAAATCGATGACGCCGTGGGAGCGGCTGTCTATCGAGGTGCCGTTAGCGCGGAAGTCCAGGATGTTCAGCACCTGGTCATGATACTTCAGCAAGACCAGTCCTTCTTTGACCTGATATCCGTGCCGGTTGAATCCCGGCGAGGAAAAGGTCGCCAGGGCGGGAATGGTATCGAGAAAGGCCATGATATTGTTGAGCAGGACATACTCGTTATCATCGATCACCACATTCTTGAACTCCATGTAGCCTTCATAATCATCGAACGTCCCGCGCAGCGAGACATTGAATACCCCGCCCTTCAGGTCGACAAAGGGGAGAAACTGATTGGCGAACTTCGCGGATAAATTTTCGCCGCCAATGATCATCTTCTTCGGTGTCCGTATCCCGCGAATCCCGCCTTGCGGGAGAGCGACGGTAAAGGTGGCTTTTGTGCAATCGCCCTTGATCTCGAAATTCCTGGCGGGAATGGAGAAGCCGTTGATTTTCAGGGGAGAGTTGTGTCCCGTGATCTGTACCGGCCTGGTCAGCTTGAGGGTGCTGCAGGCACCGGCGCCGGCAATCGTCACCAGGTAGTCGTCCAGATGGACCTTGATCTGGTTGGTGATCGTCGCGTTTATTTTTCCCTTATTTATTGTCAGCTCGGTCTCCTTCGGGGTCGACAGACCCTGAAATACAAAGGAGGTGACCGGCTTGCCCTTAAAGGAAAGCAGGGTGTTGGGAACATCGATTGAACCGGAAAAATGAAATCGCTGCATATCCCGGGTCATAATGTCGGCCGCCCCCATCTCTATATCGAGATGCTGCAGGAGTGGAGCGAAAGGTCTGATTGCCGGCAGGCTGGCCAGGATAATATGTTTTTTCGGGCCGTCGAGGATGATGGTGGTCTGGAAGCGCCGGAGATCGATCCGGGTCGTCGGGCCGCCGAAGTCAACGGTCACAGGGGTGGTAACATCGGCCGCCTGCATCAGGGTATCCTTGCCCCGGCAGAGTGTGAGATAATCAATATCTCCGACTAGATCGGCACGTCCGGCCGAGGTGTTGATCGTCCCGCTCAGGCCGACCCGCAGGATGTCCCGGTATGAGAGGTCGGCCTGCTGGATGGTGACCTGGTCATCTGCCAGCAGGACCGTTGCCTTGTGGCTCTGAAACGGGCTGCCCCGCCAGCTCCAGGCACCCTTGCCGGTTGTGAATGAACCCTTGGTTTTGACATTGAAATTGCGGAGATCTATGGTCAGTCGGAAATCTGCGGCCGTCGTGCCGCTCTGCTGCTCAAGGGGCAGGTTGATATCGTAGGCCCGGAGGAGCCTGGTAACAGACGGGTCCAGCATGGTGTCTGTTTTAAGATTGACGGTCAGGATGCTGCCGGTCCCGATAACAGGGTCGATATATACGCTGCTGCCGGCAAGACTTTTGTTGTCGTAGGTCGGCCCCTCGGGCTGGAAGGTGAGACGGTCGTCCCGCCAGGTGACCCCGAGCTCTTTGCAGTGAACCGGCGGCAGGCCGGGATGAAACAGGATGTCGGCATCTTCGGCCCTGGCTGTTGCCTCAATGCTGCTCGGCACGATCTCCGGAATGCCGTTTTTTAGCCGGCAGTGCAGGCGGAGGCGGTCGATCTGGTATGTCCGGGCCTTAATTTTGCGGGTCAGCCAGATTTTGACCTCCGGGTCCAGCGGGAGTTTTTCCCCCAGACTGGCAAGGTCGGCAAACGGCCCGGTCCGGAGAACGGCGTCAAGGATGTCATGCTGCAGGGACAGCCGCAGGGTGCCGTTGATGCCGGAACCGGTAAAAATACCTGAGAAATTCAAGAGATCGGCGGCCATGGTGTAGGTCGCCTTGCCGGAAAGACGGACCTGGTATGGTTTGATCAGCAGGCTGGAGAGATCAATGAAAAATTGTTGGTCCTGATAGTGGATGGCTGCTTCAAGCGTCAAATCGGTGCTGTTGATACGCACGATGTTATTCCGGTATGACAGACTGCCGGAATAATCCTGGTAGTCGAGACGGTTGATCCGGATTGCCTGTACCAGCGGTGACCACCTTTTTATTGCGGCGGCCAGTCTGTTAATGGCGGCCGCGGATAAAGTGGTGTTTCTGCGGCCGATGTCAAGCCGGCCGATGTCGACAATGAACCCCTGGTCTAACCTGAGAGAGAGATTTTCGATCCGGGCCATAGGCAGGGACAGCCTGTCGATATGAACGCCATGGCTGAGACCCAACCACGCGAGCCCGGCCAGCATCACGAGGGAAATAAGGGCGAAAGACAGCCAGGTCGGTACCCGGGTCGCTTTTCTGTGAGTCCCTGATGGTTTTTTATTTTTTATAATCAAGATGTTCGAAAACTGAAAACCGGATAGATAAAGTTGCCGCCGCCGGCAGGGGGAGCCCCTTTCTTTTGCAGGCTTTCCCGGCATGGACAAAATCGTGTCTGTCCGGAAACGAGATTATTTTTTTGCACAATTTTGCACAAACAAGGTAAGTGAGCTCGCGATACTCCGAGTGAGCGCAGACTCCGGGGAGAGCCGGCAAAAAAACCGTTTCGGGATGAATACACCCTAATCCGTGACGGCTCGAGACGGTATTCCATGCAATATGTGGAATTTATTGCATTATTGCCAACTAAACTTTTTGGTCTTCACCTCTCACGGATTCAGATACAAGATAACAACTTCAAGGCGTATTCACAATCTCTGAGATATGATTATCTGCATCCCCCGGCAAAAAAAAGGGATGCGGGAGGGTCCGCAGCCCGTCTCTTGTCAACCAACGCTGGTAAGAATACCTGCAGAGCGAGCCCCTTCCGTCATCCCCACTTGACAGCCGGATGGCCGTCATAGGATTATCCTGAATCCGTGACGGTTTGAGGTGATATTCCGTTCAATAGTGGAGTTTATCGCATTATTGCTGAATAAACGCATTTTCCGGTCTTCACCGCGCCGCCCTGCGGGGCGC
>VAPE01034043.1_pt1 | contig 15442 bp, 13 predicted proteins | sample 3393911 | NCBI WGS metagenome assembly VAPE01 (sample SAMN08290436, study PRJNA428436) | hydrothermal vent metagenome | isolation source: Deep-sea hydrothermal vent chimney | place: Atlantic Ocean: South-mid Altantic Ridge | reverse complement strand
GGGCGGCGTGGTGAAGATCAGAAAATGCGTTTATTCAGCAATAATGCAATAAATTCCACATATTGAATGAAATATAACCTCAAGCCGTCACGGATTCAGGTATAAGCCGCTCAACACCAACCTACCTGGGAAACTCCGGATAGCGGAATGGTCAATTGTTTTGTAATTTCCCGTACCACTTGCTGTTATGATAATTTTCATGCCAAAATTTACGAGGTCTGCGCTATGAAAACAATATCCCTTTATCTTCCAATAAATTCCTGCCGGCCGCAGATTGCTCATCCCGGGGGCAGGATCGGATTATGAAGCCGGAGGCGGACAACCGGACCGGCGCTGAGGCGCAGGGCGAACAGCTTGACAGCCGGGTCATCCCGGTTATGCGCGAGGCGATTGCCATGGTCCATATGGTATGCTTCAGGGAGCTGAAAGATAAACTGGCGGACCGGTTCAAGGATTGGGAGCCGGCGGAGTTCAGGCGGCTGGTCGGCGCCGTAATCAGTGATATTTTCGGCACGCCGGCCCCGGACGGCGAGTCCGTGCGGTTTGCGCGGCAACACCAGGACACGGTTGAAAAGGAATTGTGGGCCCTGGCCGATAACCTGCCCGACCTGCTGCCCCATTTGACCGATGCCCTGCGGATGCAGACCCTCTGCGACCACGAGCAGGGCATCAATTCCATCCCGACCCTACTGCGGGCCCGCACCGTCGGCGTGCTCATGGAGGAGCGGCCCATCCCCATGCCGTCGACCTTCATGATCCTGGTCCGGCAGCTTGGCTCCCGGTACGGCATGCTGGAACCCATGCAGGCTGCCGACCCCGCCTCAGAATAAAGCGTCCTGTCAAGCACCAACTAACGCATCTTGCTCGTCCTTTGGCGTTGTTTATCACTTGATATGACTACCAGGGTCGCGCCCCAGGAACCCGCGTCTTCTCCTGCCAGCCGGTAGGATACCACTTCGTCGAGCCTCTGCAGAATGGCATGGACCGAGCGCCGCAAGGTCCCGGTTCCCTTGCCGTGGATAATGCGGACATGGTAGATGCCTGCCTTGCGGCATTCATCCAGGTAATCCGGGATAAGGTGTTTGATATCCGCGGGCCGGAAGGTGTGCAGATCCAGGATGCCGTCGATGGTCAGGCGCACGGGTTTGTCGCTGTTCATCACCGTTTGGCAATGTTCAGGGCTATGCGGGCCGCCCGCCGGGAGGCGCCGGGACCGCCGAGCTTTTCCCTGACCTCGGCGAGTCCCCTGAGCATGGTGTCGCGGGCCTCCCGGTCCTCCAGCAGGACGCGCAACTCCCGGGCGATATTTTCCGGCGTCACCTGGGCCTGCAGCAGTTCCGGGATGATCGCCCTGCCCGCAATCAGGTTGACCAGGGAAAACCATTGCAGCTTGATGAGGAGCCGGCCGAGATGGTAGGTGCGGGGCGAAAAGCGATAGGTGGCGACCGTGGGGATGCCGAGAATGGCCAGCTCCAGGGTGACCGTGCCCGAGGCCGCCACAACGGCGTCGCAAGCCGCCATCAGGTCATAGCGTTTTTGGTCGATGATCCTGAGGTCCAGGCTGTCGCGGTACCTGCCCACTCCGTTTTCTTCGAGAAGTTCCGGGGAAATCGTCGATGCCCGGGGCAGGAGAAAGACAAAATCATGCCCGGACCGCTCGGTAAGCAGCCGGGCCGCGGCCAGAAAAGGAGGCAGCAGGGAGATGATTTCTTTTTTGCGGCTGCCGGGCAGCAGGCCGACGACGGTTTTGTCCGGGTCAATGGCCAGGCTGGCCAGAAATTCGTCCCGGCTCATGGTGGCGCGTACTGAGTCCAGCAACGGATGGCCGACGAAATCCACCTTCACTCCCCGGCGGTGATAAAATTCCTGTTCAAAGGGGAGAATGACGCCGATGCGGTCGGCCAGGCGGCCGATTTTTCTGACCCGGCCGCTGCGCCAGGCCCAGACCTGGGGACTGATATAATAGAAAACAGGGATGCCGAGTTTTTTGGCCTTGGCTGCCAGCAGCAGGTTGAAGTCGGGGAAGTCGATCAGGATCAACAGGGCCGGTTGCCGCTCCCGCATCCGCTCGAGCAGCACCCGGCGGGCGGCGAGCAGGTCACCGAGATGGCTGATGACCTCGGTGAGCCCCACCACGGCGAGTTTGGCTGCATCGTAGAGGATCTCCACCCCGGCGGCTGCAAGTTCCCGGCCGCCCAGACCGCAAAAGCGCAGGCCCGGCTCGAGTTCACGCATGGCCTGCACCAGGTGGGCGCCGTGCAGGTCGCCCGAGGCCTCGCCGGCAACAATCATGATCTGCCTGCCGGTATCGTCCGGCTTAATGGCTGCTTCTGGCACTGACATGTGAACCATCAAGGGACGGGCAGGGGGTCCAGCCCGGACCAACAGGTATCGGCCCCCAGCATCTGTTGCAGATGGCGCCGGTTTTCATCGATCTGCCGCATGATCTGCAGGGCGACATCCAGGGCTCGCCGCCCCTCGCGGCCCGATACCAGGGGCCGCGTGCGATTGCGCACATTGGCGATAAAATCTTGCAACTCCATGTCCAGGATATCCGTTTCCGCAAAGGCGTGTTTCGTTATATCGGGAAGAGGTTGGCCGTTTTGCCGGCCTTTTTTCAGGCGGATGGACATGACTTCTTTCTTGGTGAAATCAACAGACAGGTACGAGCCGGGCTGAAAGATCCGCATCCGCCTGATATTGTCCATGGAAATCCGGCTGACGGTCACGTTGGCGGTGCAGCCGTTTTCGAAGATGAGCCGGGCGTTGGCAATGTCGGTCAGCGGTGTGATGACCGGGGCGCCGACGGTATGGATGGTCTTGAGCGGCGATTGAACGATGGAGAGGATAATGTCGATATCGTGGATCATCAGGTCAAGCACCACGTCAACATCCGTACCCCTGTTTTTAAAGACGCTGATCCGGTGGGCTTCGATAAACAGGGGACATGTGAGCAGCGGTTTCATGGCGATGACCGCCGGATTGAAACGTTCGAGCAGGCCGACCTGGAGGATGCAGTCTGACTGCTCGGCCCGGGCGATAAGGTCGTCCGCCTCCTCGAGGGTGGTGGTGACGGGTTTCTCCACCATGATGTCGATTCCGCGTTGCAGGCAGGCCCGGGCGATCTTGTGGTGATGAATTGTCGGCACCACGACGGAAACGGCATCAACTCGGTCGAGCAGTTCCCGGTAGTCGGTAAAGGGCCTGGTTGCGCATTCGGCCGCCACCTTGTCCGCTTGCCGACGTTCGATATCCGCCACCCCGACCAGGTCGACCCCGTCCATGGCGGCATATTTCTGGGCGTGGAACCGGCCGAGATAACCGGTACCGATGACCCCTATTTTAATTTTTTTCACTTGGAATAACCAGTTACCTTTTGCTTGACCGTTTTGGACATAAAAACCGACTGCGGTATTGCAACATGAAATGAAATATGTTGCAAGCTTAAACCGGGCGCTGGTCGCGGCCTGACGGCCAGGGATAAATGGAGACGCCCTGTCAATTCCGCTTTTTTTGCTTGTCCTGGTATGGTATCTATTCATTATGCCAGAGAAAGATTGAATCAATACCTGGCGGGCAAAACGCCGGCACTCCCGGCCGCGTCGTTTCCCGGCAAACCGTATTTTTTGTCAACAATGAGGCAAATGTGCTTGAATTTATAGGGAAAATGCCCAAGGCCGAACTCCATGTCCATATTGAAGGCTCCCTGGAACCGGAACTGATGTTTGAACTCGGCCGCCGCAACGGTATTGATCTGCCCTTTGCCACAGTGGAAGAGATCCGGGCCGCTTACCGGTTTGACAACCTGCAGTCCTTTCTTGATATTTACTATCAGGCCGCCAATGTCCTGCAAACGGAACAGGATTTTTTCGATATGACCCGGGCCTATCTGCAACGCTGCCGGGCCCAAAATATCATCCACACGGAAATTTTCTTTGACCCGCAGACCCATACCGACCGGGGCATCAGCCTGGAAGCCGTCAACTCCGATGATCCGGCCTATTTCGGAGGGTACCTGAACGAGAATTATCTCACCCTGCACCGGAATCTGAACATAACCCGGGAACAGGCGATTCGGCTGGCGCACAACAGTTTCGAGGCCAGTTTCACCGGGGAGAAGGAGAAGCAGGCCCTGACTGCCCGCCTGGAAAGGTATGTGCAGGAAAACGGGTAAGGCCGATTAAGCCATGAATGTGAAGGTCCTGACAGGAATCGAGTCAATCCGGGAACAAGTCCCCCGCTGCGTTGAACTGGCGAGAAGGGCAGGTGCGGATCTTCCCTGTAGTTTTCTCTACCCCTCAATATACTGGTGGAATCATTTTAACAGCCGGGACGGCTCTGCTTTCTGGAAAAAGCGTGGCAAGAATTTTTTTGGCATGCAAAGCTCACTGGAACAGCTGTTTCTTTTCATGGTGGAGGAGGATGGCGTTCTCCGTGCGGTTGCCCCGTTTGTCTCGTCCCGTGTCCGGCTGGCAGGAGGGCAGAAACTCCGGATTCTCGGTTATGCCGGTGACCCGGCGTTGATTCCCTATCAGGATATAACAGTTGATCCCTCCATGCGCAGACCTGTTTTGGGAGTGTTGATAGAGCGACTTGTCAAATTGTATCAAGACGAGGGCTTTGATCTGCTCATTCTTGGCAACCAGCTTGATACTTCGCAAAATGTGCCGATCATTCGTGATTTTTTTGCAAATTTTCAACATGAACAGGTCGTTGTCCGGGAAGCTGTTACCTGCATGCGTGGTGGCGTCAGGCCCTGGACAATACGACAACTTTCGCGCCGGGTCAGAAAATTATCGGAGGTGGCGGCCAACGAAGGTGTCGCGATAGGTGGGATTGAAGATTTTTCCACCAGGCTGGCGGCATGTACACCGCTTAAGCTGTTGTTTCCCGCGACCAGAAAAGGACTGGAAAAGGAACTGCGGCAGATCCTGGCAAGGTGTCGAACGTATGAGGCCCTGGCCGGTAGTCTTGCCACGGTGGAGAACTTGTTGTATGACCGGCCGATTTGTTATCCGTATATTTCTCTGCCCCGGGACCATGAATCTTTTCTGGCCGCTCTCAGCCGCTCTACCCGTTATTATTACCGACGCTATATGAAGTCCTTCAAGGAAGCCGGAGGAACGTTCGAAACCGTATCGGGGTTGGATATACGCCAGGAGGACATCCGGGATTACCTGCGCCTGCATCAAGTCCGCTGGGGCAGAGAGTCAATGTTTATCTGTGGTGACGACTCTTATGCTTTTCATGTTGACCTGGTAAAAACGATGGCCGGCGAGGGGCTTTTTTCTCTTTTCTTTGCCCGTTTTGCCGGGAAAAGGGTCGCGGTCCTGTCAAGTTTTGATATTCATCCTCGACGGGAATGCTATTTTACCGGCATGGATCCCGAGTATAGGGAAACACGGGCAGGCCGACTTCTCTGGCTGTACAGTATCTACGATGCCATTGATCATGGTTATGAGACCTATGATTTAGGGCCTGGAGATTTTGGCTACAAGATGAGCCTGGCAACAGGTGAAGCGCGGTCGCATAATTTTCTGGTGACCAGGAACGATTCTCCCCTTGACCTTGATGCCATTTTTGTCGGCTACGAGTGTATGGTGCCTGTCTGAGCCCGGGATCTGCCGGTCTGGGCTGCGGTTTTTTTCGCCTGCTTTGTCCTCTGTGTCTGCGTCCTGACGATCTGATTGTCGCTTGACAGTAACGTTTCCTGTACATATATTAACAAAAGATAATTGAATATTTGCTCAAATGATGAGGATGAAAAATGACTGAAATCTGCGGGGAACATGAAGAACACCGGGACCGGATCGCTGCCGGCCGGCAGAGGGTGCCGGGTCGGGAGGCCCTCCTGGAGGTAGCTGATTTTTTCGACGCCCTGGGCAATCCCACCCGGCTGAAAATCCTGTACGCCCTGACCGGGGCGGAACTGTGTACCTGCGATCTGGCGAGTATCGCCGAACTGTCGGTTTCCGCCATCTCCCACCAGCTGAGAATACTCCGGGACCGAAAGATTATTTCCTTCCGGAAAGAAGGAAAAAACGTGTTCTACCGGTTGCGGGATCAGCACATTGTCGACCTGCTGTCGGTCGCCCTGGAACACATGGAAGAGGGGGCGACTCATGGCTGAACCGGTAAAACTGCGCCTCGAAGGGTTGGATTGCGCCAACTGCGCGGCAAGAATCGAAGATACCTTAAAAAAAGAAGGTTTCCGCCGCGTTGCCGTGAACTTTGTCAAGCGGGAGGTCACGCTGGAAGGGGATGTGGATAAGGCCCGGGCGATAATTCATAGGATTGAACCGGGGGTCCGGGTGCTGGACGCAGCCGCTCCCGGTCACGCGGACGACGATGACGATTCCCGGCGGCTGCCGGTGTTCATGATCGCCGCTATCATCCTGTTCGTGCCGGGCCTGGTTCTTCGGTATGGATATGGCTGGGACGGGACGGCGATCATGGTCGTGTTCGCTGCGGCCTACCTGCTCGCGGGCTGGAAAGTGCTGAAAAACGCCTTTCTTAACTCCATCCGCGGCAACCTGTTTGATGAGAATTTTCTCATGACTATCGCTACCTTCGGGGCATTTGCCATTGGTGAATTTCCGGAAGCTGCCGGCGTCATGATTTTTTTCATGGTGGGTGAATATTTTCAGGACCAGGCGATCAATCGATCACGGCGCTCCGTGCGCTCCCTTCTCGCACTGAAGGTCGATTTCGCGAACCTGCTGGAGGACGGAAAAGTGGTGCGGGTCGATCCCGAGGACCTGCGGCCTGGGCAGCGGATCATCGTGCGGCCGGGTGAACGGATTCCGGTGGACGGCACCGTCATCAGCGGCTCGTCCGGCCTGGACACCTCCGCTTTGACCGGTGAAAGCATGCCGCGCCCGGTAACGGCAGGGGAAGGCGTCCTCTCGGGATCGGTCAACCTGAACGGGCTGCTCACCATCGAAGTCACGAAGAAACTGAACGAATCCACCATCGCCAGGATTCTGGAGCTGGTGGAAAACGCCACTGCGAGAAAAGCGAAAACGGAACAATTCATCACGACCTTCGCCCGCTATTACACCCCGGTCGTGGTACTGCTGGCCGTGCTGGTCGCCCTGGTGCCGCCGCTGGCCACCGGTGCCCCATACCCGGTCTGGATCTACCGGGCGCTGGTGCTGCTGGTCATCTCCTGCCCCTGCGCCCTGGTGTTATCCATTCCCCTGGGCTACTTCGGCGGCATCGGCAAAGCGGCGAAAAGCGGAATTCTGGTCAAAGGCTCCAATTTTCTGGACGCCCTGGCCGCTGTGACCGTGGTGGCAATGGACAAGACCGGTACCCTGACCAAGGGCGTGTTCAAGGTTGCCGAAATCGTGACGCGGAATGATTTCCAGCCGGAAGAGTTGTTGAAATACGCGGCCCTGGCCGAAATCCATTCCTCCCACCCCATTGCGGCGGCTGTTCGCGACGCATGGGCGGGCACTATTGATCCCGCAGTCGTCCGCGAGGTTGAAGAACAGGCGGGGGCCGGCGTTATCGCCAGGACCGACGATCTGGAGATCATGGTGGGCAACGACCGGCTTCTGCACGAACAGAAAATCGACCACGACACCTGCCATGTCTCGGGCACGGTGGTCCATGTCGTGGTGGGCCGGAGATACGCCGGTTACCTGGTCATTGCCGACGAAATCAAAGAAGACAGCGCGGCTGCCGTTCGTGAGCTGAAAAAACTGGGTGTTCGGAAAATCGTCATGGTCACCGGCGACAGCCGGGACGTGGCAGAGGCCGTTGCCCGGAAAGTAGGGGTGGATGAAGTCTATGCCCAGTTGCTGCCGGAAGACAAGGTGACGGTGATCGAAGGGTTGCAGCAGGAAAACAGCAACCAGGGCAAGGTCGCGTTTGTCGGTGACGGAATCAATGATGCACCGGTGATTGCCCTGGCGGATATCGGCATTGCCATGGGCGGTCTGGGAAGCGACGCCGCCATCGAAACCGCCGACATCGTCATAATGGACGACAGGCTTTCCAAGGTCGCCGACGGGATGCGGCTCGCCCGCCGCACCAGGAACACCGTCATGCAGAACATCATCCTCGCCTTGAGTGTGAAACTGGTGTTCATCGTCCTCGGTATTTTCGGCGACGCCACCATGTGGGAAGCTGTCTTCGCCGATGTCGGCGTTACCATGGTCGCCGTCGCCAATGCGATCCGGATTCTCCGCTGACCGTAAACAGGCGCCACAGATTTATGTAGTCGCTGCCGTTCGCAGGTAAGCGACCGAAGGGAGACTCCGGTAGCCCCTCTATGCGGACGGAAGTGACCGCGTGAAGATGGGGTGCCTGTGGCGGCTTACAGATTGGATAAAAGGAATAGCGCAGAGTTTCACACCCTTTGACCAGTTACCGCTGACCCGGTCCGGCTGAGTCCTGACTTGTTGGTTCCTCTTTTTCGGTCGATTTTCGCTTTGCCGCGTAACAACAAGAACAAATATCGTATAAAATTCTTTGGCTTGGACGGTCCATTATTTTATGGTAGGGTTGGCCGCATGACACGTGGCATGATGGGATTCATCGTTGCCGCTGGTTCGAACATCTCGGGGTGATTGCTGATTTTGGCTTTGCAGGCAAGGGGGGAAGATGTCCACTGGTAGAAGTAGCTGGGGTTCAAATGGCGGGTTCCTGTTGGCGGCCATCGGCTCGGCCATCGGTCTGGGGAATGTCTGGCGTTTCAGCTACATGTCCTATCAGTACGGCGGCGGGGCCTTCCTGGTGCCCTATGTGGTGGCGCTGTTAGTGGCCGGTATCCCGATTATCATTATTGAGTATGGCCTCGGGCATAAGGAAAAGGGGTCGTCGCCGTTGAGCTTTGCCCGGATCGGCCGCCGTTTTGAATGGCTTGGCTGGTGGATGCCGGTGGTGGCCATGTTCGGCATCATGCTCTATTATTCCGTGGTAATCGGCTGGTGCGTCAATTACCTGCTGTTTTCCTTTCATCTTGACTGGGGGGCCGATCCCCAGGGATTCTTTTTTAAGCAGTTCCTGCAGATCTCGCCCTCTGCCGCCGTTATCGGCGGCATTCGACTGCCCATCGCCCTGTCCACTTTTTTTGTCTGGGTCTCATGCTGGCTTATCTGCTCCCGTGATATCAGGCACGGCATTGAACGGGCCAGTGTGGTGTTCATGCCGGTTCTCTTCCTGCTGACCATCATTCTGGTCCTGTGGAGCCTCTCCCTGGACGGCGCCCGGGATGCCATCATGAATCATTACCTGCATGCCGACTGGAGCAAGATCAATATTTTCGCCGCCGACCCGGCCGTGCGGGGAGAGGCGGGCAGGGTATGGGCCGCGGCCTTCGGCCAGATTTTTTTCACCCTGTCCCTCGGTTTCGGGATCATGATAACCTATGCCAGTTACCTCCCCGCCAAGAGTGACATCGGCAAAAACGCTCTCGTTACCGCCCTCGTCAACTGCCTTTATTCTTTTGTCGCCGGTTTCGCCGTGTTCGGGGTCGTGGGCTTCATGGCCAAACAGCAGGGCGTCGCGTTTGGCGAGGCCATCAAGGGCGGGCCGCAGCTTGCCTTTGTGGTATATCCCAAGGCCATCAGCCTGCTGCCGAGCATGAATGTCCTGTTCGGCGTCATCTTTTTCCTGATGCTGATTATCGCCGGCCTGACCTCCGGGGTTTCCCTGGTGGAGGCCTTTGTCTGCGCCATTACCGATAAGTTCGACTGGCCCCGCGGCAAGGTGGTGTTCCTGGTCTGCCTGGCCGGTTTTCTGGGCAGCCTGATCTTTACCTCCCGGGGGGGTCTTTATTTTCTGGATATTGCAGACCATTTTATCACCAACTACGGCCTGGTCATCGGTGGCCTGCTGGAATGCCTCATTGTCGGCTGGGTCCTGAAGGCCTCCCTGCTGCGCGCCCATATCAACCGCCTGGGGACCAGGATTCCGGCCCTGTGGGATTTCTTTATCCGTTACTCCACGCCAGCCGTCCTGGCCTACCTGCTCTACCTTTCCCTGACCGCCGATCTTGGCAGGAATTACGGTGGTTATCCAGCCGCCCAGCTTATTATCTATGGAGTGGGCTGGATGCTGGCCTGCCTGGTCCTGGCCCTGGTTCTGACCTTTTATCCCTGGAGAGCCGGAAAACTTAAACGCCGGCACCGGCCGGAAGAGGACAAACTGCTGGTCTGAGGCCTGCTGTCACGGATTCCCGCTTGCGTGGGGAGCGAGTTTTTCCGGAGCCACGAGAAAACAGAAAAAATGGTCTTATTTATTTTGGAGTTATATGCCGGCGGGTCGGCAGCATGAAAAAACGAAATGTCATGTTTGCCATCGGCAGGTTCTTCTCGCCATTGTACAGCCTGCTCATGCTGCTGCGGGAAACCCTGTACCGTCACCGCCTGTTTTCGGTGACCCGTCTCGGCGTGCCGGTGATCAGTGTCGGCAACCTGACCCTCGGCGGGACCGGCAAGACGCCGATGGTGCAGTATATTGCCGGGATTTTGCAGGCGCGGGGGCGCAAGCCGGCGATTATCAGCAGGGGCTATGGCGGCTCGACCAGGGAAAAGGTCAATGTGGTGTCGGCGGGCGGGGAGCCGCTTCTCGATGCCGGGTTTATCGGCGATGAGCCGCGGCTGCTGGCCGAAACCCTGCCGGGGGTGTTGGTGCTGACCGGGGTGAAAAGAAAATTTCCGGCAACGCGGGCAGTTGAGCTTGGCGCCGACGTCTTGATCCTTGACGATGGGTTTCAACACCTGGCCCTCGGGCGGGATCTTGACTTGGTTCTGTTTAATGCCGATACTCTTGCCGGCAACAGCCGGGTTTTCCCGGGCGGGGATCTCCGCGAACCGGTCCGGGCATTAAAAAGATGTCATGGCTTTGTGCTGACCGGCACCTGCGAGGCGAACCGGGACCGGGCCTGGCGCTTTGCCGAACTGTTGCGGCAGCGCTTTCCGGGCCGGCCGGTTTTTTTCGCTCAATATCAAGTCGACTGCCTGGTGCAACTCATGGCTGACGGCCGGGTGCGGGCCCCGGCCGCCATGCCGCCCGGGGAGGTGCCCTGTTTCGGGTTCAGCGGCATAGCCCGGCCGGAAGGTTTTCGGCAGACCCTGGCGGAGCTGGGGATCGAGACGGCCGGTTTTTGCAGTCTGCCCGATCATTTTCGTTATCGCGGGGCAGGAATCAAGGATTTGGCGCGCCGGGCCGAACAGTGCGGGGCCGGGGCCTTGATCACCACGGAAAAGGACCTGGTCAAACTGCGGGGGCATGCCGTTTCTCTGCCCCTTTATGCCGTCCGCATGCAGGTCGTGCCGGATCGGGATTTTGACCGGTTTGTCCTGGACGGATTGGCAGCCGTGTCCGGCCGGCGTTGAGTGTGAGCCGGGGGTTAAGATTGTGTTAAAAATACAACATTACGGAATATATAATAAAAAGTGTGTCTTTTTTGCAACACCTTGGAGTCGAGAGTGGTTTTGTCGCCCCAGGCTCTATTTGTCATAACTCGTTGTTTTTAAGATATTTCTGTGGAAATTGGCTGGGGCGGCAAATTTAATTGTTTCTGGTTTGCTTTTTGCAAAAAGAGGCAAACGATTAATTCTAGCTCTGCAGCAGAGACCCATGAAAAACTGCCATAACCCCGGTCCCGGTCTGTAACTATTGATATGGATTATACAGGATAACATACATATAATGGCTTCCATTGAACCACATCAACATACCCTGAGACGCCCCGTGAGTTGTTGCGGGGTCGGCCTGCATGCGGGCCGGACCGTTAATATGACCATCAAACCGGCCCCGGCCAACAGCGGTATCCGTTTTTCCCGGCTGGATCTCGATTCCGAGCAGATGGTTCCCGCCCTCCTGGAGCAGGTTGTCGATACCCGGCTGGCCACAACAATCGGCAACGGCGCGAATCGTATTTCCACAATCGAGCACCTGCTTGCCGCTTTGCGCGGTTACGACATTGATAACGCCGGGATAGAGCTTGATTCCTACGAGGTTCCGATCATGGATGGCAGCGCCGGACCCTTTCTCAATCTTCTGACCAAGGGCGGCCGCCAGAAGCAGCGGGCCCTGCGCAAGGTGTTGCGTATCACCAGGTCTGTCTCCTTCTCGGATGGCGAGAAAACCATCCGCATCGACCCGTACGACGGATTCAAGGTGACCGGCCGTATTGTGTTTGATGACGAGTTGATCAATGAACAGGTCTACAGTATTGAGGTGACGGGGGATCGCTTTCGCAAGGAGATTGCCAACGCCAGGACCTTCGGTTTTGTCGAGCAGGTGGAAAATCTCTGGGCCAACGGCCTGGCGCTCGGCGGAACCATGGATAGTGTCATTGCCATTCACTGGGACCGGCGTTCGATTCTCAATGAAAACGGGTTGCGCTTTGAGGACGAGTTTGTTCGCCATAAAGTGCTTGATCTGATCGGCGACCTGGTGTTGCTTGGCGGACCGGTTCTTGGCCATGTGACCGCCCACCGTTCCGGGCACAGTCTGCATCTTGGTCTGATGCAGGCCATTGCCGATAATCCCGACTGCTGGGAATATGTGAAGTTCAGGAAAAATGGTGATTCCGTCTTGCGCCAGGTCGTGGATGGGACCCGCTCCGCCGGCGGCATGCTTAAGCCGTTGCTCATCCCGCCTCTGGACGCGCCGGTCACGGTTCAGTCAAGCTGCGCCGCCTGAGTCGGATTTATATTCAGGTACCAGCGAAAAACAGCCATAACCCTTTCCCTCTGGCTTGCCGGCCAGGGGGATTTTTTTTGCCTTTTTTTTGTTCGGCTTGGTACAGTAGCTGGTAAGAATTCAGGTGCCAGCGAAAAACAGCCATAATTTTTTCAATCTTATCCTTTAATCTTGTGGTGTACATATGGAACATATTCATACGGTTGGTCTTGTCGGCGGCGGGCAGATGGGGGAGGCGCTTGTGCGGGGCATGCTTGAAGCCCGGATTTTCCCGCCGGCAAAGATTATGGTTGCCGAGCCTGATCCCGCCCGGCAGGATTATCTGCGGGCTACGTACTCCGTGGCGGTTACCGCCGACGCCCTTGAGCTTGCCAAGGCCTGTTCGATCATTATCGTGGCCGTCAAGCCGCAGATTATAGGGAGCGTGCTGAGCCGGTACCGTCCCGGTATTACCAGGCAGCATCTGGTGATCTCCATTGTCGCCGGCATTACGATCAAAAGGCTTGAGGAAGAGCTGGGGAACGAGGTCCGGATAATTCGCGTGATGCCCAACACGCCCGCTCTTGTCCTGGCCGGTGCCTCGGCGCTCAGTCCCAACGCCAAGGCGGGCCCGGAGGACCTGGAAACGGCCAAACGGATTTTTTCCGCGGTCGGGACTTGTGTCGAGCTGAGTGAAAATCTTCTCGATGCGGTGACGGGCCTCAGCGGTAGCGGTCCTGGTTATGTCTTTGTCTTTGTCGAGGCCATGGTTGACGGCGGAGTCCTGGCCGGATTGCCGCGGCCGGTGGCCGAGCAGCTTGTCCTGCAGACGGTGTACGGATCAGCCAAGCTGGCCCTGGAAACCGGTGAACCTGCCGCCATTCTCAAGGGTAGGGTTACCTCGCCGGGCGGCACCACGATAACCGGCCTGGAGGTCCTTGAAAATTCAGGATTTCGGGGGGCGGTGATGACCGCCGTCAAGGCGGCAACCGAACGTTCCAGGAATATGGGGCAATGAACATCCGGTTTGTCGGTATTATAACCAAGCACAATGCCCCGCAGGTACAGCAGCAGGGCCATGAGCTGGCCGCCTGGTTCTCCCGCCAGGGGGTCAGGGCCGAACTGGACCAGGTCGATCCGGAGATGGATATGCTGGTTATCCTGGGTGGGGACGGAACGCTGCTGCATGTGGCTGATCAGGCAAGCCGGCATGATCTGCCGGTGGTGGGCATCAACATGGGTTATCTCGGGTTTCTGACTGAAGTGGCGGCTGATGAGATGTACCATGTCCTGCGGGTTATCATGGCGAGCCGGGTCAATATCGAGCGGCGGATGATGCTCAATATCCGGCTTGTTTCCGCCGCCCCGCATCAGGACGCTCAGCCCGTCTTTGCCCTGAACGAGGTGGCGATCGTCAAGGGCAATGCGGAAAAGGTTATCAGTCTCTGCTCCTGGGCGGACGAGGAGTATATTACTACCTATAAGGCGGATGGCCTGATTATTTCCACCCCCACCGGCTCGACGGCCTACAACCTGTCTGCCGGCGGCCCCATCGTTCATCCGGAACTGGATGTCCTGCTGGTGACGCCGATCTGTCCGTTCATGCTGGAGAGCCGGCCGCTTCTGCTTTCACCGCAAACGAGGATCTCGACCCGGCTTGCCGCTCCGGCCGGTGATGTTAAGGTGATGGTCGACGGGCGGTTTTCCGGAGATATGCGGGAGAACGACTACCTGATTGTTGAGGCGGCGGCCAAACCGCTACGGCTGATCAGTTCACCTCATAAGGGCTATTTTTCCATTCTGCGCAACAAGCTGAACTGGGGGGGGCGGGACCCGGCTGGGCAGCCGCTGCCGGAACTGGCTGTGCGGAGACAAGAGCCGTAAAATCGTCTTGTTGTTTTCCTGAATCCGTGAGCGTTCGGGAACGGTGTAGATGCCAGGCGGCAACGATGTTGGTTATCCTGGATTCAGGATTTTTTCTTCCGCTGCAACTTATATTTTTTCATCTTGTACTGGAGCAGACTTTTGGTGATACCCAGTTTTTCCGCAGCCCTTGCCTGAACGTTGGCCGAGCTCTCAAGCGCCTGGCGGACCAGTTTTTCCTCTATGCCGTTCAAGACCTCGGATAAACTGAGTCCATCGGGAACAAACTGTTTAAGGTCAAGGCCGACGCTCCATTCCAGGTTGCCGCTCGATTCCGTGAAGTCGGGCTGCACGTCTTCCGCTTCGATATGGTCGTTGTTGCAGAGGATGGCGGCCCGCTCAATCGTATTCTCCAACTCGCGGACGTTGCCCTCCCAGGTGAGGGTCATGAGGAGCCGTAAGGCCTCGGGCGAGATGTCCAGGTTGTCTTTGTTCAGCTTTTTTTTATTTTTTTCGAGAAAGTTGACAACCAGCAATGGAATATCCTCGACCCGCTCCCTGAGCGGCGGCAGGTGAATGTGAATCACATTGAGACGATAGTAAAGATCGTCACGGAAATTTCCCTTATCCACTTCATCTTTCAAATCCTTGTTGGTCGCAGCAAGGATGCGGACATCAACCTTGAGGGTATGGTCTCCGCCAACCCGTTCAAAGCGGCGCTCCTGCAAGACCCGTAGAAGCTTGGCCTGCAGGGCTGGCGGCATTTCTCCTATTTCGTCAAGAAACAGGGTCCCGGAATCCGCGAGTTCAAAGCGGCCTTTTCGCATGGCAATGGCATCGGTAAAGGCGCCTTTTTCATGGCCAAAGAGTTCGCTTTCCAGCAGATTGCCGGCCAGGGCGGCGCAGTTGATAGAGATAAATGGTGCGTTTTTGCGAG
>VAPE01022774.1_pt1 | contig 15484 bp, 13 predicted proteins | sample 3393911 | NCBI WGS metagenome assembly VAPE01 (sample SAMN08290436, study PRJNA428436) | hydrothermal vent metagenome | isolation source: Deep-sea hydrothermal vent chimney | place: Atlantic Ocean: South-mid Altantic Ridge | reverse complement strand
CTCTTTGGTATCAAAACCATCCATTTCAACAAGTAGTTGATTCAAAGTTTGCTCTCTTTCATCATGTCCTCCTCCAATACCTGCTCCTCTATGTCTACCAACTGCATCGATCTCATCCATAAATATGATACAAGGAGCATTTTTTTTTGCTTGATCAAATAAATCCCTTACTCTAGATGCTCCAACTCCTACAAACATCTCCACAAAATCAGAACCTGATATCGAAAAAAATGGCCTATCAGCTTCCCCTGCAACTGCTTTTGCAACTAAAGTTTTTCCAGTACCAGGAGGACCTACTAGTAAAACTCCTTTTGGTATTCTAGCTCCAAGAGTCGTAAACTTTTGAGGATCTTTTAAAAAATCTACTATCTCTTCTAATTCCTCTTTAGCCTCTTCAGCACCTGCTACATCTTTAAAAGTAACCTTGTTAGTCTCTTTAGTCAAAAGTTTTGCTGGAGACTTTCCGAAATTCATAGCAGAAGAACCCACTCCCTTCATCTGTCTAGAAAATAAATAATACAATAAAAGCACTACAATAACTATTGGTAAAAAAGTAAAAATATAATTGAAATAATTAGGTGTTGGCTCTTGCGACGTGAATTGCTTTTCTAATACTAAATTTCTTGGTTGCTCTGTAGCCTTTATAGATAGACCTTTATTTGTAGCAAAGGCTTCCCACTCTTTTTTAGCCCCTTGATACCAATGAGAAAATGTATCTGCATCTTGCTTTTCTAATGCTTTTGTCGAAATTTCTTTGTTATTAAAAAACCAAAAATCTGTAGCAACCTTCTCTCTTGCATTAGCAAGCATCGCTAAGTTTTTATCGATTTGATTTTGAAGTGTTTCATATCTTTGTAAAGTCTCTAAATATGATCTAACAGATCTTAGCTGCAAAAGTCTTACACCATCTTGTGGCTGTATAATCTCAGAAACAATCGAGTTCAACTCAGTTAATACACTGTTAAATATAGAAATTTTTTGACTAAGAGATGTATTTGATGTTATAGATGATAGATCTGAAGATATCTTTTTTAAATCTTTTTTAATAGGCTCTGAACCAATACCAACAGTTGGTGACCTATATATATCTACCAATGAAATTAAATCTTTTTGCATTTGATTTGTGTTTTCCAAAGACGGATTGTGTTTAACCCATACAAATTGCTCTTTTAAAGTTTTTAAATTAGGCATGTTTTTATTATTTGAAAGAGAATCGATACTAATCGAGTTTTGTAAATTTTCACTATCATAAGCTGAACTTACTACATTAAAATTCGACTCAGTTAGATCAATTCCAGATATATATAAAAAAACCTCAGCTGCCTTAATCACATTTTTCTTTTGAATGGCAAGTTCTTTCGATAACTCTTCTTCTTGAGCTTCATATTCATGTTTCTGATTTAAAAGAGTTAAATAGTTAAATCTATCTTCACCATCTTGAGTAGTAGCATCTCTAAATTTTGATAAAAAAGTCACCAAATTATCATTTTGAGCAATCTTTTTATTACTTTGGGGCTTTAAAAGATCTAAATTGACTAAATGCTCTAATTGATATGAAAAAGAAACTTTACCAAGTTTGTCATTTGTTAAAGTTTGTACAGTCAAAATTATCAATATTACCGCTATAACAAAAAGTAAAAAACCACCCGGAAATCCTCTTTTTGGTTCTTTTTGATTTCTATTACCATTCATAAAAAAAACTCTTGTATTTTATATTAACTTTCTATGCCTCAGAACATAAAATTAAATCATTTTAAGGCTATTTTGTAAAGATCTACAACCTAATATTAATTCTTCCTCTAATTTCATTCATATACAAGTTTATTGTATTTTTTTAAAAGTTTATTTTAGTTTTATTTCAATTTTTAAAATTTTTTTATTTCTTAATTTTATTTTTTTGCCAGATAAAAAATCATAAGTTGCTTTATCTTCGTCATATACAATAGGAACCCTTTTTCTTAAAAAAGCTGCAACTTTAGTATTTTCCCATAATTTTTTAAGATATTTATTTGAACCTGGATAGCTCATATAATACTTGTTTTCAGGAAGATAAATACAAAGTTTATTTGTAAAAAGATTTTTCCAATGAGATTGCAAAAACTCTTTATTTTTATCATTCTTAACTTTTGATACTTTAACTTGCCAAGTACCAAAATCAAAGCTCCCTTTCTTTAGTAAGATTTTGTCATTCAAAGTCTTATAATCTTTATTTAAAATAAAAAAATAACCTCTATCTACAAAAATAGTGCTATTTTTTAAACTAACTTTTAGATTTGGTTTTTTTTGTAAAAGATAAAAAATTAATTTTTCTAAAATGCTTCTAGAAAGATCTATATCTTTAGTAATCTTTTTTATAATAAATTTGAGCTCTAAGCTTTGATCTACCTTGTTTAAATCTATATATAAACCAAATGGACTAATTTTTATTTTCTTTAAAAACTTAGATGTCTTTGCTTGTAAATAATTATTTAACTCCATGCTATAATTAGAGATTTGAGCTAAATTATTTAAAATTTGTTTGTTAAAATTTTTTTGTAAAAATGGGAAAATATCTACTCTCATTTTAGCTCTTAAAAATTTTGTATCTTCATTTGTCTTATCAAAATAATAACTAATCTTATTTTGATTTAAATAAGCTAAGATCTCTTTTCTAGATACATCCAAAAGAGGTCTAAAAATTAAAAAATTATCAAACTTGGATACTTTTTGCATGCTAGTTAATAAAAAGATATTTGCTCCCTCCAAAAATCTCTTTAAAACGGTCTCTGCTAAATCATCTTTTTGATGCGCTGTAATCAAAGCTTGAAATTTATATCGTTTAAACAAAGATTTAAAAAATAAAATTCTTTGATTTCTACTTTCATTTTCTAAATTTTTTTTTAAATTTAACTTCAATCTCTTTAAATGAAAAGAAATTTTTAGACCCTCCATCTTTTTCTTTATCTCTAAAGCTTGTAAATAACTTTCCTCTCTCCAACCATGATCTACATGAGCTACATGTAAATCTATTTCGCTTTCTTTTTTAAATTTTAATAAAAGATCTAAAAGACAAGAAGAATCTATCCCACCCGAATAAGCTAATAAAATTGGTCTTCTAGGATCTAAATTTTCATATAAAAAATTTTTTAAGTATTTTAAAAGATCCATAAATATACTAATTAAAATTAAAATCTTATAAACTCTAAATTATTATAAAGAAATAAAGTAAAAATTGCCAGATGCCTATTTTGTGGAAATACCTTTTTAAAGAGTATTTGAAAGTATTTTTTTTATGCATGCTATCTTTTATATCAATTCTTTTGATTACAAGATTAAAACAAATCGCTACTTTTGCTACATTAGCTAATGATTTCATATCTTTGATTTTATTTGTCTTATATCAAATACCTCATGTCTTGCCAATCGCCATTTCAATATCGTGCTTAATCTCTTGCGTTATCCTTTTTCAAAGAATGTCTACAATGCATGAAATAACAGCATTTCGAGCAGCCGGAATATCTTTAAAAGAACTTTTAGCTCCATTATTGCTCCTTGCAATGGCTTTGTCTTTACTAAACTTTTATATCGCATCTGAGCTAACTCCAAGATGCAGATATAAATCCAAAGAACTTTTTTATAAAAACACCTCTGTTAATCCAATCGTTCTTTTACAAAGAAGACAAAAAATGTCAAATATAAAAGATTCATATGTCGAAATCACTTCTAAAAATAATGATCTTCAAGCTCAAGATCTTTTAGTTATCACTCCTAACAAATCTAATGAAAGACTTTGTATGCTAAGCGCTAAAAATTTAGAGCTAGAAAAAGAACATTTAATTGGAAAACATGTATCTTTAATCTCATATCTAAACTCAAATAAAGAGCAAAACTTCGATAATCTAATTATCGAAAATCAAGAAAATATGATCACAAAAGCAGATGCTATAACTCAATTTATAAAAGCAAAACAATGGGATATGAATATCTCTTCTATGCCGATAAAAATGCTACTTATTCAAGCTAAACAAAAAAATGATAAAAAAAACTCGCAAAGAGCAAATATCGAAATAGCCAGAAGATGTTGTTTTGCTCTATCTACTTTTAGCTTTACTTTTATCGGAGCTAGCTTTGCAATTTCAATAGACAGAGTCTCTAGAAAAAATATCGTTTTAACTTCTATTTTAACTCTTTTAGTTCTATTTAGCTTTACTCTTGGAAAAGCTTTAAAAAACTATTTGTTTTTCTCTATTTTAGCATATATCATACCTCAAATAATCGTAATCATTTTAGCTACGATTAAACTTAGAAAAATATCTAAAGGAATTCAATGATTCTATCTAAGATTTGGGAAAGAAAAATCTTTTTTAATACTGTAAAATTAACTTTGCTTTTCTTAGTCGCAATCTTTTTAATCGTAATAGTTATAGATCTTTCTATACATGGAGCTAAAATATTTGCTCATCGTGCAACAACTATCTCATTGATTATAAAATACTATTTTAATCTTTTTTTTATTCAACTAAATCTGTTTTTAACTCTAACTTTTCTTTTAGCCATTATAAAAGTTTTGTCCGATATGAATATTCATCATGAGCTAACTGCTCTTAGAATGGCAGCTATCTCTGCAAAAAAATTATCTAGACCCTTTTTTATTATTGCCTTTTTTATATCGATTATCTCTCTTTTAAATTTTGAGTATTTCTACCCGAAATCCATAAGCTTTAAAGATAATTTCAAAGAAAAATATTTAAAAAAAACAAAAAAAATGCAACCCAATATCATCTACTTAGAAGATGGAGCTAAGCTTGTTTATCAAAAATATGATCAAGCTCAAAATAAACTCTTCGATGTATATTTTATAAAAAATTCTTCTGATATTTGGCATGCAAAATACCTCATCTTTAATAAAAATGAAGTGATCGGCAAATATGTCGATAACTTAAATAGAAAAGATAAAATTTTTGAAAAAACAAAATCCTTTCAAACATATATATTTAAAGATATAAAATTAAATGAAAAAACCAACATGTTCGAACCTTTAGAAAATAGATCCATCACAACTCTTTTTAAACAATCTTCTTCAAAAAATATTTGCCAAAAAGAAAAAAATGAAAATTTATCTTATCTGAATTTTAAACTTGCAATGCCACTTGTTTCTTTTTTAATCGTTTTAGCTGTTTTTCCACCTCTTATTACCTTTTCCAAAAATATCTCAATATTTTTTATTAGCGCATTTGCCTTATTCGGTTTTATTATTTTTTATACAATTATGGACTCTGCGCTAATTTTAGCCCAAAGTGCAACTAAAGTTCCATACTTAATACTTTGGCTTCCTGTAATTGTCTCTTTTATAATATTTGGAAGAAAATTTAAAAAAATTTAGGATCTTGCGATATCAAAAAATTATTAAAAATAACAAGTTATTAAATCTTTTCTTTATGGTAGTAATAATTTTCAATAGTAAAAATAAATCTTGTAAAAAGATCATTTTTATCTTTATTTGTTTGGTTTGAAAGGATCATAAGCTAGTACTCTAAAAATTAAACCTACAATGCTTTTTGTTGCCCTAAGTTCATGAAGCTCGCTTTAGTAATACACTAAAGACTAGAAAATTTATACTCAAGTAAATTCAAAAATCGGTGAGTAGAAGAAAGATTTAACTGTAGCCTTAAAAATTTTTGACCGATTTTTCAAGTTTTTTCGGTATAGCAAAAATATTCCCATTAATAATTAATTGATTGTCGCAAACTAAAAAAGATATTATATAAAAGGTTGAAAATAAAAATGATTAAAATGTATGTAAAAATTAAATGCACAACCTTTTTTATAAGTGGTACTAAAAAGAACAATAAATAAATTTGCACTTTTAACAACAGCTATAGGGGGTATTATTGGTTCAGGTTGGCTTTTTGGCCCCTTTTATGCAGCTAAAATAGCTGGACCTGCTTCGATTCTTTCCTGGATAATTGGAGGATTTTTAATGTTATTTATTGCGTATACTTTTGCAATTTTAACCAAAACCCTTCCAATTGTTGGTGGAACTGTTAGATTCTTTCAAATAACCTATGGACATTTCGTTGGATTTACATTTTCTTGGATAGCTTGGTTAGCCTGGATTGCTGTCACTCCCATTGAAACCTTAGCCCTTTTGCAGTATGCTACAAATTATCTACCATTTTTAATGAAAACTGTTGAAGATTCAAAAGTTTTAACATCATATGGATTTTTGTTTGCTATCATCTTAATGTTCATAATCTACATTATGAATATTAAAGGATTAAAATTTTTAACAAAAAGCAATTATTTTATTGTTTTTCTAAAAATAGCTGTTCCTATAGCTACTATTATCATTCTCTTTTATAGTAGATTTAAATTTTCTAATTTCTACATACAAGATGGTTTTGCTCCTTTAGGAATAAAAAATATTTTTTCAGCACTTCCAATAGCTGGTGTTATTTATTCTTTTATTGGATATAATCCAGCAATTCAGCTGGCTGCCGAAGTAAAAAATCCTCAAAAATCCCTTCCTTTTGCAATCTTTGGATCCTTATTTATCTGCATAATTTTATATACAATTATCCAAATAGCATTTATAGGAGCTTTAGATGTCAATTACATAAAAAATGGTTGGGCAAACTTGAGTTTTACTGGAGATACCGGCCCTTTTGCAGGAATAGTAGCGGCTCTTGGATTTTTTTGGTTCGTTAAAATCTTGTATATCGATGCTGCTTTATCTCCGTACGGGACAGCTTTAGTTCAAGCAACAGCTACAACAAGGCTCACTTATGCTATGGGACAAAACAATTATCTACCTACTTTTCTTATGAAACTAAATAAACATCACACTCCTGTAACAGCTATGTTATTCAATGTTTTAATTGGAATACTTTTTATCCTACCTTTTCCAAGTTGGCAAAAGATGGTAGGATTTTTAGTCTCTTGTTTGGTTTTCGGCTATGTAGTCGCTCCTCTATCTCTAATGGCAATGAGAACACTTCATTTTCATAAAAAAGGAGAACATATTTTCTCTAAAAAAGTAGAATTCATCTGCCTTGTCTCTTTTTATATCTGCAACTTATTGATATATTGGACAGGATGGGCTATCATAAAAAAAGTTGCCTTTACTTTCGCCATTGGTTATTTAGCTCTTTTTTTATTATATTTGATTCCATCAACCAAAAAAAAGATAAAATTAGATCTAGACAAAGGTTGGTGGGTAATAATTTACATTGTAGTTATCACAATATTAAGCTATCTTAGCAGCTTTGGTGGGGGTATAAATAAAATAAAGTTTGGCATCGACTTTTTAATCATAGCAATTTTTTCTGCACTTATATTTTATTTAGCTAAAATTATTATTTCACAAAGAACTAAAAAGATAGAAAAAAAACTTTCTAAAGATAAAAATATTTAAAGCAAAATTTCAACAATAAAAACTAATCTTGTAAAAGTTCATTTTTGTTTTTTATTTGGTTTGCAAAGATCACAACATTTTACTAAAAAATTAAACCTACTGCGAGGTCTTTGTGATTGGAGTGCTTTATGAAACTCGCGTTTATTAAATTCATCAATTCATTAAATCCTTTTATCTTTGTCTTTGCACATATTACGAATGACGATAATGGAAGAACGAAGATTACTACAACTTAATCAAAATGATTAAGCTGTAATAAATATTATACATTTCTTCTTCTTTTATATAACCAATAAAAAAACACATACATTGTTATAAATCCTAAAATGCCTAAGATAAGATAAAAATAATTTGGAAAAATCTGAATAAAAATAGCTCCAACAAAATAAAATCCAACACAGAGCTGAAAAAGTTGATTCTTTTTTTTGTAATAATAAAAGGATAAAATAACAACTATAATGGATAGAACTATTCCAATATAATCTTCTATCATTTTTTACTCCTTGTTTTTTTGTTTTTCAATTTCAGCTTTTTTAAAACACTCTTCTGCAGCTTTTTTTTCTCTATCTGCTCTATATAAATCAACAAGTCCTTTCGCTGCAGATATTGCTCTTGAAGGAACATTACCACTAGCAAATTCTGCTCCTGCTATTATATTTCAATACCAGCCATAGTCCTATCTATTTTTTCATTTTTTTTATGTTCTTCAGCTTTTTTTAACCAATCTTCAGAAGCTCTGCACAATATAATTGAAAAGTCTTGTCCACTATCATTTGTCAAGTCTGCTTTATAAAATTCAGAATATTCAAATGGAATATTCAGCTGACGAATATCTCTAGCTTTTTCATATGATGATATCTTCCACTTTTTATTCTTGTTTTCAATTTTTGTTAAACCTATATACCCAACTTCTGCTGCTCCTATTATTGCAGTTGATCAAATCTTCAATGAAAAACAGATCAAATCAAACGTTCTAAAGCCAAAATTAAAATTCCTATACCCACAGCAATCATTTCCTTATTTTTTTTGCAACAAATTATACAATATAATCCAATAATGATTTGTAAAATTCCTAAAATTATGTTTTTTGAAAGCATATTTTTCTTTTAATTTTTCTCTTTTCTTTGAACCTTCGCTTCTTTTTTGCATTCATAGGCTTGCTTAAATTCATCGGTAGCTTCACTCAAATCATCCGAGCTTAACAATTACTCCAATCCGCAACTCCTATATGTCCACTCTTTGTTGCAATTGCATAAGCCAGTGTCGCTAATGCTTTAGCAGAATCTTTTAAGCCTTTTTTTATATATGGCTAATGTAAAATTTTAAATAAATTAAAGGCAAAGAATAATAAAAACATTATTGAAAAAAATAAATGTATCTTTTTGTTATATTTAAAAAACAATCTGGCTTCTCCCGTCACACAAATTAAAAGAAGAATCAATAAAAAAATATCTATGGTTTTCATATAGTCTCATTACTTATTTTTCTCATTTATTTTTTTTTGACATTCATATGCCTGTTTAAATTCATTCACTGCATTAGATCCTTCTACTATTGCAGCTCCAATTTCTGCCTAAACCTACATGCCCAACTTCTGCTGCTCCAGCTGCTGCTCAGAAGCACAAACTGCATCTTTTAAACCTTTTGCAATATGGTCATTTCTTTTTTTAAACTAGCTTTTCATTTGTTTCTAAAGCTTTACATAATATAATTGGTGGTTTACTATCTGACTTTTCCTCATACATCTGTTTAAGATAAAAAAAATTTTGAGTATCAAGACATTTATGCATAGGCAAAAAAACACATCTACTACACAAAGAGTAAATTCCCCATCCAAAAGATAAAAGTTCATCATCAACATCATTTAATTTATCTATGAAATAGCCTTTTTTGTCTATAGAGATAGCTGGTAGTTCGATATAGTTGAAATTACAATCTGTTAAATATATATGTCCTTTTTCAAAAACAAGATAATTGGGATCTAAATAACATTTGTTTTTATCAATTTCTAAAATATAATAAGGTTTCTCTTGAACTATTTTGTGAAAAATAGATATGTTTGCAAGCGTATTGCAAATTAATAAAGTGTTTAATAAAAAGCTTAAGATGAAAAACTTTATCATAATAACCTCCATGAAAAAAAATTTTTTAAAAAATTGTGCAATCTAATAATTTTGATGTCAATTATTTTTTTTATTGTGTAAATCTAAAGTCGTAATGCACTATTTTATCAACCCTTATCAGCTAAGCTAACTTTTCTATATCTTTCTTTGAAATGAAAAAAAATTTTCCAATCAAACTGCTTAAAGCCAAAAACATTTGATGCAGTGAAATCACTCAAAAAGACAGACTTTTCTTGTAACTTCGCTTATCGAACGACAAAAATGTTTCACATAAGAAATGCTATCTTCGAAGATGATAAAATTAAACAAAAAGACTATGAAGCTTACACAAAACTATTTCAAATCTTTTGGATTTAACCTTTTGTAAAGCTCTTTCTTTTATCTCTGATATTTTTTCTAATTTCAGCATCTAAATATCTTCTTTTCTCTTCTAACGAAATAGGAATTACTAAAGGAACAGTCTTTTCAGATTCGTCAGCTTTAAAAATAAAATAAGCTGATAAAATATGTTTTTGTTCCAAAGATCTAAAATCTTCAGCTATAACTTTAACCCCAACTTCTATCATATCATCCCAGACATTGTTCACTTGTGATTTACAAATCAAAATATCTCCCGTTTTTATCGGAGAAAAAAATCTTATAAAATCAACTCCAATAGTAAAACACAAAATCTCAGCATGTTGAATTGCAACTTTCCTAGCCACATCATTGACTAAATGCAAAATCCTACCTCCAAAAACAACTTCTCCTAAAGACATGTTTTTGTCAAATATCTTTAGTTTTTCGTTTTCTATAGCCGTCTCAGATGCAGGCTTTTTGCGTCTATCATTATTAATAATAAACAAAATAGTATCCCTCTACTAATTTTATTAATATTAACAATTCTTAATTTGGGTCAACAAAAAATTGAAATATTAAAAAAAAGGCCTTTGGAAAGAACTCCCAAAGACCCTTAGATAAACAAGGAGGAAGAAAAAAAAATCTCTATCGTTTAGAAAATTGAAAACTCTTTCTAGCGCCTGCTAATCCATATTTTTTACGCTCTTTTTTGCGAGGATCTCTAGTAAGATACCCAAGCTCCTTTAAAGGTCCTCTATAGTCTTCATTTTCTAAAACTAATGCTCTCGCTATCCCAAGCCTTATTGCTATTGCTTGGGCTTGAATACCACCACCTTTTGCCCTAATAATTAAATCATATTTATCTTTAAGTTCAAATTTCGTTAATGGTGATAATATTATATCTCTTTGAAAAGCCAAAGGAAAATATTCTTCTAACTTTCTTCCATTCACATCAATATTTCCTTTACCTTTTCTAACTCTAACTGAGGCTACTGCTCTTTTTCGTCTACCTACTCCAATAAATTCTTTTATCACTTTTTTCTTTGCCATTTATTACCTACTATATGTTTACCACTATAGGTTTTTGAGCATGCATGTTATGCTGATCACCTTTAAAAATATGTAATTTTTTTAATTGAGCTCTTGCCAAAGGTGTTTTCGTAGGCATCATTCCCTTTACAGCATGCAGTAAGATATACTCTGGTTTCTTTTTTAACATCTCTCTATATGTAGTCTCTTTAAGACCTCCAAGATAGCCTGTATGTTTTCTATAAACTTTTCTAGCTTCTTTATTTCCTGTTACTTTGATCTTTTCTACATTTATTACGATAACACTATCTCCTGTATCAACATTTGGCGTATAGCTAGGTTTATGTTTTCCTCTTAATATCTTTGCAATCTCTGATGCAAAACGACCCAATGTTTTTCCACTCGCATCAAATAGATAACATTTTCTTTCTTTTATAGCTTCTTGCTTCTTTACAAATTTCGTTTTATTCATTTTATAAAATAATTTAAATAGCTTCGTCTTTTAGCATATATTTTTGCATCTTTTTTTGACAAGCTTTTTTTAAGAAAATTTCTTAGCATAAATTACTCGAGTAATCTAATTTTTTATAGTATAAAATTTTAGCTTAAAAATATTTTATCACTGATGCATGGCAGTGAAAATCCATCGGAAGGGATCAAACTTTATTGTAACTTCTCTCATTTTACCAAAAAACTAGTCTTATCCATAAAATTATTATTATTATAGAATTTTTTTTGAGCCTAAAGTAAAATAACTCTCTTTTTAAAATTAGTTTTTTGAGAAAAAAGCTCTAAACAAATTAGCTGCTTTAGTATCTTCATTGAGATGATACTTGTAAAAAGAAAACTACTCATTTAAACTTTATTAAATAAATAAACTTTATTAAATAACTTAGCTATGAAAACTTTGCTATGAAAACTTTAAAAACTTTTTTTATACGTACTTATGGCTGTCAAATGAATGAATTAGACTCAGAGATCCTCACAACACAACTTCAAAAAAGGGGTCTTAAAAAAATAGATGAAGAAAAAAAAGCAGACATGATCATTTTAAATACCTGCTCAATAAGAGATCTTTCAGAAAAAAAAGTCTTAGGAAAACTTTTCGAATATAAAAAAGATAAAAAAGATAAAATAATTGGTATATGCGGTTGCATGGTAATGAACCAAAAAGAAGATCTTTTAAAAAAATTTAAATATGTAGACTTTCTTATTGGAACTAATAATTTATTAGATATAAATAAAGTTTTAGATGACATCTTAAAAAAAAACACCCAAGAAATAAAAATAGATTCCAACTATGAAATCGGGCTTGAGCAATTTTTTGCTAAAAGAACGAATAGAGTAAAAGCATCTATCTCTATCATAAGAGGATGTAATAATTTTTGTTCATATTGTATTGTACCACAAACTAGAGGAAGAGAAGTATCAAGAGACTACAATAGCATTATAAAAGAAGCTAAATACCTAGCAGATCTAGGTATTAAAGAAATCACTTTGCTTGGTCAAAATGTCAACTCTTACGGTTTAGATAAACCTAAATGGAAAATTTTATTTCCAGACCTTTTATACATGTTAGATAAAATAAAAGGGATAAAAAGAATTAGATTTATGACCTCTCATCCAAAAGATATAACTAAAGATCTAATGCTAGCTATTAAAGATTTAAAAAAAGTTTGTGAATTCGTTCATTTTCCTATGCAATCTGGCTCTAATAAAATTTTGAAAGCTATGAGACGAACTTATACAAAAGAGCATTATTTACAAAAAGTAAATCTTTTAAAAAGTTTAATTCCAAATGTCACCATAGGTACTGATATAATAGTTGGTTTTCCAAATGAATCAGATAAAGACTTTGATGAAACTTATAAACTATTTGAAGAAATCGAATTTGACATTGCTTTTATATTCGCCTATAGCCCTAGACAAAATACATTAGCATCAAAATACAAAGATAATATCTCAAATAATCTAAAACAACAAAGACTTCAAAAACTTTTAAAACTTTATCATAAGATTTTAAAATCCAAATACCTAAAACTAATCAACACTAAAAAAGAAGTATTAGTAGAAAGGCTCAACAAAGATAAAAAATCTTTAAAAGGTAGAACTAAAACTTTTGAAAAAGTAATTTTTCCAGGAAATCAAAAACTTATTGGATCTATTCAAACGATCAAAATCGAAGGCTTTAACCATCAAACTCTAAAAGGATCAATTGTAACAAAAAATTAGATTTCAAACTTTTAAATATCTAAATTTTAATCATTAAAAAATTAGATTTATCTACGCGAAAGAGTATTGACTTCTATAAAACAAGCTTTTAGACATATATGCTTTGTAGAGATTGAGATTTTTCTTCTTTGCTCTAACAAAAATTGAACTCTTCTTCAATTTTAGTAAATAATACAATTTACATATCATTTTAATACTCAAGTAAATTAAAAAATAGATAAAGAAAAATTTCACCTTTAAGCTCGAAAATTTTTATAGATTTTTCAAGTTTTTTCGATATGTCTTATTTAAAAAAAATTTAAAATATTCATCGATGCTTTTAAAATTTCTTGTTAGAAAATTTAAAACAATTTAGAAAGTTTAAAATAATTTACTATAGATAAATATAGATAAAAAAAAATTGAAATGCCATAAAATCACTTGATATAACTGCTTGAAAATTAAAGCTATTTGTTCACATAAACTTGAAACAAAAAACTTTTTAATGAGTCTTTGTCGGTTTTTGAATCTACCTCAATCAAGTAAATTCAAAATCAAATAGTAAAAAAATTTAGATACAATCTTGAAAAATACTATTTTAACTCAAATTTATTTACATTGATTTTAGCATATGTTATAATATTTAATATCATTATTTATAAAATTAATAATAATTATGAAAAATAATCTTTTTAATAAAACCTTGAAAATAGGTCTATTTAGACAAAATATCAAACCCATTGGAATTAGAAATTTTTCATTTTCTCTTTTTCATATAAATAAACTCAAAAGTAGTATAACTCCTTTGAAATACACAAAATCTCATTTTAAAAATCTTTTCTTTGAAACTTTTCCATTTATCTATTTCAACCCTCAAAGTCAAAATATAAAAAAAGATCTTCCTGCTATTTTTTTTGATTCATCCGCCTTTCCAAATGAACTCATCTCTCAAAATTCAGAATCGTTAATAAAAGAGAAAAATCTTTATCTCGCTTATTTAAAAAATTTGAATTTTTTTGCTGTTTTAAAACAAAGAAAAGATAAATCTGTTTATTTAAAAATCGACAATCCATTTATAAGTTTAATTTCATCTAAATTGCCATCTTTTATTGAAAAGACCAATGACTTTAATATTCCAGTAATTTCAAAAGAAGAATATAAAAGACATGAAGTCTTTCCAATCTCAGAAATAGAACAAACATTTCAATACAAAATAAAAGATCTATATTCTGTAAACGTCCAAACTAAAGAAGGTTTTCAAAAAATATGGTTTTTAGAAATAAAATCTAAAGATTTAGAAGAACTCAGATATAAATATCACCTATTTCCAAAAATAAACGGTCATAATTTCTCAATAAAATTAGGCTTCATAAAATCTTTTAAACTTAAATTATCTTACCCTTTAATGAAAATCAACATGGCTTTCTTTGCTGCTTAAAAAATAACTTTATAATTTAATCTTCAAATAATTTAAATATTTTCTCCCATATAAAATACTAAAATTATTGTTAAATTAAATGAACAGCTATAGATTAAATCCTTGCGTTAAGTTTTTCTAAAATCTGCTATGGCTCAAAGTCAAAGAAAAACCTCTAACATATATTTTAAGGCGAGGAAATATATTGAGCCTTCTACTTAGAATTTATTGTAGCATTGAGAGAAGCATTTACCTGGGGATTTTTATCAAAAAACTTGAAAAAAAATCTATAAAAATTTTCAAACTTATTGCTAAATCTTTCTTCCACTCGCCGATTTTTGAATTTACTTGAGTATATTATAGCATTGAAGTAGAATTTTTTTTTAAATGCTCCATTTTTGTCTTGTTATCTAAATTTTTTTTATCAATATTAAGCTCTTGACCAAAGCGTTTTCGCCTCATTTGCAAATTGTTTTCATTTTGCTATTTTGTTGCAGAAAAAAATAGATTTCCTTCGAAACTCTTTGAAATAGACATGATTTAAGATGACATTTATAAAAATCTTAATTTCAAAAATCAAAAATATTTGTCTTTTTTTTACGCTATCAAATCTAGTTTTTGTTTTGTATTTCCTTTAAAAAATTTTAAATAAAAAAATAACTTGAATCTCTTCAAAAAAAAAATTATAATGTTAAACATTTATTTCAAATTTTTAATAGGTTTGACTTGAAAACATCTAAGTTTTGGTTCAAGTTTTTAACTTTCATAAACATTTTCTCAATGCTTTTTCAACCAATAATCCCATTGACTTTTTCAAATATTGTATCGATAACAAGCAATAACGAACATGAATCATTATCAGAATACTTTAACAACTTATGACAAAATGTTAAAGCTATTAAAAATAATAGAAAACAGCAACGATTTAGAGAAAATATTTTCTTATGAAGATTTAAAAACTATCAAGTATTG
>VAPE01017359.1_pt1 | contig 15559 bp, 10 predicted proteins | sample 3393911 | NCBI WGS metagenome assembly VAPE01 (sample SAMN08290436, study PRJNA428436) | hydrothermal vent metagenome | isolation source: Deep-sea hydrothermal vent chimney | place: Atlantic Ocean: South-mid Altantic Ridge | reverse complement strand
TCTTTTAATAGCTGCAAAAAATATAACCGTTTGCGGGAGGCATGGCAGATGTTGATATATTTATCAATATGCTTATCCTTAATTATCAACATGCTAACCATTATTTATCAGTATGCTAACCATTAATTATTAATATGCTTACCATTAAAACTGGATATTTTTCAAGAAAAAACGTAAGTTCTGAAGTTCTCCGGCAGGGGGAAAGTTCTCGTTTGCTCTTTTCTTCCTCCCCCCAAATGACCTTTTTATCGTTATGAAGCGTTTTCTGAAACGACTGACACTTTTTTTAGCGGTCCTGGTGATTCTCGGTGGAATCGTTGGCGGTACCACCCTGTACTGGCTGGTGGCTGTTAATCCCGGTCCGGAGATCAAGCTGTCCTATATCGAAGGCATCCTCGGCCGGGAGAGCCCTGTTTTTTATCGGGACGGCAAGCAGAAAATCGGGGTGCTTTTTCAAAAGGCGCATCGTCAGTATCTCCCCTTTCGTTTGATTCCGAAACCCTTTGTCAACGCTATTGTGGCGGCCGAAGATGATCGCTTTTTTCATCACTTCGGTATCGACATCCCCGGTATTATCCGGGCAATGATCGCCAACATCAGGGCCGGCCGAATCGTGCAGGGCGGCAGTACCATTACCCAGCAGACGGCCAAGAATCTGTTCAAGCGTAAATCGCGGTCCTATCGGGCCAAACTCAGGGAGCTGCTCAACGCCCTGCGCCTGGAACATTATTACTCCAAGGACAAGATCCTGGAATTTTATATCAACCAGTTCTTTGTCAGCGGTAACGGCCATGGTCTGGGGGTGGCGGCCCGCTATTATTTCGACAAGGATGTGAATAAGCTGACGCTGCTGGAAGATGCCTTTATCGCCGGGAGTGTCAAGCGACCTAACTATTATAATCCTTTTATCAAGAAAAACAGGGCTGCCGCGGATCTTGCCCGCAAGCGCGCCAAGGAACGGGCCGCCTATGTACTCGGCAAGATGCGCCGTCTGAAAATGATCAGCGAGGCGCAGTATGAGCAGGCCATGAAGAGTACCATTGTTTTCCGTCGCGGCAAGATGTCTTTTGCCCTGAATACGGTTATGGATATGGTCAGGGACGGACTGAGTACCCCGAAAATTACCAACGCCCTGGAAGAGCATGGTATCAGCAACGTCTCGACCTCGGGAATAAAGATCATCACCTCCATCGATCCTGAACTCCAGGCAAAGACCTTGTATGACCTGCGCCGCGAACTGTCGCGGCTCGATGTCCGTTTGCGGGGCTATGACCGGGACCAGGTGCAGCGGGAGTATGGCAGCCTGGATTATAACGGCGATACCCGGTTGCACCGGGGCGCCTTTATGTTCGGCCATATTGAAGAAATACGGAACGGCAACGGCGGAAACCCGGAAATCAAGGTTAAGTTCGGTCGGAACCTGCCGGCCGGAATCATCGACCGGCAGGGGCTTGAACGAATGCTCACGGCCCTGGTCCGATATAAGGAACAGCGCTGGAGCAAGGCGGCGGGCAAGGACCTGCCGCTCCTGCTGAGCCAGCTGCGGCCAGGGGACCGGGTCTGTGTCAGCGTCAGGAAGATCGACCAGCAGGGCACGCCGTTGTGCGACCTGGAACGATTTCCGCTGCTTCAGGGGGCGGCCCTGGTTATGCAGCACGGTGTCGTCAGGGCCATGGTCGGCGGCATGGAAAACCGCTATTTCAACCGGGCGGTTGATGCCAGGCGGCTCATGGGATCAACCTTTAAGCCGTTTCTTTTCGCCGCCGCCATGCAGTTGGGCTGGAACAGTACCGATATGCTTGATAACCGGCGCAACATTTTTGTCTTCCAGGGCCAACCCTACTTTCCCCGGCCGGATCACCACAGCCCCTACACCGAAGTATCCATGAGCTGGGCCGGGGTGAACTCGGAAAACCTGGCGGCGGTCTGGCTGCTCTGTCACCTCACCGCCCGTCTGACGCCGCCCAGGTTGCGTGAAGTGGCGGCCCACCTTGACCTGGCACCGCGCGGTGACGGCCTGCAGCCGGAAGGTTATGAGCACTTCAAGCGCCGTATTCGTGACCGCTACGGTATTCGGGTTAACCGGGAGGTCCTGAAACAGGCAGCCTATGACCGGGCGGTCAAGACTCTGGAGGCTGACTTTCTTTTTGCCGGCCGGTCTTACGACTATGGTCAGCTGCGGCAGCTCCCTTACGGTCTGTATTTCGATACCTATACCGAGGCCGTGGACCGGGATCTGGAAGATATTGACCTGCCTGAACGACGGCAAAAAGAATTGCAGTTACGCAAGCAAATTCTCGCGCGAAACTATCTGGACCTGCAGCCGGTCATGGAGGCCCTTGACCAGTATCGCCGTTATCTCGCCCTTGACGGACCCGGCGGCCGGGAGAAAAATCCTTTGGCCTTTCTGGACAGTGAAAGCGGCAATCCGCTGCCGGTCGGTCATTTCCGGCTGGACCCGGCCGGTCGGGTTGTTTTTTCGCTGCAGCCGCCCAAGAAGAACCGGCGGCTGCTGCCGGAGAGGGCGCTGCGGGAGCGACTGCGAAACATGGACGAGAAAACAGCGCGGACCTTCTGGGATGATGTTCAACTCGACGGCATCCTGAGTGTTTATGCCTTTCGCCATGTCAGTGCGCAGATGGCCAGGGAACACGCGGAATTGCTTTCTCACAAGCCCTATTCCATGGCAGTGCTGGAGTCTGTGCCTGATTACCGTCTTATGGTGGGGCTGCAGTATCTTGTTCACTTGGGCCAGGCGCTCGGGGTCCGCAGCGAGCTGAAACCGGTTCTGTCCTTTCCCCTGGGCTCCAACGTTATTTCACTCATGGATGCCGTTCACATGTATGAAACCCTGGTTACCGGCAAGGAATACGGCATGGCCGGTGAAGAAAAAGGAGATGAGACCGGCAATGACGGCCTGGCGATTATTGAACGGATAGAAACCGTTGACGGCGAGGTGCTCTACTCGCAGAAACCGATCTCCACCCGGGTGCTTGACCCGCGTAATGCCGCGGCGGTCGGCAATATTCTGCAAAACGTTGTCAGGTACGGCACCGGCGGTTATGCATACGCCCATGTGCGTCTGAACAGCACCAAGCCGGAAAAGCAGCAGGCCTTGCAGCGGCTTGACCTGCCGGTGCCGCTGCTCGGCAAGACCGGCACCGCCAACCGTTTTCGCAACGCGGCCTTTTTCGGCTATGTCCCCAGGCTTGCGCATGGTAAGACCGTCATGCGGCTGGCTGACGGCTACACCATCGGGGTCTATGTGGGCTTTGATGATAACCGGCCAATGGTACGGGGGACGACGCATCTCACCGGGGCGGCCGGCGCCCTGCCGGCATGGAGCGCTATCGCCTCGGCGGCCCTGAATCTTGATCATCCCGGCGATCGCGTCGACGTGGCGGACCTGGGCTTTAACGGCCTGCATCTGCAATATCCTGACATCGGAGAGGTCTTTGTCCCGGTTGATCCACAGCAGGGCGGGGCCGTCATCGACGGCCGGGGGGCCTTGCGGTCCACCGTGACGCCGTCATTGCCGGCCGTCCTTACCTATGGCCAGGTGGTCGGCAACGGTTATTTTGAGCCGGAACGTTTTTTCCAACCGTACTGGAAGAACCAGCAGTAGGCTTTTTTCGTAACGATTCAGGGACAAGCTAAAAACTGCCATAAAAAACAATTGTCCACCTGGGGGTTTTCTGATAGTTTCCTCAAAAGGTACCGGAATAGGAGTTTTCGCCAATCTTTTCGACGGATCACCGTCTCTATCCGGCCTGCAGGAATGTTGAACTCGACGATATGGTCTCAGGGCTCGCGCAAGCCCTTAATGCGGAGCCGTAAGGTTTTGCCGTGGAACAGGAACTAGCAGTTATGTGCAAGCAAAATTCCCGAAGGTTGCCGGTCTGGTTGCTTTCTTGCCTTTTTTTACTTTCTCTGAGCGGCTGTATGGCGCCCCTGGCCGTGGCACCGTATCCGGCCCGGCAGAGGCCGGCCACTGCGGCCACCGGGCAGCCGCAGCCGCCATCGGCAATCCCGGCCCCCGGACACGGTGTCGTTGCCGGCCGTCGGCAGGCCGTTGTCCCGGCGGCTCATGCCGGTGACGTTCTGCTGTCGAGTCGTGCTCTGGTTGACGACCGGGTCGCCGCCTACGAGGATAAGCTCGCGGCCTGGCAGAAATTCTCCGCCGAGACAGCGGATATGGATCTGGATGCGGAGCAGCAGGGCAAGTTTGCCGCCTGTCAGCAACGACTGCAGGATATCCTGGCCGATTATAACGAACTCCAGCGGCAGTTGCTCAAGCTCAGCCCGGGCCAGGCCGATGAGCTGCCGGTCAGGTCGTTTCTTTCCCGGGTCGAGACGGAAGATATTGACTTTCTGGAGAGCGACTGCCAGCAGTTCATCAAGGGCAATCGTCCGGCCGGCGGCTGGTTGGCGGCAGCCAGAAACCGTCTTGTCCGGAAGAGTGAGCAGGATATCAAGGCGGCAATGGCCTCGGGTGACTATCAGCAGGTTATCACCCTGTACGGACAGCTGCCCCTCAATCCGGGTGAAAGTCCATCCTATGAAATGACCTTGCAGTATGGCCGAGCCCTTATGCGGACCGGCCGCGCCAAGGAGGCCGTTAAGGTCCTGCAGAATTTGCTGGCCTCATTGCGGCAACAGGATCAGTCCCGGAAAATACATATCTTGACCGGGCTGATCGCCGATCTTCAGTTCGCCGTTGAAGATTATGATGATGCCTGGAAGTCCTACGACGAGATTGTCAAAAGCTATACCAGGCTCGGTAAGCTCAACGACTGGGCGCGGCAACAGCAGGCGGAACTCAATGCCCGGGCCGGCAACAGTGCCGAGGTGAAAAGCTACGCCGTTCTGCTGCGGAGTTATCTCGGTTACAACCGGGACCGCGACGGTTTCAAAGTGGTGCAACAGGCGGAGCGGTTTATAGAAAATTATCCCGGTTCACCGGTGCTTGCCAGGGTGCGGCGTATTCTTCAGGAGTCCCGGGGCCAGGCGGAGCAATGGTTCGCGGCGATCCTTGATCAGGTCAACCGGCTGCAGCAGGAAAAGAAATTCCCGGAAGCCCTGGCGCGTCTGCAACAGCTATCCCTGGTTAATCTGCCCTTGGACAAGCAGGAAACCCTTCGTCGTCTGAAGGAGGAGTTGACCGCCGCCCAGGCCCATGAAGCCGAGGCTCAGCGGCTGCTTGTCGAACAGAATCGGCAGCAAGACTGGGACACGGGCCAGGCTCACCTTCAGGCCAAGGAATATGATGAGGCCATCAAGGTTTTTACCCGCCTGCTGAACACCCCGTATGACGAGAGAGCCCGGGCGCAGATCCAGGAGGCCGCTCGACTGGCGGCACGGGAGAAACGGCAAAAGGCGGCGGAACTCTTTGTCGGCGCCAGCCGGGCCCGGGACCTGGCAAGCAGGAAGAGGTTGTTGCTGGCATCGCGTCAGCTGCTCCTGGAAATTATGGATAAATACCCGCAGTCCGGGATCATTGACAAGGTCAAAAAGAATTTGCAGCGTATCAATGAGGAAATAAGATCTATCGACCCGTCGCTGCTTGCCATCCCTGCCGCTCCTGCCGTCGGGCCGGATACGCAGAATGTGTCATCGCCGACCCAGACCCGGGCCCCGGATCAGGCCCCGGATCAGGATCAGACCCGGACCCAGGATCAGGATCAGACTCCGGACCATACCCGGCTCCCGCCGGTGCAGGTGGAAATAATCCCACCGGCAACAATCAAGTGAAAATAGATGGACCTGAGTCCGTGACTGCTTGAGGTGATGTTTCATGCAATATGTATAATTTGTTGCGTTATTGCCAAATACATGCATTCCCTGGTTTCCACCGCGTCGCCCTGCTGGGCGCCTGAGAACGGATTCTGGATGGAAATATGGTACGGCTTCAGGTACCTACTGAGAAAAAATTAAATAAATACGTATTCGTAACGTGATCAAGTGAGGAAATATGAACAAAAATCTGGTTATTTTTGCTTTGGTTGTGCTGACCATTGTGGGCTCAATCTGGGGCTCTGTTGCCAATAAGAAAAAAATGAGTCTGGAGCAGCAGTTGACCGAGACCGTAACCAAGCTGCAAAAACTGCGTCAGCACAACAGCCGGGAACGGGAGCAGATACTCGGTAAGACGGCCAGCCTGCAGGAGGTTTTGCATGACAAGGAGAGCCAGTTGCTCGACGGCAGAAAAGAACTGGTTGCTCTGCGCAAGGCCAACAAGGCGCTGGAATCTAAACTCTCCGGCTGTACTGCAACGGTGCAGAGGTTGAAGGGGGAAAATGCCGCGCAGTTCAATGATTTACAGGCGGCAACGGCACGGATTAACCGGTTGACAAGCGCCGGTCGGGGAATGACCGGTAGTACGGTAACCGGGGCCGAGGCCTCGGGGGCCCTGCGGGAACAGATGCGGCCCGCGAAACAGACCATTGCGGAATTGCGGCGGCAACTGGCCGCCGACAGCGCCCAGATTGTGGGCTTGGAAAAAATTGTCGATGAAAAAAATAGTGCCATAAAAGAGGCGGCTCAGGCGATGGCCCGGTCGAGGGTCAACACGAATGTCTTGCTGGCCAAGATCTCGGAGCAGCAAGACAGCCTGCAGCAACTGCGGACGGAAAAACAGGAATTGGTCAAACAACTGGCGGCCAAGGACGAAGAAATTGCCAATCTGCGGAAAAAAAATATTAAGACTCCGGTGCAACCATAACAATAGTTCGGCCGGCAGCGAGGATTTTTGTCCGGGACCGGATAAGCACCGGCCAGGATGCCGTTCATGAAGGCCCTGGTTTTGCAGCGGTTTGCCGACCTGCGGGAGCAGCCGGAACCGCTGACACTGTGCCGGCGGCCGGTCCCGGTTCCCCGTGCGCATGAGATCCTGATCCGGGTGTCAGCCTGCGGCGTCTGCCATACGGAGCTGGATGAGATCGAGGGGAGGGTTTTCCCGCGTTTGCCGGTAATTCCCGGTCACCAGGTGGTCGGCAGGGTGGCGAAGGGCGGTCGCTCGGCAAAACGGTTTCAGCCCGGTGACCGGGTCGGGGTGGGCTGGATTTATTCCGCCTGCGGTCGCTGCGAGTTCTGTAAAAACGGCCTGGAGAACCTGTGCCAGGAATTTCAGGCCACCGGCCTGGATGCTGACGGCGGCTATGCCGAATACATGACCGTGGCCGAGGACTTTGCCTATCCGATCCCGGCAATCTTTACCGACATCCAGGCAGCGCCTCTTCTTTGTGCCGGGGGCACCGGCTTTCGTTCGCTGCGACTCACCGGCCTGGTCAACGGCAAAAATCTGGGTCTGACCGGTTTCGGTGGTTCGGGGCACCTGGTCCTGCAGATGGCGAAGTATCTTTATCCCGGCTCCAATGTTTTTGTCTTTGCCCGCAATCCGGCGGAACGTTCATTTGCCCTGGAGCTTGGCGCCGTGTGGGCCGGAGACACGGCCGAGGACGCGCCCGAGCCGCTGCACGCCATCATCGACACCACGCCCGCCTGGAGACCCGTGGTGGCGGCCATGGCCAACCTGGCGCCCGGCGGCCGCCTGGTGATCAACGCCATTCGCAAGGAAGGAAGGGATCAGGAAGTCCTGCTGGAGCTGGATTACCAGAAACATCTCTGGTTGGAAAAAGAAATCAAGTCTGTGGCCAATGTCTGCCGGCGCGATGTGGCCGAGTTTCTGGAACTGGCAGCGGCGATGGCCCTGAAACCCGAGGTCGAGGTATATCCTCTGCAGCGGGCCAATCAGGCCCTGTACGAGTTGAAGACGGGCAAAATCCGTGGCTCCAAGGTCCTCCTGATCGCTTGATCATTCCTCCCGGGTCCTCCTCCCTGCCGTCCCCGGCGAACTCGTATAACTCAGAGCTTTCCCCGGGTGGACGGTCCCTGTTTTTTGTGCCGCTGTTCGGAACGGAAAAAGTTTTTCTGGTACTTGAAGACCGCCCGGTTATGTTCCTTGAGGGTAGTGGAAAAATAATGGGTGCCGTCATTCCGGGAAACAAAATAAAGGGCCGGGGAGTCGGCGGGCTTAAGAACCGCCTCCAGGGATGCCTGCCCCGGGTTACAGATGGGGCCGGGCGGCAGGCCGAAGATGATATAGGTGTTATATGGCGTTTTCCGCTCCAGATCGGCCCGGGTCAGGTCGCCGTTAAAATCAGGGATGCCATAGATGACGGTAGGGTCCGACTGCAGTCGCATGTTTCGCTGCAGGCGGTTTAGAAACACCCGGGCAATGAGCGGCCGCTCCCGGGCCTTGCCGGTTTCCTTCTCGACAATGGAGGCCAGTGTCACCACCTGGTGGCGGGACAGCCGCAGTTTGCTGTTTTTGCTGATTTCCCGCCAGACATGATAAAATTGATTGACCATCAGGGAGATAATGCTGCGCTCATCCACCTGACCCCGAATCAGAGAATAGGTGTCGGGAAAGAGATAGCCTTCAAGGCTGGACTGGTGCAGACCTAGGGTTTTGATGAATTCGGGGTCACGGGTCAGGGCCAGAAAGCGCTGCCGGTCGATCCAGTGGTCCTTGGCCAGCAGCGTCGCAATCTGTGAGACGTTCAGCCCTTCGGGAATGGTGACCTGGTGGCGGACGATCTCGCCCTGCGCCAGCAGGCGCATGATCTGCAATGGTGTCCGGCCGCGGGACAGCCGGTACTCACCGGCTTGCAGACGATCGGCCTTGCCGGTGACATGGGCCAGAATCAGGAAACGGATGTCATCGGCAACCAGGCCCTGCCGGCCCAGAATGGCGCTGATCCGACGGACGCTCGAACCCTTGGGGATGAAGACCGTAACCTCTCCCCGGCCGGCCGACGGAGTGGCGGCATAGATCCAGATCCAGGTCGCGACACCCAGAAGCAGCAGGATGAAAAGGCCGAGTCCCCAAACCGGATTTTTTTTCACTCGCGGGCCTGGAGGATAACTGTTCAGGCGGCCGCGGCCTGTTCCGTCCGGTCCGCTCCGGTTTTGTGCTTGCCGTTCCGTTTTTTGGTCTTGGTCAGGGCCAGCTCGATCACCTCATCCATATTTTCGACCGGCTGAAAGGTGATCTTTTTGCGCAACTCCTCCGGGATTTCCACCAAGTCCTTCTGATTGTCCGCGGGAATAATGATCCTGGTGATTCCGTAGCGCAGGGCCGCGAGCGCCTTTTCCTTCAGGCCGCCGATCGGCAGCACCCGGCCGCGCAGGGTCACCTCGCCGGTCATGGCCAGGCCCCTTTGCACTGTTTGTCCGGTAATGGCCGAGAAGAGGGCGGTGGTCATGGTGATGCCGGCTGAAGGCCCGTCTTTGGGAATCGCTCCGGCCGGGACGTGGATGTGGATATCTATTTTTTCAAAGTAGGATGGCGCGACACCAAGTTCCTTGCTGCGGCTGCGGCAGTAGCTGAGTGCCGCCTGGGCCGACTCTTTCATCACATCGCCGAGCTGGCCGGTGAGAATAAGTTTTCCCTTGCCCGGCATGATGGTGGTCTCGATGTGCAGCAGCTCACCGCCCACCTCGGTCCAGGCCAGACCGACCACCAGGCCGGGCTGACTGATGGTGTCAAGCTCGGCATCGGGCAGAAATTTCGGCGGGCCGAGATATTTGCTCAGGGTGTTTTTGGTAATCGAGTATGGTCCTTTACCGCCTTCGGCAATCTTGCGGGCCAGCTTGCGGCAGATTTTGCCCAGTTCCCGTTCCAGGTTCCGGACCCCGGCCTCGTGGGTATACTGGCGGACGATCAGTTCCATGGTCTGATCATCGAGTCTGATCTGCCGTGCCTTTATCCCGTTTTCCCCGATTTGCCGGGGTAAGAGATATTTACGGGCGATAACTATCTTTTCTTCCAGGGTATAGCCGGAAAGCCGGATGACCTCCATCCGGTCCAGCAGCGGCGAGGGAATGGTGTCGCTCATGTTGGCGGTGGTGATAAACATCACCTTGGACAGGTCAAAGGGCAGGTTGATGTAATGATCGGAAAAGGTGGCATTCTGCTCCGGGTCTAGGACCTCGAGGAGCGCCGACGACGGGTCGCCCCGGTAATCGTTGCCGATCTTGTCGATTTCATCCATCATGAAAACCGGATTGTTGCTATTGACGTTTTTCAGTCCCTGGAGAATCCGGCCGGGCAGGGCGCCGATATAGGTCCGCCGGTGGCCGCGGATCTCCGCCTCGTCACGCATGCCGCCAAGCGATATCCGGTAGAATTTCCGGCCCATGGCCCGGGCGATGGCCTGGCCGAGAGAGGTCTTGCCCACGCCCGGCGGGCCGACAAAACAGAGGATGGGGCCTTTGGTTGATTTGTTTAGTTTGCGGACGGCCAGGTATTCCAGGATACGTTCTTTGATCTTCTCCAGGCCGTAGTGATCTTCATCAAGGACCTTGGCCGCGATCTTGAGGTCCAGGAGGTCCTTGCTCGATTTTCCCCAGGGCAGATCCAGGAGCCAGTCCAGGTAGGTGCGGACAATGCTGGCCTCGGAGGCATCGGGATGCATCATGTCGAGACGTTTGAGCTGTTTCCGCGCCTCCTTCTTGGCATACTTGGGCATTCTCTTCTTTTTGATCCGGTCCCGCAGCTCTTCGATCTCCTGGGAATAGCTGTCGTCGTCGCCCAGTTCTTTTTTAAGGGCCTGCATCTGCTCGCGGAGAAAATATTCACGCTGTGATTTGGACATTTCCTCCTTGGCATCGGACTGGATCTTGGCCTGCACCACGGAAACCTCGAGTTCCTTGTGCAGCAGCTCCGCCACGAGTTTGAGTCGTTCAACCGGCGGTGCAGTCTCCAGTATCCGTTGCGCCTCGTTCACTTTCAGGCGCAGATTGGAGCCCACCAGGTCGGCCAGCCGGCCCGGTTCCTCGATATTGTTGATGATCATCATCAGGTCGGAGGAGAGGATGCCGCGCAGGGACATGATTTTTTCGGTCTGCTCGCGGACGGTGCGCATCAGGGCCTCGATTTCCACGGTAATCTCGATTCCCTCTTCCTCTTCTTCAATGGTCTCAATCGAGACCCGAAAAAGAGGATCGTGCTGCAGGACCTCCTTGATTCTGGCCTTGGAAAGGGCCTGTACCAGCACCTTGAGCCGGCCGTCTGGCAGTTTGAGGGTGCGCATGATCATGCAGACCATGCCTACTCGGTAGAGGTCGTCCGCCTCGGGATTCTCATTGGTGGCATCCTTCTGGGTGACAAGCATGATCAATTTGTCACCCTTTATGGCCTCGTTGACTGCTTCAATTGAACCTGGCCGGCCGACAAAAAGCGGGATGATCATATAGTTGAAGACCACCACATCCCGCACCGCCATCAGGGGTAGCTCTTCCGGGATTTCCAGGTCCTGGATATTTTCGCTGAAATCATCCATGCTGGCGGATAATGAATCGTTATATTCCACGTTTTCTCCCTGGTAATCGGTCTTTATGAACCGAATCGCTGTTTTGTTTACTTAAAATTTATTTTTATTATTTAAATCGTGTAACTATGGAGTGCCGCTGAACAGTTACAGCCCGAGGTTATGACAATTTTTCGCTTGTACCCGAATAGTTACTTAAAATCAGAAAAGAAAATAAACACAACCAACTGCGAAGTCAAGCAGTGTCGGTACAATGAATAACCTGAATCCGTGACGGCTTGAGGTAATGTTCCCGGCAATATGTGGAATTTATTGCATTATTTCCGAATAAACGTATTCCCTGGTCTTCACCGCGCCGCCCTGCGGGGTGCCCGATAACGGCGCATCTGCTGCGTTGACAACTCCTTGATATCACCCAGGATAATCAACCTCGTTGCCGCCTTGCATCTGCACCGTTCTCGAACGCTCACGGACTCGGGATAATAAAGCGTTTTTTTCTTGAATAAAAACTTGTTGCTCAATATATCAGAAGCCAGAAGCTAGAAGCCAGAGGTCGGAAAACAAAAAACGGGCAGGGGGCGACGGGCCGGAAGAGTTTCATCTGAATCCGTGAGCGTTCGAGAACGGTGCAGACCGGATCGTCCTTTGTTCATTATCCCGAGAGTCTTATTTTATGCTTGAACCGCAATCTTTTTTTGATCTTGCCGATTTTCCCCATGCGGATATTTTTGCGGATACCCGGTTTGTCTGGGAGGCGCTCGGCCGGCTCAAGGATTATATCGACACGCATGTTGGTGAGCCGCTGGTCCATGAACGGCTGGGCAGCGGCATTCCCCTGGCTGAACCGCTTATTCTGCACAATGGTTCCCTGACCGGGGCGGCAGGATGCCGTCTTGTCTGCAACGATGCGACCAAGGGTAAACTGGAGGTGTATCGGCAGGGTCAACGGCTGGCCGGGGCTTCGGTTATCATGGCCGGGGCTGTCCTGCTGGGCGACAGGATTGAAATCGGCCGCGGCGTCCTCATCGAATCCGGGGTATTCATCAAGGAACCGGCGATTATCGGCGACTTCAGCGAGGTGCGGCAGGGGGCCTATCTGCGGGGATACTGTCTGGTCGGCCGGCGTTGCGTGGTTGGCCACACCACCGAGGTCAAGCATTCCATTTTTTTAAATGATGCCAAGGCCGGGCATTTCGCCTATATCGGCGATTCGATTCTGGGCGGCGCCGTCAACCTCGGGGCCGGCACCAAGTTGGCCAATCTACGCTTTATCCGGGGTGAGGTGATGGTGAAAACGCCTGAGGGTGCGATCAACAGCGGCTTGCGCAAGTTCGGGGCGGTTTTCGGCGACCGGACCCAGACCGGTTGCAATGCGGTCACCAGTCCCGGAACCGTGATCGGCAGGGCCGGGATCATCATGCCCAATACAACGGTACCGTCCGGTTGTCATCCGGCCGGAAGCTTGATAAGGTAGTCGGTGTTTTTTTAAGCTGCTTTAGCCGCCGCTGTTCCCGGGCTCCTATCCCGTAGAGGTTGTACATGAAGCCGGCAATAATTCCGACAGTAAAAAAAATTCTGGCAACTCGGTTCCAGGGAGGCCAGCGGTTGCCGGATGTGCGACGAATAAACACAACGATAATATACGTAAAACCTATTTCATAGGGAAGGGTATGAAGAAGGGCCATCATGGTGCCCTTGAAGATGGAACCGGAATCCGGCGCCATCCCCAGGTGAAACAACAAGTAGGCGAGGGCGGTCAGGATAAATGTCACTTTTTCTCGTAGCGTTTCCATATGAATAGACGATCAGCTGTTATTTTTCCGGATACTGTTCCCTTGGCGCAGGTGCTTGTTCCCCTTGTACAGGTTTTCGAACCGATTGTCTACTGCCGGCCCGTGGAAAACGAGGCGGCAGAGACGGACAGCGGCGGCAGCTGGTGCGCGGAACTGCTGGAGCAGGGACTCTGCCGGTTTTTTGCGCCGGCCCCCCTGGGTGCCGACCGCGACAGGTTTTTGCGCCTGGTCGCCGACCTGCACGACCGGCGGGACGATTATGCCGCTCAGCTCAGCCGTCTTTCGCTGGCCTCCCTCTCCGCCGGGAGCCGCCCGGAGCAAGAGTCAAAAAACTCAATTTTGACCAGCCTCCTGCACAGTCACGGCATTGAGGACCGTCAGAAGGAAAAGCTGACCTTGCTTTTATGGCAGGCGCGGCTGTTGTTGAAACTTGGTGAGTTCTTTGACGCGGAACAGGAGTCGCTCCGGCTGGAGATGCAAAAGATCAGTGACAGGCAGAGAGGACTGTTCTCCGAGTTGAGCAAGGATCCCGTCAATCCCTTCTCCCTGACGGAACAGCTCTCGTCCTCAGCCGCCGTGGCGGTCGATAATTGGCAGCGCTTGCGGCTGCGGGCCTGGGCCAGGATATTTGCCCTGGGTCTGCCCCTGCCGGAGGCGCCGGCGGTTTTTATTACCCGGAGCAGTGATGCCGTTGACCGCCTGGCCGATGAATATGAACGTCGGCACGGCAACCTGCCCCGCCTTGTTTTCAATCTGCCGCTGCCGGCGGAATATTCCGGCCCCGGTCAGCCAGCCGGGCAGCGTAAGCTGTTTCGCCGGGAGGGGACCGATCTTCTGGCCCGGCTGGACGGCCTGCTTGCCGATCCGGCCAAGGTGGCTGAACCGGATCGCGCGGTCTTCCAGGACCAGGACGGCCCCTGGGACTCCCTGCTTGAACATTGTTTTCCCGCCGGGGGCCGGGGCCGCCGCCGGTTGTCCCTCTACGATTTTACCGGGACCGGGGCCGGCCGCTTGTTCCTGGACAGTTTCGGCCGTGACGAGGATGACGGCCTGCAGGAAAAAATTCTCCCGGCCGGGGGGGGCGGCATGTTGATCGGGCTGCTGCGGTAGCCGGGGGCTGGCGTCCTGTCAAGCACCAACTGATGCATTTTGCTCGTCCTCTGGCGCTCCGGCTGGATTCTTTCTATTGTTTCTCGCATTCTTCCTGATAGGGATTGATGGTCATGACCGGGCAGCAGGCGTTTTTAACCACTTTTTCGGCCACACTGCCGAACATGATCCGTTCAAAACCCTTGTAGCCGTGGGTCCCCATGACAATCAGGTCGCAGTTGTTTACCTTGGCGTAATTTATGATCTCTTCCGCCACGTCACCGTTCAGCACCGCGCTCTTTACCTCCGGCACCCCGGCATCGGCAAATTCTTTTTTTTTCTGATCCGTGAAAGTATCCATCTGTTGCTGGGCCGAGAGCAGGATTTCTTCTTTCAGGTTGGGCATGTTTACCGGCGGGACAAAGAAATTACTGTAATCGTCAAATTCCCGGACCACAAAGATAAGGTGCAGCCTGGCCTTGAATGCTCCGGCAACATAGGCGGCGGCCTCGGCGATTTTCGAGGCGTTTTCCGAAAAGTCAATGGGAGTCAGGACGGTTTCGATTTTATGCATACGGGGGTCTCCTTTTACATGAGCAGAGAGGGAAGGGAATACAGGCGAAAAACGCCCTGCCTATTGTTTGTCTTTATTTTCGCATACCGGGAGAGACATTTCAAGCCAATTTCACGCCGGATGACAAAGCAGTTGACCACCGGGTGCAAGGTGAATATATTCAACAGGATGTAACATTGAGCAAGTAACTGTTTCGGAGAGAATAATATGGAATTTGAGCCCAAATGGATCGCCTGGGAGATCACTAGGCGCTGTAACCTGAAATGCGTCCACTGCCGTTCCTCGTCGGCGCTGGAGGTCGAGGGCCACCCCGACTTTTCCCTGGCCGAGGCCGAAAGGGTGCTTGATGATATCCACGGTTACGCGGACCCGGTTATCGTGCTTTCCGGCGGCGAACCGTTGTTGCGGGCGGATGTTTTCGATATTGCCGCCTACGGCACGGGGCTGGGCATGCGCATGTGCCTGGCTACCAACGGCACCCTGGTCAACGGGCAGATCTGCCGCAACATCAAAGAGGCGGGCATCAAGATGGTATCGCTCAGTCTGGATGGCGCCAGCGCCGAGGTGCATGATAATTTTCGTAACCAGAGCGGCGCCTTTGCCGGGACCATGGACGCCATGCGCCTCTTCAATGAGTACGGCATCAAGTTTCTCATCAACTCTTCGTTCACCAGGCGCAACAAGAACGAGGTGCCGAAAATCTACGAACTGGTCAAGAGGATGGGGGCCACGGCCTGGTACCTGTTCATGATCGTGCCCACCGGCCGCGG
>VAPE01010657.1_pt1 | contig 15596 bp, 17 predicted proteins | sample 3393911 | NCBI WGS metagenome assembly VAPE01 (sample SAMN08290436, study PRJNA428436) | hydrothermal vent metagenome | isolation source: Deep-sea hydrothermal vent chimney | place: Atlantic Ocean: South-mid Altantic Ridge | reverse complement strand
TCAAATTCCATGATTAATTCAACCGTATCAAGAGAGTCAGCTCCCAAGTCGTTTGTAAAACTTGCTTCGTTGGTAACTTCACTTTCTTCTACTCCTAATTTGTCAACAATAATGCTGACAACTTTTGAACGTACGTCTGACATATGATTAATTTTTTTTAGTTAAACAGGATGCAAAGTAATGCATTAATGAAATAAAAACCAAAAAAAAGATAATGATTCCGGCTTAGCACATATTAATACGTATACAAATCAGTAGTTTACATAATTTTGAAGTTGGATTTATTTTCATTTTGAAACCAACGTATAGTCCTTTTTATCTGAAAGCTTTCGGAGCCATTGAAAACAGCAAGTGTAAAGTGGTTATTTTTGCCCCGTAAAGTCATGTCAAATGAAAGAGAAAAAGAAAAATATTGTCCTTTTTGCTTCTGGAAATGGCACCAATGCTGAAAACATTATCCGCTATTTCCAACAGCATGCTGTCATTCATATTGCCGAAGTACTGACCAACAATCCCAAGGCAGGTGTTATTGAAAGAGCCAAAAAACTGGATGTCCCGGTACAGATTTTTACCAGAGCTGATTTTGCTTCACCACAAACGCTCATTCACCATCTGGGAGAACAGAAGACAGACCTTATTGTATTGGCAGGGTTTTTATGGAAAATCCCTACCGCACTCATCAGGCAGTATTCCGGTAAAATGATTAACCTGCATCCGGCACTTTTGCCCGAATTTGGCGGAAAAGGAATGTATGGCTTACGTGTGCACGAAGCTGTCATAGCCGCCGGAAAAAAGAAAAGCGGTATTACCATTCATTTTGTAAATGAGAATTACGACGAGGGAAAAATTATCTTTCAGGCTGAAACAGAAGTTCAGGAAACCGAAACACCGGAGAGCCTTGCAGAAAAAATTCATCAGCTTGAATACAAATATTTTCCACAGGTGATTGAGGAGATTCTGTCCGGCAAATAAGATGGCCTCCTTGAATATGGAAATGCAGCTCTTTCACATATTCTAAATTAAGCAGGTTTTCAAAATTCTCCCTGCCCGACAATCCGTATTTTTTCTCTTACCGTGTTCCCTTTTCCGGCAAGTTGAAATTTCGCATCTTTGCAGAAACATTAGAACCATATCCCCATGTCAAAAAATTTCGCGTTGATAGGTGCTGCCGGATACGTCGCCCCAAGGCACATGAAAGCCATAAAAGAAACCGGAAATAATCTGGTAGCGGCACTTGATCCTTTTGATAGTGTGGGTATTATCGATTCCTTTTTCCCTCGTGCCGATTTTTTTACCGAGCCGGAACGTTTCGACCGCCATCTGGACAAATTGCGACGAAAGGCATCGGGTAAAGTGGATTACGTCAGTATCTGTTCCCCTAACTACCTGCACGACGCACATATCCGGCTGGCTTTACGAAACAGAGCCAATGCCATTTGTGAAAAACCGCTGGTGCTGAACCCGTGGAACCTTGACGGGCTGGAGGAAATTGAGAAAGAGAGTGGAAAAAGAATATTCAACATCCTCCAGCTGCGGCTTCACCCCTCCATTATAGCTTTGAAAAAGAAAATTGCTTCCCAGCCTGCCGATAAGATTTACGACATCGACCTGGCCTACATCACCTCACGGGGGAAATGGTATTTTTATTCCTGGAAAGGCAATATTGCCAAATCGGGAGGTCTGGTAACTAACATCGGAATTCATTTTTTCGACATGCTGAGCTGGATTTTCGGAGAGGTACAGGAAAACAGTGTTCATGTGTATCAAGAAAATAAAGCTGCTGGATTTTTGCAGCTGAAGCAGGCACGCGTTCGTTGGTTTTTGAGTCTTGACCGTAACGACCTGCCGCAAAAGGCAGTGGAAAACGATCTACCAACCTATCGTTCTATTACGGTAAACGGTGAAGAGATAGAATTTAGCGGCGGATTTACTGATTTGCATACGGAAAGCTACCGACAGATCCAGGCCGGAAACGGCTTCGGCACAAAAGAAGCCCGCAACAGCATCGAAATTGTTCATAACATTCGCACCCAAAAGCCATTGGGTCTGACAGGTGATTATCACCCGTTTCTGAAAAATATTTAGGCGCCGAGGGCCCGGATGAAAGTGACAAAATATTCGCCACCTCGGAAAAAATGGAACCGGGATTATTCATATTGTTTAATTATATTACTTTTGCAGCGCATTTTCAAAAAATGTGGACACATAAAATATAGATTATGGCCAAAAACTTAGTGATTGTGGAATCACCCGCCAAAGCCAAAACCATCGAAGGTTTCCTGGGAAAAGATTATATCGTTAAATCCAGCCTGGGGCATGTGATGGATTTAGATTCCAAAAAGCTCAGTGTAGATGTGGAAAACGACTTTGAACCACAGTATGAAGTTAGCCCTGACAAGAAAAAGCTTATAAGCGAGTTGAAAAAGATGGCCAAAGCAGCGGATACAGTATGGCTTGCCTCTGATGAAGACCGTGAAGGAGAAGCCATTTCGTGGCACCTTTTCACTGCGCTCAAACTCAACGAACAGAATAGCAAACGTATTGTCTTTCACGAAATTACCAAGTCAGCCATTCTGAATGCTATTGAAAATCCGAGAAGTATTGACAAAAATCTTGTTTCGGCACAGCAGGCACGCAGGGTGCTGGATCGCCTGGTGGGTTACGAACTTTCCCCCTTGTTGTGGCGAAAAGTAAAACCTTCACTTTCGGCAGGCCGGGTGCAGTCGGTGGCCGTAAGGTTGATTGTGGAAAGAGAAGAAGAGATTAAAAATTTCAAAACCTCTTCGGCTTTCCGTACACTTGCCCAATTTAGTTTAAGTGATGGAAAAGACGCCACGCAATTTACGGCAGAATATGCCGCACGTTTTAAAACTTTTGAAGAAGCCAAAAGCTTCATAGAAAATCAGGTCGGTGCAACTTTTGAAGTCGCTTCCGTAGAGAAAAAGCCCGGGAAAAAATCACCTGCGCCACCGTTTACCACTTCCACCCTGCAACAGGAAGCCTCACGCAAGCTGGGCTTTTCGGTAGCCAACACCATGCGTGTTGCACAACGGCTTTACGAATCAGGACGGATAACTTATATGAGAACCGACTCTGTGAACCTGTCTGGTCAGGCTATCGGAGCTGCCAAAGCAGAAATTGAATCTCTCTATGGCAAAGAGTATGTTAAAATCCGGAAATTCACCACGAAAAGTAAGGGCGCTCAGGAGGCACATGAGGCCATCCGTCCTACTTATCTGAACCAGACTTCTGTCAGTGGAACACGCGAAGAAGAACGGCTCTATGAACTTATCTGGAAACGAACCATTGCCTCGCAGATGAGCGATGCCATTCTGGAAAAAACCAATGTGAAAATCAACACTTCCGGAGCCGGCAAAATGTTTGTGGCCAACGGAGAAATTATCAGGTTCGATGGCTTTCTGAAAGTCTATCGCGAAAGCCTCGAAGATACCAACGAAGAAAAACAGGAAACCTCTTTACTGCCATCCCTGGCAGCTGGAAACCCGCTTACTCTGCTGGAGATGAAGTCGGTGGAGACATTTACTAAACACCTTCCCCGTTATACGGAGGCAAGCCTGGTACGGAAAATGGAAGAGCTGGGGATAGGCAGGCCTTCTACATATGCGCCGACCATTTCCACCATCCAAAGACGTGAGTACGTGGTGAAAGAGAGCCGTCCGGGTGAAAAAAGAGAGATACGGAACATCATTCTGAAAAACGGAAAGATTGAAGAAAAAATCACCCACGAAAATACGGGTAACGAAAAAACCAAACTTTTCCCGACGGATATCGGCACCCTTGTGAACCGCTTTCTGTTACAGCATTTCGATGACATCATCAACTTCGACTTCACCTCCAACGTGGAGAAAGAATTTGATGAAATAGCAGAAGGTAAAAAGGAGTGGAACAGCATTATCAAAGAGTTTTATGGTCCTTTCCATGAAAAAGTACAGGACACGTTGAAAAATTCCGGAAAATTCAGTGGTGAGAAGCTGCTTGGAAAAGATCCTGAAAGTGGGAAAAATATCTATGTCAAAATAGGCCGTTATGGTGCCATTGCACAGATTGGTGATACCGATTCGGAAGAAAAACCCCGTTTTGCCGGCCTGCAAAAAGGACAAAGTCTGGAGACAATCACGTTAGAAGAAGCGCTGAAACTTTTTGAATTTCCCCGCAACATTGGAGAATACGAAGGTCAGGAAGTAACCGTTGCCATTGGCCGCTTCGGCCCTTATGTAAAACACAACAAGCTATTTTTCTCTATTAAAAAGGAGTATAATCCCGCTTCTGTTACGCTGCAAGAAGCTATTCAGATTATTGAAGACAAGCGGAAAGTGGAAAGAGAGAAACTTATCAGAAGTTACGACAAAGATCCTGATGTGCATGTGCTGAACGGTCGCTGGGGACCTTATCTGGTCATCAAGAAGCAAAACTATAAGATTCCCAAAGATATGGAGGCCGCCTCTTTGACACTGGAAGATTGCTACGCCATTGCCAAAGACCCGAAAAACATGCCGAAAAAACGGTATGTAAAAAAGAAAAAGTAAGTTTTTTATAATACTTTTAGCAAAGGCCATCCTGTTGCCAAAATGTTCTTCACACAGCTTGTCTGCACCGGATAAATTACTATTTTAGTCCCCCGTAACAAGCGATAATTATGGATATAGAGATTTATTTTGAGCCGATAAGCCTTAACCTTTCCGCGTACGCAGAAGAAACCGTAAATTTTTATGTCGGGAATCTGATTGACCCTTTTACGAAAGTCGGGCAGTTTCCTGATCTGGCTGAGACAAAGATTGCCCTTTTAGGGGTAAATGAAGACCGTAAGTCACTGAAAAATGTTGGCTGCGCCAAAGCTCCTGACAAAGTTCGCGAACAGCTCTACCCGCTGCTGTCACACTGGAACAACGTAAAAATAGCCGATTTGGGTAACATTAGGCAGGGAAATAGTATTGATGATACCTATTTTGCTGTAAAGGAGGTTGTTGCCGCCCTTATCCGACAGGATATATTACCCATTATCATTGGCGGAAGCCAGGACCTGACTTACGCCAACTATCTTGCCTATAAAAACATTGGCCGCCTCATCAACATTGCAGCTATCGATCCCGTTTTCGATCTCGGACAGGAAGAAGAAGATATGAATTCTCACTCTTACCTCAGCCGTATCATTTTGTATCAACCCAACTTCCTTTTCAATTATACTAACATTGGCTATCAGAGTTATTTTGTAAACCGCGATGGATTACAGCTGATGAAAAAACTCTTTTTTGAGATTAATCGCCTTGGAAATGTGCGCGCCAACATTGCTGAAACTGAGCCTATGGTCCGCAATGCCGAGCTGGTTTCTTTTGACATCTCCGCTATCCGTGCTGCCGATGCTCCCGGAAGCTACTATGCGGGTCCCAACGGACTGAATGGCGAAGAAGCCTGCCATATTTGTCGCTATGCCGGTATGAACGACAAGTTAACCAGTATTGGCTTTTACGAATTTAATCCGGCTTACGATATCAGGAATCGAACGGCTCAGCTGGTGGCGCAAATGATTTGGTATTTTTTAGATGGTTTTGCCAACAGGCAAAATGATATTCCCGATAAAAACAGCAGCGACTTCATTCAATACCGAGTTTGGCTCGAAGATTATAAAGAGGAACTTCTCTTTATGAAAAGTAAAAAAACCGACCGCTGGTGGATCGACATCCCGGTGAAAAGCAAAACCGGAAAAGGAAAACTAAAATATCCTTACACCCCTTGTTCTTATGCTGATTACCAGCAGGCACTCAACCAGGAGCTTCCCGACCGTTGGTGGAAGCTGCAACAGAAGTTGATGTGATAGACACCTGTTTCTACTTTTTCAGCCTTTCGGGATGATCTTTCAGAAAACCCGACCAGTTGTTGTAATGTCCGGATGTGGAAGCCATTTCTCCCTGAAAAAAGTGGCAAACGGCAGCAGCCAGCCCATCGGTGGCGTCCAGTTTTGCCGGAATTTCTTTGAAATCCAGAATGGATTTGAGCATACCGGCTACCTGTTCTTTGGAAGCATTGCCGTTTCCGGTGATGGATTGCTTGATTTTTTTAGGCGAATATTCAAAAATAGGAAGGCCTTTGTACAAAGCTGCTGCCATGGCAACGCCCTGTGCCCTACCCAGTTTCAGCATCGACTGAACGTTTTTTCCATAAAAAGGCGCTTCAATAGCCAGCTCGTCCGGATGATATTCTTCCACCATAGCCAGTGTTCGTTCAAAAATCTTTTTTAATTTTAGCGCATGGTTATTGTACTGCGACAGTTTGAGTATTCCCATGGTAATCATGTGGATTTTATTACCAGATTGCTGAATCAGTCCATAACCCATGATGTTGGTACCCGGGTCAATACCTAATATTATTCTTTCTTTGGCCAAGTGAAACGTTTATGGCAAAATTAAACAAAACATACAACATTCTCATCCGGTTCGCCATTTTGGTGTTCACCTTTTACTTTTTATACGAACAGCTTTTCTACAAGCATGACTTGTCCTCCTTCTTAAAAAGTATTGAAGCGGTAACGAGGGCAAAGAATTTCCGGGTTTTATCGGTAATTATTGTTTTGCTGTTGCCCGTAAACCTCTTGCTGGAAAGCCGCAAGTGGCAATTTCTCATGCAGAAACTGGAGAGAGTTTCTATGATGGGGGCTTTTAAGGCTATTCTGGCCGGCATTTCGGTCAGTGTTTTCCTTCCCAACCGTGTGGGCGACTACCTTGGCAGGGTTTTTATTCTGAAAAAAGCCGACCGTCTCCAGGCTACACTGGCCACCATTCTGGGCAGCATGGCGCAACTACTTACCACCATTTTATTCGGGCTTACTTCGGTAGCTTTTTTTCTGGACCACTGGATCAATCAGAACAGTTCGTTAAACCGCTGGGCATTTGCCGGACTTCTTTTCAGCATCATCATGGTGTCTGCCATTCTGGTTTTTGCTTTTCTGAATTTCAGTGTTTTTTCCGTTCTGTTGAAGAAAATCAGCGGCCGCGCTTACAGCAAAATTGAGCATTATGCAGAAGTTTTCTCCTGGTACAGTGCCCATGAACTTTTTTATGTTCTGGCGATTAGTGTTCTTCGTTATCTTGTCTTCTCCATGCAGTTCTTCCTACTGCTCAAAATCTTCCAGATACCTATCGGGTACCTGCACGCCATGATGGTCATTGGGTTTATTTATCTGCTTATGAGTATCATCCCCACCATAGCGCTTTCCGAAATTGGCGTTCGCGGCTCGGTAAGTCTTTATGCTTTCGGCCTGTTCTTCGGTACCATCATTCCGGAGGCACTGGACGGCCAGATTGTTGCTGCCTCTTCGGCGTTGTGGTTGCTCAACCTGGCCCTTCCGGCGTTGTCAGGATTATTTTTTATCTTTAGGCTCCGGTTTTTCCGCAACAACAAAAGCCATGAGCACTAAAATCATTCTCTTCATACTTTCCTTGTCAGCTGTACTTTATATGCTGATTATCTTTGCTTTCACAGTAGGCTGGAACAGTTTAAAAAATTACTCATTTTCACACAGAACGCTGAAAACATCGCTTAGTGTAGTGGTGGCTTTCCGCAACGAAGCCGGAATTTTACAGGAGTTACTGGAAGCTTTTCTGCATCAAACATACCCCATCGAATTGCTGGAAATTATACTTGTAGATGACCATTCAACGGACAAAAGCAAAGCTGTCGCTGAAAAATTTATCAGGACAAACAAACAGCTGAACATCCTGTTGTTGGATGCCGATGGGAAAGGGAAAAAAGCTGCATTGCACAAAGGAATTACGAATGCAGACGGCACACTTATCGTAACTACCGATGCGGACTGCCTTCCTAAGAAAAGCTGGCTGACGGAGATAGCAGCATTGTACGAAGAGAATCGGCCCCGGCTTATTTTGGGTTCGGTGATTTATGACCGGGAAGTTTCTTTTTTGCAAAAACTCTTCTCGCTGGATTTTATCAGCCTGGTGGCTTCGGGTGCCGGTTCAGCAGGGCTGGGACTTCCGTTTATGGGAAATGCTGCCAACATGGCTTTTGAAAAACAAATATACCTGGATGCGGGCGCCAACGCCCTGAATACGGGCTTTGCCTCCGGCGATGATGTGTTTTTCATTCATTATGTCAGACGCGTATATGGTAGCAAAGCCATTGCTTTTATCAAAAATGAAGGAACCATTGTGCGCACTCCGCCACCAGAGAACCTAAAGGCTTTTCTGGCACAGCGTATCCGTTGGGGTTCCAAAGCCAGAGCCTATACACAGCCTTGGGCGCTGCTGGTTTCCTATACCATTTTTCTTTTCAACTTTCTGCTGACGGGTATCTTGGTTTCCAGCTTGTCTATTCCCTGGTTTCTCATTATTTACGTGCTGTTTATTGTGCTGAAAACACTCACCGATTTGCCTCTGCTTTACGCTTTCGGCCGGTTTGCCGGCAAACGAAAATTATTGCCTTTTATCTTTCCTTTTGAAATGATTTATCCCGTTTACATTACCTATGTCGCCTTTCGCGGTCTGTTTCCGTTTAAATGGAAAGAGAGAAAATTGGCCAGATAGCCACCCATGGACAAGAATTACCACGGCAACCCTGTTTTTTTGGAAAAGCCCGGTCGAAATCAACAATTAGTGGATAAACAGCTTGCTTTTACCGGTTCAGAAACTTAATCAATGGGTATGACGGGCAGCCAAAACAGCCTCTACATAACCTATGTCGCCCGGCCGGGTAACTTTGATGTTATCCACACTTCCTTCCACAAGATGCAAAGCTAATCCTGTACTTTCAACCACAGCAGCATCATCCGAAAAGTCATCCCTATAACCTTGCAGATAGGCTTTTTTGATAATTTCGGAGCGAAAAACCTGTGGTGTTTGTACCACCCTGAATCGATCACGTTCCATTGCCTGGCTGATACCATTTTCCACCTGACGTAAAGAGTCGGTTAGCGGTGCCACGGGAATAGCCGTACCGTGTATCCCGGCCACCTGCAGGCAGGCTTTAATAGTTTCGCCACTCACCAACGGGCGAACAGCATCATGAATAAATACCAGGCTTTTGTCACTCACGTAAGCCAGGGCATTTTTCACTGAATGGTAACGGGTGGGGCCACCTTCCACAATCTGGTGAGCAACTGAAAAATCATAATCCACACAAAGATGTTTCCACCTTCCTATTTCCAGTTCAGGAAGAACGAGGAGAAATTCGGCTTTGCCATAAAAAGCAGAGAAAGCATCAAAGGTATGCATCACCAGCGGACGACCATCAACCAAATGAAACTGTTTCGGCATTTCACTCTCCATGCGCAGCCCTTTTCCTCCTGCCACCAGAATAATATAAGTCTTTGTGTTCATAATGTATTGCGAAAATAGGGATTATCAAGGGAAAGATGACGTTAAACTGCATACCGTTATAAATTATCGTATTTTTCTGCATACTATTTTTATATTGCGGAACATCTTGTTCATGTTTACAACTATGCAGCATGCAGTATGAACATTTTTTGGAGGGATGTGTGCTATAATGCTGTTTCTTTCTTTTTTGTTTTCGGTCTTATTTTTCTACGTTTATCTTGCTTGAAATATTCACTTATTTTTCTTTCTTCTTCTTTTGTCAAAGGTTCTTGTCCTCCGATAAAATCAACATCTAATTCTATTTTATTTTTTCTTTTCATGACTATAGGTTTGAATAGTACATATTTACTAATTTTAATGCAGAGTTTGTATTAATTATCATTAATCTCCCTCCCAGATGTATTGCGCCTAAACTCTTAATGTAATGGTCAATTAATTGTGTTTTGGAAATAAATGCAACATTTCCTTCATATCCCCGCTGAAATGAAATCTTACAGGCAAAGGCAACTAAGTTTCCGGGAACTCCTATATATATTTTTTCTTTTCCTTTGTTAAATGGCGCGCTCTCAACAAGGTGCATATAAACATGATCTATCTTAACTTCAATACTAATAAGCCCTTGAATAATATTTTGATTATTGATAATTGTCAACTTATAAACATCTCTCTCAGGAAAACCAAGTTCTTGTTTCCAATTGAACAACCAATCTTTCTTTTTTGTAATAGATTTTAAGTCGACTTTTGTTATTCTTGAAATCGTTGTTTGAAAACTATCATTTGTAATAATGTTTCTTATCGAATTGGTTAGTTCGTCAATCTCAAATTCTACTCCGGTAATTATGTTGTCATCCATTCAACAAATTTACGAATAATTTACCAACTGTTCAAGTTATTCTTGTCTTCATTAGCACTTCCCAAAAATTGATTCCTTTAGCACTACAATAACAATTTACCCACTAAAATAGTAGTAGAGCCAAACTTAAATGATCAGCATAGCATCACCGTAAGTGAAGAACTGGTATTTTTCTTTAATCGCCTGGCGGTAAACTTCGAAAGCAAAATCGTAACCGAGATAAGCCGAAACCATCATAAACATAGGGGAAAAGGGTAAATGGAAATTGGTAATCAGGGCATCTGCCGTTTTAAACTCATAAGGAGGGAAGATAAATTTATTGGTCCATCCGTTATAAGGTTTAATTCTTCCGGTGATAGATACGGCCGACTCCAGAGCTTTCATGCTGGTGGTTCCTACCGCTACCAGTTTGTGTTTATTTTCGATGGAACGGTTAATAATTTCAGCAGCTTCGGCAGTAACAACCAGCTCCTCCGAATCGACTTTGTGTTTGGTAAGATCTTCCACCTCGATGGGTCGGAAATTTCCCAGGCCGGTATGCAGGGTTATTTCAGCAAAATTAACGCCCAGAATCTCCAGTCGTTTCATCAACTCTCTTGAGAAATGTAGTCCGGCAGTGGGTGCGGCAATAGCGCCTTCATATTTTGCATATATCGTCTGAAACCGTTCGTCATCTTCCGGCTCAACCGGACGATTATGTATCTTTGGCAAAGGTGTCTCGCCAAGGCGTTTCAGTGTAGCCTTAAATTCTTCATAAGGCCCATCATACAGAAAACGCAATGTGCGACCGCGGGAAGTGGTGTTGTCTATGACTTCTGCCACAAGGGTCTCTTCTTCCCCGAAATATAATTTGTTTCCAATTCTTATTTTTCTGGCAGGGTCAACCATCACATCCCATAGCCGGCTCTCTTTGTTAAGCTCACGAAGAAGAAAAACTTCAATTTTTGCACCTGTTTTTTCCTTTTCGCCATGCAAACGTGCAGGAAAAACCTTGGTATTATTTATCACAAAAGTATCGCCATCGGAAAAATATTCCAGAATATCTTTGAACATTTTATGCTCAATAGTCTGCCTCCTCCTATCTACAACCATCATCTTTCCCGCTTCTCTTTCTTTTTGTGGGTGGCTAGCAATCAGCTCTTTAGGTAATTCAAAATTAAATTGTGATAATTTCATTGTGTATAGTTATTTGTTAAGAAATCCGTAGAACACTACTGTTTATAAAAAGTGTGCAAAGGTAAGCCTTTTGGGAGGGTTTGTCAAGTGCCGTTTTTTACCTGACCGTGTGTGATTGAGTTTCTTAGTTTTTTCTGTCAAAAGCGTGCCCCGCTTCACGCAAAATCTCATTTTTAAGGGATTCCAGGCTCCGGGCATCGGACAGAGAATATTCTCCTATTTGCATACGTTTCAGTGCCGAAAGATAAGCTCCATTGTTCAGGCTTTCGCCAAAATCACGTACTAAGGAGCGGATATAAGTTCCTTTGCTACATTTGACATAAAACTCCGCATCGGGAGCCTTGTAACTCAATATATCGAATTGGTGAATGGTTACCTTTCTGGGATAAAGCTTAACCTCTTCTTTTCTCCGTGCCAGTTTGTAAGCTCGTTCGCCTTTGATTTTAATGGCGGAATAGAGAGGGGGAACCTGTTCGATTTCGCCGAGAAACAGACTGCTTTTAGCTTTTAGTATATTTATATTGAGATGAGCAATATCAAAATTACGGTCGGGTTCAGTCTCTTTATCATAAGAAGGGGTTGTCGCCCCGAGGCACATCTGCCCCACATATACTTTGTACATCCCCTGAAAGCTGTCAATTTGTTTGGTCATTTTCCCCGTACAGATAATCAACAGCCCGGTGGCCATAGGATCAAGCGTTCCGGCATGGCCAACCTTTAACTTTTTGATATTATATGCTTTACAAATGAAATAACGGAGAGAATTGACTACATCAAAAGATGTCCAACCTAACGGCTTGTCCACCAGCAACATCTCCCCATCCCAAAAATCAAAAGCCATCAGGATATGCTTAGGTTAACGCCAAAAAAGTAGAGAATCAAAATGGTCAGCCCAACAACAATCCGGTAGTAACCAAATATTTTGAAGCCGTGGTTGGTAAGGAAACTGATAAACGATTTTATGGCAAACAATGCGACCACGAAAGCGACCACGTTGCCAAACAAAAGAAGCCCGATATTATCGACATTGATGGCTTTGTAGTTTTCCAGCAGCTTGTATCCGGAAGCGGCAAACATAGTGGGTACAGCGAGAAAAAATGAAAATTCGGCAGCCGTTTTTTTTGTGAGCTTTTGTGTCATGCCACCAATTATGGTCGCGGCCGAACGGGAGGTACCCGGGATCATGGAAAGTACCTGATAAAAACCAACAACAAGCGCTTTTTTATAGGTAACTTCTTGGTTTTTCGCAGGATGCTTAAACCATTTATCAACAAACACCAAAACAATGCCGCCCAGTATCAGCATGACCGCAACCACATAAACGCTTTGAAGTAACTCGTCAATATAATGGATGAGCGAAAGGCCAATAATCGCAGCCGGCAAAAATGCCACAAACAATTTGTAATAAAAGGAGAGTGTTTGGAAAAACCGTTTCCAATACAAAACTACTACTGAGAGGATGGCCCCAAACTGAATATTTATGATAAAAGCCTGAATGAAATCATTACTTTTCATCCCAAGGATGCCTTCCACAAGAATCATGTGGCCGGTGGAGGATACCGGTAAAAACTCCGTAAGGCCTTCAACAATAGAAAGTATGAGGGCTTGAAACCAGGTCATAAACAGGGATTTAGGTGATTATACTTTAGGACGCTTCATGATGGCATAAATCTCCATACCATAGCCTGCCAAAATGAGCAACGGTGCCAGCGTCAAGCGTCTAAAATCAAAAATGGCAGGGCTGAACTTTGTCGTGGTATCCGAACCGCCTCCAATCATAAGCAGGAATCCCAAAACAAGAAGTCCCAAGCCGATAAACATGTAAATGTAGTTTTCTCTTTGAAAAGCTAATTGCAGACTTTTCTCCTTGCCCGCATCTTTTCCTTGTTTGTTTTGTGCCATACCGGATTAATTTTTGTCAAAAATAATAGAAAAATGCGGTAGGCAGACCTTTGCCTCAAATATTTAAAAGTTTTTTCACATTAGAAGAGGAAAAATTCTCATATTATACAATCGAAGTAAAAATAATGCCTATCTTATAACACTCTATATTAGATGCTTATAAATTATTATTAAAAATATTTCAAAAAAAAGCTTGGATGTTAGAAATAAATTCTATTTTTGCCCAATCAATTAAACCAATTGGTTAAACCGTATGGATAAACAAAATATAAAACACAGTACCGAGCAACAGATTCTCGAAGCAGCACGTGTCGTCTTTATAAAAAAGGGACTGGAAGGAGCGCGCATGCAGGAAATTGCTGATGAAGCAGGAATCAACAAAGCTTTACTACATTACTATTTCCGCAGCAAAGAAAAATTATTTAATCATATATTTGAAAATGCACTGAGCGGCATTTTTGTTGTTATCAACGAAAACATTCACGAAGAGGGCGATGTTTTTGTCTTTATCGAAACCTTCGTTGACAACTACCTCAGTATCCTGCAAAAGAATCCGTTTATTCCTAATTTTATTTTTAACGAAATCAACAGTCATCCGGAACGGATAAGTCAGTTCCGTGAAAAGATTAAGCTGAATATTCCCGGATTCAGACTTATGGTGGAGAAAAACATAGCACAAAAGAAAATATGTGATGTAGCTCCTGAACATTTGTTTATTGACATGCTTGGGATGTGTGTGTTTCCGTTTATCGGACGTCCGTTATTGGAAAAAGTATTTTTTGACAACCATCCTGCGGGCATTGATAATTTTCTTTACGAGCGAAAACAACATATTATCTCTTTTTTTAAAAAATATTTACAGCCATAAAAATTTCCGAGAATGAACAAAATCATCTTGTATATCAGCCTTATCCTGTTTTTTCCGGCCATTCTCTTTGCCCAGAAAAAGCAGCAAAAGTTTTCCCTGCAACAATGCCTTCAGGAAGCGGTAAAGCATTTCCCTACACAAAAACAATTGCTGCTCAACCAAAGCAAATACATGCTGGAGCAGAACAACATAAAAAAGAATTTTCTGCCACAGCTGAACCTTAACGGTCAGGCTTCGTACCAGTCGGATGTAACCAAAGTCCCCATTCCTCCCATTCCCGGTTTTGACATGCCCATTATCAGCAAAGACTGGTATAAGATCAATTTCGACCTGGATCAGCTCATCTGGGATGGTGGACTGACCAAAAGCCAAAAGCAGGTGCAAACAGCAGATTACAAAATCTCCGACCAACAGGTAAAAATCAAAACTTTCGCGTTGAAAAGGCAGGTGAACATCCTCTATTTCAACATTCTTTTCCTTCAGGCCAACTTAGACGCCCTGCATGTTTTGATAAAAGATTTGAATGCCCGTATAAAAGATGCGGAAGCCGCCCAACGAAACGGGATCCTGCTACAAGCCGATGTGGACGCTTTGAAGGTAAACCAAAAGCTGGCTGAGCAACAAATTATTGAAAAAGCCGGAGACCAAAACGGGCTTATTGCTTCCCTGAATCAGCTTACCCATTTAAAAATCACTTCAGCCAAAGAACTAATAACACCAAAAGCAAGGATAACTTCCTATACCTTTGTTAATAACAGGCCCGAATATCAACTGCTTAACCTACAGAAATCAAAACTGACAGCACTGGAACAAATGACTACGGTAAAACGTATGCCGGTTTTCAAACTCTTCGGACAGGCAGGTTACGGACGACCGGGATATGATATGCTCAATGATAATTTTGACACTTATTATATGGCCGGCGTACGGCTTCATTGGAACATTTTCGACTGGAACCGTACAAAACACGAAAAGCAAATTCTGAATATTCAATCGGACATAATCCAAACAGAACAGGAAACTTTTAACCAGTCGCTGCGCGCAGAACTGGACAAGCAGCTGGCTGGTATTCAAAAGTTTGAAAAACTGATTAAAACGGACAAAGAGATTCTGCAATTGCAGAAGAATGTGGTTGATGCTGCTGGCAACAAACTCAAAAACGGAACCATCACCGCCACTTCTTATTTAATTGAACTCAACAAAGACGTAAAGGCACAACTGACCATGCAGGCACATAAGCTGCAGTTGCTCTTTGCGAAATATCAATATTTAACAGCCATTGGAAATTTATAAAAAATGAAACGTCCATGATTGATTTTAAACACACGACTTGTCCTGCTTCAAGCGGGAAAGTGGATAATTAAAAGGCTTTGCGATCTTAGCGTAAATTCTTTTCTGCGTTCTTTGCGTGAAATATAAACATCTGGTAAGCAACGAAATACAAAATTAT
>VAPE01008792.1_pt1 | contig 15602 bp, 12 predicted proteins | sample 3393911 | NCBI WGS metagenome assembly VAPE01 (sample SAMN08290436, study PRJNA428436) | hydrothermal vent metagenome | isolation source: Deep-sea hydrothermal vent chimney | place: Atlantic Ocean: South-mid Altantic Ridge | reverse complement strand
TGTAGTGACGGGTCGGGTGGAGCCGTTTCCCGGAGCGGTGAGCATTGCGGGCGACCGTGCGACGCTGACGTTGGTCGACGGGGGTGCGGGGGATACCGACGGGGTGGTCAACGGCGTCATTGTCGATCCCGGCGGACCGGTGATCCCGGCCGTGACGGCGATCTCCGGCGGTACTCCGGGCGATGGGGGCGGCGGCGCGATCGGTCCGTTCGGGATTGCGGCGGGACTGTTGGCGGGGCGGTGGCGGCGACGGGGCCGAAAGCGGGTCGGTCTCTCTCCCGCGGGTCATCGATGATCGGTATCCGCTCCGGTCCCGGAAGTGACGGCCGGAGCGTCCGGGGGTTTCCTCGGCGGCTACGGGGGCTCTATCTCCTGGTCGCGGCGCTGGCGGCGGTTCCCGGGATCCTCCGAGCCCGGGTCTTTCATGGGACTCCTTCCGACTACCGCTCGCTCATCGTGGGCCTGGCGCCGGGCGATACCCTGTCTCTGGCCGCCGGGACCTATCGAAGGGGGTTGCCGATCATCGATCTGCATGGCGTGTCCGGACGTGCGATCGTCGTCACCGGTCCGGCGCGCGGCGCGCCCGCGATATTCTTCGGCAGGCCCTGCTGCAACACCGTGCAGATCAAAGATTCCAGCCATGTGGAGATCCGGGACCTGAAACTCGACGGGCGGAACATCCCGGGGATCGACGGGGTCAACGGGCGCGGGGTCACGCACCATATCACCATCGAAGGACTCACGATCGTCGGGCACGGAGGCGATCAGCAGGATGTGGGGATCTCCACCAAGGGTCCGGCCTGGGACTGGGTGATCCGCGGCAATACCATCATCGGTGCCGGGACCGGGATGTATCTGGGCAACAGTCCGGGTGACGATCCCTTCGTACGGGGGGTCATCGAACGCAACCTGGTGATCGACACCCTCGGGTACAATCTGCAGATCAAGCAGCAGAACCCACGTCCGACCGGAATCGGGATGCCCCCCGACGGGGGTCGGACGATCATCCGGTACAACGTGTTCACCAAGGCCCGCGGCGCCTCGAGCGGCGCGATGGCGCGCCCGAACCTGCTGGTCGGGCACTTCCCTCTGACCGGCGCCGGGCGCAACGATGTCTACGAGATCTACGGGAACTTCTTCTGGCAGAATCCGACCGAGGCGTTGTTTCAAGGTGAGGGGAATATCGCCCTGTATGACAACGTGTTCGTCAACGACTTTGGTGATGCGGTCAATATCCAGCCGCAGCATGATGTGCCGCGGATGGTCCGCGTGTTCGACAATACCGTGGTGGCCCGGGACTCCGGGATCCGGGTCATCGGCGGCGCCGCCGGCTATACTCAAGAAGTGATCGGCAATGCGGTGTTTGCGGGGTCTCCGATCCGCGCGGCGTATCGGCGCAACAACGTAACGGTACCTTATGCGGCGGCCGGGGACTTTCTGAATCGGATGTCGGGCGCCCTCGGGAGGCGGGACTGGTTCCCCCGGTCGGGAATGCTGACGGGCGCCGCCATCGACCTGCGCCCGTTCCAGGCGTTCACGGACTACGACCGGGACTTCGACGGCGCTCTTCGCGACGGAACCCATCGCGGGGCCTACGCCGGCTCCGGTGTCAATCCCGGTTGGATTCCAAGGTTGGAGATTCGCCTCGGTTCGGGCCGCTTAGCTGAGCGCATCGATGAGGATTCTGCTAGTTCACTACGATGAGTTGGATGCCCTGGGCGGGGTGGAGTTGCTTGTCCGCCAACTGGCCGAGGCATTCACCGAGGCCGGGCACCCGACCGGGATCGTGGAGATGGGTGGCCGTTGGCGCGGGCGTCGCTCGCTCACGGGCGGAATCCCGATCTGGACGGTCGGTGCGGCGTCCTTCCCGGTCTGGAACCGTCCTCGATCCTGGGCATCGGCGGCGCGGGCCACACTGCAGTTCAGACGGGCCATCCGGGAATGGGATGCCCAAATCGTACACGTTCACTTCCCAATCGGACAATCGATCCCGGCCGTCGGCGCGCATGTGCTTCCCCACGGTTGGCGGCTTGCGGTGACGGTGCACAACAGCGAGATCCGGGTCGCGCCCCGCTCCGATCCCCGGGTTGCGCTCTGGCAGAGGCGTTTGTTCGCGCGGGCCGATGCCGTGAGTGCCGTCAGCGGATCGATGCTCGCGGACACCTGCCGGCGATATCCCGGCGTGGAGGCGAAGGGCGTGGTCATCTACAACGGGATCGGCGAATACTGGCTGGAAGAACCTCGCCCGCCCGCCCGGGTCGCCGATCGGGACCGCGGCCGGCCCTACGTGTTGTTCGCGGGTCGCCTGCATCCGATGAAGGGGGTCGATATCCTCCTGCGCGCCTGGCGGGAGATCGCGCAGTCGGAGCCGGGAGTGGAACTCCGGCTGGCGGGGGAGGGGCCGGAGGGAGCGGCGCTTAAGCGGATGGTGGAGGAATGGGGGTTGTCCGCGGGGGTCCGGTTTTTGGGAGCGGTCGAGAATCGGGCGCTCAAGGCGCTGTATAGAGAAGCCGAGGCGGTGGTCCTGCCCTCCCGTGCCGAGGGATTCCCGTTGACACTGTTGGAGGCCTCGGCCTGCGGCGCGCTTTGTATGGGTTCGGATGTGCCGGGGATCGCGGAGATCATCGACGACGCGAAGACCGGGTTCCTCTTTCCCGCCGGTTCGGTGGGCGCCCTCACCGAAGGGTTGCGGATGGTGCTGCATGTGGGGCCTGAGGAGTCGGCTCGGGTCCGCACCGCCGCATACGGAAAGGTCAGGGGGCATTTTATGCGGCGGAAGATGGTGGAGAATTATCTGCAGTTCTATCGGGAGCTTCCGGGACCCCGCTAGCGGAGCCCGCTCTTCGGAGGCCATCCCGGCGGCCTATGGACGATTGTTCGCATCCTTGCTCCGAGGCCGATCCGGTGGGCGCAGTCGATAGACATCCGCGTAGTCGATCCCGTTGATCACGACCCGATGGATCGGTCGGTGAGTCCGGTAATAGCGGATCACCTCGGCGGGCAGGCGCAATCGTTGTTTCTGTCGGCCTGATATATAAATTACGAGGTAGTCGGCGCGGTCCAGGGTGCCCGGCTTGTATACGGATACCTGCGTGCTCAGGACATGTCCGCGGAACGGAATACGCAGGAGATACGGAAACTCGGTGGCCACGATGATCCGCCCGGCGTTGGGCAGGGCATTGAGATAACGCGCGACCTGATCGAGCCCCTCTCCGCGGCCCACGAGCAGCGTGCATACGGCGGCGCCCGGGCCGCCCGCAAGCGGGCTGTAATAGGAGAGGTAGTAGGGGTAGGTCCGCACGATCGGGACGAGTGCAACGACCGCCAGGAGCGCGAGCGTCGTCGCGCTCAGCACCTTGCCGGCGAGAGGCCTCAGGCCGCGTTGGAGGCGGACGAGCAGTGCGTTGACGCCGATCGCGGCGAGGATATCCAGCGCGGGGAAAACCGGGAGGAGGTAGCGATCCATCTTCTTGGCGTCGAGGGACACCATGAGCATGAATCCGGCGATGTAGACCAGGAGTGTCAGGCCCAGCCGTTGTTCCGGCCGGGACAGTGTGCGATGCCGTGCCCAGCCGTACAGCGCCCAGGCTCCGGCGCCGAGGGCGAAAATAAACGACAACGGCGTGCTGCGGAACAGCAGCACGACCGGATAGAACAGCGGGCCGGGATCGCGCACCGGATGTCCGAGGAAGAACTGGCCGCCTTCGTGGGCGGGTATGCCGGGGGCCCGTTCCAGGGAGTGGACGAGGATAAGAGGGTTGCTCCAAAGTGCGGGCCATAGCAGATATACGGTCGCTACGGCGATCGCGGCCCATGCGGCGAAGCGTATCGCGTCCTTCCGAAGCCCGCTACGGCGCGCGGCGGGAAGGCCGAACGGGTAGAGCACGAGCAACGCCGCCGCGAACGGGAACATATAGATCCCGGGGAGCTTCTCGAGGAGCGCGAGCCCGGCGAAGACCGCGGAGCCGAAAAGCAGGCTCGCGCCCTTTTCCGGACTCTCCAGTGCGGCTACGAGGAACAGGAGACTTACGCACATCAGGCTCGCAAGGAGCGCGTCGACATGGATGATACGTGACAGCGCGAGATAGAACGGGTCGAGGATTAGAAATGCTGCGGCGAGCGCAGCCAGCAACGGGCCGCCGATCCGCTTCAGCAGCAGGTACATGGCGGCGATACAGGCGGCGGTCGAGACGGCGATCGCCAGTTGCGCGGGTAGCATGAAGTCGTTGAGCCATACGTAGCGCCCCATCAGCGTGCGCAGTCCGATGAACAGCGCGCCCAGCCACATGGTGATCACGCCGGGGTGTCCGGCTTGGTTGGTTGCTGAAAAGTCTCCGCTCAGCAATGCGTGCAGAAACCGGATGGACCGTTCGATCCAAAGCTGCTCATCCGCGACCAGGTAGGAGCCCAGGCCCAGGGCGCGCGGGACCAGTGCCAGCGCGAATACCGACAGAAAGGCCAGGGGCGCCGATTTTGTTTTCATGAACATGCCCTGGCGCTAGAATGACGCAGTAGGCACGGGACGCCCTTTATGGGCTTGATGTTTTCATTATCGAGTCCATCCCTCTTTTCCCGGGTAATCATAGCAGAATGGAAAAAGGGCCAGTAAGTCGGCAATGTGGGGGCCGACGGGTGTCTGCGATGCCGGGTGTCGGTGAAGAGGGCGACCGCCCGGCGGTGGTTGTTCCGCCGGGCGCACAATGGAGTTTTTCTCCCGGGAGACGGGCTTGAGGCGAAACCTCCAGGCACTTGCCCATGGTGGCTATGATCTGATCGTTGTCGGCGGCGGTATTTTCGGCGTGTGCGCGGCGTGGGACGCGGTCAACCGCGGACTCTCCGTGGCGCTCGTGGAGCGCGGCGACTTCGCCGGCGCCGCCTCGGCGAATTCCTTCCGCATCGTACATGGGGGGATCCGCTACCTCCAGCACGCGGACCTTTCCAGGATCCGCGCTTCCTGCCGGGAGCGGCGGGCGCTGCTGCGGATTGCACCGCACCTGGTGACGCCGCTGCCGATCGTGATTCCGACCTACGGACATGGAAAGGACGGCAAGGGCCTGCTCCGCACCGGGATGAGGCTCTATGATCTTCTGACCTGGGACCGCAATCGCGGAGTGGGCTCGCGCGACCACGCCATCCCCGCGCATCGCGGTTTGACCCGGGCCGAGGTGCTGGATCTGTTCCCGAATCTCCTCGAGCGTGGGCTGACGGGCGGTGCCGTGTTCAGCGACGGTCAGATGTACAATCCGACGCGGTTGGCCTGGTCGTTTCTGCGTGCGGCCGCGGCGCGCGGCGCGCAGGTTGCAAACTACCTGGAAGCGACTCGTATCAGGACCCGCGGCCGCCGGGTGGCGGGGGTCGCGGTTCGGGATGTGCTTGGCGGGCAGACCTTCGAGATCGAGGGGGCGGCGGTATTGATCGCCGCCGGCGCCTGGACCGGACGGCTGGCGGCAACCGCCGGCATGGGTTCCGCTCCGGCGCCGCGGACCTTCTCCCGGGATCTGTGCTTTGTGGTCGACCGGCGGCCGCGGCACGGTTATGCGCTCGCGGTCCGGACGCGGACGAGCGATCCGGATGCGATCCTGAGCCGCTCCGGGCGTCACCTGTTCATCGTGCCGTGGCGGCGTTATACGCTGATCGGCGTCTGGCACAAGGTCCATACCGACGTGCCGGACTCCGTTGCGGTAAGTCCGGAAGAGATCGCCCCGCTGATCGATGAGATCAATGCCGCCTATCCCGCGCTCGATCTGCGGCCGGGTGAGATTTCTCAGTTGAACTATGGCCTCGTCCCGTTCGGTGAAAATCAGTTGGGTGCCGAGAATCTCTGTTACGGCAAGCGCTCGTCGTTGATCGACTACGGCCGCTACGGCGGTGCGGAGGGCCTCGTCGGCTTGATCGGGGTGCGCTACACGATGGCGCGCGGCGATGCCGCCGCGGCTCTCGATTGTGTCATGGGCCGGCTGGATCGCTCCGGGCGCCGGCCGGACACGGATCGGATGCCCGTCTGGGGCGCGGCCTTCGGGTCTTTCGAAGCGCTGCGCGACGAGGTGCGCCGCCGCCTGCACGGGATCACCGACGATGCGGCGGCGGACGCGCTGGCGCACAACTATGGTTCGGAATACCGGCGGGTGCTGGAGTACGGGCGGACGGATCCGGGGCTGTTGCAGCCGTTGGAGGGTTCCACGGTGCTCGCCGCCGAGATCGTTCATGCGGTACGGGAAGAGATGGCGGTGACGCTCGCGGATGCGGTGTTCCGGCGGACCGATCTGGGAACCGGAGGGGCCCCCGGGGGTGGGGCGCTGCAACGCAGCGCGGCACTGATGGCGGAGGAGTTGGGATGGGACGAGGGACGGGTGCGGCGGGAGATCGATGGCGTCCGGGATGCGCTGAAGCCGGTGGGGGCGGTACGGGGCAGGTGAGCCGGCGGGACGCGGGGACGGCCCGATGAATGTGTTGGTTACCGGCGGTACCGGATTCATCGGTTCGCGGCTTGCCCTGCGCGCACGTGCCGAGGGGCATGCGGTGCGGGTTCTCGCACAGGTCAATACCGAGGCGGAGGATCGCAACCGCTCGGAGCTTCGCGCCGCCGGGGTGGAGTTCATCGAGGGGTCGGTCGAGGAGGCAGGCCCGGTGCACGAGGCGGCGCGCGGCATGGAGCTTGTTTTTCATCTTGCCGCGGCGCAGCACGAGGCCAACGTGGGGCCGGAGCATTTCCACCGCGTCAATGTCGAAGGGACTCGAAACGTGCTCGAGGCCGCGTCGGCGTCCGGCGTGGGGCGAATCGTGCACGGGAGCACTATCGGCGTGTACGGCTCGGCCTCGCACGGCGAACTCTCCGAGTCGACCCCGCCGAGACCGGTGAACATCTACGGGACGACGAAACTCGAGGGGGAGCGCTTGGCGCTCTCTTACGCCGACCGGATTCCAGTGGCGGTGGTACGGATCTCGGAGACCTATGGTCCGGGAGACCGGAGGTTACTGAAGCTCTTCCGCGCGATCGAGAGCGGCGCGTTCTTCTTGATCGGTCCGGGGCGCAACCTCCATCAGCTGATCTACGTGGACGATCTGATCGACGGGCTGTTCCTGGCGGCGCGCTCGGAGCGTGCCTTGGGTGAGGTGTTCGTTCTTTCGGGCGCGGAAGTCCTTACTACCCGGGACATGGCGACCATCATCGGCGCAGTGCTCGGCAGGCGCGGGTCGCGGTTTTCCGCGCCCATGTGGCCGTTCCTGCTTGCAGCGGTTCTCCTGGAAAACACCCTGGGCCGTTTGGGGATCCAGCCGCCGCTGCATCGCCGGCGCCTGGACTTCTTCCGCAAGAGTTTTCATTTCTCCCGCGAGAAGAGCGCGCGGCTCCTCGGGTTCGATCCGAAGACCGATTTTCGGACGGGCGTGGAGGCGACGGCGCGCTGGTACCGGGATCAGGGACTCCTGCGTCGCTGAACCGGCGCGCGCGCCGGGATCGCATCAGGCCGGGTCCGCAAGGGGGCGGCGGCACACGGCGCCGATCTTCTTGGTGAAGATGCGGTTTTTCTTGCCGTAGAGGATGAAGCTGACGCGGAAGAACAGGGTGTACAGGGCCGACATCAGCATCAGGACGTAGTTCAGGGGGTTGGTGTAGAACACGTAGAGGTTCAGCGGGAAGACCCGGATCTGCTCGAAGCGGGTATATTCCAGTATCTGGCGCATCGTGTACTCGGTGAAGGTGTTGTAGTGGTCGAAATTCTGCGCCAGCGCCTCGGAGCCGGTGATGGGATTGGCGCCGTTCAGGCCGTGCACCAGCAGGGTGCCGCCGGGGCGGAGCTTGGCGCGGCACAGTGCCAGGAACCCGAGTATCTCGTCCTTGGTCAGGTGGTTCAATTCCTGTTCGCAAAAAATGACATCGTAGGGCTCGATACTCTGCTCGAGAAACTCGAAGGCGGTTTCCACCCGGCAGTCGAGGCCCCGATCCCGCGCGTACCGCACTTTCGACGGGGATGAATCGATTCCGAGCACGTTCGTGTACCCCTCCCGCGTCAGGAGGTCGACGAAATACCCGGGTCCGCAGCTCACGACGAGGATTCGCGCGGCGCGCTCGGCGGGCAGCAGGCGCAGGTAGTTGCACCGGTAGAACCGACGGAACTTCGAATAGCCTTTTTCGATATCGTCGGGTGCCTCCCAAAAAGAATCGAAGGGTTCCATCCGGGCGGTCAGTCCGCGTTTTGGCCGTGTCACCGATGACCCCCCTTATCCGGCATGGCGCCCCCGCCTCCCTGTCTCTCCCCATAGGGTATTGTCAGGCACCGGTGAGCGCCAGTGTCGGGACATTTTACAACCGGCCCCGCCGGGTGTCGGATAGGCGGGGCGGCCCGGTCGGGGCCTCGCTTGCGGAGTCCGGGGTGGGGTGGTAGGTTTCAAGTCAAAGAGAAACGAGGCGACAGGCGGCCGGCTATTAGAAAAACCCGTCGGGCCGCTAAACGGGCCATGTACGCAGAGCCCCGGGTTCTGTCGGGGAGTCGTCCCGTGAACCCGATGCGGGGCGGGTGACGGCTCTGCGGGGAAGTGGGTCACGCGGGCGCGGGCACCGCGCCGTTGCGGGTAACGCCAGGCCGGTCTTGGCCGCGGTGGGGGGCGCGCCGCACATCCATGCGGATACTGTTCTGCAACTTCGAGTATCCGCCACTCGGGGGCGGTGGGGGCGTCATCACCGCGCTGCTGGCGGAGGAGCTGGCCAAGTCCCACCAGGTGACGGTGCTTACCTCGCGCTCCGGAGATTTGGCGCCGGATATCGTGGAGGCGGGGGTGCGCGTCGTGCGCGTGCCGGTCCTGCTGCGCCGCGACCGCTCCACCGCGAGTCTCGTCTCGATGTTCGGATATCTGTTCTCCGGGATCCGGACCGGGAAGATCCTGTTGCGGACCGGCGGGGTCGATGTCATCAACACCCACTTCGCTCTTCCCTCCGGGCCGGTCGGCGCGGCGCTCGCCCGCTTCGCCGGCGTACCCAACGTGCTCTCGGTGCATGGCGGAGACCTGTACGATCCGAGTAAATGGACCTCGCCGCACCGGCATGGCCTGCTGCGGCTTTGGATCCGGCGGCTGCTGCTCGATGCCGATCGGGTCGTCGGGCAGTCGCGCAACACCCTGGATAACGCCCGGCGCATCTATAGCGATCGCGCCGACTCGGTACGCATACCCCTCGGGATCCGCCGGCCTCCCGGGGGTGTGGCGACACGGAGCGACTATGGGTCGATGCAGAGCGATTTCCTGCTGGTCACCGTGGGCCGGTTGGTCGGGCGCAAGGCGATCGATCAGCTGATCACCCTGCTGCAGGAGTTGGGAGAACGCCCGGTCAAATTGTTGGTGATCGGGGAAGGCCCGCGCTTGGAGGCGTTGCGCGCCCAGGCGGCGGCCCTTGGCGTCGCGGATCGCGTCCGCTTCCTGGGGCACCTCGGGGAGGCCGAGAAGTTCGCCGTTCTGCGTATGGCCGACCTGTTCGTATCCACCAGCCAGCACGAGGGCTTCGGCTTGGTGTTCCTGGAGGCCATGGCCTGCGCCCTGCCGGTGGTCTGCTACGACCACGGCGGGCAGACCGATTTTCTCACGGAGGGGGAGACGGGCGGCGTGGTCGCGTTGAACGACCTGCGTGCCTTTGTCGATCGCTGCCGGCGGTTCGCCGACCAACCCGACCTGACCGTTCGGATCGGAACCGGGAATGCCCGGCGGGTCGAGGAATTCTTCATCGATCGGTGCGCCGCCCGCTATGAGTCGCTGTTCCATGAGGTGATCGAGGCCCGCCGCAACCGGCCGATGGCCGGGGTGGTGCGCCGTGCCTGAAGTACGCGGCGCACGTCGCCGCGCGGGGTCCGGGGGGAGGTAGGGCCGGATGTGCGGAATCGCGGGGATCATCGGGGGCTCGCGCTGCGATCGCGAGGGGATCGCGCGGATGTTGGCCGCGCAACGCCACCGCGGGCCCGACGATGAGGGTTTCCATTTCTCGCGGGGTGCGGCCCTGGGCCAGCGGCGGTTATCGATTATCGATCTCGAGGGCGGCCGCCAGCCGATCCCGAACGAGGACCGGACGCTGTGGCTGGTGTGCAACGGGGAGATCTACAACTACCGGGAGTTGCGCCGGGAGTTGGAAGCGGATGGGCACCGGTTCACCACCCGCTCCGACTCCGAGGTGATTCTGCATCTGTACGAGTCCGCGGGCGAGGGTTGCGTGCAACGCCTGCGCGGCATGTTCGCCTTCGCGATCTGGGATGCCGTGCGGCGCACGCTGTTCGCCGCCCGCGATCGGCTCGGGCAGAAACCCCTGTACTACGCGCAAAGGGGCCGGGAGTTTATTTTCGCCTCGGAGATCAAGGCGCTCCTGGCCTTCGATCCGTCGCTCGCCGTGCTCGATCCCGTAGCGCTGGACCAGTATCTCGCGCTGCGGTTGATCGCGCCGCCGAACAGCATGTTCCGCGGGGTGCGCAAGTTGCCCCCGGCGCATACGTTGTGCGTGGGGGCGGAGGGTGACGTCAGCGTCTCCCGATACTGGGATCTCGAATACGAGCCCAAGATCCAGGGCGGCGAGGACGAACTGGTCGACGCCCTGGAGGCCGAGATCGTCGACGCCCTGCGGCTGCACGTGGTCAGCGACGTCCCCGTCGGGGCCTTCCTGAGCGGCGGCATGGACTCGACGCTGGTGGTCGCGATGCTGATGAAGCACGGGATCGTCCGGTCGTTGGAGACCTTCTCGATGGGCCTGCCGTATCAGCGATTCGACGAGACCCCCTACGCGCGGATGGTCGCACAACGCTATGGGACGGTGCACCACGAGCGTGTCGTGGAACCCTCCCTGCTGGAGATCCTGCCGGACCTGGTCTGGCACCTGGACGAGCCTTCCGACCCATTGTCCGTGTGCATGTACGCGGTCTCCGCCATGGCCCGCGAGCGGGTCAAGGTGGTGTTGGGGGGCGATGGGGGCGATGAACTGTTCGGCGGCTACGACCGTTACTATGGAAACCGCTACGCCGGGTTCTACGCGCGCATCCCGCGCGGCATCCGTCGCTACGGGATCGGCCCGCTGCTGCGACTCATCCCCGACGGACGCTGGTACAAGAGCGCCGCCCACCAGGCGAAGTGGCTGCACCGGCTTTCTTTCCTGGGAGGTGGGGAGCGCTATGCCAGGAGTCTCGGATACTTCTATTTCGACGCGCCGCAGCGTCATGCACTCTACGGGCCGGCGATGGCGCCGGCGCTGCATGGCGACCCGGAGGCCGCCATCCGAACCCCCTACGCGGAGGCACGAGCCACGGATCCCGTGGATCGGATGTTGTACGCGGACAGTTGTGTGCGGCTGCCGGATCACCCGGCGATGATCCTCGACCGGATGACCATGGCGCACGGTCTGGAGGCCCGCAGTCCGTTCATGGACCATGTCCTGGCGGAGTTCGCGGCGCGGCTTCCGGTGTCGCTCAAGGTGCGCGGCAGGACCTTGCGCTATATCCAGGCGCGGCTCGCCGAGCGTTATCTCCCGCGCGAGGTGCTGCAGCGACCCAAACAGGGATTCTCCTCGGCGCTGACCTATATGCTGCGCGCGCAGTACCGTACCCTGTTCGGCTTGTTTCTGAGCCGATCGCACTTGGCCGGGGACGGCGTATTGCGCCAGGGGCCGATCGACGCCCTCGTGCGGGAGCACCTCGCGGGCCGCGCCGATCACGGCAACCGCCTGTGGCTGTTGCTCAACAGCGAGGTGTGGTACCGGATGCGGATCGAGGGTGAAACGCGGGCGGACCTCGCGGAGCGGATCGCCGGTGCCGATACCGAGCGAAGCGCCGCGTGAACGGGACATTCCGCGCGCAGGGGCGGTCGCGGGCGTCGGTGGGGGAAGGGGGCGGTATGGGGCCTGAGACCGCATCGGAATGCACGCCGGCTCCGGGAGCCGGGGTCGACCTGTCGGTCGTGGTGCCCTTCTTCAACGAGGAGGAAAACGCGCGACTGCAGTACGAGCGCATCGCCGCCGTGCTGGACCGCCTGGCATTGCGTTGCCAGATGGTGTTCGTGGACGACGGCAGCGGCGATCGGACCTGGTCGCGGCTGCGGGCCGTCGCTGCGGGCGATTCCCGCGTGCGCGCGATCCGCTTTCGCCGCAACTATGGGCAGACGGCGGCGATGGCGGCCGGTATCGAGCACGCCGACGGGACGATTCTGCTGACCATGGACGGTGATCTGCAGAACGATCCGGAGGACATCCCACGCCTCCTGGAGAAGCTGGATGAGGGCTACGATATCGTCGTCGGTTGGCGTCATCGCCGGCAGGATCGGCTCCTGACCCGGCGGATTCCCTCGTGGGTCGCCAATTGGCTCATCGGAAAGGTCACGGGCGTGCCGGTCCGCGACAACGGCTGTTCCCTCAAGGCCTACCGCGCCCGGTTGATCAGGGTGATCCCGCTCTACTCCGAGATGCACCGGTTCATCCCGGCGATGACGAGCCTGGCGGGGGCGCGCATCGCGGAGATCCGCGTGAACCACTTCCCGCGCCGCTACGGGCGGTCGAAGTACGGCCTCTCGCGTATCTACCGTGTACTCCTGGACCTGCTCGTGATCAAGACGTTGCTCTCCTCGGCGGCGCGTCCGCTCCTGTGGTTCGGGACCCTCGCCGGGGCGGCCCTGTTGATCAGTTTCGGCGCATTGGTGGCGGCCCTGGTGAATCCCTGGAGTCTGCCGGGCAACCCGGTGCTCATTTCGATGGGAATCAGCCTGTTGTTCGGTTCGTTGGCCGCCTTCGCGATGTTCTCCGGGGTGTTCGGCGAGTTGGTCTATCGGACCGGTGATGTGCGGATCGAGCGTCTCTCGGAGGTGACCGCCGAGGTGCTCGACGGCGGGACCGCCGAGGGCGGGGTATGAACGCGGGTTCGCGCCCGACCGTATCGGTCATCATCCCGGTGACCGAGCGTTTCGACGACGTCCGGGATCTGTATTTCCGCTACCGCGATGCGCTTCGCGAAAGCGGGCCGGATTTCGAGATCACCTACGTGCTCGACGGGCGCTATCCGGACGTGCTCGAGGCACTCAAGGGGCTGTTGCGTGAAGGGGAGCGCCTGCGGGTGATCATGTTGTCGCGGCCGTTCGGGGAGGCGACGGCCATCATGGTCGGGTTCAACCATTCCTCCGGGGATCTCATCCTCACGCTGCCGGCCTACGAGCAGATCGAACCGTCCGGGATTCCGCGGTTGCTCGAGGGGCTGCGCGAGCAGGATCTGGTGGCCGCGCGGCGCTGGCCGCGGATCGACTCGCGGTTCAATCGGTTCCAGGCGGCGGGGTTCCATTTCCTTCTGAACCGGATCACCGGGTTGCACTTCCACGACATGGGCTGTGGGGCGCGCGCCTTCAAGCGGCGCGTCCTGGAGGAGATCACCCTGTACGGGGATCAGCACCGCTTCTTCCCGGTGCTCGCCTTCCATCAGGGGTTCCGGGTCAGCGAGATCGATGTCCCCCAATCGCCCCGCGACGCACACCAGCGTCTCTACGGATTCGGCGTCTACCTGCGCCGGCTCCTGGACATGCTGTCGGTATTCTTCCTCACCAAGTTCACCAAGAAGCCGCTGCGCTTTTTCGGGCTGCTTGGTTCCGGGGTATTCGCCCTGGGCGCCGTGTTGGTTGCGTATCTGCTCGTGCAGCGCCTGGTCGGCGGCGTGCCGCTGTCCGATCGTCCGCTGCTGTTGCTCGCCTCGCTGCTGGTCGTGCTGGGGATCCAGATCTTCGCCATCGGTCTGGTCGGGGAGATCATCATCTTCAGCCACGCAAAGGACATCAAGGACTACACGATCGACGAGATCATCGGTTGAGGGAGAGGGTCCCGGGCGCGGCGCCGGTGCGCCCGGCGGGTGACCCTGCGCGGAGTCGCGCTGCAGGTCGCGACCGTATCGACGGCACAGGCCTCGCGGGCACCGCCCGGCACCGGTATCATGGGCGCCCCGCAGATACCCTACGGGGACGTGCCGCGCATGAAGCTTCAAATACTCTCCGATCTGCATCTGGAACAGGCCCCCCCGCCCGAGTCCTTTCGTTGCACCGGGTTGCTGGTGGCCGCGGGGGATATCGGCCATGGGACCGACGGTCTGGCCTGGCTCCAATCCCTGGGGTGTCCGGTGCTCTACGTGGCCGGCAACCACGAGTACTGGGGCGGGGATCTCGATCGCACCCCGGAGCGGCTGCGATGCGCAGCCGCGGGCAGCAGGGTGCAGGTCCTGGAGCGCGAGGTCGCGGTGGTGGGCGGCGTGCGGTTCCTCGGATGCACCCTCTGGGGTGACTTCGCCGACGGGGACCCGGAGGTCATGGCGGCCATCGGAACGGCAATGAACGATTTCCGGAATATCGATCGGGACGGCGTGCGGATCACCCCGCACGATCTGCTGCATGCCCACCGGCGGGCGCGGGCGTGGCTCGCCGAGGCCCTGGCCGCGCCGTTTGCGGGGCCCACGGTGGTCATTACCCACCATGCCCCGTCGTTTCGCAGCTGGCAGGGTCCACCCGATAGTCCGTACCGGCACGCGTGCTGCGCCGATCTGGAGGAACTCATGGTCGCCCACCCGGTTGCGCTGTGGGTGCACGGCCATCTGCATCATGCCTTCGACTATACGTGCCGCGGCGTACGGGTACTGTGCAATCCGCGCGGCTGGTCGGGTGATCCGGCGCGCGGTTTCCGCTCCGGGTGCACGGTCGGCGTATGAGTCGGACCGCGGGCCTGGATGCCGGCCCCGTTGTGGTATCCTGAACCGGAGCATACGCTGACAGGACAGCAGGCCAAGCACGGGGCCTGCGGGGGTGCATGACCGTCATGCCGGAAAAGCCGATCTACCGCGTCGTCTTCTTCAACCAGGGCAAGGTCTACGAGGTCTATGCCGGGCACGTCGGGCAAGGGGATCTGTACGGCTTCATCGACGTAAGCGGGCTCATCTTCGGCGCAAGGTCGGCGGTCGTCGTGGATCCCTCCGAGGAGCGGCTGCGCAACGAGTTCTCGGGGGTCGATCGATTCCATGTCCCGTTGCATGCCGTGGTGCGCATCGACGAGGTCGAGAAGGAAGGCGCCGGCAAGATCACCGAGGTCTCCGGACAGGCCGGCAACGTGATGCCGTTCCCCGCCGCCGCCTATCCGCCGGGTCGTGACCCCGGCCGTTCCTGAGGCCGCGTTGCAAGGCCCCGGGTATCTGGGTTAGGCTTCCCAGCCGGCCCGCAAGGGCCTCGGGAGAGGTGTCCGAGCGGTCGAAGGAGCACGCCTGGAAAGCGTGTGTACGCGCGAGCGTACCGAGGGTTCGAATCCCTCCCTCTCCGCCAATAAGGACATAGAGGCCAGACCACGGTTTTAAACCTTCCGGCAGGATAGCCAGACGGACCGTCCCTGGTCCAGCTTCGTGCCAACGCCTGGCCTGGATTTCCACGGCCCAGGTCCAGCCTAACGGCTGCGACTCGGGAGCTGCTGTTTCCTCTGTTAATTCAAGCCTCCTCGGCAGAATTCGTGGGCGAATGCGCCGTGATTTTGGCCGAGAAGCGGAGGGACGGGAAGCTCTGAAAGTAGTTCGAGGGGAGCAACCCGGTGTTTCTGATGTACGCCCTGCGCAGGGTGGCCTGTTCGGCGTGTGGGG
>VAPE01004768.1_pt1 | contig 15702 bp, 13 predicted proteins | sample 3393911 | NCBI WGS metagenome assembly VAPE01 (sample SAMN08290436, study PRJNA428436) | hydrothermal vent metagenome | isolation source: Deep-sea hydrothermal vent chimney | place: Atlantic Ocean: South-mid Altantic Ridge | reverse complement strand
CAAAATTAAATATAAACATAGAAAGACTGTTGGGAACGACATTAAAACCCTATAAATAAATGCCTTCGCCGGCCAGAATATTCTGTTTTCCTCTGAGCCGGAAAAAGTGCGCTATACCCCAAACTTGAGGCACGCCAAGTACTTCAAACCCCCGCTTTGAGCGTCCACGCTCAAAGTTATTTTCCCCTTTATTCCCTGTTTTTCGTGTCAATAAAAATAGTTACCGGGCCGTCGTTGATGAGTGCAACTTCCATGTTGGCACCAAATTCGCCGGTGCTGATTTCTTTGTTGAGCAGACTTTCTGTCTTTGCAATAAAACTCTCGTACAACGGAATAGCAATTTCCGGCCGGGCGGCTTTGATGTAGGAGGGACGGTTGCCTTTTTTTGTGCCGGCATGTAGTGTAAACTGACTGATGAGTAAAATATCCCCATTCACTTCCATAACAGAGCGGTTCATAACACCTTGTTCATCAGGGAAGATACGCAACCGGCTGATCTTGCCGGTGAGCCAGTCGATGTCTTCTTCGCCATCGCGTTCTTCAATGCCGAGAAATACCAGCAATCCTTTTCCTATTTCCGATTTAATTTTTCCGTCGATGGTGACCGAAGCTTGTGAGACTCTTTGTATCAATGCTCTCATACGATAATGTTAATTGAAATTACAAATCCGAAAAAACAAATATTAAATAAACTTCAATATCGAAAAAATAAAATTCTAAATATTACACAACGGTTGTGGCTATGTGTAGTTTGGGAATTTGAAACAATTATTTTTCAATTTACTACTAATTTTATTTAATGCTAAAAACCTAAATAGCAGTATATTGCCCAAATTACGTATAGCCTTTATTATCACCTTTTTGTTCTGTTCTTTTTGTCAATTCATATTCAAGTTCTTCTATTGAAGGCAATTTTGTCTTAATATTCTCTGGGATTGAATCTGTTAGTTTGTATTCAGTTATTCCCATGGGTTTGTTTATGTCTCTGAGAGAATATTCTACTTCAATTTTGTCTTTCTTCTTGCACAAAAGAATTCCAATTGAGGGATTATCTCCCTGTCTTTTTAATTGACTGTCAACAGCAGATAAATAAAAATTCAATTTTCCGGCAAATTCCGGCTTGAACTTTCCTGCTTTTAATTCAATCACTATGTAACACCGCAGTTCCATGTGATAAAATAACATGTCAATGAAATAATCATTTTCACTTACTTCAATTTTATATTGTCTTCCAAGGAATGCAAATCCTTTCCCAAGCTCTAATAAGAATTTGGTAATATTTTTAACCAATTCATTTTCAATTGCAATTTCCAGAGCATCATCGTGCAGACCGAGAAAATCAAAATTGTAAGGGTCTTTTAGTATTTCGGCTGCTAATTCTGATTGTCCTGTAGGAAGTGTTTGTGGAAAGTTATTATCTGAAAAACCTATACGTTTATAAAAGTTTTTCTCAATCTGAATTTCTAGAGTGTCTCTATCCCAGCCATTTTTAATAGTTTCATTACAATAAAATTCTGCTTCGTCAATATCTTTTATTTTTGTAATAATCAATCTATTATGACCCCATGGAATTTGTGCCACGCTCTGTGGCACAAATTGATATTTTGGCGAATAGAATTTATACCATTGTCTTATTGCATAAATGTTTCTACGTGAGAATCCGTTAATCTCAGGAAATTCATGTTTTAATTCAAGAGCTATCTGTTCAATGAATTTGCTTCCCCATTTTGACTCTTCCTGTTTTTCCGAAATGTCTTTTCCAATTTCCCAATACATTTCAATAAGTTGGGAATTAATGGAATACGCTACCTTTCTCCGGGCAGCATGAATTTTGGATTTTAATTCTGCAATCCAATTTTTATATTCTGATAGATTTAATTCTGTATTCATTTTTCAAAGATAAGACATACGTATTAGTACAGCACTATTTTTTCAAATTGGCGATAACAATACATAATTTTTCTGTTTGTTATTTTGAATTTTAGAATTCTGAGCTTATCCGCCCGGATGAATCCATTCGGACGGGTTTGTGATTTGCGATTTGTCTTTTCTGATTTATTTCTTTACCGCTTCGAAATTACTACTTTTGTGAAAAACAATTGTAAGATGATTCGATTAAGTGTAAACATCAATAAAATAGCTACTTTGCGTAATGCACGTGGCGGTAATCTGCCCGATGTGCAACAGGTTGCTGCCGATTGTGAGCGTTTTGGTGCACAGGGCATCACCGTGCATCCCCGTCCGGATGAACGCCATATCCGCTACCACGATGTGGAACTGCTCCGCCAGCTCATTACCACCGAATTTAACATCGAAGGCAATCCCATTCCGAAATTTATTGATTTGGTACTGAAATACAAGCCCAATCAGGTAACGCTGGTTCCTGACGACCCCGGCCAGCTTACTTCCGACCACGGCTGGGATACCAAAAAACACAAAACCTTTCTTACCGATGTCATCGGTCGTTTCAAAGATGCCGGTATCCGTACTTCTATTTTTGTAGATCCCGATTTGAAAATGATTGAAAGTGCTGTGGCTACCGGAACTGACCGGGTTGAATTGTACACCGAAGGCTATGCTGCCGGTTATAAAATTAATCCTGAAAAAACCCTAAAACCTTTTGTGGAAGCTGCGGAAAAAGCTCGTGATGTGGGGCTGGAACTCAATGCCGGCCACGATTTGAACCTGAAAAATCTACACTTCTTCGCCGAAAATATTCCCTGGATTAAGGAAGTCAGTATCGGGCATGCCCTCATTGCTGATGCCCTTTATTATGGCCTGCAAAATACCATTCAGCTTTACCTGCGTGCGTTACGGGTTGACTAAGAATTGGATAATTGGTTAATTGGATAATTCGATAATGTGCTAATGTTGTTCTTATTCGGATTTCCTGTCTTCTCCAACCTAATCAGGGAAAAATCGTGTAATAAAAACTGCCATTTTGTGCAAGGCATAATATTTGCCTTGTCTCTGAACAAAAAATAGTAAACCATGAGTAAATTCAATGAGATTATAAAAGGAGATAAGCCGGTATTGATTGATTTTTCTGCCGAATGGTGTCAGCCCTGCCGGATGATGCCTCCCATTTTGAAACAGGTGAAAGCAGAGCTGGGCGACCGTATCCGGATATTAAAAGTGGACGTAGATAAAAATCCGGCCATTGCCCGCAAATGGATGATACAAAATGTGCCGACTTTAATGATTTTTAAAAATGGCGAAACGAAATTCCGGCAAGCGGGCGTAATTCCGGCAAAACAAATTATTGGGATTGTCCAGCCGTTTCTTTAATTTTGCCGTATAATTTTATCTGAATGAAACGCTCCTGATTGGTTTTAAACACACAACCTGTCCTGCCTCAGGCGGGAAGGAGAGGTTGAAAAGGCTTTGCGTTTTTAGCGTAAATTCCTTTTTGCGGCCTTTGCGTGAAAACTAAACATTTGGTAAACAACGGAATACAAAATTATAAACAAATGAAATACAAAATTGAATTTTCACCCGTGGGCATTATCCATACGCCTTTTGACGGGAAAGAGAAAATTCCCCATCAGGGTCGTTTTGGGGAAAATAATGATGGATGGGTAGAAATTTTTCCCGAATTTGCAGAAGGATTAAATGGTCTGGAAAGTTTCAGCCATATTTATCTGTTATTTCATTTCCATTTGTCCACAGATTATTCGTTAACTCAAATCACGCCACGGCATCATCAGACCAAAGGTGTCTTTGCAATACGCAGCCCGCGCCGGCCAAATGGTATCGGCATGACTATTGTAAAGCTAAAAAAAATTGAAGGCAACAAAATCTATTTTTCCGGTGCCGATATGATTGACGGGACTCCTTTGCTCGACATCAAACCTTACAACACCGACATCGACAGCTATCCTGACGCCGATAACGGCTGGCGGAAGACGCTGCCACAGTAATAAAAACACGAAATTACCATTAGCCACTTCAAGTACTTCAGTCACTTCAAGTACTTTAGTCACTTCAGACACTTCAGTCACTTTAGTCACTTCTCAATAATAAGTTGGCCTCAGCACGCCGCCGATCATTTTGGCCACGCGGATAACCTGAATGGCATAACCAAATTCATTGTCATACCAAACGTAAATGACAATACTCTTTTTGTCCTGGGAAATTTTGGTCGCCGGGCTGTCGAAAATGGAGGTTCCTGGCTCCCCCACAAAGTCGGACGAAACCGCATCGTTGGAGGTGGAGTATTTGATTTGCCGTACCAGATTACCTTCCAGCGAAGCTTTTCGCATAAGCTCGTTCACCTCCTCAACAGAAGTTTCACGCTTTAGCGTCAACGACATGATGACAAGCGAAACATTGGGTGTGGGGACGCGGATAGCGTTTCCCGTAAGTTTTCCTTCGAGGCTGGGAATAGCTTTGGCAACGGCATGAGCAGCACCCGTTTCGGTAATCACCATGTTGATGGGCGCTGAGCGACCCCGGCGATATTTTTTATGGTAATTGTCCAAAAGGTTCTGGTCGTTAGTGTAGGAGTGGATGGTTTCGAGGTGTCCTTTTTCAATACCAAAGGCTTTTTCAATCATATACAATACCGGGCTGGAAGCATTGGTGGTACAGGACGCGGCAGAAAAAATCCGCTCGGTTTTCACATCGACACCTTTGTCATTTACGCCATACACGATATTGGGAATGTCGCCTTTTCCGGGAGCGGTGAGCAATACTTTGTCCACTCCTTTGGCTTTCAGATGGCGGCTGAGACTTTCCCTGTCGCGAAAAACTCCGGTATTGTCAATGAGAATAGCATCTTTAATACCATATTCCGTGTAGTCAATATCTTCGGGATTTTGTGCTGCCAGCATCAGCACTTTGTGGCCGTTTATGTAGATGGTTTTTTCTTCAAGATTTTCAATGGCAACACCTCTGAAAGGACCATGAACCGAGTCATGACGGAAAAGCGAAGCTCTTTTTATAATATGCAGGTCATCGTTTCCACGGGTAACAATAGCGCGCACACGCAGTTGGGTTCCGTTGCCCTGGATAATGAGCTGCCTGGCCAACAACCGTCCGATACGCCCGAAGCCGTACAAGATAACATCGCGGGGAACAAAAGGGTTGATGTTGGCTGCTTTCAGGTGTTTTAACTTCACGTTAATGAAATCATCTTCGTCCACAAAGTTTTTGTTTTCCTCAATCCATTCGCGGTTCAGGCGGCCAATATCGATACGCGACTGGCCAATATCAGAATGAAGGATAGCTTTGGCTAGTTTTAAAGAATCTTTAATGTGCAGGGGCCTGTCAATAATGTTCTCGGCATAAGAGTGTTTATACAGGATAACACTTGCGCTACGGTCTATCAGCTGGTCGCGAAACAGGGCCAGTTCGATAGATTTATCATAAAACAGTTTGTAAACAACACTGATGAATTCGTTGGCCAGTTTTTCCTGATATGACCAATCTTTCAGGGAGTTTTCATAATTCCCGTTCATGTCTTTTTTGGGTACCATTGTCCATTGATTTTATTAAAAAATTGAGTATTAATACTAAGAATAAGCTGTTGGACAAATGTATAAAAAAAAGAGGGAAAACTGTAAAACAGCTTTCCCTCTTTAGAAGTTTTAAAAATAACGAACAGGTTTACTGGCCAAGGTAGGCTTTCAGCAGCCGGCTACGCGAGGTATGGCGCAGACGGCGGATAGCTTTCTCCTTGATTTGACGAACCCGTTCGCGCGTCAGGTCAAATTTGGCACCGATTTCTTCCAGCGTAAGTCCGTGATTCATGCCAATACCGTAATACAAGTTGATGACGTCGCGTTCTTTTTCACTCAGCGTGGAGAGTGAGCGTTCTATCTCGCGCCGCAGCGACTCCTGCATCAATTCTTCATCGGTACCTTTGGAGTCAGAAGGAGCCATCATATCTATCAGTTTGGTATCTTCGTCAGGTACGATGGGTGCATCCATGGAGACAGCCCGTGTAGAAATTTTCATGGCAGAATCAATTTTCTGCTCTGAAACGTCCATCTCTTTGGCAATTTCTCCTGCTGATGGTCGTCGTTCAAATTTTTGTTCCAGCTTTGTGCTTACCTTCCTGATTTTGTTCAACGAGCCAACCTGGTTCAACGGCAGACGTACAATTCTTGATTGCTCAGCCAAAGCTTGCAAAATAGACTGACGAATCCACCATACGGCATACGAAATGAATTTAAAGCCACGGGTTTCATCAAAACGGCTGGCTGCTTTGATGAGCCCAACGTTTCCTTCATTTATCAGGTCAGGAAGGCTGAGACCCTGGTTTTGGTATTGCTTTGCCACTGATACAACAAAACGAAGATTTGCTTTGGTTAGTTTTTCCAGTGCCTGTTCGTCTCCCGCTTTTATTCTACGTGCAAGCTGTACTTCTTCTTCAGCTGTGATAAGTTCTTCCCGTCCAATTTCCTGAAGGTATTTGTCCAGGGAAGCCGTGTTCCTGTTAGTGATTGATTTAACTATTTTTAGTTGTCTCATAATAAATTAGTTCGTTTTAGGTTTTTAATCTACGTGATTACTTGTGAAAAGTTTCGCAATTTATTTAAAAAAATTCTAAATTATACAGATTTACGGTACAAATTCGAAGGAAATTCTCGTTCCATTGGGATATATTCCACTCACCTTTACTGTATTTTCGTTGCTATCCGACAAGGCTTTCTCAATTTGTTTCCGGTTGTTCACCTCCCGGTCATTTACTTCCGTGATGATAAATCCATCTACAATACCTCCTCTTTGCAGGATGCCTTTTTTGACCCTGACCACTTTTAAGCCATGGTCGATATTCAGGTTTCCCAGCTCATTCTCGGACGCTGTTTTCAGCATGGCGCCAAGGTCGTTATTGTAAAACGCTTTTTCTGCTTTAACAAGACCTGTAGTGCCATTTTTGTTTTTTAATATTACGGATATAATTTTCTCTTTATTGTCTCGGAGGAGGCTTACATCTACTTTGTTCCCCGGACTGTATTGACCTATTATACCCATAAGTTCAGAAATGTTTTTTATGGGATGGCTGTTGATAGAGGTGATGACATCTCCTTTTTTGACACCTGCCCTGGCGGCACCGCTACCATCCACTACTCCGGCCACATATACTCCGTTCAGATCTGTCAGATGTTTTTCTTTGGCAAATCCGGCATTGATATCACGAATTTGCACCCCAAGATAGCCACGCTGAACCTGTCCATAATTCATGAGATCGTTGACAACTTTTCTCACGAGGTTGACAGGAATAGCAAAAGAATAACCTTCGTAAGCTCCTGTTTGCGAGGCAATGGCAGCGTTGATACCGATGAGCTGTCCGGCGGTATTTACAAGTGCCCCACCACTGTTTCCGGGATTTACGGCAGCATCGGTCTGGATAAATGATTCAATAGCCGTTTTCCCACCCAAAATATGGATGTCGCGGGCTATTGCACTGATAATCCCCGCTGTAACCGTTGAGGTCAGGTTAAAAGGATTTCCTACAGCCAACACCCATTGTCCCACTTTCAGGTTATCTGAATTGCCATAAGTGAGATAGGGTAGCTCCTTGGCATCTACTTTGATAAGCGCCAGATCAGTGGAGGGAGAAGTACCGATAATTTTGGCTTCCATCTCCCGTTTGTTATTGAAAGTAACATAGATTTTGTCAGCCCCATCCACCACATGGTTGTTAGTCACAATATACCCGTTTGGAGAGATTACCACCCCTGAGCCAAAGGCAATGAGTGCCCGCTGCGGCTGGCCGTAGAGATAACCTCGCAACGAACCGAAGAAATTATCATAATAACGTGGTTTTATGCCGATGATGGTTTTGATATGTACAACGGCATTTACGGTTTTTGCTGCTGCTCTGGTGAAGTCGGTATTTTGGGGAAGCGCATAAGAAGCCCGAACCAGAGGTGTATTTTGAATTTGACCTTTGACAATGGGCGCTATCTCAGGGGGCTGTTGTTGTTTAATAAAATAGAAAGCGATGGCTAAAACAAGAATTGTCCCGGCAACTGCTCCAACGAAACTTTTAATAGTTGTTCTCATTTGTACCTGTTTTTGTTTTTAAAAGCATCTTATCTTTGCTGTCTGAGAGTATAACGTTATTTCGGAGATTTCGTTTCCCAAATGATGTTAATCTTTGTTAATCAGACAAGTTCATAAATAAAGCTTTCGCAAAAACCCTTCCAAACAGGTTGGAAAACTTTATTTTTAACAATTATTAAATACGTTGCAGATGCAGTTTTACAAATTTCAGGCAAATGGTAATGATTTTATTCTTGTGGATGACAGGGAGAGCTTGTTTTCTGCCGATAGGGAGGAGATAGCCCGTTTCTGCCACCGGCAGTTCGGTATTGGTGCCGATGGGTTGATACTTTTGAAGTCTTCCGGCTCTTATGACTTCGAAATGGCCTATTTTAATGCTGATGGACGTCCTGCCGAAATGTGTGGAAACGGTGGCAGGAGTATAGCTACTTTGGCTTACATGAAAGGTGTTGCCGGGAAGAAAATGCTGTTTTCAGCTCCCGATGGTGTGCATGAAGCAAAAATTGAAGGCAGTTCTGCCGGCGATAGGATTTTTGATGTTTCGTTGAAGATGCAGGATGTAAAAGAAGTAAAAGATTTTGACGATGGCTTGTTTTTAAATACGGGCGTTCCCCATTTTGTCCGGTTTTCTTCTTCTGTTGAGGAGATTGATGTGCCGCGTATGGGTAGGGAAATCAGAAATGATGTGCGGTTTGCACCAAGTGGTACCAACGTGAATTTTGCAGAGATAGCGGAGGACGGACTTTTTGTCAGGACTTACGAGCGCGGTGTGGAAGGGGAGACTCTTTCGTGCGGTACAGGTGTGACGGCATCGGCATTAGCAGCATTTCGAAAAACCAACAAACGAGCCTCAAAGATTCATACCCGTGGGGGTGATTTTCAGGTCAGTTTTGTCAAAGATGGCGATGGATTTACTGATGTTTGGCTTCGCGGCCCGGCAGAATGGGTTTTTCAGGGAGAGATCCCTGACTAACGTACCCTGAGCTTTGTCCCTGTGGTAGCCTGATAATGTCTCGGCAGGTTGTTTTTTCTCAACAAGCTGCTCAGCCTGATTCCGTATAGTTGGGAAATTGCCCACAACGTTTCTCCCTGTTTTACAATATGGTATTTGTACCCTCTCTCCGCTTTCGAGGCTTTTTTTACAAGATAAAGCAGCTCTCCAGGATGCAAAACATACTTTCTTTTCAGCTCATTGATTTTAAGTAGTTTGTGCGTGCTCATCTCGAACTCGGAAGCTACTTTTTTAAAAGTATCTCCTGATTTGACGATGATTAGCCGACGTCCGTTATTTTCCAGAACAGGGCGCCCGTATATGCTGGTTCGTACTTTGGCAAACGAAGCAATCTGTGGCGTCAGGTAAGCCATGGCTTTTCTGCTCTTTCTGCTTTTTCTGTTTCTTCTTCCCTGCCTTGTTCCTCTTTTGTCATACTTATACAAATGGTATTTTTCGATATAATTAATGAGTAGTTGCGGATATCTTGGGTTGGTAGCATAGCCTGCCCGCTTCAAACCGTAAGCCCAGTCTTTGTAATCGGTTATGGGATAGTGAAAAAGAAAGGCATAACGCTGCCCTTTCGTTAGAAATTTTGAATGGTCGCGGTAGGAAGCTTCCGCATTTTTGTATTTCCTAAAACAGTCGTGACGAATGTCATCGGCTACGTATATTCTTTTCCCGCGCCAGCCGTTATGACATTTTATACCAAAATGATTGTTGGCTTTTCTTGCCAGCTTGCTGTTGCCGCTGCCCGATTCCAAAATACCCTGAGCCAGTGTTATGGAAGCAGGAATTTTGTACGTCTTCATATCTTTGATGGCGATGTCCTTGTACTTGTTGATGTACTCTCTCGTGGTCATTCTTCTTGACTGGCCGAAAACAGCGGGCAAAATACCTGCCATAATCAAGGTAAAAATAATAACACGAAAGTAGCTCTTCCATTCTCTCATTAGGACAAAAATAAGTGAAAGCCGTTTGTATTCGGATATGTTTTGAGGCATTTGTTCACAATAAAATGTTAAACAAATGTTTAACGGGTTTGTTGTAATTCTTTAACAGTTTTTGGGTTGGGAAAAATCCAGAATAACGGTTGCCACCTGACGTTTCCTTCCGCATCCACGCGGCGGGCAACCGGTGCAATACCTTCAACTGTTTTGGTAAATTGCATGGTTTTCGGATTGATGTGCCACGCTTCCATGAAACGCAATCGCCGGATATCCTTTACTCCGATATGCCTTATGATGAGGGTGTCTTTCATGGCGTATGGCGGCATCGGTTCTCTCACTTTTACGGCTACCGTATCGGTAAGAATACGAGCAACAGCATGCCTGCTCAAAGGTTGATAAAAATAATCATATACTTTAAACTTTCCGGAAACAGCCCCCTGCAGGATGGTTTCAACCAGCTTTTCCCTCTGTGGTCCCACCAAATTTTGTATCCACCAGTCGTATTCGGGATGGGGGCTTTTTATGTTGACATCATATTGAATTTTTTTGGTAATAATTTCTTCATTTTTAGTGTGACAGGATGAAAACAGCAACAAAGCCGGAATGATCACTGCAAAAAAAATAAACGGGAGAAAATATTTTTTCATCTGTAAAACTTTAATTATCTTTGGAGAAAGAACGAAATTATGAAAAAAATCGTATCCACAACATGGCTTGTGCTGCTATTTCTATCGCTAAATGCACAGACAATTCCTGCTGACCGCAGGGTTAACTGGCAGCAGGTTACTGAAGATTATACTTATAAAACGCCAGAAAAAACTGTTAGCATCCTGGACTTTGATGGTGTAGCGGATGGGAAAACAGATAATTCCGAAGCTCTGAAACTGGCCATAGTATCATTACAAAACCGTGCGGGAACTATTTTATTTCCTGCCGGAACCTATCTTTTTAATAGTACCGTGGTTTTGCCGGACAGCATCCAGCTAAAAGGCGATGGGTCGGATGTTACCATTTTAAAATTTGATTTGAACCAACAGCCAAAGAATTGTATCAGCATAACCGGTACCGCCGAAAATCATTTTGTTCGCCTCAAAGGAGGCTATTCATTTGGGAGTTCAAAACTTTTGTCAGATTCCGCATCTTATTTTCAAGCCGGCGATTGGGTTGAGATTTTGGAAGATAACGGAAGCTGGAACACCGTTCCCGCCGACTGGGCAAAGAATTCAGTTGGCCAAATAGCCAAAGTCAAGGCCATTTCGGGCGATACGATTATTCTGAGAAATCCATTACGCATCACTTATACGGACAGTTTAAATCCACGGTTGCAGCGTATGGAACCGGTAAAAAATGTTGCTGTTTCCTGCTTAAAGATTCTCAGGGTGGATAAACCCACAGAAGGAGGCGGCTACAATATTTTTATGGATTATGCTGCGAACAGTCGCATTGCAGGTATTGAAAGCGATACCAGTTCCGGAAGTCATGTCTATTTCAGTCGCAGCGCACAAATCAAGGTGGAGGGCAGTTACTTCCATCATGCTTTTGCTTATGATGGGGTGAGTACGCATGGTTATGGCGTTACGCTGGCGCATCACAGTAGTGGGTGTTTGGTCGTGAACAATATTTTTGTGCATTTGCGTCATGCCATGATGGTGAAAACCGGTGCCAACGGAAATGTGTTCGCTTATAACTATTCGCGTGATCCCTTTAGAAGCGAAAGCCTCTCGGATCTGTCAGGTGATATCTCCCTACACGGCCATTATCCTTTTGCCAACCTGTTTGAAGGGAATATTGTTCAAAATATTATCATTGATCATTATTGGGGACCTTCCGGCCCACTGAATACCTTTTTCAGAAACCGTGCCGAATTATGGGGAATTATTATGACACAAAGCGACACTACCGAGACTTCAGAGCAGAATTTTGTGGGAAATGAATGTACAAATACCAGTTTCTTTCACGGTCAGTTTTCATTGAAGGGTACCAATAATTTTGTGTATGCTAACAATATTCTCGGTGTTATTATTCCTGCTTCATCGGGAGAATTGTCCGATTCTTCCTATTATCTGACTGAGATACCTGACTTTTGGGAAACGGATAAACATTGGCCGGATATAGGTTTGCCAAACAAGTTGGGAACGGGTATTATTCCGGCAAAACAGCGATTCGAAAATGGAGGGTTGCTTACAGTCTGTCCGGAAGAGGTGACGGCGGTGAGAAAATATTCTTCCGGTGATGTGGCATGGCAAATCGGGCCTAATCCGGCTCAAGGCAAATTGTATATTTCTGCTCCTTCCGGGGATGGTTCAGCCTCTTTTCGTCTCCGGATTTTCGACATGCAGGGAAAACTACTCTCATCAAAAGATTATGAGAAAAGAAATATCGTGGTTTCGCTGGATAAAAACTGGAGATCTGGTGTTTATCTGTTGGAAATAAGCTCAGGAAAGAGCCGGTTCCTAAAGAAAATAGTTTTGGAAAGAGGGTGGTAATTGTAACTTACGGTTTCATCACAACACCGAGGTTCTTTTTCCCATCTATTTTAATAGTCAATGGGTTTTTAAACCGGATATGACGTAAAGTGTCATTCTCAAATAATGCCGGTTGGCTATCCAAAAATTCTAAATCAAATACCCCATCATTCAAATAAGGGTTGATGGTAAAGTAACCCACCCGAAAAGAGGTCAGGTTTTGGAAAAAATGGGTTCCCTGGCTGGGATCAATGCGGTAATTTTTAAGTCCCGATTCCACGATAAGCCGTGCTCCTGAAATTTGCGGCCATTTTACCGGGACACCCAGCCACGGATCAGAAGATCCCCAGCGTCCGGGGCCAATGAGAATGTAATTCTTGTTCTTTTTCAGGAATTTTTTGTTCAGCTCGCCAATCATTTCGGCTGTTTTCAGGTTGTTGGATGCATCAAAAGTTTGCGGTTTTATATAGATTACATCCCGAATATCCTCAATTAATCCGTTCCCCAGTGCCGAATAGGAAAGAATGAGTACTTTGTTCTTGTTGATACTCTGGGGGTTCAAATGAACACTCTGTTCCTTGCTGGCAATGGGCCTGATTTGCAAAAGATAAAACTTTATTTTTTCTCCTTTCTTTGTGTTCATATCCACAACGAACTCTATCTCAACCGGCTTATCCATCTCTTTTGCTCCGAGCCAGAGTATTTTTTGCAAAATTTCGGCCAGCGGGAAGATGTTGTGCTTCAGAATGGGATTAAAAGTGATTAGTTTCTTCCCCTCGTAATTGTAGCCATCGCGAATAACATTATTTTGCAGGTCGTAGGTGCTGGCTATTTTCTTTATAGAACCATCTTTTTCCGCTTCTTTTATTCTGAGTTTCACCAGGTTGATGCTGTCGTCTGCACTGGGAACAAATTTTTCAGGGGCAAGGTCCAGCGCAAAGAAATATTTCTGGGTTTCGCGTAATGCTGCATCAGGCGTGGCCGTCTGCATAATCTTTTTTGGATACTTCGGTGAAAACCGGAGAGAAAGCCCTCCGTCCACAATATATTTTCCCAGTCCCAAAGCAATATTTGCCGTTCCATCTTTTGGCTTTTCAGGCGGAATGGGATAATAGTCCAGTGAGCGGGTAACACCTGAAAGAGTGGGGTAGAAATAATTCCCATATCGTTTTCCACACACCTCCTGCAAGACCACAGCCATTTTCTCCTCATCAAGGACGTTAGATGTTGCCTGCATGTAAGCTTTGCTATCGGCAAAAAAAGCAGAAGCATACACGCTTTTGATGGCCTGATTCAGCATTTCAAACTTCTTGTCCAGATTTTTTTCTGTTGAAGGGATCATATAGGTGTTGTAAATCCCTGCAAAAGGCTGATAATGACTATCTTCCAAAAGGCTTGAAGAGCGTACGGCCAGTGGCTGATTCACCAGCGAAGCAATGGTAAACAGATCTTCCTGAACCGATTCGGGAAGTTTGGCATCCAGAAAAAACTGTAATATCTGCTCATCGGAATGCTTGGCAGAGAGGGCAATAGGATAAAGCTCATTGTTGTCCATAAACTCATCGAAGATGTCGGTGCCCAGCACAACGGTTTTTGGAATAGAAATGTCAATGTTCTCATACAGATGATGCAACTCGTTACGGTTGATAAGAGAGTCGAGAAATGCCAGTCCCCGCGCTTTTCCTCCGATAGAACCTTGCCCTATACGTGAAATGGAGAAGTACTCATCAAAAGTTGAACGTTCAAATTGGGAAATGACACCCCGTGACTTGGTGATACGAAAACTGCTTATGGAATTAAAAATAAAATAGCGTACATCGTTGATGTTGTTAAAATCTTCGGTTGTAAAAGATTTAAAAAGTCGTGCGAGAGAAAATAAAGCTCTGGCACGTAGCCATTTGGAGAAGTGATCCCGTTCGATGTGGTAACGCAAAGACTCTTTGGGAATTTGAAATATTTTCTCCTGCAAGTCTTTCAGATTGCGGGCACGCCCTACTTCCTTGTCCGTAGCCGGATCCTTAAAAATAAAATCACCGAACCCAAAATAGTATTTGATAAAGCTGCGCAGCTCATAAGGCAGGCTGGAGGAGTTTTTGTCAATAAAACCTACTCCCAGTGCTTTGGCTTTTTGTTCATTCTCCGGGTCGGACGACTGAAGCAACAGTGGCATAAAACGATTTTCTTTTTTAATGCGTCTGAAAAGTCGTAACCCGGCTTCCTGATCTTTTATCCCACGACGGGGATAACTAATATCGGAGATGACACCCAGCAGATTGTTTTTGTACTTCCTGTAAAGATGCATCCCTTCTTCATAATCTGTAGCCAGCAATATCTTCGGACGTCCACGTGCTTTTAGCATTTTCTGGTGCTCGTTAAGCCCTTCTGTAACAAAAGCTTTCGACTGCTTAAAGATAATTTTGTAAATATTGGGTAAATAGCTGGAATAAAAACGAATGTTATCCTCAACAAGTATAATTGTTTGTACTCCAACTGTTCTAACATCGTGTTCAACATTCATCTTGTCCTCAATCAGCTTGATAATGGCCAACAGAAGATTGGTATTCCCCAGCCAGCTAAACACATAATCGATATTGCTCAGATCTAGTTTTTCAATTTTCAGACTCACTTCTCTGGAAAACGGAGAGAGTGCCACCACCGGTACAAGCGGAAACTCGGATTTTACTGAGGCCGCAAGCCTGAAAGTCCCCTTGTTGTCAAAACTGAGCATGGAAATAACCAAATCAACAGCCTCTTCATGTAATATTTTCATGGCTTCACGCAACGAAGTGGCCTGAATAAACCGTGGAGGATAGCGTAGGTTCAGCGACATATATTCGTTGAATATCTGTTCCTCAATACGCCCGTCTTCCTCCAGTATAAATGCATCGTAAACGCTGGAAACCAGAAGGATATTATAAATACGCTTTCTCATCAATAAGCTGAATGAAGCTTCGTTGAAGAAATACTTGGAAGAAAGGTCTGTTTGTTTCGGAATCATTGCCGCAGCTGTTTTGCAGCAAAGATAAGGGAGTTTTGGGAATGTGGGAATTTGGAGATTTGGAGATTTGGAGATTTGGAAATGTGGAGATTTGGAAATGGGGGGATGTGGTATAAAACGATTTTCATATCCATTGCCTGACCACCGTTTGACCATTGTCAATAATGGAGTGTAATTTGGTGCTTTAGGGATTGTGACGAAATAAACTGACAGTTTCGGCTTGTTCTTTTGTGCTTTTTCTTCGTTGCAAAAGTTTTAAATAAACAGTGGCTATTCGCAACGTTT
>VAPE01014642.1_pt1 | contig 15721 bp, 13 predicted proteins | sample 3393911 | NCBI WGS metagenome assembly VAPE01 (sample SAMN08290436, study PRJNA428436) | hydrothermal vent metagenome | isolation source: Deep-sea hydrothermal vent chimney | place: Atlantic Ocean: South-mid Altantic Ridge | reverse complement strand
TCACGCACATTACCAATGTAAAACTTTATTTTGGGGTTTTGATATTGATGGCGCATATCATCCTGTTTTTTTTCGTCACGAGAGAAAATGCGAATTTCTTTAATGTCTGAATCCAAAAAACGGTTGAGTACAGCGTTGCCAAATGAGCCAGTGCCACCAGTGATGAGAAGGATTTTGTTTCTGAATAGAGTCATTACTTTAAAAAATTAGTGAAGATTTTACAATTTACGTTTATATTTTATTCTTGTGTATAAAATATTATTGTAACGCAGACCAGAATTCTAAATAAAGATTAGACCATTCTAAAATGTTCATAATTTCCATAAAGAGCGAAATTGTCGATAACTAGACATGAAGACTAATAATCTAGAAAAGTTCATCGATTGATATGGTCCGAGAAATCTCAAAACAAATCTCAAGATTAATGCAACAAATTTAAATTTTGTTTTATGTTCATTAATATTCTGATAACCTTGTATTTTATAAACAGGCGGGTGTTTGACTAACAAATGATTCTTTTTAGCGAATTTGTACACTATTCCATTTGCATCGAACGGGTCATGCAGTGGCAATTCATTCATAATAGCAGCATAGGCTCTTCTTAAGGTTGGTGTTATTATTGCACCATTTGAAAAATAGTCAAATTCATATTTTTTATCAATATTTTTCAGGTCGTATTTCTTCAAAATTGAAGAATATTGGCTACTTAATTCAGTAATATCTATTCTTTGTTCATCAATTTGCAAACATACCCTCTTTTTTGAGAGGTTATTTGGATTTAACTCGTCATAAGAACTGAAATGAAAAAATATCAAAGGAAATTTTTCATTAATGTAATATTTGTTATTCTTTTTACTCAATTTGCGTTCGTGCATATTCCAGTAAGCGACATTATATCCTAAGTTAAAAGATATATGAATATTGGGGAAAAAACAGGGAGCAATACTAACCCATTTTTGGTCCGTAGATAAGCCGAATTGCGATTCCGCAAAACATAAATGGTAACATCTATTTGAAAGCCAAGATAGGAAATCAAAACTCTCTTCAGTGTTTTTCAATGCAAAAAATCCAAAATTAAATGATCCAAATCTCATCATTGATAAATCACTATTCACCTCATTGTAATTTTGTGGTCTTGTATAATGGGGGGTTAATAATATAGGATATTGGTCTAGATCATTTAATATGCTGTTGAGATTCTCATAAATTAGCATATCAGGATCAAGATAGATTACCTTATCATTAGATAGTAAGAAATAATTAGCGAACCATGCCCTTAGAGCTGTAGCAAACTCTAAAATATCATATTTGAAAGCTAATTGCTTGTACATTGGAACCTGATAGTCTTCAAGCCAAGAAATTACGTAATGTTCGTAATTTAGATTTAATTCTCTTTTCTGATCAATAATAATTATTTGAACTTTAAATCCGGCTTTATCAAATACCGATTCACTAAGAGCTAACGCCCTTGGAAGATATACAACATTACATATAGTATAAACAACATTTTTCATTATTATAAATAGTTTTCGTAATAATTATGGATATATTCATTTAATGATAATTTCCAATCTTTCATTTCACTTATTCCCCTAAGGTTCAGTTTTCTTGTCCATAATCGTTCAGACGCAGGACGTTCAGCAAAATACTCTGATTTAAAAAATTCAGAAGTAACAATATTGATCTTAATATCATTAGTTTTTCCCAATATTTTTAATAATTCCTGAGCAACTTCTAGTCGACTTGTTTGCCGCCCTGTACATACGCAATTATATAATCCCCAAAATTCATTTTGAATTAAATTTTTAACTGTTTTAGCAAAATCATGAGTATATGTAGGGGTGCCATTTTTATCATTAACAATATTTAGTTCCGTTTTGCCTTCTTTTATCTGTTTCATTAATTTCTGAATGAATTTTTTATCCTTTTCAGGTCCAGCTCCCATCATCCACCCAGCTCTACAAATTATATGTTTACTGCTATTTTTGCTTACAAAAAGTTCGCCCATGTACTTTGATCTGGCATAGACTCCAAGAGGATTAGGGATGTCCCAGTCATCATACAATTCTTTTTTACCATCAAAAATGCCAGCAGTACTTATGTATAAAATAGGAATATCTAATTGATTAGCAATATAAACAGCATTTTCAACACATAAAGTATTTGTTAGGTAGGCTTCGTTAGCATTTAGTTCACACCACTCAAGATCAGTATAAGCGCCTAAATGAAACAAATAATCTGGTTTAAATTTCAAAACATCATTTTGATATGCATCAAAGTCACGAAAATCTAAAAATGACAACCAATTAGCATTAACGTCTTTATCAGTACACCTAATTTCGTAGTCGTCCTTAAATTGCATGTAGAAGGCTTCTCCTAACATACCACCGCATCCGGCAATGTAAATCTTCTTCTTCTTCATAATATAAAATTTAATTTTAATAACATTTTTAATTTCTTGCGTTTTCTTAGAATATTAGATTGCTCATAACAAAAAATCTTTTTTATCTATTTATCGAAAAATAATTTTCTTCTGATTCAAAACCGTTTTTTAAGACGTTGAGAAAGACTTTAAACTGTTTTAACGGAGATCAAAAAATATGATAACTACAAAACTTTTTTGTAAGCATCTATATATGAATCTTTAACATGATTAAGTATTTCAATTTTTTTATACGTAGCATATTCTTGAAGCTGCTCGTGACTATAAAATAAATTATACTGTGTTCGTAATAAATTGCTTAATGATGGTGGTTGGACATCAAATTTGTATGGATAGAAATGATTTAAAACCGCCCTTACAACATTATTTTCATCAACATACATTCCTTTAAGCCAAGATTGATCAACGCCATACAGATGAATCTTCTTATATTTCAGTTTAATGCCCATAAAAATAGCTACAATAATAACAGATTGAGCAAAAGGCATTCCTAAACTTTGGCTATATAAGTAATAATTTATTTTTTTTAAACCTTTTACTGGAGTAATATTAATAAATGTCCAATTAATATTTGAATTGTTAACGGTTCTTACTAATTGTGAATCTTTATTTTGGTAAGGTAAAAACAAAACCATTTTCCAAGTAACAGAACGTAGTTCTTCGATAAATCTCTTCAAATTATGTTGTGAATTATCGTCAGAATGTTTTGTGAAAAAATTGGGATCTATAATAATGTAATATTTAGGTTTTAAGGTTTTAAAATATTCTGTATTACAAAAATAGTTAAGTACAATAAGGTCTTTCCCCTTAATAGAATCAATGTCATTTGTCAATATATTGTTTAATGAAGGGCCGTTCCCTAAAACGCAGCATTCTATATTTGAATGTTTAATTGACAATCTTTTGATTGCTCTATTGCATGAAGGTGAGCTGAAAATTATTACAGACACCATCGATGCTATCGAGTTTAATAAATTCGATATAATAATATATAATGATTTGAGATGATTCTTGACCATAATATGGTAAAATGTTGTAATTATTATTATCTGCTCCTTGATATCTTTGGAGACAGTTTGATTCTATTCCTTAATACTATGTTTAATCTGATGGGTTTTTTAAAAATCAAGTGGCTTTAATTAACATGGAAGACACGCATTTGACAGACCTTGACATAATTGAAAAACTACTTTCTCTGGTATTGATTGCCTTCGTCTGGGTTTACAAAATTGGAATATACTTGAACTCTTTAAAGCCAATTCCCATAAAAAACACGGGCAGATGGTTTATAGCTTTTTTAAATTTGGTTGAATAGCCTGGCTAAAGTTATTAATACCAATAATTTAGACGAATTTAAAAACTATTGTGAATTTTTGTCATGTACTTAGAATATTCTATTAAGGGTTGAGATAATACTTCTTTCGTAGCAATGTATTAAGACTATTTAATAAAACATAAGCAATTACTTCATATAGACATAGTTTAATTAGTTGTGAAGGATAATAGGCAAACCATCGTGGTACCATTACTATAACCAGCATAACATAGACATACTTAGTATTAATGGTTCTGTATTTAGTAGCAAAGGAAAATATTTTTCCTATAACATAACCTAATAAAATAACTCCTGGGTATGAGAAAAAAGCATAGGCATAAATTGGTGCCAGACCCCCACCTCCTGATGGATATTGTAATTTTAAATATGTGGACAAATTAGCTAATGGTAAGTGTAATAAAGTTGGTGCAAATACACCGGATACTAATGAGAAAAATGAAACTATTCTATCCGTAGTAGAAAGAATATTATGATTTATCATATATAAAATACGCATTGAAGAATAATACACCTCTCCTGCATTAGCTGAATTGAAGTTTATTATTGCTAAAGTAAATTTGGCATCTGCCAGATCAGAACGCATTACACCAAAATATAATAAAAATACACCTAAAATAGTTGTGTAAATTAACGCTCTTTTCAAAGACCATTCATATTGAAATCTAAGTATAAAAAAAACTAAAAAAACCTCAAGCAAGGCAACCCGACCACCATATAACAAATATTTTATACAAAAAAGAATTGTGACTATGTATAAAATAATTCTTTGAAGCCTATTGGAACTATAAATGTATGCCAATGGTATAAACATTAGTGCATATTCAATTGGAACAAAACTTCTTGTGCTTGTTACACCTGAATAACTTCCAGAATCTAATATGGAATCTCCAGAAACATGTGATAGTATTATTGCTACTATAAATCCTAAAGTTATTACATATCCCGTGAAATTTGGTTTTAAATAAATAACTTTTTTGAGATTTAAATCAGAGATTTTAAGAAAATAATAAAGAAATGAATAGAAAAGTAATAGTAGTTGAGCAGTAAAAAATATCAATGGAGGCTCATAACATTGAGTATAAAAGGAAAAATATTGATCGAAAAAATAATACACAATGGGAATGAAAGAATATGTTCCCATGAATAGAAATACTATTAATAATAATGTATTCCTTTTTGAAACAGATCTTAATATTAATAGTATTGTTACTCCAAATAATACTAGAGACAAAAAACGACCAGTAACTATAGTTTCTCCAATACCGGCCAGAAAAACTTGTATAATAAGTAAAGTAATTAAAACAATTAACTTGCTTTCTCGTTTTTCTAACATTGATTAATTAATCTAAAGTGGTTCAATTCCCCGACCCTCTGGGTCGGAAATACATATGTTTGCAAAGCAAACTCCACTTAATACCTCGATGGCTCTGCTTCGGGGTAGTTTATTAAAGTTTTTACTTCTATTTCTGAAGATTCCCTTGAAAGCTTCCCATAATTAGCTATATTCAAAATACTACTGATGCGTTAAAAATCTACATTAAATAAATTATACTGTTCTTTGACATTTTGATTGACTTTTATTTCAATGAGAAGTTCCTCTATCGGTGATTTATCGAATCCTAATACTCCAAATATTTGCATTATTTTATAAATGCAAAACTATAAGTCAATTCAAATCAAAAAATCAAAGAACGCTTGTAACATAATGATATATAATTATTTATTTTTGTTTTTAAAATATTAACGCAACACCAGTAATATTCAAAAATAAATTAATGTGTAAATTTGGCCTTGAAATTATATCTGTTTCTCGTGGCACAACATGCCCGGAATCACTGGCACAATATGACCGGAATATCCAGAATATAGAATTCCTTAGATGTACTGACTTCAACCAAAAGTGAAGATGAAACTCAATTATATTGATTCAAGGCTGAACCTTTATCCTTATAAAGAAGGTTTAATATCAATAATACTTGGCCGAGAAAAAACTGTTTTTATAGTAGTTGTAATTTGCTTAAACTCAACTTTATTTAAAATGATAAATGTAAGCAAGGGTATAAATATTAAATATTCTAATCGTAATATTATAATAATGACTGCAAGAATATATGGGATCAATAATCTTAGGGGAAAGAAATCCAAAATGACATAAATGGGAATTGTTTTTTCATCTAATTTTCTTCTTACAAGCCTGGCAATTAGGTAACTATAAATAAAATAACTAATAAGTGTTGCAATAATAACATATTCATAAGTTGCTTTAAATAATAAAACTATGATTAATCCTAGTGAAATGTTTAAACCTAATGAAAATGATGAAATTATAGAAAGTTTCTTTTCTTGATTCTGAGCCATCAAATATAATCCATATCCAAAGGAATTTATATATAGTAATACGGTTATTGCAATCAAGTTTAATTCATATAATGTATCATGATATTTAGGAATTAAGTTAATAAAAATCGGGAACGCTATTAAGGCCATAAACATTAATCCATAGGACAATGTAACATAATTTACGTTTAAGACATATAAAATGTTTTTAATATATTCCTTGTTATGCGAAGATAATTTATCGATAATTTTAGGGAATATGATTATAGATAAAGCTTGCAGAAATAATAATATAGAATTAGCAAGAGTGAATGAAAATGTAAAATACCCAAAATCTTCAACAGAATAAAAAATACTTATTATTGTTCTTATCGAAATAATTATAAGAAAGATACACATGTTATAAATAAACAAATGGAATCCTTTATATATAACTTGCAAGCACCATTTGAAGCTTGGTTTACCACCCCATGGAATTTTTTTATTTACAATAAATATTATTAGTGCAGCAACTTCGGCAACAAGGTACATGCTCAAAAGTAATTGCAATAGGGCTTTACCTGTTGCAAAGAATAAGGATAAAAAAAGAAGTACGGGCACAATTGATTGGAAAAAGGCCAGCTCAAACAACCTGTTTTTTACTCTATAAATTGTTCCAAAAAGGCTATTAAAATGAAATACTATTCCAATAATACATATAATATAAAAATAATTACCGATTTCATATTTTTCAAATGCTTTTATTCCAAAAACAGAATAATATAATGCAAATATTATTATTAACGTTGATAATAACCCGTTCAAAATTATCGAATTAGCAACAATGCTTTTTACATGGTTATCGTTGGTTTTATTTTGAACCATCAAAATATTAACAGAATTGGAAATGCCAAAATTAATATAACTAATGTAGTTTATTAATAGTAACACGAATCCCCAAATTCCGAAATAATAAGGACCAAATTTTACCGCTAGAAAAATAGAAGTTAAAAACTGAATAAAATACGTTGCATACCTTGATGTAAGGTATAACAATACTTTATTGGATGCTATTGCTTTTATCTTTTTCCACATAGAATTAATTTATTCAATTCAAATTCAGAAACGAATTGCCTATCTTTTAAAGAATATTATCAAATTATTGTCTATAATAAAATCCTCGTTCTTTATTACCATAATCTTGGATTTGACCAGCTTTTGGGTTGTGACGCTAATTCATAAATTAAATTGAATAAATTAATTGGTAATTTTTCTTTTAAATATTGAGTATTCATTTTCAAGTTTTGGATGGAAGTTGTTCCTACGATATATTGGTCAATTCCTTTCAAAGAATAAACAAATCCTAAGGCCATTTGCAGTGTCGAAAGATTATTCTTTCTGGCAATAATATCTAACTTTGATAAATATGTTAGTATCTCTTTGCCCGAGGCTATATTACTGATAATTTGAGACCGATTCATCAAAATCCCCTGAAGTAATAGAGATCTCGCCACAAAGCGAACAGGAGTATGATTTTCTTTAATAAAAAGATTGTAAAAGCTAATGTCAAACACATTTAATGGAACCTGAATAAAATCAAATATCCCACATCTCAGAGCAAATGCACATTCTTCATGGCTATATACTGAAGCCCCTGCATTTTCAATTAGACCTTTTTTCTTTAATCGTTTTAAACCGTCATGAATATAAAGATCAGAAATGATATTAATTTCATTTTGGTGAAGATATAAAATATCAAGTTTTTCCAAATTTAATTTTAGCAATGATTCCTTAACACTTTTAAACATCAACTGATTAATATCTGTTTTATTAGCAATTAAGTTATCGATCTTCGAACTAACAATCGGCTTTTTTGAAGTCTGACCAATATATTGACCTAATATTCTTTCACTTTCGCCATATCTAGGTGAAGTGTCGAACCGATGAATTCCCAATAACTCAACTTGATTAAGAAAATCCATTGGATTAAACATACTGCGTGAACTAGATGAAGAAAAACCATAATCAGGAATTCCAAGTTTCACTGTACCTAAGGATAGTTTATTATAATCATTCACTCTTTGACAAATTTATTCTTTTTTCAGCTTTAGCCCAATCAACCATATTATCTATATCAACCATTTCTTCTGGAAGAATGATTAATGGAATAATTTTGTTGCCCGAAATAGAACCATTTAACAAGGTTTCACGCCTAATAATTTCCAAATCTCCAGTTTGGAAATAAACAGGAGGCAATTCTTGTCTTGGCAGATTGTATGCCTCATCAATGTCCGTTTCGTAACCAACCATAAAATCATCCTTCATTTTCCATTGGCGAAATGGATGCTCTGTAGATTTAGCAACTGTACGAAGCGAACTTGCCTCAGGAAATTTAATCATTAAACTTATCCCTTTTTCTATAAGCTTAGCCGGACGTAAAGGAGAAGTTGGCCGCAATAAAACGATTAAATCAATCTTTTCATTTGTCAATTCCTCCAACAGCTTTAATGCATGTGCAAATACAGGGTAATCTGGTGTATGATCCTGCGCAAATTCTGGTGGACGCATAAAAGGGACCTCCGCTCCACATTTCTTTGCGATCGTTGCAATTTCAGGAGAGTCGGTTGTGACAATCGTGTGATTTATCAACGGACATGCTAAAGAATATTTTATCGTGAACTCAATTAAGGGTCTATCGTTAAGCATTTTAATGTTCTTGTTTGGGATACTTTTACTCCCTCCCCTAGCTGGTATTACTGTATAAATATTCATAATTTTTAATGTATTCTAATTCAACACTCCGGTAATAATTTTATTAACCTGATTTTCAATCAGTTGTAGTTGTTTTCACAATAAGTTACACTTATTGTGAAACAAGCATTTGCGTCTTTGCGAGAACGAAAAATTACCGAACTATTGCTAATTAAGAAGGTTTATTATTTTAATTAATATTGATAATTGGTCATTCTTGTCAATTCCACTTTTGAAGGAAGTTGTCAATTTTGGCATTCTTCAATAGATCATAAAAATAAAATTGTAAATATAATTTTAATGAATTCTTGACAGATGGCATCAGGGATAAAAAACAGAAACTCTCTTTTCAACCTATTATTAAACTGGTTTAAAAACAGGCTAAGATATGATTATCTAAAACTGAAAAACTGCTGTTATCATATTATCAAAAAAAGGTGGGCATTTAATCTTGTTTTTTGGATTTTTCATTTTTTCAAGTACTAAGCTTAAATCATTTTCAATATTTGCATATGGTGTTTCAAGGTAAAAATTATTATCTGCGTATGATACTAATCCAAATTCTTTAAAATATTTTACAAAATCTGAAACTGCAAAATGGTAAATATGCTCATTTGCGTAATGCATATTCCAATCATTTTTAAATAATTCACAAGTTAATGATGTGCGATTCGGAGTTGCGGTTATAAATACTACACCATTAGGATTTAATAATGACACTGCTTTTTCTAAATATTTTCTTGGGTTATCTACATGTTCTATGCATCCTCTGAAAACAATAACGTCATATTTTTTTTCAAAATTTATTACTGGGAATTCACCAACATGAACTTTAAATTTTTTTTGCGCTTCAACTGAGGCCTCAATTCCAAATTCAACACCTTCACAATAAAAACCAGCTTTTTTAAAATGTTGAAGAAATTGACCACCTGAACAACCAATATCCAAAACACTTCCCTTGTTTTTGAATTTCAATAAAAAATTTAACTCAAGTTCATACATCTTTTCACGTTGAGCATTTAGAGTATGGTTTTCTTGATGTATGTTTGAGTAATAATTATTATAAAAAGATTTTAAAGAATCCTTATCATATGGATTCTGAACGTAAATTAAACCGCAATGATTACATTGAACTGTTTTAAATCCATTCTCGTCAATTGGACACCAAAGTTTACTTTTAGTAACATCGGTATCACACATCGGGCACTTTTTTAATGAATTATGTTTCATAATATATTTGTTATTAATTAAATATTTAAATTGTAATTTTTTTTAAAGTAACGATTTTTCCCTTGTAACAACTTAAACCAGCATTATAAATCAACTATTAATCTTGTGGCGTAAGAGTTTTTGGACTAGGTTAAAAAAACATCATTTAATTAAATATGACTTCTATATAGAACAATAACCCCCATCGAGTTTTACCAATTCACCTGTCATATATGTGTTCCTATCTGAAATGACGAACGAAATTAATTCATAAGCTTCTTTTCTTTCCAAGAATCTGCCAATTGGGATCCTTGCCTTATATTTTTCTACAAAAATTGGATCTTGATTTTCTCCAGGAATTCCAGCGAAAAGAACTGCATTCACCCTGATAGAATCTTTCGCAGTTATTACTGCCATTTGCTTTGTAATACTATTAAGTGACGCTTTAGTCATACCATAAAATATGTTTTTTACAAACCCATCGCTATATATGTTAGGATCTGGTGAGACAACGGAATAGATTGATGAAATATTCAGGATATTGCCATTGATTTTTTTTTGCTTCCAATAATTAATACATTCTTTAGAAAAAAGAATCGGAGCAAGAACATTTACTTCCATAATACTTTTAAAATCCCCTGTATCCAGCCCATCAGATCTCTTTCCCTTTATTGGTACTGAATCTATTGCAGCATTGTTAATCAATATATCTGGAAAATTATTTTCATTTCTTAAGGATATAAAAAGATTTTCAATATCCCCTTCCTTTGTAATGTCACACTGGTAGTATGATTTCAGCCCATTCACTTGTGCTTTTTTTACTTTTAGACTATCTTTAGCATCTAAATCACAACCAGATATCACATAACCCTCTGCTGTTAGGAATGGTATTAATCCGGAAGCCAAATTTCCATTACTTCCGGTAATAAAAACATTTTGCATATTCTACGGTTCTTTAATTAGAAGATTATTAATAAATTTGAGGTTTTCGTTATCTAATTTTGATATAAATCCACCTTTCCCGTCACAAACTCCATATACGTAACGAGGTTTATCAACATTGTCAACAATTACATCATTTTTCAATCCAATATTACCTGGAGTGATAATGCGCCTACCTTCTATAAATTTTTCAGCTATTTGATCTGGTTTTTTATGATTCTTAACATCATTCTCTATAAAATCTATTAGCGCATCCCCAATATCTAATCTGAAACATTTAATTTTTTTTGAAATCAACATGGTTAATTGGTCATTTGATAAACACCCTTTTCCAACATCAATTACAGTTGTTTTTGAAGATAGAGAATTAAACAAATTATCTAATCCGCTAAACTTTCCAGAATAACAAAGAATCACTACGTCTAGTTCATTTAAAAGTGTTTCCTCAAGTAAATCTTTATCTATATATTTTGCTTCTGAAATTGTTTCTTGTGGCTTGATAATATTAATCGCTTCGATTAATTTTATTGCTTTTTCTTTTGTCCTATTAATTATATATATATGAGCGCCCCTTTCTACAAATTTCAAGCTAATTTTGAAACCTAAATTTCCTAATCCAACTATAAGTATATTTGACCCCCCCATTAGTCTTTTTTTAATTAAGAAAAATGAATTGATCATTTCATCAATAGCACGAGTAGTGATATCGTTCCCTTTAAAAAAACGCAAGTGCGATTTTTTCACAATTTCATAACTGAGGCGCTCAAAGTTAAAAAGACCACTTACATTTGTTTTTTTTGATTTCTTCTCTCCGTCAACAAAAATATAATCAATTAGCCCATCAATAATCTCTAAAACAATCTTTGCTTCTTTTTCAGAAAACAGAACAACCCCTATTGAAATAAATGCTTCTGATTTCCTTAAAGGCGTCCAATAGTATAATTTAGCTCCTTCAACTCTAGTATTCCCAATAACAAAAACAGAATGTTTTATATTGTATTTTCTTTTCTGGACTAAAAGATCTTGGACCCTCAGATTAACTTGTTGCTTTAATGTTTTCATTTCTAAAATGATTTCCAAGTAATAGGATGATCTTCAGAAATATTCTGATTTAATATCTTTCCAATAACAATATCAAGATATTTTGGTAAGACACCACCCCCGGGGCCTTTAATTACTATATCCTCATCTAATAATTTATGGCCTTTCTTTAGATCTCTTTTTACATACAAACACTTTCTTTGTAGGTTAATGTTAAAATATTCACCGTCTTGGATTCTTTTGATTCCATCACCTTTAATAATAGGTATAAGCGTGGCTTTCTGAACAAGTTCTTTCATTTCTTCTGGTTCTGAGGACAAGATATGATCAGGGCCTTCCATGAACCGATCGAGCGTAAAGTGTCTCTCCACGACATCGGCTCCCAATGCCATTGCTATAATTGATGTAAATAATCCAAACGTATGATCAGATAAGCCAACAGGTATTTTAAATGCACGTTTAAGAGTCTGAATTACATTTAAATTCATCTCTTCAGCTGGGGCGGGATAAGTGGAATTGCAGTGTAATAAAATGACATCAGGATTTCCCTTATGACTAATTACATCCAATGCATCTTCTATTTGAGAAAGGTTTGACATCCCACAAGATAAAATAATGGGTTTCCCAAAAGAAGCAATTTTTTTAATTAGAGGTAAATTCACTAAATCGACAGAAGAAACTTTAAAACAATCAACTTTTTGAACTTCGTTTAAGAATATGGCACTTTCTATGTCAGAAGGAGTTGAAAAAATAATTAAACCTAAAGAACGTGCATATTCAAATAACTCAATTTGTTTTTCGATAGACATATTATACTTATCAAACATTGAAGCTAATGATTCTTCCTGATCAGTTATTTTCTCAATATAATTAGCGCTTTTTACTTTATTAGAAACTCTTGAATTTCCGGATTTGTACGTTTGAAGTTTTATAAATTTTAAGCCGCACTCTAAAGCAGAATCAACTAATTTTTTCGCGATAGAAAAATTTCCATTGTGGTTTAACCCAATCTCTCCAATAATTAATGGCTTCGAATCATTACCCCCAATTTCATACCCTTTAATATTGACTACTCTATTAAATGAGACTCTTTTGATAGTTTTTTTTATGAGATTAATATATGATTCGTTTTCCGATATTAGATTGACTATGTCAAACGCTTTATAGAAAATGACCTGACTGTCTGCATAATTAAAATCACCTCCTGTACCGACAGAATATAAATTTTGAAAAGATTCAATTTTAGATTTTATTTTAGCAAGTTCGCCTTGGAAACCTGGATATTGGAGAGGATATACAAAAGGTTCTTTATTTGATGAAACAAAGATGATTTTATCTTTTGAAACCAATCCTAGTTCTTCAACTTGAGCTGCTATAGACGCTTCCAAGTCACTTTTAGTCAAGGCATCTATATTATCTCCTTGTGAATATGTTGTTTCCATAGTAAGTAACACCTTACCTATTGGTGAAACATAACTTGATAAAGCGGTACTGTTGGTTATCCTATTAAAATCATATTTTTCCGAATCAAAATATAACCAATGAATATCTTTCGGCCAATGAATATCTTTTGGTTTTGCTGCAATATAAACAGAGGCAATTCCTCTATAATTTAGATCAGATTCTACCCCAACGAATCTCCCCAAAATTGTAATTGGTATTGTTGAAATTATTGTATCATTCTTATCAATAGGTAAGATGTCGCCATTACCCAGACGTATTTTGCTTATTTTATCGTTATCTGTATCTAATCCAACAACTTCATTTCGAAAGATAAACTCACCACCTAATTCGAGAATATTCTTTTCAATTATTTGATAAACTGACCCAGTACCATATTTCCCAACAGCTGAATATTGACCATAATAAAATGGTGTTATTTTTTTTCTTATTTCTATACGCTTTGGAGCCCAGTCTGCCGTTAAATCTTTTGTGTCTTTTCCCCAAATTTTTTTGGGATACTTTGTAAAAAATAATCTTGTTAGTGTTGGCCCAATAAGATTGGTAACATATTCATCAAAATTAGAGGCACCTATAGATTTAGATTGATCACATTTGGTTAGTTCACTTAAAACCTGAGACCTAAGTGGCTCTTTAAAAGTATTGATTGACTCCCAAGATAACGGATAGTCCACAAGATTTTTTAAATCATTATCTGCTACATTTTTAGACCAAAAACGACCCTCTACCAATACATCTCCAAATTGATCTTTCCACATATCCACTAATTCTTTGTCAGGACTATGGTAAATGTGAGGCCCTGTATCTAAAAGATATTCACCATCTTTCCATGTTCTACACATTCCTCCTGAAATCTCCGATTTTTCGATTATTGTAACTTTATACCCAAGCTTTAAAAACTCTAACGCACTTATTAGCCCAGAAGGGCCAGCACCAATAATAAAAATGTTTTTTACTCTTTCCATGTGTTTTTTATTTTATTGATAATTTACTATCTATTGATTTAATGAATTTTAGTCTTTAATCAATAGAATTCCTCGAGGTTTCACCTCGGGGTAAGGAGCGGAACAGTTTGAAAAACGGCAGGTTTTTCATGAAAATTATTGATTCCGCCTAATACCTCGATAGCTCTCCTCGAAGTGGTTTATTACAGATTCTTTTCCAATAAAGGGGAGTTTGCTTCTCTCGCCTAAGGCGAGATCGCAAAGTCGTGCCCCTATATTGAAATCTATCGAAGCAGGGTTCCCATCACTAATCTGCTATCAATGCCACGAATTTGCGAGCAACGCGATAGCGGAGAGAATCCTGCCCGTCCAGTCAGGCTGGCAATCTCCTTATACGTTAGAACGGAAAGTACATCAAGGTCGAAAGTACGCCAGGGCGGAAACTATTAAGTCAACGTATCGAACAAGTCTCTCCATTCAGGGTTCATCGCTTCAATTAATTTTATCTTTTTAGCTCTCGAACCTGCTTTTAGCTGTTTTTCTCTAACTCGTGCATCAATAATGCTGTTGTATTCTTCAAACCAGACTAATTTATCCACGTTGTACCGGGCTGTGAAAGCGTTTTTGTATTTTTTAGTTTTGTGTTTATATATTCTGTCCTTAAGTTCGTGTGTCTGTCCTATATAGATGACACCGTTTGGTTTATTTGCAGTCATGTATGCCCAGTATTTCATAATATGCAGTGAGGATATTTCAGGAGTTTGCTTCGGTCGTGCCTCCCTCGCAAAGTCGTGCTACTATACTGAATTCTATTGAAGCAAAGTTTCCATCACTAATCCACTATCAATGTACTATTTTGCGAGCGGAGCGATAGCGGAGCGCGGCAATCTCTTTATACGTCAGAGCGGAAAGTACATCAAGGCCGAAAGTACGCCAGGGGCGGGAGCTTTTAAGTTGATTCGTTTGTCATCGAAAGTTTTTTGTTATCTCTTCTTTTAGTTGTGTAAACCAGCGGGTCAGGCGTTTTGCATGGATTGGTTTTTCTTCTATGAATTAGATGAATTTCAGTCGCTGACGCTCCTTCAACTTTTTTGTCATCGGATTGAGCGGATTGAACGGATTTTTTGTTTTCGCTCAGCGAAAAGGAATCCGCTTAATCTGTGTAATCCGATGATGATTTTATTTTTATCGTCGAAGTAATCTTGTCCTGTGCAAGAGCAGTATTTATCATTGTAGATGTTTTTTGTCAATTCCTTTTGTTAGTTGTAATGTAGTTTT
>VAPE01021738.1_pt1 | contig 15789 bp, 15 predicted proteins | sample 3393911 | NCBI WGS metagenome assembly VAPE01 (sample SAMN08290436, study PRJNA428436) | hydrothermal vent metagenome | isolation source: Deep-sea hydrothermal vent chimney | place: Atlantic Ocean: South-mid Altantic Ridge | reverse complement strand
TAAATGGTTCAATCCATTATCTCCATTTCGGAAGAAAATATTAGAAGAGGGTGGCTCAAAAACCGTGGTCCCGGTGGCTCAATTTATTGTGCCTTATACAAGTGTAATTGCGAATAATCGTTTTTCTGTTTTTTATATCTGCATTTCCTTGTATTAAAGGTAATCCCTTTTGAGAATTATTATAAAATTCTGAACTTGGCGATTGTCCCATATTTATCATCGCAATTTCTCCCAACTTCTTCACTTCCCACCCCTCTTTCGGTTTGAGCAGCTCCTGCATTGCGCCTTGTTTGATGTTTCGTTTTTTAACAAGCAGTTTTTCCAAGCCTTCCATCAGTGCGTCCATATCGGAAAGGGCGGTGGCTATGGCGGTTTGCTCGGCGCGGGTTGAGGGAAGGGGGATTTGAAATTCACCAAACTTGTTTTTATTTAAGAGCGGTACAGCTTGCTCACCTGCACTCCCCCTAAGCTTTTTGGAATTTAACAATATTTGATAATAGACAAATTCACTATTAAAATCATCATTTGGGAAAATGGCATTAATTTGTTGATTGGATGTTAATTCAAATTTCGACATTCCTGCCTTGCCAATGGTTGACCCAATACATGTAACTAAAACACTATTAGCTGGAAATTTCCTTGATATTGCGAATCCCTTAGCGGTAAGATTTTTTGAAGTTTTTAGAATCCATTTTGTTTTACCTAAATCACCAGGTCCAACAAAAAGAAATTCATCACCATAGTTCGATTGGTCATTAGTTGGTGGTGTCATTCCCGTTGCAAGGTGAGCGACATTACTTAGGTTGTCAACCTCCCAATCCTCAGGAATCACTCCAACCTCAGTTTGCTTGTAACCCTCTGCTATTTTATGTTTTTCTACCATGCGTAACCCATTTTTTCAAGATGTTTTTTCACTTTGTTGGTTAAGTCTGCTACATCATTGGTCAGTTTTGGCATTGGTGTTTCGTAGCGTTCTGCCAGTTTTTTTATGCGTTCGGTCAACCGGTGGCTAATGGCATCCATTTCGGTTTTTATTTTGGTTTCTTTTGCCATCAGTTTTTCATATTTTTTCAGCAAATCAAATTCTTCGGCATTTTCGCTGTTTCGTTTGCCAATTTCTTTTATTCTGCTTTTTAGCGTTGCTTTTGAAATATTGCCTTTATCGTTCATTGCATCGGATAAAAGCCCATCTTCGCCACCGTTTTCTTCACGCATCTCTTCCATTTCAGAAACTACATTATTCAAATCACTTTTCAGTTCATCAATGGCTGTTTGTTCGGCTTCAAAATATTCCTGAATAATCAAACCCTGTGGAATTAATTGTCCTTCAAGTCCTTCAATGCCCGCCACTTCTTTTGAAATTTCTTTTCCTGCTTTTTTGTTTTTTTGATAATACGAGTTACTACATTTCCAGCTTTCCAGCCATAGGCAGTTAGTTCATACAAGTCATCTTGCATGGTCTCTGCCCAATAATCCATCAAATGTTGATAGATATCGTATTTATCAATTAAATTTTTCGCTTCATAGGTTTTGAGTAAATCTGCCGAAATTTCTTGAATTACTTTTTTAGGTAAACATGCTTTTTCTAATGCTTTTAAATAAATGGTGCTTTTTGTTTTCCATTCGGTAAAAACCTTATCCATTTCTTCTGAAAAGTTTATAAACTCAGGGTGCTCAAATATGGCAGCTTTGATTTTATCTTTTGCAATATTCAAATCCCAAAAGTTTGGTCTTTCGTTTGGCTTAAACAAGTTGGTTTTAAGTGTTGGATATACTTTCCAATAATTATCCAAGTCTTCAATATCTTGGTTTGGTATTCCACCTTTTAAGTGTGCTTCAATATTTTGTATGTCTTCTTTTTCCTGAGAGTCTATATATCTTGGAATATTCAGATTGTAATCATTTTTTTCGCCTTTAATTTCAGCAAGCGGAACTAATCGACTGTATTTTGGGATTTCCAATTGTTTATTGAAAACATCAACTATTTGATGAATGTCTTGTTCTCTAAGGCGGTTTTTATTCCCGTCTTTCATATAGCCTTTACCGGCATCAATCATAAAAATACCTTTACGGTGTTCAGCATCTTCTTTGTCGATAATGATAATAGAAGCGGCAATGCCTGTTCCGTAAAACAAGTTTGCAGGTAAACCAATAATTCCTTTTATGTAACCTCTGTCAATAATACTTTTACGGATTCCAGCTTCCGCATTTCCTCTAAACAAAACACCCAAAGGAAGAATAATTGCCCCTTTTCCTTTACTTTTTAGTGATTTAATAAAATGAAGTAAAAATGCATAATCGCCATTTTTCTTTGGTGGAATACCAAATCCTTCAAATCGTTTGTAAATATCATTTTCAGCATCAAGTCCGTTGCTCCAATTCTTATTGCTAAATGGCGGATTGGCAACAGCGTAATCAAAGGTCTGTAATAAACCCGTTGTATCATCTTTAAACCAAGGATCGGAAAGCGTATTGCCCTGTATAATTACAGAAGTAGCATTGCCATGCAGCCACATATTCATAACTGCCAAGGCACGAGTAGCATTATCATTTTCTTGCCCTTGTATAGAGATGCCGTAAGGAGATTCATCGGCTACTTTCAATAAAAGAGAACCAGAGCCACAAGTTGGGTCATACACACTTTCCGATTGGCTTTTGGATTTGTCAATTCCAATCACTTTTGCCATAATTCTTGAAACTTCGGCAGGCGTATAAAATTGTCCTCTGCTTTTACCGCTTTCGGTAGCGAAGTGTCGCATCAAATATTCATAGGCATCGCCAATATCAGATTGACCTTTAAGTTTTCTCATATCCTCAAAACTTCCGTCTTCAGGAATATCAACCAAATCTCCGCCTTTGTCGGATACATATTTCATAAACAGCAAAACCAATACATAATCTTTGTACTGGCTTGCATCCATGCTTCCTCTTAATTCATCACAGCTTTTCCAAAGCGAACTGTATAATTCTGATTTTTTAATTGCCATTTATTTTTTATCCTTTAATCCTGTTTGTAATTTTGTCGAGCGTTGGCAAAAATTGCTCTTTTGGTTTTTTCGGTTAAGCGTTGGCTTTCCATTTCAATATTTTCTTGTAGCAAATTTATCATCTTCTATTTGTTTCCTTAGCTTACTCATAACGGCTTGGCTATGTTGTAGTGCGAGGATTTTGAAAAAACTAATTTTCAATTTACCACTAATTTCGTTTAATGCTATAAACTTCAATATCAGTATATTACCCAAATTAGGTATAGCCTTTGTTACAGGCTGGTGTTTTATCATACTAAATTTTCACCATTCAATAAATTATTAATTATCTCCATACCTTTTTCAATTCTATCTTCTATATCAAGACCATCTTTTTGTCGAATTGAGTATTCTGAAAGTATGCCATTTTTAGAAACCACGTATTTGTCATTTAAACACTCAATTTCAATATCAGAATTATTGATTTTTAGTTTATCCCCTTGATATGCATAATCCCCTAATGATAGTTTTTCAATAAAAACAGATAGAGTGTTTAACGTGTAAAGAGATATGTCCCAATTTCTACCCCCAATACTTTTCTCAGTATTCATCATAATTATTTTATATGGTTTTTCAGACCTATTTTCCCAATAATACATACCAAAATTTCCCATTCTCATTGGATTGTATTTGGCAAGGTAAAATCTCCAATCCTTTGGGGTTTCAGAATTGTCAAGATATTCGTTGACGAGTTGCTCTAAATGCTCATTTTTGATTTCAGATTCATCAAGTCCTGATAATAATGTGTTCAGTATTTCAGAAGTCTTATCAAACCGTTGTCGTTGTTTTGTTGGGTGGAATATATCAAACCAAACAGATTCATTACTTTTTGCTCCAATTTGATAACGCCAAGATATTAACTGTGAATAATCCCCAATACTCAATAATGCTTTATTTATTAAATCCTTATCGCAGTAATCAAATAACAATCTAAATTTATTGAAGTTAATACTATTATTCAAATCAACAACAGCGATACAACCTTTCAACAACGAATGGTCTTCTAATTGAAATAACTCATCTTTCAATTGAGAATGAGTTCTTAACCATTTAATTTTGTTACGTTCTTCTTCTTTTTGCCTTACGTTATACCCAAGGTCTCCTTTTTCTGAAACTGGGATTTCTCCTGTAAGAATAATAGTTTTAGACTCAGAGAGTAATATTTTCATACGGTCATCACGAATCTCATCAGGAGAGTTCCAAATCAAATTCCTTATAATCCGAATTCTTCTTCTGAATTCATCCTCCGAAACTTTGTCATCATTTTGTAAATAAGTGTTGATTGAAAATAGAAGTAAAATTTTATTTAAAGGAAATCTTCTGTTTCTACCCGAATATTCCCCATAATTATCTAGGCATTCCTTAAATATATTCAAGTTATCTTGGTACAGTTTTACTTTTCCTCCTTCATAAACATCATTTGAAAAGAAATTATTGAAAAAATCACTAATATCAAATGTATACCAACAATCAAATGAATTTATTAGATACTCAATATTTTCATTAAACTGCTTATTATCATTACTGTACAGTAATTTCGCTAGCTTAAATTCATCTCTTTCTAAATCAATTCCCAATTGATAACAGAGAATATCACTTGTAAAATGAAAATATCGCATAAATTCATCATCAATAATATTATTATCGCCACGAAATGGGAATAACATATCAGTCCATTCAATGTCAAACTTATGATTTATTTCTTTTGAAAGTTTTTCTGATTTTTGTTTAATAATTTGTTCAAATTCCGCCTTAAAATACTCAAATGGTGTTAAAGGTTTCCCTCGTGAATTCATTTTAATGTACAAATCATCAGTAAGACCCATTTCATTTAGTGGAAGAAAATAGAAACTAATATTCTTTTCTATTACAAGTGATTTCCATAACCCCATTTGATTGCTAAATCTTTGATGTATGGCGTCAATCATAACCATCATGCTTTGAATTGTCGGGTCGTTTTTCCATTCATATGGATACCACGTTTGGTCTTTAATTGTTTCTGATAGTTTTTCATTGCTAAAATCAGGGGAATATTTAACCAACTCTTGGCAGAAATCTCGAGAACTAAATCGTGTAGCATATGAAAAGTGGCTTAAGAATTCAAATTCCATAAAATCAAGATTCTCTTTTTTTGCTATATACCAATGTAAAAGAAAAAGTGTAGTTAACCTTTGTTGCCCATCAAGAGGAGTTAAGACTCCTTCCTTTGAAACATCTCCGTAAACAAAATCTAATGTTATGTGTTTATTGTTTATAATTGCTTGCAATAATGCATCCAAAAATCTATCTCTGATTCTGCCAACTTCATCACTTTTCCTGCCTTGAGCATAATCTCTTTGAATAATTGGTATTTCTATCTTATTCAGAGATATCTTTTCCTCTTCAAAATCGAAAGAGCTACCAAATAAATTTTGAAATGTATATTCTCTTGTTCTCATAATTTAATTTCCTTTTGAATTAGGATTAGATAATTCCGTAATACTTTATCCATTTCATCAATATATCCATCTCTGTCTGCTTTGCCCCAAAAATGTAATTGGCTTGATTGAGATGGAGTATAATATTTGAGAAAAACTCGTCTTGTACACACTGGAATGTAATCGCTTGCTTTATCCATTTCTATGATTTTATTTCGTTTAACATCAAAAGTTGAGTTGTTCAATGCGGAATTATCTGATTGCCCCAACAATGCTAAATTTGATATAGAATGAGTATATTCGATACTTCCCTCTTCAGAAAGAACCTCTGCTACTTTCCCAAATAATTCAGAGAATTTCTCTCCTGTCAATTTCTCGTCATCAATTGCATCTGTTAAGTCTTGGATTAAATGGTTGTTTTTTTCTTTGTCGATATTTAATAAAGATATTTTATGCAAATTCAACCATTCAATCCATTGCTCTTTTTTATTCAGACCCTGAGATTGTTGGGCATGAATATGCTCCAAACTCCAACTTTCTTGTTTATGCTTATCGAATGGGAATCGCATAGTTTCATCAGATTTTTGTCGTATAGTTTCCACATTGAATAACAACAACAACTTTTCAATTAAACCATAGTCCGATTTACTTTCATAAGATAACTCACAGTATTCTTTTTTGAAGTCAATACTTTCTGATATAAGTTTGTCTAATGAGTCCTGAAATTCTGTTTTTGTAATATCTTTTGAATTAATAATCAACTCTTGCAAACTTTTTGAGTCCGAAGCAACTAGGTAACCAATTTTGTGATAAAGGTCAATGTTCTCATACCATTCTTTCAGTCGTTGGTAATAACGCAGAATTTCAGTCCAAATTTCAGATTTACTTTGAGATGCTTTTATTTTCTCATCGAAATAAAAGAATGTGAAAAATTTTTCTCGTTCATTCTTTTGTTTGTTACCCATTAAATCAAAAATCAATTCTATTCTAGTTGAATACAATTTGGGGTTGTTATTAGTTATGAAATACCACAAACTATCGTTGTGTAATTCTTTTTCTATAATATCCCATTCAGTAGCTATTTCTAATTGCTTTCTATCGTCTATTCCATTATTCCTACTTAGAAACAGAGCTTTCACAAGTTCTGCATTTGTTAATGGAATACGCCCAATATTCAAGCGAGTAAATAATGAAACTGAGTCCTCATCAGAATTAACTTCATACCAAATGATGTGAATCCGCTCACTCAATTTTTTGTAAAGGTTAAACGCTGCAAGGGTTTTGTCTTTTTGCAAATCAAACCAATTTGAAATAATCCTATACGCTTCAATGATAAAATATTCATCAATATTTTGCGGGTCATTGCCTAAAGTACCGCTATTGATTGTTTCTAAAAAATCTCTGCTTCCTTTTCTTATTTCATATTCAAGTGAGAAATTGAGTTGAAACGGCAAATTCAACTGCTTCATATAACGAAGTATCAAAAAAATTGTGGTTAATCGTTGTTGCCCATCAATTAATTCATATTTATTCTCGCCAATATTTTTTACAACAATAGGTTGAAGGCTATAATTTTGTCCTTCTGTAATTTCATCAATATCGTTTAAAAGCATTTCTGCTTCGTCTTTCCAGCGATAACCTCGTTGATAAGCAGGAATATGAAATTCACCTTCAATACTTCCAACTAATTTTGGTTCTAGGTTTATGTCATTCATTGCTTTAATTTATCCTTATATAATAATTATACTATTAGTAGCGGTAGTTCACACTTGCCTGTAACGTCTGTGTATATTCATTGTATATATTCCTCCAAATAAGTGGTGCAAGCACAATTGTATATATTTTTCTTTTATCATTTAATGCTCCGATTTACAAAATATCATTAACCGTATTTCTAAATTTTACTTAATTGCACTTTTGGACACATAAAAAAAAATCCTGGGGTCGGATCTTGCATTATCATATTTCTTCTAAATTTCTCTTACCACACGGCTAACACGGCCACTGTGATCTTATTTCTAATCATGCCCAGTGTGGTAAATTCCGGTTGATTGATCGGCGTGTTAGACATCCGACTTTATTCATATTTTCTTAGCTGATAAAGTTTTATTGGGAAATATTTTTGATAATTGACAAAATCTTTGTCTGTGGTGAATATCTCAAAACCACGATGAAATGCTATTGCACAAATCAAAAGATCTGTATTTGAACCTTGAATTCCCCTCTTTCTGCAAATATTAAAAAATTCTGCTGCCTTTTCAAAATCTTGCGAGTTTAGCGGTAAATCGGGGTATGCAGAGAGGTAATGTTTTAATTCATCAAATTGCTTTTTCAAGCTGATACCGGATAATAATTCCTGCCGTATAGGACCAATTAACTGAACCCTAACCTCTTTTATTAATTCAGTTAGTTCTCTGACAATCGCTGCTTCAGAAGCTAAACCTCTTCTTAGGGCATGAGACCAAATACATGTATCAACGATGATTCTCATTCCGCGTTTCGCTGTTTTTTATAGTCATACTCATTATCATAATCGATTTTCCCAAACAGTTTAGTAATCTCAAATTGTTGGCGTCGTTGAATGTATTCCTGCAATGCTTCTGTAACAACAGCTCGTTTTGTTTTATGTTTACCGATACTTTTTGCCATTTCTAAAAGACTGTCATCGATTGCTAAATTAGTTGGCATTTTTAACCTCCTACTTTTTCAGCAATCTTACACACTTTTTGGTGTAAAGTCAAGTGTGTTTTAATGCATTTTTTACAATATTTAAAATCATTTGCTCATATGTTCGTCCCGTATTTAGATTATAGCACTTATATAAATAGCCGGTACCTAAACCGGGAATCAAATTTGCCTCCAGAAAATAAGGAACACCATTGTCATTCATTTTAATATCTATTCTTCCATATCCTTTTGCACCTAATGCTTTAAAAGAACGCAATGCTAATTTGGATATTCTATTCTTAATATCTTCATTTTTTATTTTCAACGGCAATTCTTTATCTGCAATTTTATCTGTAAAGCCTAAAATTCTATCTCCTTTGGCGTTTTTTTCTGCCAATAATTCAATAGGATAAACTTGATATGAATTATTCTCAAAATCTTGAAAAATGGCTACAGTATATTCTTTGCCGCTTAAATATTTTTCAACTAAGGATACGGTACCTTGATTTTCAAGGATAGAAGACACTTTTCTTTGATAATCATTAAAATTAAATACTAAAGAATTAGAATCAACGCCTCTTGAATCTCCTTCATAAAGGGGTTTAATGAATAATGGGAAATCAAGAGGGAGGTCATATTGATTGTATTGGTCAGGCTTTGCAATAAAAAAAAGAGCGGTATTGCATTTGTTCTTAGAAACTATGTCCTTTGCTTTGCTTTTGTTAAATTCATACTCAATAGATTTTTTAGAGGAACCTGTATATGAAATATTATGTTTATCTAAAAAATCTGAAAACCATATTTTATTTGTCGAGTTTCTTTGTATTGAATTCAAGTCAAAGCCTAAATATTTAATTCCTGAAATTATGAGGTCCGGCTTCTTTCTTATAAGTTCTCTTAATTCTTTCGCACTTTCGATAATTGATACTTCAACTTTTGAGTAAAAATTGCTTAATGTTTTGTGCAGTAAGTCAAGTGTTCTGTTAGGCATTAAATTAAGCTTTCCAATTCTTGTCGTTACAATCTTAATATATTTTTTGTTCTTCACTATTTTCATTCTTTGTTACTTTCCTATATGTTAATGACCGCTAATGGTTAGTATATGGTGCGTTGGGCATTTCAACGCTACAATCTTTCAGTTTTTCACTATGTTTATTTGTCGCTTTCATCTTCAACATTAGTGCTTTGCCCGCATTACGTATAGCCTTTGTTGCAGCCGGTTATTTTTTCTCTAAAACATGTAAATATTCTTTCGTTTTACTTGCTTTGTGATTTCTATTTTCTTCTTTGTCTGCTCTAAATCGTTGATAGTTTGTGGATATTAAATCATATTTTCCATATTTTCTCATAATATTTTTCACATCATCAACAGACATTAAACCTTCGTTATTATAGCTTAAAAAGATATACTTAAAATTTGCCTGTTTTATCAATTCTTCAAATGCCCCTTTTACAGATGATTTACTGCAATATTGTGATTTGTTATAATCTCTTAATCCGGTTTTCCCTTTTGGTATAAAATTATCATACAGTGCAATAGTATTTAGAAGATGATAATTCGCTCCATATTGCCTTGCATTATAAGGTGGGTCTAAATACAAAATATCACCTTCTATTTTTTTTATTAAATTATTACTGTCTTCTTTGAATACAATATGTTGGTTACCATTAATTATATATTCAGCAGATTTAAGGATTAATTTTTTTTGCGCAGATCTTTTTATGCGTTTTAGAAAAGCGCTGTAAACCGATGCTGTATTGGCAACTTTATCAGCACTTTCTATTAAACTGGCAAGTAAAAAGTAATACAAATTGTTATTTATTTCACCGTTATTCTTCCACAGTTCAATTTGTTGACGTACCGTGTCAATTTTTTTACCATTTTCATCAGAAAAATATTGCCTACCGCTTCCACTGCCGAAACAATAATTTTTATAAATAAGCCCTTTTTTTATTGGTAAATTGTCCAATTCATCAATGTATGTTTTTTTGTCAGGTATCGGTTTGTGATTTTCAATATAGTTTTTATTAAGAACATAACTATAATATTCAACATCATTAGCGATAACTTTTTTTACTTCATTCTTAAAAACTCTCCCTACAATGCCTGTTCCTGCAAAAATATCACAAAATATCTTATCTGATAAATCTTTGCCGACAACAGAACATATTGTTGATTCAATAAAATTTGACAATTTGTATTTTGAACCGATATAATTCATTCTAATACACTATTTCGTTAAAAGTAATTGTTTGCCCATTGCAATCAACACTAAATTCAATATATATTAATGGCAAAGTGTTGTTTTTATTATTAAATTGATTAAAAGCATTATACCGCTACCAGCCATTGGGTCAAGAATAGTTTCATTCTTTTTTATTCCCAAAATATTAATTAAACCTTTTATCAATTGCGGATGAAATTTCCCTCTGTAGGGAAACAGACTGTGCGTAGCATATCCGGTAGAAAACAATCCGTTTTTAAAATATGAATTAGCCGTTGAAGTTCTGTTTTTACGAACTTCTTCTGATATTTCAGAGTATCTTAAAAAATGTAAACTTTTCTTACCTTTATACTTTTTTGCATAAGCTGTTCTCTCAATATATTCTTTGGGTTCAAGTGTTTTGTATTCTAAATATGCTAATTCTAATTCAAAAAGTTCTGTTACAGATGGCAATAATTCGACTTCATTGGCAAATAATTCTTGTTCAGGCGATAGTATTTTATAAAATTTATCCATTTTACAAAGATACCTTAATTATTTTGTTTGAAAAAAATAATCTATAAGTTTTTAATAACTTGTTTTTCACATTTATTTTCTGCTTTAATTTTGAGCTCGTAAATTCTTTATTGCATTGGGCACAACATCTGCGTATATCTATTGTTCTTATCCCGACAATTTGGGCGTATAAGAACAATTGTTTATATTTTTCTTTTATCATTTTTGCTCCCTTTACTCAAAAAACTCATCAATCGGATTTACTATCTTATCGATAGCTTTTTTAGACACATGAGTATAAATTTCAGTTGTTTTTAAATGTTCTTAGATTGCCAAGTCCCAAAACTTTTGAATATACTTTAGAGGTGCCCTATAGATCGATATCTTATTCCGACAGATGTGCTGTAAAATGGATAGGAAAGTATGACAGATTGCATGTTTGGTAATATCTGCCGTTTTTATAACTTTTTTAACCGCTTTTGCTCTAATTCCCTTACGCATAACTTAATTATGCAGTCTTTATAAAAACAATGTAGCATGTTTATGCTGCACTGTCAATTTTTGTGCGAAAGTTTCGTAATAATAAAAAATTTCTTGACAGCTTAAAAAATAGAGATATAATGAATGGAGATTCATTCATAAGGAGACAAATTGGGGAAAGATTTTAGAAAAGAGAAAAAAATTTTGGAAGCCGGAACAACGGTTATTGCTCAAAGAGGCTATCATGATGCCAAAGTCTCGGATATTGCAAAGCTTGCTGGAGTTGCCGATGGTACAATTTATCTGTATTTTAAAAATAAAGACGATATTCTTTTGACAATTCTTTCAAATGCGCTCAAAGATTTAAACAAAAGACTTATCATTGAACTTGATAAAATTAATGATGTTGAAGATAAATTAAGAAAGATTATAGATAATCACTTCAATTTCATAACGCAAGACAATTCGCTGGCCCAGGTAATTCAGATAGAGTTAAGAGGCTGCAGCACATTTATGAGAGGAGGGGTATTTCCCGAGCTGAGGAATTATCTTAAAATCATCGAAGAGACGCTCTTATATGGTATAAAGATGGGGAATATTAAAGAAGATATAGATGTAAAAATAGTTGCGAAATCGCTTTTCGGTATGCTTGATGAGCTTTCTACGATAAGGATTTTAAGAAAAAAACATCCGATAGGCAAAATGGCAAAAACAGTTTTTGAACTGCTTTGTCATGGACTATTGAAAAATTGAGTTTATTTGGGAGGTAGGATGATGATTAGAAAGGCTGCTGTCATAGGTGCGGGAACAATGGGGGCTTCTATTGCGGCCCATTTTGCCAATTGCGGCATAGAAACTTTGCTGCTTGACATAGCTGCTCCAAAGCTTACGGCAATTGAGGAAAAACAGGGCAAGCATTTGGATGATCCGGAAGTGAGAAATAGGTTTGCATTGGAGGGTCTAAAAAGAGTAAAAAAAAGCAAGCCGGCAAGTTTTTATAGATCTGATTTTGCTTCGCTTATTAAGGTAGGCAATATAAGCGATGATATAAGCAAGATTTCAGATGCAGACTGGATTCTCGAAGTAGTTGTGGAAAGACTCGACATTAAGCAAGAGCTTCTCAAAAAAATTGATAAATACAGAAAATTAGGATCACTTGTTACAACAAATACATCGGGAATATCAATTAACAAAATATCCGAAGGCATGTCAGATGACCTTAAAGCTCATTTTTTCGGTACGCATTTCTTTAATCCTCCGAGATATCTTAAACTTGTTGAACTCATACCGTCAAATGCAACCGATATTTCAGTTCTCAAGAGAGCGGAACGATTTATTTCAGATACACTTGGCAAATCCTGCGTAATGTGTATTGATACTCCGAATTTTATTGCTAACAGAATTGGTGTATATGCGGCAGTAAAAACATTCGAGCTTGCAAGAAAATACGAATTATCCGTAGATCAAGTTGATAAACTAACCGGAAAGCTGCTTGGAAGACCTAAAACAGCGACTTTCAGATTGGGCGATATGGTTGGAATCGATGTATTGTACAATGTTTCTAAAAATGTATATGACAATGCAAAAGATGATCCTTATAATGCTGCTTTCGATCCGTCTCCTATGAATTTTATGCTTGAAAAAAAGATGCTTGGCGACAAAACGAAGCAGGGGTTTTATAAAAAGACGATTGTTGATGGAAAAAGAGTGAGACTGGTTCTTGATCTTAAAACAGGCGAATATAAAAAACCTGAAAAAATACAATTCAAGGCGATAGAAAATGCAAAGTCAATCGGTTCGCTTAAAGGAACTCTTAAGGCAATATTTGCTTTAAACGATGATATCAGCAAGTTTGTATGGGATGCTTTTGCATATCCTATCTTGTATGCAATGGAGACAGGACCTAAAATTGCAGATAATCTCTGCGAAATTGATAATGCGATTAAATGGGGATTTAATTGGAAAAAAGGACCGTTTGAATTGGCGGATTTAATAGGAACAAATTACATCGTTGAACGGTTAACAAAAGAAGGACTCAAAATTCCTGAATGGGTTAAAGATTTGGTTAATTCCAATCAGTCATTTTACAAACAAACATCCTATTACGATTGGAAAAGTAAAACCTATAAAAAAATCAACATAAATGACAAAATTGTCAGTTTGAGGAATCTCAAAGATAAAACGATATTAAAAAATGATGAAGCGTCGCTTATTGATCTTGGTGATGGAGTCGCTGACCTCGAATTTCATACTAAAATGAACGCTATAGGACCTGGTATTGTCGAAATGACAAAGCATGCGTTAGATGAAGTTGATAAAAATTACAAAGCGCTTGTTATAGGAAATGACGGTGGTACATTCTCGGCAGGGGCAAATCTTGCCCTCATGCTTATGGCAATTCAAAATGATGAGTTTGATGATATAGATTATAGCGTTCGCGAATTTCAAAACATGACTATGTCGCTTAAAAAATTTAGAAAACCGATTGTAGCGGCACCCCATAGCATAACAGTCGGAGGAGGATGCGAAGTATGTATGCATTCTCACAAAGTTGTTGCAGCGGCAGAAACTTATATGGGGCTTGTTGAAGTTGGAGTTGGTTTGCTGCCTGCAGGAGGAGGAACAAAAGAGCTGCTTATGAGAATAATGCAGAATGTGCCGGAAAATCTTCCGAAAGGAATAGATGTAGATCTAAACCCGTTTATTGCAAAGGTTTTTGAAACTATAGCAATGGCGCATGTTTCAACAAGCGCTTTTGAAGCCAAGCCGCTTGGATATATGAGAAAATCAGACAGAATTGTTATAAATGGAGATTATCTGATTTCGGAGGCTAAAAAAACTGCTCTTTATCTCGCTTTATCCAAGAGTTTTGAGCCTAAAGCAGATAGTGTTGTGGTAGCAGGACGAACAGGCAAGGCTTTTATATCAATGCTTTTATACAATATGCAGAAAGGCGGATATATAAGTGAGCATGATAGATTGGTAGGCGAAAAAATAGCGTATGTAATAACAGGCGGCGACGTTCCTTTTGGAAAAATAGTTACCGAGCAGCAGCTATTAGATCTTGAGAGGGAGGCATTTTTATCACTATGCGGGGAGCGAAAGACACAGGAAAGAATGTCTTATATGCTCACGCATGGAAAACCATTAAGAAATTAAAGGAGAAAAAATGAGACAAGCAGTAATAGTAACAGCGTTAAGAACTGCAGCGGGAAAGGCTCCGAGGGGAAGCTTAAAAAACACGCGTCCCGATGAGCTTGCATCAATGATTATCAAAGAAGTTGTAAAGAAGAGCGGAATAGATCCCAAAATTATAGATGATGTAATATTCGGATGCGCATTTCCGGAAGGTGTAAGCGGCATGAACATGGCAAGAACAGCAGCATTAAGAGCAGGGCTTCCAACGTCGGTTCCCGCTATGACACTTAACCGATTTTGCTCATCAGGTCTTCAATCTATTGCAGTAGCATCTGAAAAAATTATGGCAGGCTTTGCTGATTGCGTATTGGCAGGCGGTGCTGAATCTATGAGTATGATACCTATGGGAGGTGTAAAAACGGCGCCGGATCCATATTTAATGGAAAACTATTCCGGAACGTATTTATCCATGGGATTAACTGCTGAGGAGCTTGTTACTCGCTATAATATAACACGGCAGCAGCAAGATGAATTTTCATATAATTCCCAAATGAAAGCTGCCAAAGCGCAGAAAGAAAATAAATTTGCCGATGAGATTGTGCCTGTTAAAACAACCGTTATAGATAAAAATCAACAGATCAAAGAGATAGTTTTTGATACCGATGAAGGTGTTAGGGCTTCAACAACTATGGAAGGCTTGTCTAAACTTAAGCCGGCATTCAAGGTCAATGGAACCGTTACTGCCGGCAATTCCAGTCAAACTTCCGATGCTGCGGCAGCTGTTCTTGTCATGTCAAGTGAGCTGGCAGCATCGCTTCATCTTGAACCGCTTGGAATTTTTCGTGCTTTTGCCGTGGCAGGAGTAGATCCCGATGTAATGGGATTAGGTCCTACAGTTGCCATACCAAAAGCATTAAAGATTGCAGGATTGAAACTTGATGATATGGATCTCATTGAACTAAACGAGGCATTTGCTGCTCAGTCAATTGTTGACTTAAAAATTCTAAATGCGGAACATTTGATGGATCGCATAAATGTTAAAGGAGGGGCAATAGCGCTTGGCCATCCGCTTGGTGCAACCGGATCGAAGTTGACCGCTACGCTTTTGCATGAAATGAAAAATCGCAGCTCTGCAAAGTACGGTATGGTGTCGATGTGTATCGGCGGAGGAATGGGGGCTGCCGGAATTTTCGAAAAAGTATAATGATATGGAGGAGATATGAAAGATACTGACGGAGGAGCCTTTCTCGTAAGTACGGCAAATGTAAGCTCGGTTTTTATTCCTGAAGAATTCAGCGATGAACAAAAAATGTTTGGACAATCGGCGGAGGATTTTATCAG
>VAPE01017362.1_pt1 | contig 15790 bp, 14 predicted proteins | sample 3393911 | NCBI WGS metagenome assembly VAPE01 (sample SAMN08290436, study PRJNA428436) | hydrothermal vent metagenome | isolation source: Deep-sea hydrothermal vent chimney | place: Atlantic Ocean: South-mid Altantic Ridge | reverse complement strand
TGCCAATAAACTGATCAGGCAGGCATTTGGAGTATTGAAAAGCAGGTTAGCATTTGATGCTAATTTTGTAGAAAAAAGATTTGAGAAAAGTTGTAAAAGTGCTTGACTTTTAATATGGAACATTGCGAGCACTTGATGAAAAGTGCGCGCAATCTCAGCGTTGGATTTAGCAATCTATCTATCTTTCTTATACCGACCTCACGAAACAGACGAATAAACAGAAGTGAAAATGCGTTAGAAAAAAACAGCTGTTTGAGCAGAAAGCGAGTTTTGTTTTTAGCATTTTTATGAACTGTTTTAGCTTAGTGAGACTGCTGCATAATACTCTTACTTACTTTTTTAATGATTTATTAACTATTTCAGAAATATGCATAACCGTTTTTCCCTTAGACCATCGATTCACACCATAGGTAATCTGCATCAAACAACCGGGATTTGCCGTGACTACAATATCAGCATTCGTTTTGTTTATCTTGTTGACTTTATCCTTAAGAATTTTCATTGATCTATCGTAGTGCGTTATTGAATAAATACCTGCAGAACCGCAGCATTGATCGGAATTTTCAAGCTCATTGCAATTTATCCCAGGTATCATATTTAAAATTTCACGAGGAGCATTTTTAATGCCCTGAGCATGACATAAATGACACGGATCATCGTATGTAATTTCTAAATTGACCGGACTTAAGTCTTTTTCATTTAAAATAGGTGCGGCAAATTCTGAGAAATCTTTAATTTTTTTTGAAAATTCGGCACTTCTAAAATTATATTCTGTGTTTGCGAACATTTTTTGATAGTTTTTAAGCTCACTCCCGCAAGCTGCGCAATCGGTAACTATGGCATCAACAGAATCGATGCCGCCAAAAAGGTCTATATTGAATTTTGCCATTTCTCTGTACGCTTCTCTCTCGCCTTCTTCTATATTTGGAGCACCGCAGCATTGCTGTGCATGAGGAATAATTATGGTACAACCCAACTTTCTTAAAGCCTCAACAGATGAATAAGTTACCTCGGGAAACACAACATTCATAGCGCAGCCGACAAAAAAGGCTATCTTATATTTTTCCCTTCCATACGAATTTAATATTTCAGGAGTTGTTTTCAAAAATGATTTGCCGGACAAATTTGGCAGTATTTTGTAGCCTTCTGAAATAGATTCTCCGGCAATCCATTTAAGAATATCATATTTTTTGATTAATTGTGAAAGTTTTGTTTTTTGAAAAAAACTCAACGGTTTAACAAATATATCAATCTTTTTTCTACTTTTCAAAACTTTATGAAGAATAAATTTTTTCAGTAACGTCTGCGGCAGTTCAGACTCTATTCTTTCACGTGCTTCCAAGGCCAATTCTCCAGGCTTAACCCCGGCCGGACATATCGTCTGGCAAGCTCTGCAATCCAAACAATCATACATATGTTGAATAAATCTATCGCTTGGCATAAGCAGCTTGTCGTAAACAGCCTTAATGAGCGCCACTCTTCCCCGCGGCGATTCGGTTTCTATTGCATCTGTCTTGTATGTAGGACATGTTGATAAACAAAACGAGCATCGCATACATTGCTGCAAATCACCATATTTCAAGAGATCAAAACTTTGGAAATTATCGGATATTTTTTTGGCTTGTTCGTTTGACAGCTTCATTCTGAATCTTTTGAACTCTCATAATAAAAGATTTTTCCAGGATTAAGTATCATATTGGGATCAAAAATCAATTTTATTTTCTTCATAATCTCTATTTCATTTTCAGTTTTCAAAAGAGACAAATATTTACTTTTAATGATTCCGGTGCCATGTTCTCCGGTTATAGTACCTCCGATAGACACCGCTTTTTTGAAAATCTCCTCATAAGCCGCATCAACACGCTTTAATTCATCTTTATCCTGATCATTTGTCAGGCAGGTAGGATGAAGATTTCCATCACCGGCATGCCCGAATGTCGCAATATTGAGTTTGTATTTATTTGCCGTTATCTGTATATATTTGACCATTTCCGGCAGCCTGTTTCTCGGAACGGTTATATCTTCAAGAATAGTTGTCGGTTTAACTCGCGCAAGCGCGCTTAATGCCATTCTTCTCGCTGCTGTTAATCGCTCTGCATCTTTATCGCTTTTAGCTTCTTCCACGGCTGTAGCTTTATTATTTTTGCATATATTGATAATTTCTCCCATTTCCTTTTTGCAGATATCTTCATAACCATCAGTTTCAATAAGCAGCATAGCTTCCTGGTCCAAAGGCAGTCCTATTTTCGCAAAATCTTCTACACAGCGTATAGTAGTGGAATCCAAAAATTCTAATGTTGCAGGCAAAATTTTAGCAGCAATAATATCTGAGACGGTCTTGGCAGCATCAACCATATCGGCAAAAAAGGCTACGGCAGTGTTTTTTGCCTCAGGAAGCGGCACCAATTTCAGAAGTATTTTTGTAAAAATTCCCAAAGTACCTTCCGATCCCACCATCAATTTTGTCATATTATATCCGGCAACATCTTTCATGCACCCCGTACCATAGTGCAGCCTTTTTCCTGCTCCGGAAATCATGTCCAAACCTAATACATAATCACCGGTTACCCCATATTTTAAGCATCTTAATCCTCCGGAATTCTCAGCTGCATTGCCGCCTATGGTACAAGTTTTCATACTTGCCGGATCGGGAGGATAAAAAAGTCCAAGCGATGAAACAGTGTCATTGATATCAGATGTTATAACCCCGGGTTCAACTAAAATTGTCAGATTTTCTCTGTCAACGTCTAATATCTTATTCATATCTGTCGTAGGCAAAACAATGCCGCCTTTGATCGGAATACTGCCTCCGGAAAGTCCGCTCCCTGTTCCACGGGGCACAATCGGTATTTTATACTCATTGACTACTTTCATAATCTCATAAATCTGGTCGCTGTTTTTAGGTTTAATTACTATATCCGGAGCATGAAAAGCAATAGGTGTAGCATCATATCCATAACATATAAGCTCTTCCGGCTCTGAAAAAATTCTGTCTTTTCCAACAATATCCTCGAATAGAGATATCATAGCTTTTCCATTAAAATTCATTTCGCACCTCCTCTATATCACTGCTGCCGATTTAAAGTACTTTAATACCATTACATTTTTTCATCATTTTTTACTATAACTATCGTCAGCTTGCCGGGTCCATGAACGCCTTTTACAAGATTAAGTTCGATGTCTGCTGTTTTGCTTGGTCCTGTGATAAAGCTCATTCTGTGAGATATGCCGGCAGCACCGAGTTTTTCAAACAGTTCTTCGGTATCGGGCAACAGGTCGGATTCATTAAGCAGCGCTGCATGATGGATGGGCAGCAGGGACGGTAATTGTTCTGAATACAGCGATGATGTTACAACTATCGTTCCTGTTTCGGCAATTCCGAAGTCTGCTTTTTGTATGGCAATTTCAGCATCATATACAGCGACATTGTCAAATGATAAGATATCCGGATCCACCCATGCCTTTTTGCCGTTTACTAACTTTTTGAGTTCGGTTTCGATATTCTGTCTTTCTATGATCATTATCTCCGTTGAGACGGCTTCAGCTTCTTTTATAAAGAGCTGCAGTTTGTCGTAAGTACCCTTTTTCAGCGGAGATTTGAGTTTAATATTCTTTTCCGATGTAATTCTCTTTATATTGTCAAGACTATTCATGTTTTTTGGATCCCTTTTGAATCATCATATTAATGGGGGCCTTGGATAACTTATAAAGTTCAGGAGACGAAAATACCGTCCCGTACATCTTCATCATAATGGAGAGTTTTCTGCCCGTAGACTTTCTATCTACAGCTGCTCTTCTTAGCTCTCGTATCATATCGGTGAGCTTTATGCCGACCGAGCAAACCTCCTGACATGCATAGCACAATGTGCATGCGGAAAAAGGAAGGTCTGATCTGTTTGAGATGCCCTCAAGCAGCGATGTTAATACAATTCCGATTGGTCCGGGATAGGTTGCACGGTAGCTGTAGCCTCCGGCAAATCCGTATACCGGACAGACATTGATGCAGGCACCGCATCTTATGCAGCCAAGGATGTTTCTGAATGCTCCGGCTATTATCGCATCTCTGCCGTTATTGATAAATATGATATGCCTGCTTCTTTCATTTTTCTTTTCCTCTTTGGAGATACCTGTAAGAAACGAAACATACGATGAGATTTTCTGGCCTGTTGCGGCTCTTGGAAGGAGTCTTAAAAACAGAGACAGATCTTTTATGGAGGGAATGATCTTTTCTACGGTTGCAAAAGCAATATGAACTTTGGGAACGGTTGTAACCATTCTGCCGTTTCCCTCATTGGTAACAATAACAACAGATCCGGTATCGGCAACTGCAAAGTTCACGCCGGTTATTCCGATATCGGCTTTAAGAAACTTTTCTCTCAGTTCTTTTCGTGCGATAGCGGTAAGTTTTACAGGATCATCGGTATAGTCTATATTCAGCTTTTCGCTGAACAGTTTTCCGACATCCTCTTTTGTTTTGTGAATTGCCGGTGCAATAATGTGCGAAGGCTTCTCCCCTGCAAGCTGAATTATGAATTCACCGAGATCGGTTTCAACCACTTCTATATCCTGCTTTTGAAGAAATTCATTCAGGCCGATCTCCTCGGTTACCATCGACTTGCCTTTAACAACAAGTGATCCGCTGTTATCCCGTATAATCCCGAGGGCAATCCGTTTTGCTTGCTCTGCATCCTCTGCATAATAAACTTCGGTGCCCTGTTTTTCGGCATTTTTTTCGAATTGATCCAGATAGTATGAGAGGTGATCGATTACATCCGATTTGACCGCGGATGCTTTTTTTCTATAGCTTTCAAAATCGATAGATCCGATCACATCAGCCCGCAATTTCTTGAACCGCTCTGTAGCATTATATAAAGCCGTCTGGAGATTTTTATCTTTTGCGGCGGCTATCGCATTATCGTTGAATTTGCTCATTTGCTGCCATCCTTAATCAGTCCGGCAAGCAGTTCCGCGAGATGCATTACCCTGATGCCGCTCTTGAGTTTTCGCAGTGCCTTTTCAAGAGTAAGTAGACATGCCGCATCTGTTCCGACAAGATACTCTGCCGAGCTTTTTATTATTGCCTTTGCTTTCATCTCTGCCATGATACTGCTCATCTTCGGATACTCCACGCTGTACATACCGCCGAATCCGCAGCATCTGTCTTCCAGCTCATACTCAACCGTTTCCACGCCTTCTATCTGCTTCAATATATTTATCGGCTGGTCATAGATACCGAGAATCCGTCTTTGATGACAGGAGTGATGAAAGGCTATTCTGGCATGCAGTGCGAGGGATGAGAAATCAGCTTTAATATACTCCAGAAACTGTGAGAATTCATAGGTTCTTTCTGCAACGGCTCTTGCCTTTTTCAATATCGGATAATCGTTTTTAAAAAGATCCTCGTAGCCATGTTTGAGCATGGCAACGCAGCTTCCCGATGGTGAAACAATCGGGGTATCGGTATTGTACAAAACGGTTATCAGATGTTCCGCCACCTTTCTTGCTTCATTGTAAAATCCTATATTATAGGCAGGTTGTCCGCAGCAGATCTGATCCTTTGGAAAAGAGGAGACAACGCCTCTATCTGCAAGTACCGATATCATATCATCCCTTATTTCAGGCTTTGCAATATCAACAAAACAGGTACCGAAAATTTGTATGTTCATAATATTGTTACCTCTGCTTAAATTATAATTACTAAAATTCATGCCAATCGCTTACAATTACTATTTTTTGTCTCTTTTAGCATTGTCAGCCAATAACCGAAATCCCTATTATTTGAAAAGTGCCGACGGCAGCCATGTAATTAGCTGCGGCACAAATGCAAATACCACAAGCCCTACCGCCTGAATAACAACAAAAGGCACTATGCCTTTATATATATCTAACATAGTCATCCCAGGCGGAGCAACGCCTTTAAAGTAAAATAAGGAGTATCCGAAAGGAGGCGTCAAAAATGACATTTGCAAATTTATAGAAACCATCATTGCAAACCAGAGAGGTGAAAATCCTAATATATTAACGGCAATTGGTGTAAAAATTGGAACAATTATCAAAAGTATGCCAAGCCAATCTACGAACATACCTAATAAAAATATAATAAACATCATTATGCTGAATATTACCCATCTGTTTGAGCTGATACTAAGCAACAAATTTTTAAAAACTTCTCCCCCGCCCAAATCCAAAAAGACTGCAGAAAAAAGATTTGCCCCAACAAATATCAGCATAACCATGCAGGTAATTTTAAGTGTCGAATAAGCGGTAGATTTTAACATTGTAAAGTTTATTTTTCTATTAAAGCCTGCTATAAGAATAGCGCCTAAGCAGCCCAATCCTGCCGCTTCGGTCGGTGTTGCTACTCCTGCAATTATACTTCCGAGAACAGCAAAGATTAAAAATAAGGGAGGTGCCATTGATTTCAAAGTTAATATAATCTTCTGTGTCACTTTATAAGTATCCTCATCCTTAGATATGGGAGGACCTGCTTTGGGATTTATAAAATTACAATATACAAATACATACACTAAATATAATATACCAAGAGATACGCCCGGTATAGCTGCAGCAGCAAAGAGCTTACCTACGGACATGCCGATCATTGCACCATACACCACCAGCATAATTGACGGCGGAATTAATATTCCCAATGTCCCGCCTGCTATAATTGTTCCAGCTGTAAGGGATTTTGAATAATTTCGCTTCATCATTGCCGGTGCAGCCAAAAGTCCCATTCCGACCACAGACGCGCCTACAATGCCTGTAGTAGCTGCCAGCAGGATACTGATTATCACGGTTGCCAAAGCCAATCCGCCTTTAGTCTGTCCAAGAACTATATACATAGATTCAAACAGATCCTCGGAGACACCAGACTCACTTAAGATTTCTGCCATTAGTATGAATAAAGGGATTGCCACCAGTACATAATTTGTCATCAATCCATAAGTTTTGCTGACTAAAATAAAAAATACACTCGGTCCTACACCTATGTATCCAAATAATATCGCCAAAGCACCCAATGTTATACCAAGAGGATGACCAAGCATTACTACAAAAAGCAGCATAACAAACATTGCAACAGGTAAGATTTCGGCACCCATACTATTTTTCTCCTTTTATCTTATATATAGATTTAATCAGCTCAGACACGCCCTGCAAAAATAACAGAAAAAATGCTATAGGCATAAATGTTTTAAACAGATAAATAGGCGGCGCCCATGCCGACTGGCTATGTTCTAATATTTGCCATGATTGCATCATAAATATCCACGAATATACAACAGCCAATCCTATGAAGGGAACAAAAAATAGAAAAAATGTTATAACATCCAAGATTCCTTGAGTTTTTTTGCTGAATCTATCGTAAAATATATCAATACGCACATGCCCGTTATTTTTTAATGTATAACCAAATCCCATGAGAAATAGGACTGCATATATAATATAACTTAGTTCAAAACTCCATATCTTCGGCTTATCAAATATTTTACTGCTAAATACTTCAAATAAGACAACAAATAGCAGCACATAAACCAACCAGCTAAAAATTTTGCCTATAGATTCATTTATAGAATCTATGATTTTAGATATATTTTTCACTTTTACATCCTGAAAATTTTGCTCATAGATTCATTTATAGAATCTATGATTTTAGATATATTTTTCACTTTTACATCCTGAAAATTTCTACCTATCCGGAAGAAGCCTAATTAGCTTCCTCCGGATATAATCTTTGTTTATTGAAAACGCTTTCCTGCTATGTATTCCTTATATGGATAGTCGGAAACGCCGCTTCTAATACTTTTCCAAACAGCATATTCTTTAATAAATTTATCTTGAGAAGCTAAGACTTTATTTAGGAACGGATTTTTCTTTCTCAAGCCGTCCAGGTATTTTTTAGTAACCTTTCTCAGTTTTATCAGAGATGCTCCACTCAGTTTATTAAACTTAACGCCATCTTTTTCATATTTCAGAATATATTTAGCGTTATTGTACTCGCTTCTTGTAAGATCCCAAAGCTGAGTCTCCTGAGAGGCAATTTTCAACACTATTTTCAAATGATTTGATAAGCTATCATACGCTTTTTTGTTCACATCAAACATAAGCTGCACAGACGGTTGATGCCATCCGGGAACCATAACATTCTTGCAGATCTCTTGAAATCCCATAGAATAAGTAATATAAGGAGTAGAAAATTCTGCTGAATCTATTACGCCTCTACTAAGAGCAAGATAAATCTGACTGCCCGGAAGCGGACTAACCGATACGCCGGCATTTGTCAAAATATCAGCCGCCCATCCAACAGTTCTGACCTTCATACCTTTTAATTGGCTAATGTCTGTAATAGGTTTTTTTGTGAAAAAACCCATCTCCTGACCAGAATTACCTCCCATCAAAGGCACCAAACCGAATTTGCCGTACAATTCTCTTGCCAGCTTCATACCGTTGCCGGCCCTGAGCCAGATAGAATATTCGATATCATCCATTCCAAACGGAACGGATGCAAATGCTACAAAAGCCTGATTTTTACCCTTCCAATACCCTGGCCAGTCGTAGCCCATTTGCGCCACACCATTTCTTACTGCATCAAACACTTGAAAAGCCGGAACAATCGCTCCAGCAGGAAACACTTTGATATCCATTTGGCCATTAGTCAGCTCCTTCACAATTTTAGCAAAGTGCAGTGCAGTCTCATGCCAGTGAAGTCCAGTTGACCATGTTTCAATCATTTTCCAATGATATTTTTTTTGTCCTGCAAAGCTTGAATTTGCAAATGCAGACATCAAAATAACTGTCATCATTAATACAAAAATCCTTTTCATATCGCCTCCTTTATCCGATGTTATAAATTTATCAATAAACCGCTTTTTATCTCCCCCAACTCAAATCGTCCCGTCACATTTTACCCTCCTTTAATCTTATGGTATATTGGTCATACCTACAAGATATATCAATTAATTTTCCGTTGTCAAGCAGCTAAATAATTTTTTACTTGACTTTCTTGGTATTTTTACATATCTTATTACTATGTTTAAAACCATAAAACCTAAAAGAATTTCCGATTATATTGTTGAACAAATTGAGAATCTGATTAGAAAAGGAACGCTTAAACCCGATGATAAGCTGCTTCCCGAAAGGGAGCTGGCAAAGAAGTTTAATGTAAGCAGAAGCTCAGTCAGAGAAGCTCTTAATATTTTGCATGAAAAAGGCTTAATAGTAAGCATTCAAGGTGATGGCACATTTATCAAACCATTAACCGACAGCATTGTTCAAGACAGTGTAAGAAGTTTTATGAAACGAGATCCTGCAACAGCATGGGAACTGATGGATATAAGAAAAACGCTTGAGTTATGGGCAGTAAAACGAGCCACCGAAATGTTAGATGAAAATTCAGAAAATGCTATTAAGGAAATGTTTTACGATCTTGAGAAAGATTATAAATTAGGCAAAAGATCGGAAAATAGTGATACTGAATTTCATCTAAGCGTAATTAAGGCTGCTAAAAACACGGTTCTGACACATATGATGACCTCTATATTTCAAATTCTTGAGAATGCCGTAAATGCTGGGCGCGAATACCTTTTAGATGTTAAGGGCTTCTCCAAAGAAGAGCTATTTAATGAACATAAGATGGTATTCGATGCAATAATAAAAAAAGACCCTTTAATGGCTGAAAACAATTTAAAAAAACATTTGAGTTTTATAGATAAAGATTTTAAAGATTATCTTTATAAAATGTACAATGCAAAGAATAAAGAAAACGAGAATATAAATTAACAGCGGCACTCTTAAGTAGGCTGCGAAAAACATATTACCATGGCACTGTAAATCCTTAAATATTATAGATATTTTATTAAATTATCTTATTTTTGGATTTGCACAGTTAATTTCACAGTGTCATCATATTTAAGAAGCCTTTTTGAAATTTTTGCCTTTGTTCAGATCTGCTTGTCCATACTCTTTCTCTCTCTTCCCGTTAGAATCAAAAATGTGTGTATTTTCCTTAAGCCAGCTTATCCATACAATATCTCCATTATTATACATGTTTTTGTCTCGAATGCGCACTGATAAGAGCTCGCTTTTTCTTTTTATTTGTATTCCAAGAATGGTATCGGAACCAAGATAATGTTGGAATACTATTTTTCCCTCTATTCCTTCCTGACTTTTGTTGATAATTATATCTTCCGGACGAATGCCTATGTACCATTGATTTTTCAAAGCAACATCAAGAAAATTAAACTGTAAAATTTTATCATTACTCTTGTTAGGCAGCATTATTTCATCGTTAAGCAGCATTATTTCATCTTTGTTTAAGATATTCATTGGAGGTGTGCCAATAAATTTTGCAGCGAATATAGTTGACGGGCTATCATATAATGCATGATGCGTTCCCTGCTGCTCAATTTTTCCATCGTTTAATAAAATAATATGGTCTGCCATGCTCATAGCTTCTATTTGATCGTGAGTTACATACAATACGGTTATGCCCAATCTCTTTTGTATAGATTTTATCTCTATCCTCATTTTGTGGCGCAGTTCCGCATCAAGACTGGATAAAGGTTCATCCATCAAACATATAGAATGCTCTGCAACAAGCGCTCTGGCTAAAGCAACTCTCTGCTTTTGACCACCGGATAATTGCGCCGGTTTACTGTTTAATATCTGTTCTAATCCCAATAATTCTTCTACTCTTTGAAGTTTTATTTTTTGCTCTTGTTTGTTGACTTTGCGAACTCTTAATCCAAAGAGTATATTATCTTTAACATTCAAATGAGGAAATAAAGCATAAGATTGAAAAACCATAGATATACCCCTTTTTGAAGAATTTGTATTGGTGACATCTTTTCCGTCTATAATAATTTTTCCGCTATCCGGTTTTTCTAATCCGCTTACCATTCTTAAAGTGGTCGTTTTTCCGCATCCGGAAGAACCCAGCAATACTGTAAAACTGCCATCCTCTACAGTAATATTCAGATTTGATACTACCTGTTTATTGCCAAACGATTTAGAAATATTGATAAGCTCTATCTTTCTCATAATGAGACCCCTGCGCAATAAGCGCCTTCACAGAAGCCAAAGATCCTGCGAGATTTAAAAATTAAAATTTGTTGGGCTAACCGGTTAGTCCTGCAGAAGTTCGCCTTGCCTATGAAAAAGCAGATAAAGCTGCGAAGGTGCTTATTGTACAGTGGTCTCATAATTCCTCCTAAAAATATTCAACTATTTAATTCCAGTATATAAAAATGAATTAACAAATTGTTTCTGAAAAAGTAAAAACACCGCAAGTAATGGAGCAATCGACAGTATAGTGGCAGCAGATATAACAGACCAATTTACTCCTGTTTCAGGAGATGCAAAAATGGCAAGACCTACTGTTATTGGTCTTACAGTTTTAGAGCTTGAAACAACAAGCGGCCATAAAAAATTATTCCAATGATAACTAATCGATACTAATGCATATGCTAAATACGTTGGTTTTGATAATGGTATATATACTTTCCACAAAATACCCAAAGTAGAAGAACCCTCAATTCGTGCTGCATCTTCTAACTCCTTGGGAATAGTTTTAAAAGCTTGCCGCAATAAAAAAATGCCAAAGGCTGATGCCATGTATGGAAGACCTATGCCGAGAATAGTATTTGTTAAGCCTATACTTGAAAGTATTTGATAGTTTTTCATAATCAAAATTTCCGGGGTAACCATTAACTGAAGAAGCACCAAGAAAAAAACAATATTTCTCCCGAAAAAGTCAATTCTGGCGAATGCATAAGCAGCAAATGTGCACAAAAACAGTTGAGCCGCTAATATTATTGTAACCAAGATAACCGTATTGATCATATACCTTAGAAAAGGCGCTTGACTCATTGCTGTTCTAAAGTTTTCTAATGTTAAAGAAGAAAACAGATCAAAGTGATTTCCTGTATGAAATGCAGCCCAAAATGCATAAAGTAATGGAAATACCCATAACACTGCCAATAACCATGCCGCCGTTACCTGAAGATAATGTATAAATTTCATTGTATTTATTGGTAATGTATCCGTTTTTCAATCACACCGAATTGAATTATTGATAGAACTACTAATATCAAAATCAGCACAACAGTTAGCGCAGCAGCATAAGAATGATCAAGAAATGAAAAGGCTGCTTCATAAATATAATACAATAACAAATTAGTAGCATTGTCGGGACCGCCCTTTGTGAGAACAAAGATAGGATCAACAAATCTGAAAGCCTCTATTAGCGCATTGATAGTTATAAAAAAAGTTGTAGGCATTAACAGTGGAAATGTGATTTTCCAAAAACAACTCCAGTTTGAAGTTCCTTCTATTTCGGCTGCTTCATATAGCTCCTTAGGCAGAGACTGCAAAGCCGCCAGATAAAATATCATAAAAAATCCGGCTTCTTTCCATATAGTTAAAATCATTAAGGAAGGTAGTGCCGTAGAAGGATTACCCAGCCAATTTATTCCCGTGTATCCAAACAGACTGAGGATTTTATTAAATAAGCCAATTTGAGGTGCATAGAAGAATAACCAAATGTTGGCAACTGCAATCATAGGTAATATAGTGGGTGTAAAATATGCTAATCTGACAAATCCTTTTGCAGGTATTTGTTGAGACACGAGTAGAGCCATTATAAGAGCTAAGATAATTGATGCGGGAACTGTGCCTAAAGCAAACAAAAAATTATTTAGCAGCGTAGTTGTAAATACAGGGTCATGAAGCAAATGATGATAATTTTCAAGTCCCAAGAAAACTCGGGGTCTGAAAATAGTTTTATCACTATAAAAAGAATCTATCAACGTTGCAACGGCCGGATAAAATGTAAATACACTAAGCAATATAAAAGCAGGTAATACAAATATCCAGCCGTATAAACGTTTCATGATTTTACCTGTAAGGTTTTAAAATCCTCTCAGCCTCGAATTGCGCGTCGCTGAGCGCTTTTTTAGGTGTTTTTCTGCCTATTAGAGCCGCTTGAATGGCATTGTTTAAATCTCTTACTATTCTTGCTCCCTGATAGGTAGATAACTCAGCTGTAGCGTATTTGAGCTGATTTTTTGCTATTTCTGCATACGGAAACTTTTTAATATAATTTCTAAGTTCTTTTGTTTGATAAGCTTTCTCTGAAGTACCTATATATCCTGTTTTTACGGACCACACAGCAGACATTTTAGGACTTGTCATAAACTTGATAAATTTCAATGCCGCCTCTCTCTGCTTTTTTGAGGTTTTTCTGAAAATATAGAAATCTCCACCACCTGTTGGAGTTCCTCTCATTTTTTTTGCAGGAAGCATGGCTACTCCAAAATCAAATTTTGCATTTTTTCTTACAGGAGTTAAATTTCCGCTGGAAGTCAACATTATGGCAGTTTTTCCATCCAAAAAGTTTTGTCTTAATGTTCCCCAAGCGATTATACCTTTCGGCATAATTTTATAGCGATGCGAAAGATCATACCAAAACTGCAATGCTTCTATTACTCCATTTTTATCAAAAAATGTTTTTTTGCCGTCTTTACTCATCAACGCTTCACCATTTTCTTTTGCTAAAGCTTGAAACAGCCAGTAAGGATATCCTGAAGAAGGAATCATTAATCCCCACTGATTCTTTGTTGTTAACTTTTTACCATCTGCAACCAGTTCACTCCATGTTTGCGGTGGATTTTCGGGATCAAGGCCGGCTTTTCTAAAAGCATCTTTGTTATAATACATTAAAATGGTTGATCTCTGAAAAGGAACCGACCAAACTTTTCCAAATACTGTGGCATTTTTCATTAAAACCGGGAAAAATGAATTAAGCCATTCTTGATCTTTTTTACTTTTGACAATATTAGAAATGGGAACGATTGCATTTTGTTCAATCAAATCATAAAGATTAACCGAAAGCAGTACAGCTAATTGAGGCGGTTTACCGGATTTAAGCGCAGCTAATGCTTTAATTTTAGCATCTGTATAATCTCCTGCATAGATAGCATGAATTTTAATATCAGAATTTTCTTTTTCGAAATCAGTAACCATGGAATCTATTATCTTGGGTATCGGACCGCCAACTGCTACCGGATAATACATCGTTAGTTCCGTTATCTTAGCTGCAAACGCAGAACCAAACAAACCAATCACCAGCAAGCAAATTAATGCTGCGGTTTTTAAGTGCTTCACCATAATACGCCTCCATTTAAAAAATTTCTTATAGTAATTTTCTCATTTTGCATCAACATCTTTTAATACCTCCTCTTTTTTGTAATCAAGTGTTAAGTTTTTCATTTTTGTTTTCCAAATACTGTATCATTTGATAGCATAATATGTCGCTATTGTTTATTTCTGATAAAGAAATTGTTAAAATTGCGTTAATAATTTACAATACTCTCAAAAGAAAAAGCGAAAGATTTTACACTAAATACAACTTAACTTAAGCAATAAAGGGTAGAAATTTTGAATCATGCATCTATTCGTTTCTTGTGGTAATTACAAGTATGCATATTCAATGGTGATATTATTTACATAAATTTAATAAATTCTTAACATAAACTTAACAAAGGTTTATTACAATAAATTTAATAAAGTTTTACCCCACAGTTAAACAAATTGTGTAATAAAAAATATAGGAGTTATAATGAAATTTATTCAACTTAGCGATTTACATTTGGTACCAAAAGGAAAAAGCCTATACGGGTCAGATCCGGCCTGCAAGCTGCAAAGAGCTATAGAAAGTATCAATAAACATCAAAGTGATGCCGATTTTGCGGTAATAACCGGCGACTTATCTGATAAAGGAGAGCTTTCGACCTACTACGATTTAAAAAAAATGCTAAATTATATAACTATTCCGTATTACCTTATGATTGGTAACCACGACAACAGGGAAGCATTTTTAAAGGTTTTCGGCAATAAATTTGAGTGTGATACATTTGTGCAGTTTAGTCAAACTAAAAATAATTTACTGTTTTTGTTTTTAGATACAAAGATTGGAGATTGGCATAATGGTGGATTCTGCAAATATCGCCTTGAATGGTTGGACGAAAAGTTGAAAGCACACAAGAACTCATCGGTTTATTTGTTTATGCACCACCCTCCTTTTACAATATATCATAAACAAATGGATAGCATCGGATTTGAGCCAAAGGATAAATTCTGGCAAATCATCGAACAATATAAAAATGTCAAGCATATATTCTTCGGACATGTGCACTTACCTATCTGCGGCATATATAACGGAACCGGGTACTCTTCTACAAGAGGCACAAATCATCAAATAGCATTATTTCCAAAAGATAACAACACATTTTTTAATTCGAATGAGCAATCCACTTATTCAATTGTTCATGTAACGCCGCACCAAGTCAATTGTATAATTCATGAATACTTAAATGAAGAAAATGCATATTCCTGCTCTGTGCCATTAAAGAAAGAATATGAAAGCTGAAGTATTTTCAAAATATTTTTACTATAGGGCACCTCTAAAAACCCTATACTACCCCAAGAAACTCATGCAACAAAAATAGAATTCTTATTGCGTAATGAAAACGTATGGATTCAGGATGCGTAGATGAGTAAGATAAGAGAAGGTAAAATCATAAATATTGAAAATGTCATAAATTATGAAGTTTTCGAGGTATCCTTTAGCAAATTTATATCACTCTATCTGCTGTAAACATACCTGTAATCGTTTTTTACGATACTTAAAGTTGAAACGCATCTTCCGCACAAATTTCATCATAAAACCGTAATAAACCCAATACAGTAAAGGATATTTGCTGAAAACAGTCCAAAGAGTGTGGCTAAGAGTATG
>VAPE01005860.1_pt1 | contig 15909 bp, 14 predicted proteins | sample 3393911 | NCBI WGS metagenome assembly VAPE01 (sample SAMN08290436, study PRJNA428436) | hydrothermal vent metagenome | isolation source: Deep-sea hydrothermal vent chimney | place: Atlantic Ocean: South-mid Altantic Ridge | reverse complement strand
TTATCAATCTCATCAATAAAAATAATTCCCTTTTCGGCCGATTTTACATCGTAGTCGGCTGATTGCAACAAGCGGGTAAGGATGCTTTCCACATCTTCGCCTACATAACCGGCCTCTGTCAGAACAGTGGCATCGGCAATGGCGAAAGGCACGTGCAGCATACGGGCGATGGTGCGGGCCAATAGTGTTTTTCCGGTTCCGGTGTCGCCTACAAGAATAATATTGGATTTTTCAATTTCCACCTCATTGGTTTCCATGGTCTGTCCAATACGCTTGTAATGGTTATAAACCGCCACCGAAAGCACCTTTTTGGCATCTTCCTGTCCAATAACATACTGGTCGAGAAAGACTTTTATTTCCGCCGGCTTCAGCAGGGTGTGGTCAATCTTCAGCTCTTTCCCTTTGGCATGCGATTCTTCATCGAGAATCGTCTTTGCCTGCTCAATACAATAATTGCAAATTTTGGCTTCCATTCCGGAAACCAGCAATTCGGTTTCCGCTTTAGGTCTGCCGCAAAAGTAGCAATGCTCTTCTTTTGTTTTTGCCATGGTAGAAATTTATTGCCGCTTCATGTCGTGCACAAAACAACTATTCTGTTTATAAAATGACCGGATCGGTTATCTATTTTTCTTTTCGTAAAAGTACTTCATCAATCATACCGTAATCTTTGGCTTCTTTGGCAGTCATCCAATAGTCGCGGTCGCTGTCTTTCCATACTTTTTTATAAGTCTGACCGCTGTGTTTCGAAATAATCTCGTAAAGTTCTTTTTTTAGTTTCTGAATCTCACGGGCAGTAATTTCAATATCGGAAGCCGGACCTTCTGCACCACCCATAGGTTGGTGAATCAGTACTCTGGAATGGGTAAGAGCCGTACGTTTTCCTTTTTCGCCGGCACACAAAATCACAGCACCCATCGAGGCGGCTATTCCCGTGCAAATGGTTGCTATATCGGGTTTAATGTACTGCATGGTATCGTAGATTCCCAGACCGGCATAAACAGAACCGCCCGGCGTGTTCAGATAAATCTGAATGTCGCGTGCCGAATCAACCGATTCCAAAAACAGCAACTGTGCCTGGATAATGTTGGCCACGTAATCGTCAATGGGAACTCCCAAAAAGATAATCCTGTCCATCATCAAACGCGAAAAGACATCCATTTGGGCTACATTCATTTGCCGTTCCTCAATAATGGTGGGAGAAATGTAATTTCCGTAAACCGAACTGTAACGCTCAAGCGTCAGGCTGCTAATGCCATGATGTTTGGTGGCAAATTTTCTGAATTCTTTGCTGCTGTTCATAAGATTTATTGTTTGGATGTTGAAATTATCTTAATAAATTCATCGGTGACGACCTCTTTTTCCTCTTTTTCAATTTTTTCTTTAAAAAAAGCAATGTAACGTTCGTCCATTAGTTCGTCGAAGATACGCTGATATTCTTCCTCATTGCTCACAAACTGATCGATAATTCCTTCCATTTGGGGATTGGGTTCGCCGCCGTCGGGTATTTGGAAATAGGTTTTCACCTTGTTGCGTACATCTTCGCGGGTAACTCTTAAAGCATCGCCATGGGCTTCTATAAGTTTTTCTTCGATGAGCTGCCATTTAAAGTTCCTGGCGTAACTGTCGTACTGACCATCAATTTGCTCTTTTGTAGCCTTTTCCTTGTTGCTCTCAAATAACCAGCGTCTCAGGAATTCATCCGGCAACTCCGGGTTCACATTTTCGAGCAGGAAATCGATGGTGTCGGAAACAAATTGTTTGTCAGCATCTTTCTGATAATGTCCGGATAGATCTTCATGAATATGGTTCTTGAACTCTTCAATTGTTTTTAGCTCAGCGGATGGATAAACCTGTTTGAAAAATTCCTCGTTCAGCTCAGCAGGTTCGATGTGGATAACATCTTCTATTTCAAAAGCATAATCTGCACTTAGTTTTTCGTCGCCATCGGTTAGTCCGAGAAGTTCCTTCACTTTGTCGTCGTTTTTAAAGGCTTTGGCAGGATTAAACACCACACGTTTCCCTTTTTCTTTACCGACAAATTTTTTCTGAATGGTCTTCAGTGCAATATCTGAAATGACGAAAGAGCCTTCTTTGGTGTAACCGTTTTCGACGTCGTTGCCTTCTTCGTCAACCTTAACAAATTTTCCTTTGAGCGTGTCGTCTAATTCTGCCTTCTCAGGATGCTCTTCTTTGCCAAGGCGTTTCTGAATGTCGGTCATGGCTTTTTCGACCTCTTCGTCGCTTACCTTGATTTTATAATAAGTTACCTTAACATCTTCCGACAGATTCACTTCAATTTCGGGAGCTATTCCGATATCGAAAAAGAAATCAAATTCTTTCTGTTTGTCAAAATCAAGGGTGGTTGTTTTCTTCATATTAGGCAATGGATGTCCCAGCACATTGATTTTATTTTCGTAAAGGTAATTATTGAGAGCATCGGAGATACTTTTGTTCACTTCATCAGCAAGGACAGCTTTTCCGTACATTCTTTTAATCATTCCCATAGGCACCATTCCGGGTCTGAATCCGGGCATTTTAGCCTTTTTGCGATATGTTTTTAATTGCTGATTAACTTTCTCAATGTAATCTTCTTCTTTCAGGTTAATGTGGACAAGAGCAGTAAGTTTCCCGCTTTCTTCTTTTGTGATATTCATTGAAATGATTTTTATTTAAATAAAAAATGTGCGGATGAAGGGACTCGAACCCCCACGCCTTGCGGCACCAGATCCTAAGTCTGGCGCGTCTACCAATTTCGCCACATCCGCAAAAATATTTTCTCCTTGTTAAAGGGGTGCAAATATACTACTTTTTTAAAAATTTTTTTATAAAAAAATTTTTGGTGACCCACTGGATTTTAAGAGGATAAGAATCCAAACATATTTTTCCGGCGACAAAAAGCTTACCTGAGTTTCGGATTGTTTTTGTGGCGCGTTTTGTCACGAATCTCCTTTTTCTTTAGATTTTTTACCAGCGCTTTTTCCAAATCAATTCCCGTTTGGTTGGCGAGACAAATCAATACAAAAAGCACATCTGCCATTTCGTCGGCCAGGTCAGCCGCCTTATCCGACTCCTTAAACGACTGTTCGCCATACTTCCGTGCCATAATCCTGGCCACTTCGCCCACCTCCTCCGTAAGCATCGCCATATTTGTCAACTCGTTGAAATACCGCACACCGGTATTGTTTATCCACTGGTCCACCTGTTTTTGCGCCTCGTTTATGGTCATGTCTTTTGTTTTATACAAAAATAGGATATTAACCTAACCCAAACTGGAAAAGACAAATTCCAAACCACAAAACCCAAATAAATTCTAATCATCAATATCGAAATACCAAACAATTGGGTTTCTGTTTGAAAATTGGTTTTTTCGAATTTGTTATTTATTTGATTTTTTGTAAATTATTATTTGCCTGCCTCGCCTCTTTCCGGCAAGGTGATTTTCTGCCAAAAAACAGACGAATATTAAAATTAAGATTAAATTATTCATCCCGTTCCAAATGGGATGAATGCGCAACTGATGGTGGTGGGCAATGTGGAAAATTCTGTCGATAGCCCCGGTACAGGTAATCCCGGTTTTGAGAAGTCTGAAACATAGGGAATTGGTCATCCTGAAAATTTTCGGGAGAGATAGTAACAATTCTGTGAATTATTGGGGATAAAGAGGGCTGGATTGCATGTGTTGTCTAAGCAGGGACAGGTCTGGCAGGAAATTCCAAAAATAAGGAAAGATTTGGCGAAAGCGAAAAGTTTTCTCATTTTTCTTTGTCCGGCCAAACCGGCAACACACATTTAGGGCTTCGGTGCCGTAACACTTTTTCAAAGCTGTTCAGACTTTCCCGCATGACTTTTGAATTTTCCTTGTGGCAGGTCAGACAGGCACCGATTAACAATATTTTTTTCTGCTCTTTTACCGAAAACGGTTTTACGTTTTTACGTGTGGAGACCATGCCGGTTCTGTTTTGTAAAAAGCCTGTCCAGGCGTCCTCGGGAAGTCCGTCGTGAGGGTTGTTTTCGTAGGTCGGTTCAAAATGCCATTTGCCGCTATTCCCGTTTACAACATAGCGCAATTTACCCTTTCCGAATCCCAATGCTATGGGATTGTTGTGGCATGACTTGCAGCTTCTCCCTTTGGCAGCAGTAGTGTGCGGAGCAGCAGGAGCAAAAAGTCGGCGGAAAATTAGTGAGTCATGTTTTTGACGTGTGAAGCTTTGCAGATTGATGGTTAAAATCATGCCGGGGATGACGGGAATAATTTCCTTTTTCTTTCCGGTTTGACGTATGCCCAAAGCCGGGGGCTGTGCGAGGTAACTACCGGTGTATTCTACCCAACTCCCCTTTTGCTCTTTGTTGGTGAGCATGTTGTATCCCTCTTCGTTCGGGTCATACGCATTGTGGCAGCCGATACAACTTGGAGCCCAGGCGCTGTGGCAGGCCGAGCAACTTACATCCCGATGTGCTGAAGCCGTACAAACGGCAGCCGGTTTTTTCAACCTGAAAGTCTTTCCGGTGTTTTTTGTAATCAACCAGGCTGTATCAGATTTCACGGTTGTGTTGATAAGCGCCTGATGCCTTTTGTGTGTAATCAGAAAATTTTTACCGGATATTTTCCCATAGCGAAGAGCGGCAATGGTAGCCGCTTCTGTATTTAAATTGTTGGTAGAAGTAGTGAGTGGTTTCTCCGTAAAATGACAATCTTTACATTGTACATCTTCCTGATTTTCTTCGTGCCGGTAAAGCTTGCCATTACCCATTAATTCATAAGACTGGTGGCAGTCGATACATTCCATCCCCAGCGTGTAATGCACATCGTCCGGTTCCTTTTTGAATACGCGGGTGCTTTCCACAAGGCGATAATCTGCACTGTCCGGCATTTGTCGGGCCGACAGTAGCGTTTCGTGCCAGCCTTCGTAACTCGTGGAAATTCTTCCCGACCGGCTGTGGCAGCCAAAACAATGGTTGTCGCTTACGTTCAAATCGATGGATGGATGAAATTGCAAATAAGCCGTGCTTGTATCCTGCTTTTGATGTGTTCGCAGTGCATTGGCAGCACGTTTGTTGTAATTCAAATGGCAAGCGAGACAACCGCCGCCGCGGCTTTTTTCGGTTACCGGTCCAAGGGTGGTTTTTGGGTTTCCCAAATGGCAGCGGACACACAGATTTTTCAAATGTTCATCAGCTGCGGAATGCCCCAAATGATGAATGTCTGTTAGCAAATCAGGGTTATTTTGTTCGCCGAAAACATAACGATCCACACTAATCATCCCGCTGAGCGTGGTCATAAGACTGGTATTGATACGCTGCGTAATATTGGGATGACATGTAGTAGCACCGCAACTTTGTGCTGCATTATTCAGGTTGCCCGGAATCAGAATCATATTTTTGTGTGCCTGGTTTTTGTCTGTGGCAAAAGGATTTCCGCCGTGACACGAAAAACAGCCGATGACAGCGGGGTTGTGCGCATCTGTAAAGCCGTGGATATTATTGTGACAAATCACACAGCTCTCTTTTTTACCCTGAATAAGCGGCGCCTCCATAGCCTTTTCGGGAGAAAACACCGGATGAAAATTCACACGTTCCGTTTTAAAATTATACATCACGCTGTAGCGGTAATCTTTTTGTCCCGGAACCATCCATTGCCAGTGCTCACCTCTGAAAAATAGTCCGGTAATCGTTAGAATGAAATAGAAAGCGGTAAATATCAGTAGTGTTCTTTTGCTGAAAAAAGCGGCTGGCGTTTTGCCTGTATTGGCAAGATAAACCAATGTCAAAAGCAGCAAAATCCAAAACAGAGCCCACTCCGGATGGCTGAGCCAGTGCAGTATTTCCTGAAACCCCACAAAATACCACGGGCCTTTTACCGTGGGGTTCAGATTGTCGTGCAGAGGAGCCGAAAATAAATAGCTGACCAAAACAAGAACCAAAAAAGTAATTACAAAATCGCCTGCCTTTGGCCAGAACTTCTTGCTGTGTTCCACGATAATAACTGTTAGAAAAATGGTGAATGTAGCGATGTGATTCACATAGATCAGTTGAAAATTGCCCTCTTTTCCCAACAGCGAAGCAGATAGAAACTTTCCGATAAAAGGAATTCCTGACGTCAGGCTCCATAGAATTTGCCGGGCTTGCAGACTGTCGGCATCTCCCTTGAGGAGAAAACCGGTGAGCATGGCCATAAAAATAATAAGCACACCGAGACCTAACAGGAATCCCATTCCCGGTTTAAGCCCGGTTTCCTGGCTTTTGTGGTAACGATCATAGATGTGCAACAGGCTAAAAATGAGGAAGAACTGTGCGCTCCAATAGTGCATGTTTCTGATAAACGAAGCCCACGGATTCATAACCATCAGGCTGCTGATGGAGGCGTAGGGATGGTTTACGTTGAACGGAATGGCAAGTAAAATCCCCGTGAGTAAAACATAGCTGAATAGTGCGAGACTGATTCGACCATAGGTTGTTTTGAAACGGATATTTCCTGCTGTTTGTTTCACGAAGTCGGGGATTGTATAATAATTTGCCGGGTGTTTTTGTCTTCTTCAAATGGGTAGGAGGGCAGAGGTTTGTAAGCCGGTCCTTTTACGGCATTTCCATCGAGGTCGAATTCGGACCCGTGGCACGGACAAATGAGCCGCCCGTTTTCCTCCTTATTAATAATGCAGCCGAGATGGGTACAATGCGACGAAAGTACTTTTATTTTATGTTTTTGATTTATCACCAGAAAATCCCTGTAAAAAGAAACAATATTGTTGGTTAACGGCAGCACGATTTTTTTGTGGGCGGCAGAAAGCAAACGGCTTCCCATCATTTTATCCCAGAGATATACCAACCCGAGGCCCACCCCTGTAGCGGTAAGTTGGAGGAATTTTCTCCGGCTCTGTTTTTTTAAGATCAAGGTCTGTACTTTTCAGGCGAAAATACGAAAATGAATTTGTTTGTCAGCAGGCTTTGCTGATGAAAAAGCAAAAAGTAACCTGATAATTTATAAAGGATTTATTTTATTCCTGTTTTATAAAAATTTGTAAGTAGCATTTCAAATTAAATAATGACAAATACTTATGAAAAAGCCTTTTGTTGATATCCCATGCGACATTGAATACGATATTTTCGAGACTTTGATAGAAGATATTATAAACAATTGTGAGCTTAATATGTTCAATACCGCATTGGTCTGTTCCCTTGTGAAAAATCGTGTTATGGATTTGGTGGCGCTTTACTTTGGACAAAACCGATAAAAGACTGGCCGAAAATGAGCTAAAATAAGGCGGACTAATATAGCATTAGTATCTATAAATCAATGAGTTTTAAAAGCCCTGTGATTATCATGGGGCTTTTTCTTTGTGAAGAACAATCTCAAAACGGGCATCAACCCGGGAAATCATTGTCTATCCGCTTTCACTGATTTTTTTTAATCGCTTTAAATCTAATATTTCAAATTTCTTTCCGTTAACGCGTATTGTTTTTATTTCTGAAAGATCTTTAATGGCTCGTGTAATACTTTCGCGTGTAGTACAGACGAGAGCTGCCATGTCGCCACGTGAAAGAGGAATTGTAAAGGACAAAGTATTGCGATATATTTCTTCCGAAAAAAATAATATGATATCAGCGATGCGACCGTCAATTTGTTTTTGGTGAATATTTACAAAACGATCAAAATAAGTTAATTCCTCACGACACAGAAATGCTAATAACTCATTGGCAAACTGATTGTTTCGGCTGATTAATTCTTTAAAGGATAAATTATCAATAAAACAAACCACGCATTTTTCTAACGCCGTTACCGAAAAGTGATTAATCTTTTCAAACAAGATGGTTTGTAGGCCTAAATAATTCCCCGGTTGAACAATTTTTAGAATTTGGTCAATTCCCTTTACCCCTTTTTTGCTAACCATAGCTAATCCTGATTTCAGGTAAGCGATATGTGAGGAGAGCATACCTTCTTTAATGATACTTTCTCGTGGATTATAAGTTGTTTCAGCACAACTTTCCATCAAAATTTTTAGTTCTTTCGGGTTGAGTGTATTTACTGCTTTCGAACGTATTATACAGGTTTTACAGTTTTGCATTGTACAAAGTTAAAAAAACAGGAGGATTTATCATCTTATGTGATACATATCATTAAGTTGTGAGAATTAAATCAATGTTTAAAGACAAGAAGGATAAAAATTAATCAATCATCTTTCTCAAAGAAATGGGTAAACAATCACTGGGATAAGTTGTTTTTATTGTGATGCTTATCGTAAATTTACATCAAAATAAATAAAGCTATGGAAGCAAAATTAAATAAAGATGCGGAAGCAAAATCGAAAATGCTTTACACCGAAATCTTACTGTTTTCCTTTATTGGTTTTCTTGTTTATTTGTCGGTTATTATATCAGGATATGTTGCTTCTCTTTTTGGCGTTTCTTCCGAAAAATTTAATTCCATTTTTTTGGGTTTAGCCATTTTGGGAATGTTAACCTTTGCAGTATGTTCTTATCTTACTTGCTTTAAAAATAAGAAAATATAAACAGGGACAGTTGGTTTTTCTCAAAAGAGCATTTTTAATTAATTGATTTTCAGTTTTCCGCGAAGTCTTTGTCGCCAAAGACAGCCAGCCCTCCGAGAGAAGTTTCTCTGTAAAGGCCGGGTAGGTCTTTTCCTGTTTGCTTCATCACTTTGGTTACAATATCAAAACTTATAAAGTGCCTGCCGTCGGACAATAATGAATAGCGGGCAGCATCGAAAGCTCTGGCGGCTGCGTGAACATTGCGTTCGATACAGGGAATCTGCACCAGGCCGTTTACCGGATCGCAGGTCAGGCCTAAATGATGTTCAAGGCCCATTTCGGCAGCATATTCTATCTGAGCAGGAGTACCTCCGCCCAGTTGGGTTGCTGCAGCAGCAGCCATGGCGCAGGCGGTACCCACTTCTCCCTGGCATCCAACCTCGGCACCCGAAATCGACGCATTGTATTTTACAATGTTGCCCACCAGGCCGGCGGTTGCTAAAGCCCTGACAATTTTGTCATCATCAATTTTGAAGTGTTCCTGACTTATCTTTAACACAGCCGGTAAAATACCCGAAGACCCGCAGGTTGGTGCTGTAACCACTTCACCTCCCGAAGCATTTTCTTCCGATACAGCAAGAGCATAGGCAAAAATTTTACTCGTGGTTTTTGCATAGTCTTTTAATCCCACCGACTTTGCATAATAAGAGGCTGCTTTACGCTGCAATTTTAGTCCGCCCGGAATCAGTCCTTCATGTTGAAGACCGTTTTCGATAGTTTTTTTCATTACTTCCCAAACGTCAAACAAATGCTCTTTTATTTGTTCACCTTCTGTTTCAAAAACAAGCTCCCAAAAAGTTTTTCCGGTCTTTTTATAATATGCCAAAACCTCCTGCATATTTTTTTGCCGGTAAACAGATTCTCTTTTTTTGTTTTTATTCTTTTCATCTACAATTTCGCCACCGCCAACACTGTAAACCAGCCATTTGTCAGAAGGTTCATTCTTATCGGTAACTTCAAATTCCAATGCGTTGGGGTGAAATGGCTTTACCTCATCTTTTTTCCAGACAATCTCAACCTTTGCCGGCTTTAATTCATTCATGACAGAAACATCGGTTAAGTGCCCTTTTCCCGTGAGTGCCAAACTGCCAAATAGCGTAACTTTGAAAGATTTTGTTTCGGGATGCCTGGCTTTATAAATCTTGGCTGCCCGAACAGGCCCCATTGTATGGCTGCTTGAGGGGCCTCTGCCGATTCTGAATATTTCTTTTATCGATTCCATTCTAGTTCGCCTGCTTTATGTATAACTCCTTGGAGAAAAGCCAAAAGTAATGAAAAATTGTTCTGTACTGCAATATCTTCAAACGGCTTTGAATAATTTGAAACATAAAAACAATATTTATATATTTGCATGACTATATAAAAATCAACAGCATATTTTGGTTTATGAAAAAATATTTCTTTTTTTTTAGTCTGATACTTTTTTTGAGCGAAATGACTATTGCTCAAAACGTTGATTCCCTGAAACAAAAACCCGTACGCCCAAAAATAGGTCTGGTGCTAAGTGGCGGCGGAGCAAAGGGCTTTGCCTATATCGGGCTGCTGAAAGTTTTGCAGGAGGTAAATCTGCATGTCGATTACATTGGCGGAACCAGTATCGGAAGTATTATCGCGGCAATGTATGCCGTGGGCTATGCGCCTGATACTATTGCTAAAATCATTCGCTCACAGGACTGGGAAGCCTTGCTGACAGATAAAATTGACAGAAAATATATTAATTTCGAAGATAAAATTTATGCCGAAAATTATATTGTCAGCCTGCCACTGAAAAAGAAATCCGTCGGGTTAAAAGTAGCGCTTTACGAAGGACAGCAGGTGAACCTGATGCTGAATCACGTATTAAATACTACTTATAATATTCGTGATTTTCATAAACTTCCCATTCCTTTTTTATGTGTAGGAACCGATTTGCTTACAGGACATGCCATAACGCTCACTTCGGGTTATCTCCCCCTGGCGGTGCGGGCCAGCATGTCGATTCCCGGATATTTTTCACCTACGTATTATCAGGGGCATTATCTTGTGGATGGCGGGGTGGTGAATAATTTCCCTGTTGTGGATGTAAAAAAAATGGGAGCGCAGTTTATCATTGGCGGGAACGTGCAACAGGGCCTGACCAAAAACATTAAAAAGCTGAATTCGTTTACTAAGATTTTGAATCAGGTCATTTCATTCAACAGGGTGGCTGCCAACAAACAAGCTTACAAAAACACGAATCTGCTTGTCAATATTAAAATGGATTACGGTATAATGGATTTTACCAAATACGATTCTATTATGGTTGTGGGAGAACGGGCAGCGAGGGCACATTATGCCCAATTAAAAGCGCTTGCCGATTCGCTGAATGCAATAAAATACATTCCGGCCAACGTGTGTGATGCCAAACCTCTTGATTCGATTTATATTAATGATATTGAAGTTGAGGGACTTGAAAGATTGAAGCCCCAGTTTGTGGAGCATATCTTTAAAGATATTATTCATAAAAAAATAAGTATTAAAAAGCTGGAGGATAAAGTAACCTATGCTTATGGAACCAACTATTTCGATCATGTTTATTATGAACTGCAAGGGAAAAACGACAGTGCCCGGCTAATTTTAAAAATAAAAGAGAAAAGCCTCGGGACGGTAAGGGCTTCCGTACACTATGACAACGATTATTCAGGAAGTTTTCTTGTGGGAGCTACTTTCCGTAATTTGATACCCGGCACAAAACTTTATGCCGATGTCGTTTTAGGGCCAAACCCACGGGTGCGTGCTTTATTTTTGGTGGAGAATGGCCGGTCGCCGGGGCTGGGTGTGAAAATTGACATCTACAGCTTCGGCTTCAACACTTACGATGGGGAAGTGAAAACGGATAAGGTAACTTTTACTAATTTTTCCGGTTCGGTTTTTATGAATGCTACTATCAAAAATATTTATAATTTCAGGGCAGGCTTTAAATATGAATATCTTAGATTCAGGATGCAATACGACACCGTTGATGTTGGCGAACTTATTAATGATTATAACAGTTATGGTAATTTCTTTGTTTCTTTTCGCTCGGATACATACGACAACCGGCTTTATCCCCGCAAAGGGTTTCAGTCTGTTCTGGTAGCCAAATACGTCTTTCCGATCTCGAAAGGCTGGGCTCGTGAAGTTTTTGATCCGGCATTGGTTACCTATTTTAAATACAATCAGGCTGTTCCCATGGGAAGAAAGTTTACTTTACGTCCCGGTATTTTCCTTGGCGCAACCATAAAAGGAAATAACTTGTCACCGATACAGGACTATTTTACTTTTGGCGGACTAAATACTTCCAACTATATCGAAAACTTTCAGGATTTTACCGGTGTTAAATTTAGTCAGCAGGTTGGGCTATTTGCCGCTGTCCTGAAACTAAAATTACAGTATCAACTGGCCAAAAAGCATTATCTGCTGTTTAGGTGTGATATGGGTAGCAATACGGAATATTTTAATGATCTTTTTAAAGGAGATACATTTATGATTGGTTATGGCCTTTCTTACAGCTACGACAGTTTTATCGGACCATTGGAAATTACCTTTATGAGCTCCAATAAAAGGCAAAATCTTCAGGCTTTTATTAATATAGGATATTGGTTTTGACAAGCTATCCGCTTTGACTAATTTTTTCAAGCAGGACTTTGTTGAGGATTTTTACCCGTTTTCCGCGGATGGAAATAATCCTTTCCTGAGCAAGATTGTTTAGCATTCGGCTGATGGTTTCGCGCGAGGTGCAAACCATATCAGCTATTTCACTGCGGCTGAGCGGCAGGTTGTATTCCTGCGACTGATATATTTCTTCGGCAAGATACAATAAGTTTCCCGCCAGCCTGCCGTAAATCTGATTTTGTACCAGCTTAACACAACGATGAAATTGTTCCAACTCGTTCCTGCACAATCCAATTATGATTTCGTACGAGAAATCGGGATTTATCCTGAGCAAATTCTTAAAAACATTGATATCGATAAAACAAGCTGTGACAGGCTCAAGGGCTACTGCCGAATAGTGGTTGATTTTGTCACCCATGGTAGTTGGAAGGCCCAGATAGCAAGGTGCTTTTTTCAGCCTCAGAATTTGTATTCGCTGCGGCCCTTCTATCATTAACTTTACCAGACCTGTTTGTAAATATATTATATTGGAAGATAGGGCGCTCTGTTTAAAAATAGTTTCTCCTTTTTTAAAAACCACTTCCACACAACTATTTCCCAAAATATTTAATTCGGGGGCATCAAGGTTCTTTACGGCTTCCGATTTTAATAAGCAAGCTGAACAAATAGTAGATTTCATGGCTAAAATTTTTACAAAAGTAATAAAATGTGATAAACATCATATTTTAATGAAAGTAAGTTCACACTGGTTTTCTTGCTATCACAAGCAGTAGTTTCTAATTTTGCATTGTTAAATAATTAACATTATTTTAAAAAATATTAGGAGGAAAAAACAATGGCAAACAAAAAAATGACTTTAGCACTGTTTTCCGGAAGTGTGGATAAACTCACTGCCGCCGGTGTTATTCTCGGAGGTGCTGCCGCCGAGGATATGGATGTAGATATCTTTGTTCTGTTGCAGGCTGCCTTTGCCTTTAAGAAGGAAAACGCAATGGTAAACGACAGGGTGTCTGAGATTTCAGATAAGAAAGATGATTTTCTGATGTCCCTGAAACGTCTCGGAACGCCTCACTGGACCGAAGCTTTCCGTACAGCCAAAGAGATGACTAATGTAAAAATTCATATCTGTGGTTTTGCCGGTAAGGTATGGCACGGCGAGAAACTCGACGATTTCATCAACCTGGCCGATGATATTTGTGGTATTGGCGAATATATTACTTCTGCCGAAGAAGCTGATATAAACCTTTTTATTTAAAAAATTTTGAATTTTAATATGGATATCATGTCGCAGACATTAGAACAAAAAGTAGAAGCTTTGGAGAAAAAGCTTAATCAATTACAAAATCAGCGGAAAGACCAGCTTTCCATGGTGATTTTTTCCAACGATATGGATAAAATACTTGCTGCCCTGGTTATTGCCGTAGGTGCAGCTGCCATGGATACAGAAGTAAAACTTTTTTTCACTTTTTGGGCTATCAGTGCTTTAAGGGATAAAAATAAGAAGGCTAACGATAAGAAAGATGTTAAATCTAAAATGTTCAGTGCCATGCTCCCTCATGATATCAGTCATTTAAAATTGTCGAAGATGAACATGGAAGGGATTGGAAAAGATATGATTAAGAGGATCATGAAGCGTAAAAATATCGCTTCTCCCGAAGAAATGCTTAAAACAGCGGCAGAACTGGGAGTAGAAATTGATATTTGTGAAATGTCGATGGATTTGATGGGTTTTAAAAAGGAAGAAATGATTGATTATCCCAATTTATCTTATGCTGGCGTGGCTACCTTTTTGGCCGATGCCGGCGAAAGCAGTATTCAGCTCTTTATTTAAAATGAAATTTAATTTAGTAACCTTTAAAATGTTAATATTATGAACACAGAAGAATTGAAACAGGTAGAAATTAACAAATCGGTTGATGCCCGCGGGACATCATGCCCGGGACCTTTATTGGCTGCCAAAAAAGCCATTGGTCAAATTGAAAAAGGCCAGGTTATGGAAGTGCTTTCGGCTGACGAAGGTACCAAACGCGATATTCCCAAATGGTGTAACAAAAAAGGTTTTGAATACCTCGGAACTATTGAAGAATCCGGTTTTTACAGAATCTTATTAAAAAAATAAAAATGACTGGTGAAAAGGTAAGTACAACTCCGCATATTCTGGTCTTCTCTACGGAAAAGATATCCGATCCTGCCATTGATATGGCGGGGCTGTTAAAACTACACTATCCACCAACAGTATATACCATTGTAATGCCCTGTTCAAGTGCTATTAAATCCCGTTGGATTTTGCATGCTCTTGAACGGGGTTTCGATGGCGTTTTTATTGCTGCTGACGGAACCGATTGCCCCTATGGTGAATCCTGTACGGAGAAAACCGGAGAAATTGTCAGAAAAACCATGGAGATGATGAAACAGAAGGGCATGGATCCGGCAAGGCTGAAAATGGCTGCCATTTGCTCTGTGTGCAGTGAGCCTTTTGTAAAGCATGTTAAAAGTTTTACGGAGTATCTAATGAAACATTCAAATCAATAAAAATGAGTGATAAAAGGAATACACTAAAATATGATGTTTTGGTGGTAGGAGGAGGTATTGCAGGAGGTGAGTCTGCTTTAAATCTGGCAAATTTGGGCTATAAAATTCTGCTTATTGAAAAAGAACTTTCCATTGGCGGTAAAATGATTTTGTTGAGCAAAGTGTTTCCAACGCTGGATTGTGCTGCCTGTATTACCACTCCTAAGGTTTCGGAAATTGCCAGGCATCCCAACATTGATGTTTTTACCAGTACCGAGGCAACAAAAATTTCAAAAAATGGCGAACACAATTTTGAAGCATTAATATTTAAAAAACCCCGCTATGTTATTGTTGAAGACTGTACAGGCTGTCAGCTTTGCGAAGATGCCTGCCCCGTAAGTGTTTCTGACCAATACCAATATGGCCTGACAGGACGTAAAGCGGCTTATATTCCATTTAGCATTGCCAGCCCCCGGGTAGCAGCTATTGATATTGAAAATTGTATTTTGTGCGGTGCCTGCGAACGGGCCTGTCCTCCAAAATGTATTGATTTTACCCAAACCGAAGAAGAATACATCGTGAAAGTTAAATCGGTAGTAGTAGCCACAGGATTTAATTTGTTCGACCCGCTGAAAATTCCGCGTTATGGTTACGGAAAGTTCAAAAATGTGATTACTTCCATGCAAATGGAACGGGAGTTGGCACCTACACGACCTTTTAATACCATATTGCGTCCGGGGGATGGGAAAATGCCTGATAATCTTGCTTATGTATTATGTACCGGCTCGCGCGACCGCAGTGTGGGAAATCCTATTTGTTCACAGGTGTGTTGTATGTATTCCATCAAGCAGGCGCAACTGTTGATGGGAGCCTTACCCATGGCCGACGTTACCATTTATTACCTGAATATCCGTGCTTTTGGGAAAGGATTTAATGAATTTTATGCTCAGGCTCAGGATATGGGTGTTGAATTTGTGAAAGGTAAGGTGGCGCGTATCAGAGAAAAAGAAAATGGAAACCTGATTTTACGCTATGAAGATATTTTGGATGGCAAAGTGAAAGAAGCCGAACACGATATGGTGGTACTTTCCGTTGGGGTTTTGCCCAATCAGGGTATTTCAGATACCTTTGACAATGAAACACTTCGTCTTGATCCATTTAATTTTATTGACCAGTCAGATATTCTGGCAAGTCCTGCTTTGACCAGTATCGATGGTGTTTTTGTAGCCGGAACAGCTTCCGG
>VAPE01035042.1_pt1 | contig 15947 bp, 20 predicted proteins | sample 3393911 | NCBI WGS metagenome assembly VAPE01 (sample SAMN08290436, study PRJNA428436) | hydrothermal vent metagenome | isolation source: Deep-sea hydrothermal vent chimney | place: Atlantic Ocean: South-mid Altantic Ridge | reverse complement strand
TATTGATCTATTGGATGACTTGGGTCAATATGATGAGTTTGATGAAGACTTAGATATTGATCTATTGGATGACTTGGGTCAATATGGAGTTGACTTAGATTTGGGACAAGACTTGGACATGGATTTGTTAGACAATACTCCAAGTATATCCGAAGTATTGGAGGATATAGAATCTGGCGACTTCGCACAAACTGAAATAGACGACGTAGATGATTATGATGTAATTGGAGAAGTCGATAATGTCGGAGATGATTCATTATTAACAGATACTGGAGAGATATCAGAATCTGAAGATGAAGCTGTTAAATTGGTATAGGTGATGAAGTATGAGTCTTAGCGACGAAGTAAAATCATATGTAGAAAAAACAGGGGATTTGATATTTGATTATACTATCAAATCATTGAATTTGTATTCAGTGATGGATAGTAAGGATGTATCCATTGAAGGTATAAGATATAAAGCTCAACCATTTAGTTTGAACGAATTACGAATATTCATAAAAGAATTTAACACAGTCATAGCGCCAGTGAGAGAAATAGTATCATTTGGACCGACTGGATTATCAGTGACATTTGAACCACTGAACAACATGTCAGCTGTATTGCGGCAGAAGGCTGCTCATATACTAGCAGGCGGCATGATTGCAAAGAAGAAAATAGGCGGTGGATTGTCGTTTGGAGGATATTACGCTAATGTAGGCGTGCTTGGATGGAGACATATTAAACCAATTGACGTGTTGAGAACAACATCCACTACGGAGACTCCATATGACTCATGGTCAATATCATACTCTGCAGGGAATAACAACTATATAGGATATTCTACTGACAGATCTACTACAATAAACATAGATAAAAACATATGCGTAGTTCCAGTAGCAATTGGCAATAAAACTGTAGAAAATCAAGTGATAGAGCAAGTCAAGTTCAAAGTTGGCGATAATGACTTCAAGCCAGTGATGTTAGACCCAATGTTACACTTCATAGATAGTGAATTCAATATGCCAGTGATACCAATGAAAACGATGATTTTCCCACCACGCGGAAAAATATTTGCACAGGCGCGAGCTAGCGCATCTGGTACAAATCAATTAGTACTAGTCGGTGTAACATTCGGAGACGGTGGATATCTAACAGATCTTACTAGGACAACTGTAGAATTGTAATCGAGGTGATGAAATATGGTAAAAGTATCAGCTACAAAACAACTAGCTGCAGGATCAACGTCAGGATCTGCAACTGCTGTATATACGATATCGTCAGGTGAAGGTACAGAGTTCGTATTGACTGATATCACTGTCGGCAATGCACATGCAAGTGGAAATCTAGGAGTATTTCTAGTAGACACATCGTCGGGAAGTACTACTACTGTATACGGTCCAATATTTGCGAATGCACAAGGAACAACTGCCATAACCGACTTAAAAAATGGACCTAGATTCACGACTGGTGTGTATGCATACGCTAGCTCTGGTCCAAGTACTGCAATTACTGTCCATATTGGAGGTAAACTTGAATAAGTCATTATGACTTATTCAATTTTTTTATAGAGGTGATAAACGTGGCAGTTACACAATCTGGTTTGACAGTCACATCGGCTAAAGTAGATGATCGTGTGTCTTTATAATTGTTTATGATGACGATTCTGATGGAGACTGTGATTTCATTTCCAATTAATAATACACTTGTAAGCAGATCACATTGATCTCTACGGTCATAATTGCTGCAAGTGCAGTTACAACTGAAAAAGTAAAGCCGCTCAATATAACAGCATCGCTGATTGCCCCATCTGCAGTCATTGCAGAAAAGATTGCAGCAAATGCTATAACGGCAGGCAAAATACCGAGTGCTGTTATATCAACAACGATGCTTGCTGCATCCGCGGTCACTACGGCTAAAATCGCTGCAAGTGCAGTTACAACTGAAAAAATAAAGGCGTCAAACGTGACGACGACCTCTTTAAACACGTCCGCGGTCACTACGGCTAAAATCGCTGCAAGTGCAGTTACGGCTGCCAAACTAAGAGCAAGTTCATTAGATAATATAGTAAAACATGGGTACGTAAGCGGAACACTCAGCGCGTCTGGCATGGCAAGCGCGTCTGGATTTGGATTTACTCCAGAAGGTGCGATAGCTATACCATTCACGGATTCAATGTTTACAATGAGAACTGTAAATAAACCGACTACATCAAAAGTAACTTTTCAATTTGCAAAGAGAGCGGGTGCTGCATCTATAACAATATCGAGCTATACATGTACTTTTTACTATGAGTGTAGAAGGGCATAAACATCAATACGATATTCAATACGATACCAGAATCATATTCTGGTATCATTACTATTTTCGTAGGTGGTTATAATGAATGAGCGCACTTACATAGCAACTATATGCAAAAAAAGAGGAGGTCATTATAGAAGATGGCAAAATCTCAGGAAAAATATATACAAGTGTAGAAAAGGAAAAGTAACACTAGGAGACTGGAGAGGAGGAGGTCCTATATGGAGTGAGGAATTTGCTGTTCATATAACTGGATACATATTACCTCCAAAATCAGGAGTATATACATTTAGAACCGATTCTGATGATGGATCGTGGCTGTTAATAAATGGTAAAGAGATTGTGAATAATAGCTGGAGACATCCAATGCGAGCTGTCACAGGACGCGTTAGATTGAGACAAGGAGTTCTTTATAAAATAGACGTGTGGATGTATGAACATGGTGGTTATGCAGGATTGCGGTTTTATTGGTCATATCCAAGTGAAAAAAAATGGAGAGTAATACCAATTTTCCAAGAAAGTTCCATTATAAGAGGATTCGAGTTAATGATTAATGAATTAAAGTCAAAGATGAACACGCTGCATAACAAATTGAAATCACTGGAGACACGTAATAGAAGACTCAATGATATAATAGAGAAACATAGTGAAAAAATAAAAAGAATGAAAAAAAGAATATACTCTCTATCACTAGATAGGAAAAGAATGAAAAGACTAAAGAAAGTCGTTAAAAGTAAATTATCACAAATAAAAAGAGCAAATGATATAATAAAGTCATTGATGAGTAATGATAAAAGACAACGCGCAATTATATACAGATGCAGAAATAAATTAAACGTGATCAGAGACGAAGTTGTACGTATAATCATCAGGTACAATAAATTAATGAAGAAATACAAAAAGAAAGTAAATGAATTCAATAAATACAAAACTGATTATGGCAAGTTACTATCAATGAGTAAGAAAGAATCAATGAGATATAAAAGAAAATTCATGAAGCAAAGAGAACATATATTGAAATTAAGAGAGAAAATAATAAATAACAAAATAAGAGAAGTTAAGAATTTCATGCATAAATTAGACATGCTGGAAAGAGATGTTGAAATGGCATTTAGAATTCAACATCAATATTGATGCTCAAAAGAACTTACCAACAATTATACAAAACTAGACAAATCTGTTTAGTAAGTTATTCATTCACTCAAATAGTGTATACACTATCTGAAGAGGGATTCGTCTTAAGGAGCAATTTAGATAAGATGACATTGATTGAAATAGACGAAAACGATTTCTCGAAATTGAAATCTGTTTCTAATATATACGACATAAGCATATCATCAGTTATACATAACATAGTTAACAACAACGATGTAGTCTATCTATCTAGACCAATTACATTGACAGATATAATCGGAGATAATACAGTCAAAGACAAATTATTCATGTGGTCACAAAACCTAAAGAATAATTTGAATATAATAGACCAATCAAGTGATATAAGTGATATTAAGGTATATAATAATACATCGTTATGCATTGCAAATGGACCTTCATTTCATAATGAAATAGAAACTGGAGATTTGAAAAAAATTGCCAATGAATTCAATGGAACTATATTATGCTGTGAACGCAATCTCGTCAAATGCCTTGAGAATGGTATAGTACCAGATTATTTTGTGTCAATTGATGGAGATCCTGTAATGAAAACATTCATTGACGATCCAATTATAGACAAGTATACTGATGATATGAAAGCAATTTTTTCAATTACTGCAAGCAATGAAGTAGTTGAAAGATGGAAAGGAGAGAGTTTCTTTTTCTGTCCATATATAGACAATCCAGTGAATGTCAAGAATAGCTGTACTGCTGTAATGCAGTGCATGACTGAAACAACTGCACTGCATACAGGCGGAAACTGTGGTAGTACTCTAGTGTTTTTATCTATGTATAAAAAATTCAATGTGATTGCGATGATTGGAATAGATTTCGCATATAGGAATGATATAGATCTCAATGAAACGCAGATATGGAACATAATTTCCAATCAATCGGAAGAAGAAATTCTATCTAACTATTATAAAAAAACTAATAAATTCAATAATGAAGTGATAATAGACACGATATTCAATACTTTTTTAAGAACATTCATGTCATGGATATCATCAATGGCAACTTCCATCGATTTCATACAATGTGGAAAATATTCTGCTTTAGATGAATATCCGATAAAATGTATGGTATTAAGTGAGTTTTATGACTGTTATGAAAGAAAATAAGAACATTTCAATTTCACATGAAATATATGAGTCTTTACAAGAGTTATTTGATTATCATAAATTGACATGGGATGAAGCGCTTGAGATATTGACATTTAAAAGAAAAGAATTATCTGAATTACTGACACAAATATCAGATGTCGAGAAAGCAACTGCATATACAATTGCTAATAAACATGATCTATGGATAACAAATCTTAAGAAGAACTTTCATGTGATATCTGAGTCGAAGAATTTAAAAGACTTGCCAGAAATAAAAACCCCTGCGTTATGCTTAGGAAACGGTCCTTCATTCCATGAAGAAATTGATAATATAAAAAGTTTCAAAGGAACTGTATTATGCTGTGAGCGAAACTTGGTTAAATGTCTAAAAAATGGTATAGTACCTGATTATTTTGTTTCACTGGATGGTGATCCTATAATGAAGACTTTTATAGACGATTCAATCATAGATGAATACGCTGATAATATCACTGGTATATTTTCAGTCACGTGTTCAAATGAAGTGGTTAGTAGGTGGGGTGGGAAGAAAGTCTTCTTTACGCCATATGTAGATGATCCAAATCTAGTGAAAACAATGACTAGGATGATTCACTTATTAACAGATAAGTCAATACTCCAAGTCGGGGGTAACTGCGGAAGCACGTTATGGTTTATTTCTTACTCACTTCATGCTAAACCGATATATTTACTAGGTATCGACTTTGCGTATAAACATGACACTCCATATGAAGAAACACAGTTATGGAAATATGCTAAAGATGATGATGATCCGAGTAGATGGTTCATGGAGTATACTAACAAATATGGTGTCAAACTACTAACTGATATAATGTTTCATAACAATTTTAAAGCATCATTAGAATCATGGATAACCCATACTGATAATACAACATATCAGTGTGGTAAATATTCAATAGTAGACTGTATTGAATATTTTAATCCAAAAAACTTCAAGGAGAATGTGTGTTAAGAATGATAGTTGCAGAGATCGGTGTTAATTGGAATGGACTGAATCAAGCGAAACAGATGATTGCAAGGAGTAAAAACGCTGGTGCAGATGCTGTCAAATTTCAAATGTTTAGTAAAAATGAAGTAGAGCATATGCCGAAACTGCATAATATGATACTGACATATAACGACGTTAAAGAACTGAGTGACTATTCAGAAAAGCATCGTATAGAATTCATTTGCACGCCGATGTATCCAGATGCTGTTGACGTACTGGAATCAATCGGCGTGAATAAATATAAAATAAGATATAAAGATAGATATAACGATGAATTGATTGATCGCGTGATGCAAACTGGAAAAGATGTGTATATTTCATGTCAATTACCATATGATAGAAAAAATGTCAAAAAAGTATATTGTATTCCAGAATATCCTCCAAAGATCAATAAAATAAACACAACTGATATGAAATTGTATGATGGATATTCAAATCATTACCCATCTATCATTCCACCGTTATATGCCATTTTCAGTGATCTGGAATATATAGAAGTTCATGTAAAACTGAATGATAATTGTATAGATCATGCAGTTTCGCTAACATTTAATCAATTGAAAATGCTATGTTCTTATAAAAAAAATATGGAGCTGATGTCTAGATGAATACACTGATAACTGGTGCGGGATCACTTGGTTCAGAGTTGGTTAAAAAAATGCTTGATATGGACGGCATTGGTATAATAAGAATCATGGATAATAATGAATATTCTTTATCCAAAATAAAACAGATATACTGTAGAAATTTAGATGAATATAAGAAAATTAGATTATTGCTTGGAGATATATGTGATAGTGAGAGAGTGGAACTAGCAATGAATGATATTGATGTAGTTGTTCATACGGCAGCTAGAAAAAATATAGATATCACTGAATACAACGTGGAAGAAACTATAAAAACAAACGTCAATGGAACAAATATACTATGCAAACATGCAGTGAAAGCACGTGTCAGTAAATTTATTTATATAAGCACTGATAAAGCAGTCAATCCGTTACAAGTGTATGGAGTTACTAAATTACTTGGTGAAAAAGTAACTTTATGGTATGGCAAAATACAGAAAACTACAAGATTTTCGGTTATAAGACCTGGGAATTTTTATCCCTCATCTGGATGTGTATTCGAAGTATGGGAAGAACAGCTGAAACAGAAAAAACCAATCACACTGACTTCTACGGAAATGTATAGGTACTTCATTGATATAAGTGATATTGCTGATTTTGTGGTAAAAGTAATGAATATAATGAGTGATGATAATTATTCTCCTAGCATATTCATACCAAAAATGAAAGAATATTCTATACACAAGCTGGCGAAGGAATACTCAGATAATTATATAATAACAGGTAAGCGCTACGGAGAAAAGCTCAGGGAAGAGCTGTTTACTGAACATGAAAAAAAATATCACTTAAAAGAAATGGATGGTTATTACATGATAAGTGATATTGAAAGTGATTTGGACAAGTGAAGTGATACAATGGTGTATAAAACTCCAGATGATGTTATAAAAGAAGATAAAATGTTTTTATTATTAAAAGAAAAAATAGAAAAAGCATTTCCATCTGCAACATCTATAATTCCAAATGGATTGTTCGCTATAATTGCGTGTATAATCAGGAAATCAAGAGGAGAGTCATGTCATCGATATGGTAGAAGAGGAGGACATCAGTATGATCTATGGATTGGGTCAAAAGATGCATCAAAATATCATCTACAAAGAAAAATTGCATTGATGCTTGGATACGAGCCTGTGCATAGAAAATGTTATAAATATAAAGGATTTTATGCATGCAATCTCGATGCACCTAGTATAAATGAAGCTCTTGATAGAATAGATAAATTTATGGAATCTAAAAAAAGAAAATTATCTGATGAAGAAATTATAAAAGCATTTAAAATAATATCAGATAGAATAAGTAAATTAGAACAAATTATTTCAATGTTGATGATGTGAACTGTGATTCACTGAAAATTCTCAACTCATACAAATATTCAGCTATTTTAAAATCAATCTCATCATCGATGTCTATACTTCTTTCTTTTGGCATGATATATGGCAATGACGTTTTATAGAACACATCATTTTTAGAAAATTCATAAAAACCATTATTTTTACGCAAATTATCTAGTGTAGTTACATACACAGCACCATTTGGATAATAAGTTTTTCTTATATCTTGACTTCTTCTTCTAAAGTAAGTGAGACCAAATAACGACTGTAGATATTCATCGTTTATAACAAATGTCTGGTATGATGATGGACTGCACTCACATACACTAATCACGGATTCACAATCATTGTTTATAAATAAATCAATGCATTTATCTATATCATCAGACGTTCTGAGTGGTGAAGTTGGCTGCAGTAACACTATTATATCTGGTATATAATCTTCTTCCAGTCTATTTATAATATCCATTATAACATCAATCATTGGAGTATCATCTCTAGACAACTCATCTGATCTCTTCATTATCTCAGACCCATAACTTTTTGCAATATATGCTATTTTTTCAGAGTTCGTTGATGTAATGGTTCTGTCAATGTAATTTGATTCAATTGACGCTCTTATTGTGTAATATATCAGTGGTTTACCACTGAGTATTTTTACGTTTTTATTTTTCAATCTTTTTGATCCAGCTCGCGCTGGTATAATGGATATGATATTCATGATGATCACAAAAAATAAAGAAGTGAGATGGTAGTATAAGTTTCTACTCAGATGGTGGTTCATTGACCTCTATTGGAAGGAATTCTATCACGTAACTTATTCTATCTCTCTCGTCTTTTTCCTTCTTAACTTTTAATATTCTTCCTCTCAAGTCAGAAACTCTGTTTTTAATCATTGCTGGAATTATGAAAGTAAGTTCCTTTATACTAATATCCCATCTTCTTAACTCCATGTCTTCGAATATAACCAAGAACGAATATTTATCGTTTCCAACTTTCCATTTCCCATTTCGTATCCAATTGGTTAAGAATTTCAATTTGCATCCTTTTCTCAGTTCCTGTGAACTTACATAACTATTTATACTCTTAATCAAATTCATCGCATGTGGCATATATTTATCTGGAAAGCCACTCTCAAAGAATCTAACCAACTCAGGTGTTTTTATTTCATTTTCCATTTGATCAGTAATCTCTACAATACTAGTTTCATTAGAACTGTTGTCCATATCAGTTTCTTCTATATCATCATCTAAATCAATCATCACGTCTGACATTGTTATAATTTGCCTCCATGTATTATTTTTATCAAAAAATGATTTTCAGTTTACTATTCAGGTTCATTCATGAATGACTTTGCGATCAATTTGATGGCACACTCATTTTCATCCCATACAAACCATGCACAATTTCTTGTGCAAGTTTCTATGAACAATGGGCATAATTCATATTCACTCACGATATCACCTCTTATACAAACCAATTAACAATGTTTTATCTATGATGTATCTAGATATCACCTTTTCAATCAACATCTTGCTAGACCCACGCGGAACATTCAACATTGTGTTTATGGCATACAACTTAAATCTGTACCTATGCAGACTTCTATACGGTGGACATGGACCATTATATTCAATATTACCAAAACTATTTCTACCTTGAACTGCTCCGACTGGAACGCTATTTTCTGGAATAAATCTGATATTTGATTTTATATTCCACACGACCCAATGATCCCATACTCTTCTAGGAGCATCTGGATCGTCCACTATCAACACTAGACTTTTAGCATTATCTGGAATGTCTTCTATCACCAATGGTGGATTCACATCATGTCCATCACACGTGTATTTTCTTGGTATCATTCCATTGTTTTCAAATGCTGGACTTTTTATAATCATATTATCAATAAAAAAATCAATCCACAATTCTAGCAGGTACTCCCATTACTTTACACCTATCTGGAACATTTCTAGTCACTACAGACCCTGCTCCAACTACACATTCTTTTCCAATTTCTATATGATCAAGTATTATCGCGCCCATGCCAATCATAGATAACTCTCCAATCTCAACTCCTCCTCCAGTAACAACTCCCGGATTGATATTAACGTGATCATGTATCACATTATCATGTTCTATTATAGCGCCAGTGTTTATTATGCAATTACTTCCAATAACAGATCCCGTGTTAATGAAAGATCGAGGCATTATCACTGATCCATTTTTTATGGTAACATGTCTTGGTATTGTTATTGATCCATTCTTTATAGCAACATATCTTGGTATTGATCCATTTTTTAGATCATCTAAATCAAATATTATGGATGAATGGTGAATTGCCGTTACTGGAGAGTATCCATTTTCAATTAATTTATCATATATATTCTTTCTATTATGATTGTTTCCAATTGTAACTATGAACATATCAATTTCGTCAATTTTATGTAATTCATTAATTCTTGATGAATGTACAATTGGTCTATTGTCGTATTCTTGGTTACATTTATTTATATCGTCATCTATGAAATATACCATGTAATGATTTTTAATCATGTGATATATGACTCTACCATGCTCTCCGAATCCATACAACATCAATTTTTGCTTCATGATAACATCAACTCAATATATTATATTAAATTAGTGGATTATTTTATGACATTCATACATGAAAAAATTTAAATATTGTAATAATATATATTAGATGTGGTGTAAAATGACTTTATTGATAAATGACTTAGAAAGTAAACTTGCAGAAAAAACTATAATGAATTTGTTCAGTGATGTTGTAGTAGAATACTTCGACGGCACTGGACTTGATAATCAAACAAATACATTGCATTATCACGCTTTCTCCCCTTTAATATCAGTTGCTGTAAAAAATACAAAATGGGAAGAAAAGACGGAAGTTACTTCATTATCTAGCAGTGATCATGTGAAATTCGATCCATCTTCCGATGATCAATTGATAATGTGGGGCGATGGTACTAATGGCGCGAAGCCTCCATCTGGTACAAACAATATTAGAATAATTTATAGAAAGAAAACATCGTCTATAGATTCTTTAAACGACGATACTGTAAAAGGATTGTTGAGGAGTATCGGTGATGCAGGGAGTTCACCCACTAACGTCACTGGAGAAACTGTACTAAAAAAATTAGATGATATTTTAACAGATACTGTGTTATCATCTGGTGATAATACAATAGGTAGAGTAAAAATTACCGATGGTGTAGAAGTTGTAAATGTCAATACTAATAATAGATTGGAAACTGTAATAAGTGAACCACTACCAACTGGAACAAATACAATTGGTAAACTTGCATCAAATTCTGGGGTAGATATCGGTGATGTAGATGTTACTTCGTTACCATCATTTGATACAGCTACACCAACTAAAGTATCAGTTGGTAGTACAAGTACCACTGTATTGAGTGCAAATGCAAATCGTAACTTCGCAGTGTTTGTGAATGATTCAGATACTGCAATATACTTGTCATTTTCATCGACGGCTGTTTTAAATGAAGGTATTAGATTAAATGCAAATGGAGGTTTATATGAAATTAACCTCATGAATTTATACAAAGGACCTGTTACAGCAATTTGTTCAGTTGCTGGCAAGAATTTAACTGTTACGGAGGGTTGAAATGCCAGGATATAATCCAGTATCAAGATTATCCAGTTTAGAAATTGATGTGAATAGTGATTTACCATCGTCACTAGAATATGGCGGTGTAAATGAATTATCAAATGCACTTAACATATCGTCAATGGTTCTCATTACTACAATTCAGACTGGTGAAAGTGTTAACATACCGTCTGGAAGACATTTACAATATATACTAGGATCATATGATAATGAAGTAACAGTGGATGGTGAATTGTCGGTGGATGGTAGTTTTCTATTAATGGAGTTATAAATCATGATTAAAAATCTCATAAAAAAGTTAATAAAACAAGTATTGATAGAAGGAATTGACGAAATAAAAATAGGAAATAATACTGCGTATATAAGAAATGATAGAATATATATCAGTGCATCTACTCCAAAAATTCATCTAGAAGGGACTGAGCCAGGTGCTTCCAGTTTATCATTGAAAGAAGATGGTGGAGAGATGATAATATATGACGAAACTAATGCAACTAACAGGACGAAATGGTCAGTCGCCACGGGAAGAAGAACACAACCATTGATAAATGATAGTGAAATTGATTATCTAAATGGTTTGTTATATTGTTTATATGGCGATGGATCTGATGGAGCGATGACAGAAACTGCTAATATAAATAGGAGTGGCATGCTGTTCTGCACCACATATGATGATGGCGGTTATACAGTTACTGTAAATAGCAAATGTTTATGCATTTTTGCAACTACGTCTATAACAATATCTGGAACAGTGAATGCATCAGGACAGGGTGGTGCCGGCGGCGCAGGCGGCGCCGGTGGTAGTGCCTCTGCTGGAAGTGCTGGAAGTTCAGGATCTGCTGGAGAGTTTGTTGGAGCATCTGGAACAGGCGGCGCAGGCGGTACAGCAGGGACTACACCAACTGCAGGTAGTGTAGGAGGTACTGGAGCTGGTGGCGGCGGTGGTGCAACTGTTACTTATGCTGGTGGATCTGGCGCAAATGCAACATCTGCAAGTAATGGTGATATGAAACGATTCTTTCCAAACTCATCTTATGAAAATTTGATGAAATTATTAAATTCAGCGGGTACTGGAGGCAGTGGCGGTGGTGGTGGAGCAGGTGAGGCAACTGGTGATACTGGCGGCGCCGGCGGCGCCGGCGGCGCCGGCGGTGGATGTATAATACTATGTGCTCCATCTATAGCCATCAGTGGTACACTCGACGTCTCTGGATCAGCTGGATCAGCTGGTGGCGATGGTACTGGTACGGACGCTGGTGGCGGCGGTGGTGGTGCTGGTGGTAATGGTGGAGTGATACTCATAGTTACTGCAAATTTAACAGAATCCACGCCAACTTACACGGTATCTGGCGGTGCCGGCGGTGCCGGCGGTGCTGCTGTAGGTACTGCAGGTGCTGGTGGTGCAGGCGGTAGCGGCGCTGATGGAATTACAATTAAAATGGTAAAGACATGAATGGCAAAATGAGACAATTCTGGAATATAATAGAAATAAATGGAGAGCAAGTTATGTTTCCAAAAGAAAACATAACTTGTCCAATATGTTCACATGACTTGTTGATTCATAACTTCATAGCAACATTTACAACGCAGCATTCTTTCTATCATTGTGATGTACACTGCAAGTGTTCATTTTGTGGATATTATGCAGTATTTGGGATACCGATAACAAAAGAAGAATGTGAAGAATTGAAAAAATCAAAGTTACATGGAAAAGTATTCAAAGAAGATTTGATGAAGATATACCATAACAAAATTGAATATAATAAGTCATATGAATTGATAAAGAAAAAATTGGAATATTATGGATATTGGTAATTATGATAGATATAAAATCACTAACACACATCATATCATCTATTAAATTGAGTAATCAGAGTATTGATGATGATGTTTCAATCGGAAATATTGTATATTATGATGCAATAAATTCAAAATGGAAGAAAGCAATTGACAACATAAAACCAAATGGTGTATACTCAGCACAGAATGAAGTGACTCTTGCTGGGAAAGTCACTGGATTATCAGGATTATCAACTGGCGCTGTTTACTACAATTCCATAGATGGTGAAATAAAAAAAACTCCAAATAAGTATAAGGTAGGATATGCAATTTCATCTACAGAACTGTTATTGGATATAACAGAGGTTTATAATATATATTCATATGGATATGGTTGGTTCGGCGGTGGTTATTCAGGTAGTTATTACAATGTTATAGATAGAATAACACTAGCTAGTGATACCACAAATGCTATAGATAGATGTGATTTGACTGATGCAAGGTATGGATTGACGTCATTCACTGATAATGTTTATGGTTGGTTTGGAGGAGGGGAGATTGGAGCAGGATCTTTTACTGATATTATAGATAGAATAACGCTAGCTGATGATACCACAAATGCTATAGATAGATGTGATTTGGTTATAGCGAGAACTGTTTTATCATCATTCACTGACAATGTTTACGGCTGGTTCGGCGGCGGCTACTCTGCAAGTGGTGATACCAATATTATAGATAGAATAACGCTAGCTGATGATACCACAAATGCTATAGATAGATGTGATTTGACAGTAGCGAGACGTTTCCCATCTGCATTCACTGACAATGTTTACGGCTGGTTCGGCGGCGGCTATACTGGTGCATTTCAGAATATCGTAGATAGAATAACACTAGCTAGTGATACCACAAATGCTATAGATAGATGCGATTTGACTGTTGCAAGGTATGGATTGACGTCATTCACTGATAATGTTTATGGTTGGTTTGGGGGAGGAGACGCTGTTGCTTATTACAACGTTATAGATAGAATAACACTAGCCAGTGATACCACAAATGCTATAGATAGATGTGATTTGGTTATAGCGAGAAGTTATTTGTCATCATTCACTGACAATGTTTACGGCTGGTTCGGCGGCGGCTATTCAGGTAGTTATCTCAATGTTGTGGATAGGATAACGCTAGCTGACGATACCACAAATGCTATAGATAGATGTGATTTGACAGTAGCGAGGCAAGGTCAATCATCATTTTGTAATGGAAAATAGTATTTATGAAAACAGAAAGTAACTTGATAAAATACAAAAATATATACGACGAACTGAGAAAAGACTTTATAGAGTTTTCACAGAGAAAATCCAATTTTCAGATAATGAACTTTATTTCATTATCTGATTCAAATATACCATCTCATATATATAGACACACATTAGTTCAAATACGAGTAGCATTATCTGAAATAAAAAAATATTTAATCAGACAAGAACGTAAGAAAAGAGAGAAAGAGAAATTAGAAAGAGAGAAACCAGAAAACTATGATTTAGACGTGTTAGAATGTGAAGTCGAAATAGAAGACTTAGAATATGAAATTCTAGCCAAAAAAAATGAAATAGAACAATATTACGCGATTTTACAAAAATTAAGAAAGGAATATCCTCCAGAAACGTTTACAAATGAACAATATCAGAAGGATGAAGTATTGTATTGGACACAGAGACTAGCAAAACAATTGCATGATTCAGTGGTCGATAGAGTTGTTGGTTGCGGTATTGGCAATTTGATAGCATTGAGAGATGCAACTAATGAATATAGTGATTATAGAATTCCAGAATTGCCGAGTGATTTGAAATTATTAGATAAAATATCTAAATGTAATAAAATGGAAGAAATATACGATTTGCTACATAAAAAAATGTTAAAAAGCGGTGATGAAAATGAAATATATAAAATACAAGCTGAGAAAAATTGATGGTAAAGATGGACTATACGTTCCAAATATCGATGGAATAGATGGAGGTTATATATTGGATCAATCTGGATACATATACGGCAAAGTCCCAGATGACGTTGTGGGAATTGATTCGAGTGTGACTGAAATAACCGGATTAGAATTTAATAATCTGTACAAAAAAAATAGACTCACTGATTGCATCAATAGGCTAAATTCCATTAAAAATGATATGGTGGATATAATCGACTTGACTACTGATATATCAAATATAATATCAAAAATCAAAAGTATAGACAAAAAATACAAGATGAACGATTGATGTTCATCTTATCTGAAATGTGGAATCGAGCCAACTGAGCCAATATATAAGATTGCCTCAGTTGGCAGAGTGGTCTGTTCAGGGGGCATGTACTCTCCGAAGAAAGAACTCATCAAGTAGATTTGTTTAGTTTCGTGTGATTATTAGTAAGTTCTTTTGAGCACCTGATTTAGATACATTCAATTCTAGATATTCTAGCACGCAATTCATCAATCTTTGCTTTACTCCAATTCTCTAATGGACGGCAGTATCCAACAATCTTTGCAGTGACATAATTATCTCTACTACATTTTGGACATTTATATACTATCCCATGCGTAACACCATGAAGTGAACATATTGACACTACTGGTGAGTACGTGAAGTATGGGATAGTATATCTACTAAACTTTTCTATATATTTTTGCATAGAATCTGCATCATGTCCAACTCCATCCCATATATGATAAACAGTTCCAGATGTGAACTTTTTATCTATTTTTGCTCTATAATCTATGTCACAAATCAATGCATCAACCGGATAGTTTACTCCAGACGTTATATATGGATACCTGTCTTTGTTTTGAACATGACAGTTAGGATACAACTCCAAATCCTTCAATGCTATTCTATTACTAGCGCGTTCTATTGGAGCAGCTTCTAATCCAAACATCAAGTTGTATTTTCTACTATAATACTTCATCTTATCATTGACAAAGTCGACTACTTTTATCATGAACTTCTCAGCATC
>VAPE01005428.1_pt1 | contig 15958 bp, 9 predicted proteins | sample 3393911 | NCBI WGS metagenome assembly VAPE01 (sample SAMN08290436, study PRJNA428436) | hydrothermal vent metagenome | isolation source: Deep-sea hydrothermal vent chimney | place: Atlantic Ocean: South-mid Altantic Ridge | reverse complement strand
TTGGACTTCAGCTATTTTTTATTTTATAGCTATGGCTATGAAATAAAAACCGAGCTTCGCCACTAAAGTCAACCTGTTCCTCTCGAAAATCACATTTAACTTTAAACAGCTTCAATCACAAAAAAACAACACAGAACCAATAATATTTTGAGGCGCTGTGTTAGAACCCAAAAATACCGAAGTATTGCCTTATCAGGGCTTCGTCTTTAATCGCACTTCAAAATATTATTTAACCTATTTCTTTTTCAGGAGTTCATACCTGAAATATCAATATATTTTATACCAGCGACAGAGCATGGTCAAGATCAGTGATAATGTCATCGGCATCTTCAATACCCACGGAAAGACGTACCAGACCATCGGTGATGCCCGCTTCCAGCCTCTCTTCTACTGACAACTTGGAATGAGTCATGGAAGCAGGATGCTGAATCAGTGTTTCAATACCTCCCAGCGATACGGCCAGCAATGCTAATTGGACGTTATCCATGACGGTTTTCCCGGCATTAAGGCCACCTTTTACTTCAAATGACATCATTGCACCGGGGCCGGTCATCTGCCTTTTTGCCAAATTATACTGCGGATGCGATTTTAACCCCGGATACAAAACCCATTCGATTTTTGGATGTTTTTCCAGAAACCCGGCTATTTTAATAGCATTATCCTGCGCCCGGTCAATTCTGACAGAAAGCGTTTTTAGTCCGCGACGGGTAAGCCATGCCTGATGCGGGTCCATATTGAAACCCACATTTTTCATTACATAGGCAATGTTATCAAAAAGCGCTTTGGTTTTCGTTATTACCGCTCCGCCAACGATGTCGGCATGACCGTTAATAAACTTGGTCATGGAGTGTAAAACAATGTCGGCACCCAAATCCAGCGGCTTCTGAAGGTACGGACTGCAAAACGTATTGTCAACACACACCAAGACTTTATGCTCATGGGCAATGGCAACGGCACCGGCAATATCTGTAATTCCCATGGTAGGATTGGCAGGCGTTTCGAGATACAATAGTTTGGTATTGGGTTGAATAGCCTTTTCGATATTCTTAAGATTGGTACAGTCTATATAGGTGCTTTCCACACCGAACTTAGGGTAAAGCTTTTCCATAATGCCTCGCGAAGGACCATAAACCGAATTGTGGCTAACCATGTGATCCCCGGTGCTGAGAAGTGCGAGATAAACATTATTTACGGCAGCCATACCCGAAGATGTAACCACTGCGGCATAACCGTTTTCTAACTCAGCCAGCGTATTTTCAAGGTCGTCGATAGTCGGGTTTCCCAGACGGGTGTAGATGTAACCTTTCTCCTCACCCGAAAAACAACGGGCGCCGTGATCGGCACTTTTAAACCGGAAAGTTGACGTTTGATAAATAGGCGTTATTGCACTGCCCAAGGCATCTTCAACGCCTCCTGAATGTATCAGTTTTGAATTAAATCCTGCTTTCTTTGTGTCCATTTCTATTGATATATTTGTTTTAATGATGACAAAAATTTTGTCCAAATTTCAAATCTTTGTTTATATAATCCAACGCGAGATTCATCGCTTTATCCTTCGCAACGCCCACATAAACATTGATGCCATGGTTATAAAGAATCTCAACCGCTTTGGGGCCGATGCCACCAACCAAAATCTCTGTGGCTCCGTTTTCAACAAGCCACCTCGGGATGGTTCCTTCGGCATGTGGCGGCGGTTCCATACGCTGCTCTTTCATTATTTTGCTGTCTTCTATCTCAAAAAAAGCAAATTCATGGCTGTGGCCAAAATGTTCTGCCAGATTGCCGTTATCCATTGGCATGGCTAATTTTTTTTTCGACATAATCTTATCTTTTCCGTTTATTTAAAATTAATTGATAATGTTCCGAATCTTCTCTTATCATGCGTATAACGCAATGTGGGCAAAGCATGCTGCCGCAGGGAACTCCCCTGGAATGAGTAACTTTATAATCACATTTCGGACAAATGCAGAAACCTCCAATACCTCTGCCTCCGCGAAAACGGTTTCCTCTGCCACAACCTCTTTCAGGAAAAATGTTGACGGCTTGCTGTAACGGGATGATACGTGAATCTCTGCATACCGGGCACAAATTGGCCTGCTGCCCCGATTTTCGTTTAAAGACCGAACCGCAATTGTTGCACCGATACCAGTCGGCATCAAATTCAACATGTCCGCCTTCAATGGAAATTCGCCTGTTTTCAACAAAAGCTTTGGCTACTTTTTTACGTGCTGACTCATAAACACGTGTAAAAGTGGGCCTTGAAATATGCATCTTTTTCGAAGCTTCTAATTGCGTAAGATGCTCATAGTCGGCAAGTCTTATAGACTCATACTCTTCAAAAAATAATATAACAGTATCCTCCGAAGCATAAGAATAGTCGCCGCTTTCCGGCACAAAGCCGGAAACAGCCGGGGGTTCACTGAGTACCCTTCTTCTTTTGGGTCGTGGCGACATTTGATTAAAATTAGGACGCAAAGATATTGAACATTTGTTCACCTCCGGCTATTGTTGCTATGAAAAATGAAGATTTTACTGAGAAAATAATTAAAACAATCTGTTACCTATATTCAACCGATATTTTTTGTAAAATTGTATGCAACAATTCACCATGAAAAATCTCTTTCTCACCGGTCTGTTTTTTATTCTTTTCGGATGGATTATTACCGCTTCCGGTCAGCCTGCAGAAAGCAAGGGAACTATTCTCAGAATAGGCTTTTATAATGCAGAAAATTATTTCGACCCTTTTGCCGATTCTACCATCGACTATCAGCAATTTAATCCGGGTGGCGACCACCATTGGTCCGCCGCACGCTACAAAACGAAACGCCAACATGTTTTCAAAGTCATTACTGCCATGGGCGGATGGCACGGTATGGACATCATGGCTTTTGCGGAGATTGAGAACCAATTTGTGCTGGAAGATCTGCTTAAAAGCAGTCCGTTGGGAAACAAAAACTACGGCATCATTCACTTTGAATCGCCTGATCATCGTGGTATTGACGTGGGACTAATCTATCGCAAAGAAAGTTTTCGACCCCTCTTCGCCAAAGCCATTCACGTGCATGATTCGGCAGACAGCAGCCTGAAAACACGTGATATTTTGTATGTAAAAGGCAGAGTTGGAAACGACACGCTCCAGCTTTTTATCAACCACTGGCCCTCACGCTACGGCGGACTCATGGCAACAGTATCGAAAAGGCTGCTTGCTGCAAAAATTCTCCGTCGCACAGTGGATTCCGTTTGCCAAAAGCAACCCAACGCCCACATACTTATCCTTGGGGATTTTAATGAGACCCTTATCGATAAGGGCTTGCAATGGGTTGTTCAAACGCAAAAAGCCTGTAACATTACTGCTCTTCCGCCACATTACGATTACAAGCTGGCACAGGGGAGTATCAAAAGCGCTTCCGGCTGGACGCTGTTCGACAGAATACTTTGCTCGAAAAATCTCATACGCTCCGGGACACACATTTTTGTGATTGACAAAAGCTTTCATATCTTTGATGCGCCGTTTCTGTTGGAACAAGACGTAAAAAACATGAGATTAAAACCAAACCGTACATATAATGGATTTACTTATCATGGCGGATTTAGTGACCATCTCCCTGTGTATGTCGATATTATGCTTCAAAAACCGGACGAGCCATGAGAAAGAAATGGTTACCATTAGCTATCATTTTCCTGCTTGTTTTGTTGATAACGGCGTTGTATGTCAGCCGCAATCAATGGATAGCTTATACTTTACGACGTACGGTGAGCTCGAGGACAAAGGGCCAGGCTTCTCTGAATTTCAAAAAAATAGAGGTCGGCATTTTTTCCAAAACACTGGCCATTTACGAACCCGCTTTAAGTTTCAAAAATGTATATTTTAACAAAGCCCGGGGCACGACACTTAAAAAAGCTGATTTTCAAAAACTTGTCCTGACCAATATTTCCCTCTGGGATCTTTTACGATACAAGCAATTCATTTGCGACAATCTGGTACTTGAAAAACCTGCATTCAGCTTGGAGAAAAGTCATTTGAAAACAAAAACAAAAACAAAGATTTCTTCTTTCGATCCGGGCTCTTTGATCAGAGTTCTGCTGAACCACGAAATTACACAACTTAATTTTCAGTTTTTGATTCGCAGCACTCAAATAAATTTTGGAAAGATAAAACTTATCGAGGGGAAAAAATCAAAGATTTACGGAAGTGCGCAGTACAACATTTCCATCGAAAATATGGGAACCATAAAAGCTGCCCGCGATACACTTCACCCGCTAAATTTCGAAAAACTCGAAGTGGCCGTCAGAGCGCTTCATAGATATTCTGCCATTGACAGGTTGGATATTAAACTCGATTCGGCATTTTACTCTTCTCAAACTAACACCCTTTTTCTGAGTGGTTTGCAAATTAATGCATTAGATAAGAATCTGACAAAACCACCGGTAGCCCAACTTTTTTTACGATGGACAAGAATAAGAGGACTGGGTACAAAGAAACAGAACAAAACAGGAAAAATGTTCCTTCAACTCAACGATATTAAGGTGGTTGGCGGAAGTTATACATTCAAATCCCATCACAAAAAGCAAGAGGAGAAATCAACATCTGACCTTCTTAACAACCTTTTTTCCACCTATAATATTCTATTACTGGACAGCCTGAGCCTTAAACACATACAACTTTTCCGGATTGATAACAAACAGGATACACTCCTGAGACTCAAACGAATAAATATTGAATTGCGAAAGGCATGGAGCACGAAACATATTATTAATAATCCGTTGACAAGTATTCATTACCAAAGCCTTTCAGCTTCTTACCGCGAACTGGATTTCGGAGGGGAAAAAAGTCCGCTTTCCGTGCATTCGGGACAGGCGAAATACTCTTCCGGAAACAAACAACTTATTGTCAATAATTTATCTGTAATAACCCGCTGTAAAACGGATACTTCTCTCTCCACCCAGTTCAGCATTAAAAAACTTTCTGTTAATAACTTATCTGACAAAAGATTATTGACAGGGAAAAGTCAACTTCTCGCCATCGACCTTGATTCTCCCGTAATTGACTGGAGACAGGACAGTAGATGCAGGCAAAAGCCAATAGTATTCCCAGCTGTGTTAAAGCCTTTTCAAATTGAAAAGATCAGGATAAAAAACGGAATCTTTGGATATGCATCAAACGATAACCTTAAACTAAATATCTCAGGAATTAATTTCTATGTCAACAACCTGCAGGGCACAACACTAAGTGGCCCTCATGCTGTCATACATTACGACTCGCTCTTTTTCAAGGCAGAGAACAGCCGGCTCGATATAGCGAACACAAAGCAACTTGTAGAAACAGGGAGGCTACTTTGGAACAACCGGTCTTTTAAAATAAACGAACTCCATTTTCTTCAAACCGGCACCCTGGAACACGACAGTCTCAGAATACGTTCTCTTACTTTAACAAAGCCAAGACTCAACCCATTTGTTTTCAAACAAATACTGATTGCACAAGGTGTCTATCTTTATAAGGCAAACTTTAGTGAAAAGCGCCAGGATAGTGAAAAAGCAACTGACACCCTGCCGGTAAAACACTGGAACAGCTTTATAAAAATACCTTTTAAAACAGCTATCTCTTATGTTCGTTTCCGGAAAAGCCGGTTTAGTCTGGCCTCCCGGCAGCCGGGCAAAGACTTTAAAATCAGCAGTGAATTTGACCTGAAACTTCATGGTTTCAGGATGGGTTATGATTCGTTACACCTGATTTCCGATCCCAAACAATGGGAAGCAACTCTTCACAAAACAATAATCCGGAAGAACAACCTTAGGGCACAATTGGAAAAAATCGTCCTGAATAGTGATTCGGGCACGGTACAAATTCAAAACACTTCACTCAAACAAATGAACGACAGTAGTTTGCAATTCAGGATAAACATTCCCAACATTAATATTCTTTCATTAGACTATGCTGCATTAATGCGCAGCGACAGTCTTGTTTTTGGGAAATGCGTTGTACAGCGCCCTCAGGCTCACCTGCAGCTGAAAGATTTCTCTAAAGATACCAGCAAGAAAAGGCGCAGCCGATGGACTTTTGTTTACGACAGCTTAAAATTTAATCAGGGACAATTGCAAATCAAAATCAATAAAGCTGCTAATGTTAAAAATGTCAATATTAAAAATTTTAACCTGCTATATCATCCCAATTTGCGACATCCTGTATTATTGTCAAGAATGCCGCAAAACCTGATCAAATATTGGGATTTAACAATAAAAAAGATAGTCTTCTCGGATACACTGAAAAAATTCCGGATGGTTGCGGACAGGATTGCTGTTCAATCTTCCGAAAACAGATTAAGTATTAAAAAAATTACAGGGACCAATTTTTCACTTTCCATGCTTAATCCGCAACAAAGAACTGTTTACACTTATTTTCTGATAAACAATATGTCGCTGAACGACATTAACTTAAGTGCAGGAAGAAACAATGAGCTTTACATTAAGAAATGGTCTGTTCCGGAGCTGTGGGTTAATATCATTAACAACAATTCCGCAAAGCAGAAAAAGTCATTGCCTTTTCTCCGGAGTAATTTTTTCAGCCGGTACACTCATATTTTAAGTAGTATTCATGTGGATAGCAGTATTTTTAATAATGTCAGCATCAGTTATCAGTACGACAATATGAGTAAGCTGATAAACATTAAAAACCTTGGCATTAGCACCAACGATATTCAACTGGGGAACAGGTCATCGGGGAAATTATCCGATGCTCTGTTTGGCACGATGTTTATCAATCTTAACGACCGCTCCATTATCAGCGGCGACAGCATGTACACTTTCCGCACAAGAGATATACGTGTCAACCTGGCAAAAAGAAAGATAAGCTTCGACTCCTTAACAATCACGCCACGTTTTAACCGAAAAGACTTTTTTGCAAGAGCTGAATACCAGACCGATCGCATAACACTATACGGGAAAAGTGCCATATTGGATAATTTCGACCCGGATGCTCTGCTCAATAACCATTTTCTACACTTCGGGAACCTCCGGTTAAATAACTTCAGTCTCCGTTTTGAAAGAGATATGAGCTACCCGCGTAGAAAGGTTGTAAAGCCCATGCTAATAGGATTATTAAACCGTATTCCGTATAAATTCAGAATTGATAGCGTCCAGCTTCACAACAGCCTCATTTCTTATTTTGAATATGTGATTAAATCAAAAAATCCCGGAATATTTTTTATTGATAATTTTAATGTTCTCGCTGAAAACATGACCAATGACTTGTCGCTGATAGATTCCAATATGGTATTAACGGTTCACGGAACAGGAAAATTAATGAAGCAGGCCAATCTGGATTTCACGCTGGCAATGCCCTATTTTGCACCGCACAGGCAATGGTGGTTTTCGGCTGAAGCCGGACAAATTGACCTCACCCAATTTAATTTATTGACCGAAAATGTATTGGGAATTAAGATTATTTCCGGAAAGGGCAGTTTGCAGGTTCCCATGATAACAGGAAACGAAACCTTTGCCAAAGGGAGCGTCCATTTTATGTATAAAAAGCTGAAACTCCGACTCTATAGCCGTAAAAAAGCACAGAAGAGCAAAGGTTTTTTCAGCCCGTTTGCTAATTTTATGATGAACAACATCTTGATTAAGAACAACAATCCCCCGTTTTTAGGCCAAATGAAAAAAGGAATTGTTTATTATAACAGGAATCCGGAAAAATCGTTTGCCAGTTATCTTTGGAAAAGCAACCTGAGCGGGATCCTCTCTACACTTGGTTTTAATAATAAACAACAGCGCGAGGGTAAACGGGAAAATAAGAAACTCCTGAAAACAGTAGATAAAAATAAGCAAAAACAAAAAAAGGACAAGTAATTGCAGATATTCAAAAGCAAGTTTCTTCCTTTGAAAGCAGGGCGGATATTTGCTTTAAAGTAAGGATTTTGTGCGGCTTAATAAGCTCGATGGCTGCTCTTGGCATAGCCGGACTTTCCGCATCGTTTGGGTCCTGGACAATAGTAAAACCGCCATTTTTCTTCACAGCAGACAAACCATTGGCGCCATCGGTATTAGCGCCCGTAAGGATAATTCCCATCAAATGTTTTCCATAAACATCGGCGGCTGTTTCAAACAGCACATCAATCGATGGACGGGAATAGTTCACCTTTTCCTCTAGGGAAAGCGACAAAGTGTAATCGGCCTCAACAAGCAGATGATAATCAGGAGGAGCAATATAAACCGTCCCCGGCTGTATAGGCTCCTTTTCATCGGCCTCTTTTACCGTTAACACAGAAAGTTCATTGAGCATACGCACCATGTAGTTGTCCGATTGCGGACTCATGTGCTGAACAATCAACATGGGGCATGGAAATGAAGCCGGTAATGCAGGCAGCAGCTTTTTCAAAGCATACAAACCACCTGCCGAAGCGCCTACAACCACAGCCTTTATTTTCCGTGCCTTACTCATGTTTTTTCTTAAATATTTTTTGTCTGGCGTCAATCACTTTATATTTTTTCTCTTCATCTGAAAACAACAGCGACTCTTTTGTCCCTAAAGCAAGGAAGCCGCCGGAAATCAAGCTTTTATGTAAAAGTTTCAATACATTATTTTGCAAATCACGATTAAAATAGATAAGCACATTCCGGCAAACAATCATGTTTACCTCGGCAAAAACGCCATCGGTTACCAGATTATGTTCTGCGAAAACAATACTCCTGTTCAAACTTTTATCAAAAATAACCAGCTCATCATTGGCATGATAATAATCGGAAAACGACTCCTTCCCTCCTGCCTTTTGGTAGTTGGCAGTATATTCTTTAATGTTTCGAATAGGAAAAATTCCTTTTTGTGCTTTATGAATCACATGCGAATTGAAATCCGTGGCATAAATCTGTGTCCGTTCCAAAAGGCCCTCTTCCTTCAGCATGATGGCAAAAGAGTAAACCTCTTCACCCGTGGCACATCCCGCATGCCAGATTTTCAAAAAGGGATATGTTTTCAGCACAGGGATTACTTTTTCACGGATACTTTTATAAAAAGCAGGATTGCGAAACATTTCAGTAACATTGATGGAAAGATCACGGACAATTTGTTCAAAACTTTCCTTGTCGTGAAGTATCCTGTTTTGAAGCTCTGAAATACTTTTTAAGCCTTCCTGTATCAGACGGTGTTTGACACGCCGCTTAACATGTGCCCGGCTGTAGTCTCTGAAATCGTATCCATATTGCAGAAAGATAGCCTGCAACAACAATTCAAGCTCAATATTTTCAGTGTTTGAAACATCCCTTTCCTCCATAACCGACATCCTGTTTTTATTATTTGTACAGCCAAACCCGGAGCATGGAAATGAGTTTTTCTTTTTCCACCGGTTTTGCGAGGTATTCGTTTGCACCGGCGGTAATACACTTCTCTCTGTCTCCTTTCATGGCCTTTGCTGTAAGTGCAATTATGGGTAATTTCTCAAATCTCTTTTCCTCTCGGATGAGCCTCATGGCTTCGTAACCATTCATCTCCGGCATCATAATATCCATCAAAACCAGGTCAACTTCATCTGCATGTGTTTTTAATTTCTCGATAGCCTCTTTTCCGTTTTTCCCAACAATCACTTTCATATCATAACTTTCAAGCAAACTGGAAAGGGCAAAAACATTACGCATATCATCATCCACCAGCAAAATAGTTTTATCTTTCAGGATATTTTCGTTGTGTATTTTTTTCGTCATTTTTTTCTTGATGCCTTTAAAATCGGATTCGACCTGATGCAAAAACAATGTCGTTTCATCCAACAGCCGTTCAAACGAATGTGCCCCTTTTAAGATAATGCTACTGCCATACTTTTTCAGGATTTCGTCTTCATCTCTACTCAACTCACGCGCAGTATAAATCACAACAGGAACTTTACTTGCTTTTTCATCTTTGTGAATTTCCTCAAGTACATCAAAGCCACTCAAATCCTTCAGTCCCAAATCAAGTACAACGCAGTCGAATTTTTCATCTTTCAGTAACTGAACGGCTTTCTCTCCCGATTCTGTGGAAATAATCTCCAGGGTGTCATCTTTCAGCAATTTCTCAATGCTTTTTCTTGTGATTTCCTCATCTTCCACCACGAGGAGTCTCTTGAGCGGTTGAGAAGTAATTTGCTCAATTTTCTCAAAGACGGCATCTACCTGTTCTTTCGTAACCGGTTTGGAGATAAAGCCGATAGCCCCTTTCTTCATCAGTTCAATATCGAAATCGCTGGCCGAGATGACGTGCACCGGTATAGCTCTGGTTTTTATATTGGCTTTCAGGTTATCCATAACTTCATGGCCATCCATACCGGGCAAACCGAGGTCAAGAATAATAGCATCCGGTTGATAATAATCTGCATGATAAAGACCTGTTTCCCCGTCTAAGGCAATAATGGCCTTGTAGTCATGCTCATGCGCCAGATCTTTGAGTACCCGGGCAAAATTAATGTCATCTTCGATTATCAGGATTTTTTTATCCTCTTTCTGCAATGTTCCGCGGTCATCCTCAACCAAAGGGATATCAGCAGGCGCTTTTGGTATTTCAGATACCTTTTCCTGTTTTTGAACTTCAGGCGTGGTTTTACTTTCTTCGGCTTCCGGTTGAGAACCTCCTGGCACAAGATTATTGGGTTTCTCATATTTCCAGGGCAGATAAAGCGTAAAGGCCGTGCCATTATTTTCCTCGCTAATTAATCCGACAGCTCCGCCAAGCAAAGCTGCAAAGCTTTTGGAAATACTCAATCCGAGTCCTGTTCCGCCATATTTCCGGCTGGTGGTTCCATCCGCCTGTTTAAAGGCTTCAAAAATAACATTTTGCTTTTCCCTGGGAATTCCAATGCCGGTATCGACAACAGTCAAAGCAAGCGCTTCACCGGCATCCATTCCGAGTGATTTAAGCTTTTTCCCATCTTTACAACGTCCCATTTTGAAAGTGATACTTCCTTTTTCAGTAAATTTTATTGCATTGGATATCAGATTTTTAATTACCTGTTCTACCCTTTGCACATCGGTTTCGATAAATTCGGGAAGGTTCTTTTCTTTTTCCACTTTCAATTTCAGCCCTTTCTCCTCAACAACCGGCTTAAAACTGTCCTCCACAAACGTCCCTAAATCTTTGAGATAAAGCCGTTCGAGATTAACTTCAACCTTGCCGGATTCCACTTTTGAAAGATCCAGAATATCGTTAATAAGATTTAGCAGATCTATTCCGGAAGAGTTAATGGTGCGTGCAAACTCCCGTTCTTTTTCGCTCAGGTTATTGTTTTTATTCTCGCCCATCAACTGTGAAAGAACAATAATACTATTGAGCGGCGTTCGCAGTTCGTGCGACATGTTAGCAAGGAATTCCGATTTATAACGGCTGGCGGTTTCGAGGTCTTTGGCTTTCTTTTCAATTTCTTTCCGAGCCTCTTCCAACTCCTTGTTTTTACGTTTTATGGCATCGCGTTGAATTTCCAACGCTTTTGTACGCTCTTCCAACTCTTCATTTGTAACTTTAAGTTCCTCCTGCTGGGTTTGGAGATTTTCTTCCGAGCGTTTAAGCGCTTCGGTCTGCTCTTGCAATTCCTCATTAGCCTGGCGTAATTCCTCCTGCTGTACTTCAAGTATCTTAGCCTGTTCCTGAGTCTGCTCGAGTAATTTACGCACTTTTAAATGGGAATTCAGCGTAATAACGGCAAGCGCCAGATCCTGAACGGCCAAATCCATAAAACCAAGTTGTAGTTCGGTAAAGCTGTTCACTGAGCCAATTTCCATTACGCCCACCACCTGGTTTTCGAAAGAGAAGGGCACCACGGCAAGCATCCGCGGAATTTTGCTTCCCAGCCCCATGTCAATCAACGGCACATCATCATCATCGTTGTTATTTGTAATTAGAAGACGTTTTTTGTCGTTAAACACCTGTCCTATAACTCCTTCTCCCGGTTTATAAGTCTTCTTTATTGGGGAACCATCGTCAGAAACAGCGTAAGTTCCCGAAAGTTTCAAATGTTTATGTTCTTCATCAAAAAGATAAATCAGCCCCACCTGGGCATCGAGATAGTTGGAAAAGAATCTGATGATTCCATCGCTCAGCTCATTGATGTTATTTTTCCCTTTTAGCACACCATCAAGTTCATTAAGCCCGGTTTTAAGCCAGTCTTCGCTACGGAATTTTTCGGCATTTTTGCGCAGGGTTTCGGTCATTTTAAACAGCGCCTTACCCAATGTATCGTTTTCGCCACGCGGGGTAATCAGCGTATTGTAATCACCGCCGGCAATTTGGTCGGCCTGTTCAACAACTTTCCGGAAACTGAATACCATTTTGTTAATGGATTGCGCCAGCACATCTTCTTTCCCCCGTTCTTTCACCTGCCTGCTAAAATCGCCTTTGGCCACAAACCGGGCAATATCAGAATAGGTTTTTAAGGCTACCACAAGTTGGTTAAAAGTATCCTTCATTTCACCAATTTCGTTCTTCGGTGCTTTAATATCTTTCTGGACAAGTTTTCCGGTTGATATCTCTTTTCCCCATGAAGAGAGCAGTTTTATGGGATTAACAAACCAGCGCGTAACCAAAATGGAGATAAGCACAACCACCAAAATAGTTATCAGGAAACTGATTTTTGCTATATCCGACAAGCGTCGGGCAAAAGCAAAAGCTTCCTTGTGTGATATTTCTTCAATCAAGGCCCAGTGAACACCATATTTCTCTAGCTGATAAAGATTTCTGTAAATTCCCAATACATAATGCCCTTTACCATCCGTGTCGTAAGTAGTTACCCGCTCTTCGTCCAGTCCATTGGACTTCAGATAGGCGTTATCATCCCGGTGTTGCAGAAAATCTTTCCATTCCAGCGTTTTTTTGTTAATAATTTTTTCCCTAAGGATTTCGGATTTATCGCCAAAACGTGTAGAGGAACGCAGATAAAGGTCGGAGCCGATGAGAAAAGCCTGGCCTGTTTTTCCGTAACCGGCTTCCTGTTGAATCATCCCGTTGATGGTTTGCATAGTTATCTGCAATGCAAATACTCCGATAACTTTTTTATGTTGGCCGGTAACGGCCTGGATGAAAAAGCCCGAAATAATTCCCATGCTCGGCGCATAACGTTCCAAATCGGAAAAGAGCATTTTATGCTCATCAAGACTTTTTTTCACCGTTCGCGAGAGACGTGTATCACGCTTTTTGCCCTGAAAAATATTTGTTCCCAAATCACTCTCTTCTCTGGTGCTGAAAAGGACATTTCCTTTCGTGTCAATAAAAAGAAAATCATAAAAGTTCTGCAATTTCAGGGAAGGCTTAATTTCCGGGGAAAGGGGTCTGGTCAGCTCCTCCCAGCGCTTACTCCGGATGTATTCTTTTGCATCAAGTTTGCTTTTTTGAAAATCAGTGGCAAGCTTTTCAAATTGTTGCTTTTTCTGTACCGAACTGATATTGATTTCCAAAAAGTCGCTGGCCTCATTAAAAAAAGTATAGATATATTTTAAACGCAGTTGCGATGATGCGTTAAGAGATTTTTCCGCTACAATGGTCAGTCCCTGATAAGCCGTTAAAAAGTTAATAAAACTAACGGCTGCCAACGGAACAAAGGAAATGGCCAGAAACCATATAAACAAGGATTTACCAACACCTATGTTGCGCCATGTACGAAGGGAATATTTCAATCGTTCCCACTTTCCGGCTTCATTATAATCGATATAATCTTTTTTATCCGTCATTTTTGCAGTTTTAAAGCCTATCTCTTTGTATATTTCTCAACAATTTCATAAAGTTCTACAGGGTTGACCGGTTTCGAGAGATAGTAATCCATGCCGGCAGCAAGACATTTCTCTTTGTCTCCTTTCATAGCATGAGCTGTCATGGCTATAATAGGAATATGTCTTTTATGTTGTCCCTCTGCCAGCCGGATTTGCCGTGTTGCCTCAAAACCATCCATAACAGGCATCTGTACATCCATCAGCACGAGCGAAAATCGCCCGGGATGTTTTATTAATGCCTCCACAGCCTGCTTTCCGTTTTCCACGGCATGAACACCCCACGCTTTTCTTTCGAGAAACTGGGTTATCACTTTTCTGTTAATCAACTGGTCTTCCGCTACCAGTATTTCAATTCCATCTCCAAACGGAAGGCTGATTTGAGCAGTAGCAGAGAGCCCTTTTGTCTTGTGTTCTTCCAGTACTTTCTTTACTGCTTCTGACTTTCTATACTGAGATGTAAAACCCTGAAAAAAATCTTTCAAATCACGTTGTAACACAGGATTATTCAGAAAACTGTATTTTTTAAATTTCTTCAGGCGATCAATTTTAGCATTTGCTTTTTTATTGTTGAGAAAGACTAACCGCGTTCCGGCGCCGGCAGTTGCGCTTTCGATTTGTGCAATAACATCATCAACCTTGTTCTCCCTCTCGTTGATATCCACAAAAACCACATCAAAAAGATTCACGGCCAATTTCTTCAAAGCCTCATCGATATTTGTGGCTGACAACATTTTAATTTTCCAAAAAGCGAATATCTTTTCAAGTGTCTCGTTGATTTCTTTATGTTCGGTAACAAGCAGTACCCGGTTGTTTTTTAATGGTGGAGTTGCCTTTAACTCACCGGGGTCATAGGTTTGAGCACCGGTAATCAGATTAATTGTAAAAAAGAATCTACTGCCTTTGCCTTGTTGACTTTCGACTTCGATTTTACCCCCCATTATATCAACGAGTTTGCGGGCAATATTCAGGCCCAGCCCCGTTCCACCGTATTTACGGGCAGTGGAAGCTTCTGCCTGGGTGTATTTCTCAAACAGCAGCTCCTGCTTTTCCTTTGGAATGCCGCTTCCGGTATCTTCCACACAAAAACGCAGGCGAATTTGCTCTTCTATCAAATCAATAAGCTCTACTTTCAGCCTGACAAACCCTTTTTCCGTAAACTTCACGGCATTGTTGAGTAAATTGGTCAGAACCTGCCTGATACGCAACTGATCGCCAATTAACACATCGGGCATCTGTGGATCCATATCAACAACGAGACTAATATCTTTGTTTTGCGTAAAGACATCAATAATTTTAAAAACCTTATCTATCATTTCGCGAATACTGAATTCTGCTTCTTCCAATTCAAGTTTTCCAGCCTCAATTTTAGAAATATCCAGGATGTCGTTAATTATTTCCAGCAGATTTTGCCCGGAAGTTTTAATGTCGAGAAACCGCTCGGACTGCAAAGGAGTCAAATTTTTATCCATAAGCCCCAATTCGGCAATGCCGATAATACCGTTGAGGGGGGTTCGGATTTCGTGGCTCATGGAAGCGAGAAAAGTACTTTTGGCTATTGTAGCCGCCTCTGCTACAATCTTCGCATCGTGAAGCTGCTCGACTGTTTCCTGAAGTTTGGAAGTAGTCTGCTCCAAACTTTCTTTGTATTTAAACAACTCGATAAAAGCGGAAATCTTACTTTTCAAAATCTCCAGGTCAAGCGGTTTGTAAAGGTAATCGACCGCACCTGTTTCATAGCCTTTAAAAATATGCTTTCTTTGTTTGCTGATGGCCGTTACAAAAATAATAGGGATATGTCTGGTACGCTCACTGCTCCGCATAATCTCGGCGGTTTCGAAACCATCCATGCCAGGCATCTGTACATCCATAAGCACCAGAGCCACATTATTTTCCAGCAAAAGCCCCAAAGCTTCGTTCCCCGACCGGGCTTTGATAATGTTTAATTGCGAACTTTCGAGAATTCCCTCTAATGTCAGTAAATTTTCCGGGCGATCGTCAACAATGAGGATATTGTATTTTTTTTCCATTTATTTAACAGTTAGGTATTCAATAGCAATCATTCAGTCCTTCACAAGCAAAAATAAGTAAATTTCAAATATCAGGTAATCCATTATTCCGAATAATACAAACAGCAAAGCTAACTAATAACCTGAGTTCGATATAAGATTTATCTCACAGAAAGCCAATAGCATATCAGATTTGTTGCTAAAAATCATGAAGTTATAGCGGGTTATATCAAGTG
>VAPE01036743.1_pt1 | contig 15967 bp, 12 predicted proteins | sample 3393911 | NCBI WGS metagenome assembly VAPE01 (sample SAMN08290436, study PRJNA428436) | hydrothermal vent metagenome | isolation source: Deep-sea hydrothermal vent chimney | place: Atlantic Ocean: South-mid Altantic Ridge | reverse complement strand
TAAATACTTGAATAGATACAGGATCTCCTTCAAAATCCGTTAATAATCCAATTACGATTTGCTTTTTACCTCTTTTTTTATCTCTATTGTATCCATAATCTGCATATTCATTATGATTTCCTTCAACATAACTACTCGTAACATCATATAAAAAAAGATTAGTATTTTTTGAGTTTTTGCATTCGAATAATTTTATTTCAAATTCTTCTTGCTTAGCTGCTATCCATTTTAAGTTGCGATATAGATCATCTTCATTGAATGAATCTAAATTTAGAATCTCACAAACAGCATGTTGCTGAGCTAATCTAACAGCTGATAATCTTGATCCTTGATCGATAATTCTTGCAAAGATTTGCCAAAGAGCTAATTTAGCATTTTTTGTTGTTCCAAGTATTGAAGTAATGTGTAATCTTTTAGCAATTTCATACAAAACAAATAAAGCTGCAAATGAATATCCCATCGTTAATTGTTCTGAATTATTTATCAAAAGTTTTTGTATGTTCAACTTATTTTTTAAGGCAAATCTAATTGCATCTATTGTTTCTTGCGATTGTTTGGAAAGATTTGCTATCGTTTTGTGTTTTACTTTTCCTTTTTCTCTATATGATGTTCTAAGTAAGACTCTTTTATAGGTTTTGTTTTTAGTTTTTATAAAAGCTGTATCTATATACATGTGTCTACCCTTTTGCAAAGTAAAATATTTAATATTATATAGATAAATTTTATTTTTACAATAAAAAATATTTTGTGGCTACTAACTTTTTTTTAAAAAATTAGCATAAGTTTCTTATTTTTAAATAATTATATTACATTCTTTTCGGAATTTTCTTGGAACTTCCGTTTTAAGTTAAATTTTCTAATTAAAGTAAAACCCTAAATTTAAATTTTTTTTACATTCTCCTCCCTAGGGAGGGGATTGTTTTCTATTTTTATATTTCACCACTGATACTTACTTCAAGGTGGGGAAATATATTGAGCCTTTACTGGGGAATTTATTGTAGCGTTGAGGGACTATTTCGCAATTGCCTCATCTAAAAATTTTGCATTGAAATGAATGTATTGAAAGTTATAAATTTTGATATTTATAAAAAGTTATCACGAGAAAAAGTAGCTTTTTGATATATGATAAAGATTTATTTTAATATTGAATATCTAACGAATTGAAGTTATCGATAAAAAGACAAGCTTATGGATTTATATGAGATATTTTATAATTGGATTTACAAATCAAAGGTAGCAATTAGCTAGATGGATCTTTAAATTTTTTTAATAAAAATTGAGAAAAAACGATGGAAAAAGCAGATTATTTAATTATTGGAGCTGGTATTGTAGGTTTGGCTACAGCCTATCAAATTTTAAAAAAGCAAAAAAATGCAAATCTCATAATCTTAGAAAAGGAAGATACAATATCTAAGCATCAGACGGGTAGAAATAGTGGAGTTATCCATTCTGGTCTTTATTACAAACCTGGATCATTGAAAGCAAAAAATTGCATTGAAGGTAGAAAAGAACTTTTAGATTTTTGCAGTGAATTTAACATTTTAACAAAAAGATGTGGAAAAGTTATCGTTGCTACAGACAAAAGTGAATTAGCAAGACTTTATGAATTAGAAAAAAAAGGTAAAGCTAATAGAGTTGAAAATCTTGAAATTATTTCTGAAGAACGATTGAAAGAAATAGAGCCAAATATTAAAGCAATAAAAGTTTTAAATGTTCCTAGTTGTGCAATTGTTGATTTTAAAAATGTATCTAAAGAGTTAAAAAATCAAATTGAAAAATTTGGTGGAAAAATTTTTTTTCATCAAAAAGTTATAGATATAAAAAAAGAATCCCAATTTTTAATCCTCTCTCAAAAAGAAAAATTTAAAACAAAAAAGTTGATAAATTGCGCAGGTTTGCATTCAGATAGAGTTGCCAAAATGGCTATGAATAAGAAAAAGTTACCTTTAAAAATCATTCCATTTAGAGGGGAATATTACGATATAGTAGATGATAAAAAAGATTTAATAAAAGCTTTAGTTTATCCAGTTTTTGATCCAAGATTTCCATTTTTAGGGGTTCATTTAACCAAAATGATAAATGGCTCTTTGCATGCAGGACCGAATGCTGTTTTTGCTTTTGCAAGAGAGGGCTATAATAAAACAAATGTTAACATAAAAGATTTAATGGAGTCTCTTTTATATAGAGGTTTTATAAAACTTGGATTTAAATATTGGAAAATGGGTCTTTTAGAGATGTATAGATCTTTTAGTAAAAAAGCATTTTTAAAGTCTATGCAAAAAATGTTGCCTCAAATTGAGATGGCAGATATTAAACCTGGCACAGCAGGGATTAGAGCTCAGGCAGTAGATGTCCATGGAAACTTGGTGGATGATTTTGCTATTGAGATAGAAAAAAACCAAATACATGTTTTAAATGCTCCATCGCCTGCAGCTACAGCTTGTTTTTCTATCGGAAGATATATTGCAAATTTAGCTATGAGCAATGAATGAGATGAAAAAAATATGTATAGATGCAAGGATGATCAAAAGTGCGGGCATTGGCACTTATCTAAAATCTTTACTTACAAAGTTAAAAGAAAAAGTTTTAGAAAATAATCTAAAAATTTTTTTGATCGTTCATTCTGGAATTAAAAAAGAAAAGAGCTGGTATTCAAAAAATTTTGAATTGATATTTTTAGATGCTCCTATATATTCTATTAAAGAGCAGTTTTTACTTCCTTTGAAAATACCTAAGTGTGATCTTTTTTTTTCCCCTCATTTTAATATACCTATCTTTCCGATTAGGGCTAAAAAAAGATTGGTCACAATCCATGATGTTTATCATCTAGCTTTTTTTTCGAAATTAAAATTTTTAGAAAAAATTTATGCTAAATTTTTTATTCATAAAGCTGCTATACAATCTGATAAAATACTTACAGTTTCTTATTTTTCAAAATCTGAAATTTTAAAATATATCAAAGTGGAAAAAGAAAAAGTGGAAGTTATTTATAATGCATTAAATCCAATATTTTTTGAGAAAGAACAGAATCGAAATAAAAGCTTAATAAATAGAAGTTTACCAAAAAAATATTTTTTATTTATAGGAAGTTTAAAAGCTCATAAAAATTTAGTGAGCCTTATAAAAGCTTTTGAAAAACTCGAAAAAAGATATCTAGATGTTTATTTAGTGATAGTTGGAAAAAATATGAATTTGAAAAATTCTATAAATATTCAAAAAGTTTTAGATAAAAATAAAAATCTTAAAAATAAAATAAAAATCATGTTTGATGTAAAAGATGAAGATCTTCTTGGTATTTATGAAAAAGCTATTGCTTTAGTCTTTCCTTCTTTGTATGAAGGTTTTGGTTATCCTCCTTTAGAGGCAATGAGCATGAAGTGTCCTGTCATTGCATCTAATAGAGCTTCTATACCCGAGATTTGTTGCGATGGTGCTCTTTATATAGAACCTTTAGATTATAGCTCTATCTTTAGTGCTATGAAAAAAATGATTGATGATAAAGATTTTAGAAAAGCTCTTATAAAAAAGGGTTTAAAAAGAGTAAAATATTTTACGACTGAGAATTTTATAGAAAAACATTTAAAGCAAATGCAAAAACTTTTATGAAGACAGCGATAATTCATGATTGGCTAGTATCTATAGCAGGCAGTGAAAAAGTATTAAAGTTGATATGGGATCTTTTCCCATCTACGATCTATACCCTTTTGAAAAATGAAAAAAATTTAAAAAATTCATTTTTTGAAAATAAAAAGATTCAAACATCTTTTATTCAAAAAATGCCATTTTCTAAAAAACTATATCAAAAATATTTGATGCTATTTCCTTTTGCTATAGAACAATTTGATCTATCAGATTATGATGTTATCTTATCGTCATCACATTGTGTAGCAAAAGGAGTAATAACTAGGTTTGACCAACTTCATATTTGCTATTGTCACTCTCCCATGAGGTATGCATGGGATTTATATTATCAGTATCTAGATGAATTGAATTTAAAAAAGGGAATAAAAGCTAGATTTGTTCAAATGATACTTCATTATTTAAGAATGTGGGATATAGCATCAGCTTCGAGAGTTGATGCATTTATTGCTAATTCGAAATTTATAGCTCAAAGAATAAAAAAACTTTATAATAAAGATGCGAAAGTTATTTATCCCCCAGTTGATATCAATTTTTTTGAGCCTTCATATCAAAAAGATGATTTTTATTTAACAGCATCTAGATTGGTTCCATATAAGAAAATTGATTTAATAGTTGAAGCTTTTAATAAAATGCCTGATAAGAAATTAGTTGTCATTGGAGATGGTTCTGATATGAAAAAAATTAAATCAAAAGCTTTTAAAAATATTGAGATTTTGGGGTATCAAAAAGATGAAATTTTAAAAAAATATATGAAAGAAGCAAAAGCATTTGTATTTGCAGCTATTGAAGATTTTGGAATTTTACCAATAGAAGCTTTAGCTTGTGCAACACCTGTAATTGCTCTTTCTAAAGGTGGAACAAAAGAAACAATTATAGATAATAAAACAGGAATTTTATTTAATGAGCAAAATTTGAGCAGCATAATTGATGCGATTAAAAGATTTGAAAAAAAGGAATTTGATCTTCATTTTATTAGAAAATATGCAGAAACATTTTCAGAAAAGAGATTTCAAATGGAGTTTAAAGAATATGTAAATGAAAAAATAAAAGAGTATGATTTTTAAAGAGAGATAAAAAAAATTCATGAAAGCTATAATTTTAGCTGGAGGCAGCGGTAAAAGGCTCTGGCCAATATCTAACAAATATTTTCCAAAACAATTTTTAAAGTTTTTAGATCATGAATCTTTATTTCAAAAAACACTTTTGAGATTTAAAGATAAATCAACATTTATAGATGAGATCATTGTAGTTATAAATAAGAGTTTAGAAAAGATAGTAAATGAGCAAATTTTAGAATTAAATTTTCCAAAAAGAATAAAGATATTGATAGAGCCAGATCAAAAAAGCACTGCTGGAGCTATTTTATTTACAATAAAATCTTTAAAAGATAATAGATCTATAGATGAAAATACTAAACTACTTTTTCTACCAGCTGATCATTTGATCTTTCCCAAAGATAAATTTTTGTCATACATTAAAAATTTAAACATTCTTTCTTTAGATGATATTGTTATTTTTGGAATAAGACCTCATAAAATAGAGACTGGATTTGGTTACATAAAGATTGGTAAAAAAACAGATAACAATTTACATGAAGTACAAAAATTTATAGAAAAACCATCTTTTGAAAAAGCAAAAAAATATTTTTTATCAGAAAAATATTTATGGAATGCAGGTATTTTTTTATTTACTGAAAAAGTATTTAAAAATGAGATCAAAAAGCACAATCGAGATTTATATCTTTTTTATTCTTTGTCTTTAAAAGAACTAGTAAAAAAATTTTCTTTAATGAAAAAAAATTCAATAGATTATGCTTTGATTGAAAAAACTAAAAATATTTTAGTTCAACCTTTAGATGTATCTTTTTCCGATGTGGGCTCTTGGGAAAGCATCTATGATATAATGCAAAAAGATACCAATAAAAATGTCTTAAAAGGAAATGTTTTAATAAAAGACACAAAAAATTCATTAATTTTTGCTAAAAAAAAAGTAGTTTCAACGGTGGGCTTGGAAAATATAATATTAGTTGAAACAGAAGATGCTATTTTTTTGACTAAAAAAGGAAATTCTCAACAAATAAAACATATAATTGAAAAAATTTTCGAAAAAAAATTATAAGAATCTTTTTAAAATATTTGGCAGTTGAGAAATTAAATAAAAAGGTATAGATAAAATATTTTTTTCAAAAGATAGTGGATTTTCAGATATTCTTATTCCTATTTTAGATCGTTTTTCTTGCATAAATTGTTTTAAAGATCTTAGTCTTCCTGTAGATCCTGCTTTCACTTCAATTGGCAATATATGAGAATCTAATGTATATAAATAGTCAATTTCAGCTTCGCTTCCTTTTTTTTCTCTTTGCCAGTAATATAATTGATGTTCTTGATAAGGATTTGAATAGGCTAGAAGTTCTTGTCCAACAAATTGTTCAGCCATAGCTCCTTTGTTTAGTTGAATCAAATCTTTTTCTAAAATAATTGTGGGATCAATTTTTAAAGCATTTTGGACTAAACCAATGTCTAAGAATATAACTTTGAAACGATTGTTTTTTATTTGAACAGCTAATGGGAATCCACTTGCTGAAGATGAATAAACAAAATAGATTAATCCAGAATAATGAAGATGATCTAAAGCTTGTTTTAATTCTCTTGCTCGTACATGAGAATCGATTTTGGAATATTTAAATTGTTGAGTTAAGTTTTGAAATATTCCGGGAAGTATTATTTTTAAATATTTTTGTGTGGATTTGGTTGCATATTTAGAAAAATCTGCTTGATAGGTAGCTAATAAAATTTCTTGAATTCTTCTAGATTCATTTAGATTTAGATCATTACAAAAACTTTCTATTGCGGCAGGCATGCCGCCGACTAAAAAATATTCTTTAACATATTTTAACATTTCATTATGTGTATCACAATCTATAGAGTTTTTTGCGATTTCACTTAAATTAATTTGTTTATTTCTAGCGTTTAAATATTCTTGAAAAGAAAATGGCTTTAGATACATAAATTCTATACGACCTACAGGAAAAGAAAATTTACCATCGATCAAGCTAAATTCTAATAATGATCCTGCGGCAATAATATGAAGAGATGGCAATTTTTCTTTGAAATACCTAAGAGCTAAAATCGCTCGAGGACAAACTTGAATTTCATCTAAAAAAAGTAAAGTTTTGCCGGGATAGATGTGTTTTTTTAAAATGGATTGTAATTTAATTATGATTTCTTCAGGATCAAGAGATTCGAAACATGCTGATGCTTCAGCTTGAGCTTCAAAATTAATCGAAATAAAAGATTCAAAATTAGATTTACCAAAGCTTTCAATAAGGTAAGTTTTTCCAACTTGGCGAGCTCCTCTTAGAAGAAGAGGATAGCGATTTTTTCGCTCTTTCCACTTCAAAAGCTCTTTTTCTAGCGTTCTTTTCATGCATTTTGTGGTTTATTTATATGGGTTATTATAACCATTAAAATGGAGTAAAATCAATATATTTATGTTAGTTATTGATAAGCAAGGCTTTAGTTTTATATGAGATGGCAAGCTGTTTAGCTTTTTTTGTTTGTAAAAAAGAGGATAAAAACCAGTAAAATGCCATTACAGGGAGGTATAAGGTTGCTGAATCCGAAATCGAAATTATCAAATAAGTTAAAAGCCCGAAAAAAATAGATTTATCGATAACAGATTTTTCTTTATTGATATTTTTTAAAAGGTAGTTAAAAAGTGAAAAAGTGATGCCAATAATAAAAAGTAAAAATCCCAAAAAACCAAAAGTATTCAAGATGCTTAAATAGAGCATTTCTTCTATGTAAATAAATGCAAGTGTGGAAAAAAAGTTCATTGAAATAGATTTATTTAATAATCTTCCTCCTAAAGTTTTGTCAAAATACCACTGAAGAGGTTGATGAAGATAAAATTTTGCAAAAATAAGTATGATTAAAGTAAAACAAAAAAGAGAAATACAAAACTTAATTAAAGATTTTTGCTTATTTTTTTTTATAAAAAAATATGAAAAAAACTCACTTATGATAAAACCAACCCAGACTGTTCTTGAAAGAGTAAGGATCAATGACAATTTTACAATACTTTTTTTTGATATGCTTTTTTCTAGGTAATTATAAAGAGGCAAGAACATCAAAAGGCAGATACCATAAATATTACCATTATTATAAGTGGAGATAAGTTTTAAAAAAACACCTCTGTGATTTATACATTTTATCTTTTCTATAAGACCTTTTTCATGCCAATTGACAGTAAGAAGAGGTATTTCAAATAAAGTTGTAGAAATTGCTTTATAGAAAAAAAGAAAAATTCCATATGAGCTGATGAATAGAATTGATCTTTTAAAAATTTTAAAAAAATATTTGAGATCTAAATTTTCGATATACTCTGAAAAGATAAAGAAAAATATAAATGGTAAAAATAAAAAATTTACTAAAAAAGAGATAAAAAAACCAAAGTGTTGATAGCCATTTATATATATAGATAAAAGAGAATATATCTGAAAGGGTAAAAGAGCTATTAATGAATAGATATGTTCTTTTCTTACAAAGTATTTTTTTTTAAAAAGTAAGCTCAAAGAGATGATGGCTAAAAATACATATCCCCAAGTAATTGGAATGTTTTTGAATTTAATACCACCTTTTGGAAAGACAACTAAAAATAGCATTAAAATAAGAACAAAAAAGTTAAATTTTGATTTCTTTCTTTTTTCTATTGAATTAACTATCACTTCTTTTTATGTGTTTGTTGAGATAAGATGATAGCTGCATCATATCGATTGGTTTATCAAAAATTTTTGATAAATTTTTATCAGGATTAATTTGTCTTTTATTTTTTTTATCTTGAAGCTTTTTAGTTTTGATATATTTCCAAACTCTTTTTAAGATATCTGCTCTTGACAATTTTTTTTCTTTTACAATTTTTTCTAAATCTTTGGATACTTCAAATAAATTAGATCTTTTTTTTCCTTTATAAAAAGAAGGTTTTTCATGAGCTGTTTTCGGGTGGTTTGCATCATATTTTTTTTCTAGATCATCTAAATTATTTACGATTACATCACATTCTGGAAAGTTTGTGCATGAAAAAAATATCTTTCCTCTTTTTGATCTTCTCATAACTATTTTGCCGTCACAGCCAAGAGCTGGACAATCAGGTCTTTCTTCTGGCTTTAAAAATATTTCTCCCTTTTTGGGGATATTCACAATACCTTGACATTTTGGATAGTTTGAACATCCTAAAAAAGCTCCAAATTTTCCATATTTTAAAGTCATTTTAGATTTGCACTTTGGACATGGTTGCTTCCAATCAAAATCTTTTTCATAATCATCTTTATTAAAATCCATCAGTTCGATTGCTGATGTAAAATCACAATCTGGATACTTAGAACAGCCATAAAAATATTTGTTTTTAGACCATATCTTTTGTAGAAAAGCATTGCATTTAGGACATTTTTTTGAAGTTTCTAATTTTGGAATTGTGGTTTCTTTTTGAGCTTTTTCAACCATGGGTATAAATGCATTATAAAATTCTTTGATTAATGATTGCCATTTGCGTTTATTTGCCGCTACGAGCTCTAAATCATTTTCCATAGCTGCAGTAAAACCAACATTAACTATTGGAGCAAAGTTTTGATCTAATAGTTGAATGATCAATTCTCCTAATTGAGTTGGTTTTAAAGTGAATTTTTCTTTTGTTGTATATTCTCTACTTTGAATTTTATTCATGATGGAGGCATAAGTAGATGGTCTGCCAATCCCTGATTTTTCAAGTTCTTTTACTAGCGATGCTTCTGTAAATCTAGCTGGAGGTTTGGTAAATGATTGCTCTGAGATGATGTCTACTAAATTTAGAATTTTACCTTCTTCTAAATGAGGAAGAAGTTTTTCTTTCTCTTCTTCATCTGAACTATCTTTTTTTTCTACATAAACCTTTAAAAAGCCTTTAAATTTAATGTTTGAGCCCGTTGCTCTTAAAATGATTTTTTTATCAGTTGTAATATCACAAGATACAGTATCATAGATGGCAGGTTTCATTTGTGAGGCGATAAACCTTTTCCAAATAAGAGAATATATCTTATATTGATCTAAAGTTAAAAACTCTTTGATTTTGTCAGGACAGTGATGTAGATTGGTAGGTCTAATAGCTTCATGGGCTTCTTGAGCTGATTTTTTACTTTTATATTTTATAGGTTCTTTAGGAAGGTAGCTATTTCCATAGTTATTTTTAATATATTGTCTTGCGGCATGAAGAGCTTCAGCAGCTAAATGAACAGAATCTGTTCTCATATAGGTTATTAAACCTTCAAATCCTTCAGATTTTAAATCAACTCCCTCATAAAGGCTTTGAGCTATTCCCATAGTTCTGTTTGCTGAAAATCCAAAATGTCGAGATGCTTCTTGCTGCAAGGTAGATGTAATAAAGGGAGGAGTAGGGTATCTTTTTTTTTCTTTTTTATTGATTTTACTAACTTTATATGTAGCATTTTGTAATTTATCTACTATAGATTTTGCTGTTTTTTCATCAGGTATTAAAAAGACATCTTTTTTGTCGTTTTTTTCTTTTTCGACTCTTTTACCCTCCACACTATATAAAAATGCTTCAAAAGGCTTTTCTTTGGGTTTAGTATTTAACTTAGCTATAATCTTCCAATATTCAATAGGTTTGAAGTTTCTAATTTGGATCTCTCTTTCGACGACTAATTTTAATGCTACCGATTGAACTCTACCAGCTGATGTTCCTTTTCCTCTTTTTATGGTTTTAGATAAGATAGGAGATATTTTGTAGCCGACGATTCTATCTAAAATTCTTCTTGCTTGTTGCGCATTGACTAGAGCTAGATTGATTTTTCTAGGGTGCTTTAGAGCTTGTAAAACTTCTGTTTTGGTTATAGAATTAAAAGTAACTCTTTTAATTTTGGTGTCTTTAGGTAAAATCGCAGCTATATGCCAAGCTATAGCCTCTCCTTCTCTATCTGGATCGGGACATAAATAAACGATATCTGATTTTTTAGCTGATTCTTTTAGTTTTTTTATAACATCTTTTTTTGAAGGAAGGTTTATATATTTAGGAGCAAAATCATGTTTTATATCTATTCCAAATTCTTTTTCGGGAAGATCTCTTATATGTCCAATAGAGGAGACAAAATTATATTTTGTTCCTAAAAATTTTTTTAAAGTCTTTATCTTTGCTGGTGATTCTACGATAATTAGTGGTTTTGTCATTTATTATTTTTCCTAATCTTTATTAGCATATAATGATTTTTATAGTTTGCTGTCAATATATAAACTTTTATTAAGGATAGATTAAAATGTAGATTAATTTACATTTTTGTTAAAGTAAAACTGTAAAAACTTGAAATAATTTTATGATTTCAGATCAAGATTTATTAAGATTAAATAAGCAAGGATTCATACCTGGTCCTACAGAAAGTGAAAAAGATTTTTTGAAAAGAGTTGATCTTTCGAAAAAGTTGGTAAAAGATCCCAAATCTTTTTTTGAAAATGAAAAACAAAAAGAGCCTTTTGATTTAGACTCAAAGATTTTAAAACCAAGGTGGAATTGGACAAGAGCCCAACTTTTAAATCTTTTCGATGTTACTTGCTCAGATTTAGCTTTATTTTATAGCGATAAAAACCTTCATTTTTTTCAAGCTGCAGCAACTTGGATAGTGGAAATAAAAGATAAAAAAATTAAGATTCCAGTTTTGCAATTTAGAAAGGTTTTGCGATATAAACCATATTTATTTATCTATACATTAGATGAGATTTTAGCTCACGAAGCTGTGCATTCAATTAGAGTTGCATTTAATGAACCAAAAACTGAAGAGATTTTCTCTTACATGACTGCTACTAGTATTTTTCGAAGAGTTATAGGACCTATTATCAGATCTGAGAAAGAAGTTTTTTTGTTTTTTGCTATGATGGGAGGATATTTTATTTCTCAGATTTTATTTATTTTATCAAACTTTCAAGTTTTTTCTTATTTTTCTGCTTTTTTTGGATTTTTGGTTTTATCTCTCATTGGCTTTGGTTTAATAAGACTTTTTTTAGTAAGAAGAAAAGTAAAAAAGACTTTAAAAAAATTATTTAAGATCTTGAAATGCAAAAAGCAATCGAGAGCTGTTTTATTTCGTTTGACTGATAAAGAGATTTTTATGTTCTCTAAGATGAAAAGCCAAGAAATTCGAGATTATATATTCAAAGCTAAAGAAAAATCTTTGAGACTCAAGATGATTTATCTTTCTTATTTAAAAAAATGTGCACAGCTAACATCTTGATTGGGTTTTTTTAGTTTATCTTCTAAATTATCAAGCCATGATACTAATGTTTGTTCATCATAAACTTTATTATTATATATGTCTAAAATGAGATAGTGAAGAGCCATAGCATTAAAAGGTTTATCGTATGAAATAGCTTTTTTTTGATAAGGCATTTTTATAATTAGAGGAATAATGTTATCTTTTCTATTTTTTAACATTTCTTGTTCTTTATCTGTTATTGTGATGTGTTCATGAAATATTGGATGTTTCCATCCATCATTCCTGAACCAATGATCTGATGTTAAAATTAAAGTTGTTTTATCCCATGATCCATCTTGGATTAAGATATCTTTGATATCTTTTATTGTTTTATCTACTAACATTAATTGATCTGTGTAAGAATTTATTTTTGTAGATATCTTTTGTTTTTTATTGTCATATATTATTGGAGGATGAGGAATAGAAAAATGAATCAAAGAAAAATTTATTTTTGGATCTATTATTATGCATTTTGAATAAGCTAAAATTTCTTTATATAATTGGGAGCCTTGCTGGCGAACTATTTTAATTATATTGTTTTTTAACCATTTGATTTTTTGCATAGTTAACTTATTTAATGGACGTAAAAAATAAAATAAGAACATATCTGCATATTTTTGCTTAATAGCCTTAAAGATCATGTGATTATAAGTATAATATTTTTTTTTAATTAAATATTTATCATAGAGTCTATCAAATGGAAGGGCCCATCCAATAAATGCGGAATTTACATTTTCTTTTTTTAACTTAGAAAAAATAGATGGTAGCTCTTTCCAAGATTTGCTTTTTTTATCATCGAACTGTAATAAAATTTTATCATGAGCTTTTACATAAATACTTTTTGGTGTGGTTCCTATTAGATAAGATGATAAAGAAAGAGGAGTCATATTTGCTGGTTGATATACTTTGGAAGCGTAAAAGTAATTTTGTTTTAGATTATCTAATTCATTTAATTTTAAATTTTTATCTCTATTTACAAAGGTTAAATATTGATCCCATTCATCAAAAACTATCCATACGACTTTAGGTTTATCATTTTTAAAAGAAGATACATTGGTTTTAGATGCGAAAAAGCCACTAGACATTTTAGAAAAGATTAAAATAGAAAATGGAAAAAAAATAACAAAAAATATTGTAATTGTTTTCTTTATTGTTTTTGGATTGTTATAAAATAAAATTATTAGAGTCATTATTAGAAAAATCGATATGAGAGTAAATGTTATATATATTATTGGTTTCATTTGGTAATAAAGTATCTTTAAAAGAGCTCTGAAGAAAAAAATAAAAGAGATTATAAAAAAGCTATAAGCAAGATATCTAATCGATTTGTTTTTTGAAAATAAACATTTTTGAATTAACAAAAAATATATAAGAGCAAGAATTAAAATTGTTATAAAAAATTGAAAAACGCTTAGACGGATAGTATCTAAATGAAAATGAGAGTTATGCGCACCTAAATTGTTTAACCAAGGACCGCAAATTATTATAATTGATAAAGAAAGACAAGCTACAAAATCTTTTAATTTTTTTTTCATAAAGTTATTTTATTTTCATATAAAAAATTGTTCTAGTTTTGTTTATTTTTTGCTGATTAACAATTGAAAAATAATTTTCAAAAGTATTTATAAATTTATTTATATTTAAATCTAAGTATAAATGCTTTCGTCCTCTAAGTATTTTTTTAAACATTTCGTCTTGAGGATCGACATATTCAATGATTAATCCATCTTTTGTAAATTGATGAGCTATCGATGCAATTTCTATAAGTGGTATCTGATTACTTACCTGCAGATGGTGAATCAAAGCTAGCATAAATACTAAATCTACGGACTTTTCAGCTCTTTGAATAAAAGATAAATATTCTTTATTTTTCCAACCCAAAGCAGGGGTGGGTCTACTTATATTTACAATCATTGGCAAAATATTTAAATTTTCAATTTTTGCTTTAAGGTAAAGCATATCTATAACCATAGGATCGTTATCGATGGATATAACTTTTGCATTATTTTTTGCAGCTAAGAAACTAAAATGACCAGTATTTGCACCTATATCTAAAATTTTTTTGGGTTTTTTATCGATCAATATTTTTTTGACAAAATTCTCTTTTATTAAAAGATCTCTTTTTTCATAGTGAGTTTGATCTTTCATATAATGAGACCAAATAGATTTGTCGATTTTAGGTTGTAATTTATTTAATCTTTTTTTTAGTTTTTTTATTAATTTCATCAAGATGAACAAAGCAAAATCTTTGTTTTTTACTTTTTTAGGTTCGTAGTGTTTTGGTTTTATGAATTTTGATAAAAACTGAGGAATTTTGATAAGTGAATATGACATTTTGTTGAAAATGTTAGTTTTTATCAGACAATCTTGTAGATCGAGGCCATCTAAGTTTTGTAAAAATGCTTTGCAGATTGGTAGTTTTGCATATTTATTCATATACAAAGGCAACAAAAATGTTTTTGTAAATTGAGATAATCCTAGCCAGATAGGATCTAAAGGATCTCTTTTTTCAAATGATAAAAGATCTACAAAAATAGGCTTAGAATTTTCAAATATTATATTAAAAGGAGTTGCATCTTTCAGTCCAAAGGTTTCAAAAAGCATATTTTCAAAAAGCTCTAAGGTGAGTTTTGCTGCATCGAATAGCATAGTATTAGACCATTCATATGGATAATTTACAAAATCCAAAACTTCATGTTCTAAGATGATATTTGCATCAAAACTTTTAAAAATTTTTAAAAATTTTTTATCTTTTAATAGAGCTGTTATTTCCTTTTTTTGTAGAATCTTAAATTTAGATATTTTATTTTTTTCTATCGATTTTTTTAGACTTTTTAAAAGAATTAATTCATTGAATTCGTTTTCATATGAGGGTTTTATAAATCTAAATATTTTTGAATTATATTTTAAAAGGCTACCTGAGGGATCTCTAAACGTAGTATGAATTTCATTAGACATAAATTATTTTTGTTTATTTTTTGAAAAAATATTTTTTATCCATCTAAAAATATTTTTAAAATAAAAAGCTGCTCCCAAAAAAAAGGCTGCTAAAACTTGCCAAAGGAGCATACCTGTTCCTGGATCGGCGTAAGATAAAAATATTGAAACACCTGTCATATGATATATCTCCTAAAAATATCAAGTTATAATATATGAAATATAAAAGAAAATAACAAGTCAAACAAAACGAACGTTAACTTTGCACTAACATAACATTTTATTTAATCTAAATTTTTTTTATAATTCTTTTAGAAGTTTTTTGTGAAGATCAAATGAAAAAATTTTTATTTTTTTATCTTATTTTTTTTATAAATGCATTTGTCTTTATTTTAGGATTTTCTGATGATAGATCCATTAAAGTTTATGATTGCTTTCCTTTTTTAAATGAAATCGAGCTTTTGCAAGTGAGGCTTCACGAATTAAATGATGTAGTTGATTATTTTGTAATTGTCGAAAATCCCTTGACCCAAAGTGGGAGAGAAAAACCTTTATTTTTTGAACAAAATAAAGAAAAATTTTCAAAGTTTTTACCTAAAATTAGGCATATCGTAGGTCCAAAAAGACCATTTCCGGCTTATCAAGATTGGGATAGAGAACATGCACAAAGAAATGATATTTTAATGGGTTTGAAAGATGCTCAAGATGATGATATCGTTATAATTTCTGATGTAGATGAAATTGTAAATAAAAATAAAATTCAACAAATTAAAGAGATGATTGCAGCTCAAAAAGATCCTATCAGGCTTTGGCTGAAAATGTATCGTTTTTTTTTAAACAGGAAAGATAAAAAAATGGATATGTGGCCTTTAGCTTATGTAGCATCTTATAAAACAGTAAAAAAATATTCACCCCAGACTTTAAGAACTGATTTTTTATACAAGCATGAAATTAAAGATGCTGGCTGGCATTTTTCAGGAATGGGATATATTGAGGTTCATCACACAAATGAATCCCTATAGATTGTAACTCAAATATACTTTTGTGATATTTTATAAAGCTCTAGTAATTAAAAACTTTGATTTAAATAATTTT
>VAPE01008815.1_pt1 | contig 15986 bp, 16 predicted proteins | sample 3393911 | NCBI WGS metagenome assembly VAPE01 (sample SAMN08290436, study PRJNA428436) | hydrothermal vent metagenome | isolation source: Deep-sea hydrothermal vent chimney | place: Atlantic Ocean: South-mid Altantic Ridge | reverse complement strand
GTAGTTAAGGATCATGGCGAAGGTATGGACAGAGAAACCCTCGAAAATGTTTTTATTCCCTTCTATACCGGGAGGACTTCTGGAACAGGTCTTGGAATGGCCATCGCAAAGAAGATTATTGAAGAACATCGTGGCGGGATTCATATAAACAGTCAAAAGGGCATAGGAACGGAAATAATAATTAAGTTGCCATACAAGCAGATTGGAGGGTGAAAAAAACATAAAAGAGAGGCCCGTCTCCATTTTGAGTGAAATTCATAGTTTTTTCAAAATGTTGCACTATAATAATGATAAAGGATGTGTTTGCAGTTGTAGATGTGGATAAACGGAAAGTGAAGGAGAGGATACATGCGGAGATTTCTTTTCCGGACAGCGGTCATGAAATAACGTCTTTATTGTGGTTTGTTTTTATAGAGTATCTCTTCAATTACTGATTTATACTCGGTTTTTCTCTCCATCCGTGCAGACAGTATCTTGACGGCAACAAGTGAAAGGAATAACGAAATGAATCCTCCAAGTACGGAAAGCAGTTCAGAATTAAGACCGTTGAAATACACCGGCAGGTACACCTTGCCAAGAAGTGCGCCTGCCATCAATGCAAAAACCGGCAGGATGTACAGGACCAATGCACCCTTTATATAGGTTTGGGCCTTCATGACTACTTTAACGGTTTCACCTATGTTTGCATGTGCCATATTGATTGCCTCTGTTTCGAAGCCGTTTCCTTTAATGTCACAGTCGTTTTCCGTACAGTGGTCGCAGGCACTCTTTTTATAGACAATGACCTTTGCCATATGACCATCGATACTTTTGACTACGCCGATTTCATTCATGATCGTTCTCCTTTTGAGAGGTTCTTTAGCCCTCTTTAAATTATAATTAATGTCTGTGTATAAACTCAATTTTTCTATCTGTCATTCCGGTAGTCCTTAGGCCGGAATCCAGTCTTTTCAATAAGTTCCGGATATCCCGAAAGCGTTCGGGACATGACAAAAACAAAAAACGGCAGTTATACACAGACTCTAATTAGAGTCTGTGTCCAAAGTCGAACAGTTGTCGTTTGTCCGTCATTCCGGCATGTCCGGAATCGTCCTTTGAGAAGGATTCCCGACATGCTTTGCTTGCGGGAATGACAAATAACCGTAGTTTATACACAGTCACTAATTACGGTTGTGGCAAAAAAACATTTACTGTAGCTACACATTAATTTTAGAATTAGATTGTGAAGATAGTATGAAAAGATTTGCAGGGGAGAGATATATAGGTTGAAAAACCGGTTTAATAATCCGTCGAAAAGGAGCACTCCATGGAACAGAACGGACAATCAGGAAACATGGGCCATGAGCCGGGACCCAGCGCTCATGAAAATAACGGCCATAAGATGACGCACGAGGGCAAAGATATGAAGGGTATGCACGAAGGGCATGAAGGGGGCGGTGCCCATAAGGGGAAAAACCATTCCGGGCATCATGCCCGCATGGTGGCTGACTTCAGGCAAAGGTTCTGGATATCCCTTGTAGCCACTGTTCCGATCCTTATCCTCTCACCCATGATCCAGCAGTTCCTCGGCCTTGATGAAGTCATGCGTTTTTCAGGTGATACCTATATCCTCTTTCTGGTTTCATCTTTCGTGTTCTTCTATGGCGGCTACCCCTTCCTGAAGGGGCTTTATGATGAACTGAAACAGCTCAAGCCGGGGATGATGACACTCATAGCCGTTGCAATCTCCACCGCATATGTTTACAGCAGTATCGTGGTCTTCGGCCTCAAGGGAAAGATATTCTTCTGGGAACTTGCAACCCTTGTGGATATCATGCTCCTCGGCCACTGGATAGAGATGAAGTCCGTGATGGGGGCCTCACGTGCACTTGAGGAACTTGCGAAACTGATGCCCTCCGAGGCCCACCTCCTGATGCCGGACGGAGGTACCGAAGATGTTCCCCTCGAGAGGCTGAAGGCCGGTGACAGGGTGCTTGTCAAGCCCGGGGAGAAGGTGCCTGCCGACGGTGAGGTCTCAGATGGTGAGACCTATGTTAATGAGGCGATGCTAACAGGCGAGTCAATGCCTGTTGCCAAGAAGGCCGGGGACAAGGTCATCGGCGGTGCGATAAACGGGGATGGTTCGATTGTGGTTGAGATAATCAAGACGGGGAAGGACTCTTTCCTCTCACAGGTGATCGACCTTGTGAGGGAGGCACAGCAGAGCAAGTCCAGGACGCAGGACATTGCAAACCGTGCAGCAGTGTGGCTTACGGGCATAGCCCTTGGCGGAGGCGCGGTCACTCTGTTTGTCTGGCTTGCCGTAATGCATAAGGACTTTGCCTTTGCCCTTGAAAGGACCGTTACCGTTATGGTCATCACCTGTCCGCATGCCCTGGGCCTTGCAGTGCCGCTGGTGGTTGCCGTATCAACGGCCCTGTCTGCACGCAATGGCCTGCTCATAAGAAACCGTGCCGCCTTTGAGAAGGCAAGGAATATACAGGCAATAATATTTGACAAGACAGGTACCCTCACAGAGGGCAGGTTCGGCATAACGGATACAATAGTTTTCAAGGAGGATATGGATAAAGAGGAACTACTGAAGATTGCCGCCTCTGTTGAGACACACTCCGAGCACCCGATTGCACAGGGTATTGTCTCGTCCGCCGGGCAAGCCTATCCTGTGGAGGGCTTTAGTGCGATCCCGGGAAAAGGGGCCGAGGGACGGGTGAAGGGCATGGATGTGAAGGTCGTCAGCCCCGGTTATCTGCGCGGGAACGGTCTTGCAATAGATGATGACAGGATCGACAGGCTCTCTTCAGAGGGAAAGACCGTGGTCTTTGTGTTGATCGACGGTGAGGTTAAGGGTGCGGTGGCACTGGCCGACATAATCAGGAAGGAGTCAAAGGAGGCGGTTTCCCGGCTTAAGGGGATGGGCATTAAGTGTATGATGCTTACAGGAGACAACCGCATGGTTGCAAAATGGGTATCGGAGGAGCTGGGTCTTGATGACTATTTTGCAGAGGTGCTACCCCACGAAAAAACCCTGAAGATAAAGGAAGTCCAGTCACGGGGCCTTGTTGTCGCCATGACGGGGGACGGTGTCAATGATGCACCTGCACTTGCACAGGCTGATGTGGGAATAGCCATCGGCGCTGGAACCGACGTGGCGGTGGAGACTGCGGATATCGTCCTTGTAAAGAGCAACCCCCTTGATGCGGTTGCCATTATCGGACTTGCACGGGCAACATACAAAAAGATGATTCAGAACCTCGCATGGGCAACCGGGTATAACGCATTTGCCATTCCCCTTGCCGCCGGTGTGCTCTATAAGTACGGCATACTCCTTTCACCCGCCATGGGAGCTGTATTGATGTCCCTGAGTACGGTGATTGTGGCAATAAATGCGAGGTTCCTTAAGGTCGGGGAAAAACAGTAATGATCATGGAGGTAAAATGAAGAATATGGATGAAAACGTAGACAGGAGACTGAGAGAGGCCGGGGAAAACCTAAAGGAGGCAGAACTTCTGAGGTATGAGAAGATCAGCAATCTTGCCATACTGACGAAGCTCTACCATGCCATGATTTACAGCCTCTTTGCACTCCTCGGGATTAAGGAGATCGGCAATCTTACACATGCCGACGTGATTGAGAGGTTTGAGAGGGAATTTGTTAATAACGGGAGTTTTAAAAAGGAGTATCTTGATGCCATGCGCTTTGCCTACAACTTCACCCACGAGTGCGACTGTGCCAAGATGAAGGAGCCCGAGGACCGGGACATCGATTATCTCTTCCCGGTTTCATCGGATTTTGTGAGGTTTGCCGGGAATTATCTGGAAGGTCATACAATATAAAAAGGAGGCAGGAAATGAAGGCTGATATTTGACGAAGGTGCTTCTATTAATCGGTGCAGTACTGCTTGCTGCAAATCTGGTGAGTGGAATGCTGTCCTCCACATCGGCAAGCGCAGAACAGGGTTCGGAGATCGGGAGATACCAGATCTCGGCTTGGTCTGCCCGGGCAAGTGTATATACCCATCACAGTGGTTACTATATCGTTGACACCACCACTGGAAAGGTGGTTGCCAGCAAATCAGAAGTTCATACTGCTGAAAAATAGGGTATGTGCCGACAACAAAAAAGGCTCTTTCGTGTTTTAGTTGAAGAGGGGCTTAAAATTCACATTAACATTAACCACAACGCACAATGTCATTCCCCGAAAGCGTTCTGGGAATCGTTCTTTGAGCAGGATTCCGGACTCCCGAATGCATTCGGGATTGCCGGAATGACAGATAGAGAAACTGACTTTATACACTGGCTCTGATTAAGAGAGGGCCTTTTTCTTCTCTTCAAACTCCTCCCTGTCTATCTCACCCCTTGCGTATCTTTTCTTCAGTATATCCATGGGGGACTCATCCATTCCTGAGGTGTGAGTTGTTCTGGTTGAGAGAACAAGCCATCTGATTAAAAGGATAATTCCTGCGATCACGGATAGCCAGAAAACCGCCATAATGATCGTCCAGAACCATCCCATACCATAGCCCCAGCCCATCATGCCGGGCCCCATCCAGCCTCCCATGCCGTATCCTCCACCAAACCCGTTGGCAAAGGCAGCGGCCGCATTACTTAGAAGGGCTGTTACAGATATCATCAGGGTCTTCTTCATGGTTCCTCCTTTTAGGGTTTTATGTACAGATCCGGTTCCTGGGTGATAAATTACAATGCACCTTGCCGAAAGCCCCGGCCTTTGGTCGAAAAGCTTGACCGATGCCCCATTCTCTTATCTCAATTATAACCTGAAGTGAATATCGGGATATTCAACAATGGATAAAAGAAGAAACGCCTATTTTTTCACAATGCTGCTTATGATGGATATAACATTCTTCCTGAAGGCATCGGCGTTGTGATTGAAGGGATGTGGAGTCGTCATAATATTTCCGGCAATGATTAACGTCGGGGTCTCTTCCACCCTGAATGCCCTGGCCAGTTGCAAAGCCTTCCGAACCTCTGCTGCCTTTGCTCCTGATCTCAACTTGTTGTTGAAATCACTGCCCAAGCCGATTTTTTTGGCCAGATCCTCCAGTACCTCTATATTGCCGATGTCCCTTCTCTGAACAAAATTGGCGTTAAAGATAGCCTTCCTCATCTGTTCACCCTTTCCTGCATCCTCAGCCAGAAGATATGCTTCCGAGGGTTTGGAAGATCCCTTTCCCCAGTAAATAAACATGGCTTTCCATTTGGTCTTTTTGGGAAAGTTGCCTTTTATAACGGGGATCGAGTTTTCAAATGCATAACAGTTGCCGCAGTAAAAACTGAGAAACTGAACTATACCGACAGTTTTACCGTTGTAATTGTACTGAAGACCCGGTACTTGCGTGTAAACACCCTTTAGGGAAGGACCCTGTCCCGCCAGGAGAGGTGATGCAGCAAAAACAAACAGAAACAGCATGACAACCACTCTTTTGAATTTCATCTTTTCCTCCTATTCATGTCTGATCTTTTCCAGATAAACTGGATAATTGAAATCGGGACTGTTGCTCTTTGTGTGGCATTTTATGCAGGTTTTTTCTGTCACAAGCGGCAAGGGGGTGGAATAGTCGGACACATGATTCCTGCCCTGACCGTGGCATACCTCGCACTGGACATTAGCCAGCCCCGGTGTTGTTGCAATACTGTAAAAACCTCCTTCCTCCCCGAAGCCGACTGTATGACACTTAAGGCATTCCGGATCAGATGACTTGCCCCTCCGTTTCAGTGATAAGAAAGCATTGGCATGCCTTGTTCGCTGCCAGGTCTCCACAAAGGGCTGATGGCATTTGCCACAAGCGGAAACACCGGCATAGGAAGTCTTATCGGAAGGCGGTTTTTTGTTATCTAAAAGCCCGGCAACCATCATGTCATACTTCTTTAAAACCCTCCTGACATCCTTGTCTTCCATGATGTCCTTATCCAGCGTTTGCCATCGGTGTTCGAAACCCGAAACCTTACCTTTATTGTTAATTTGAAGAGTCAGTATTCCCAGCTTTTTCCCCTCGGGATAACCTGATACGACAACGGACCCGTTTATCTTCACGGGTTTATCCAGTATTTCTCCTGAGGACAGGATTATCACATCCCACCCCTTAAGAGAAATTAAACCGGACAGGGGCCGGTCTGTGAGAAGGATGTTCAGCCTGCCCTCCCGGTAATCCCTCTCATCTGCGGTTATATTTATATCGATGCCTTTTTTCCTTATTGACAACGATCTCCTGAACAAGGGACTCTCTGCAACAACAGGTACAGATAGCTTTTTAACAAGAGATTCAAGGAACCCGGGTGAAAAGCCCTTTTCGTTGTTCATAAAAGCAACCGCATCATATTGCATTAAGCTGAATGCGTTTAGCATGGCTTCAGCCTTGAGCCTCCCCTGGGGGGTATCTTTATCGGTAAAATTACCGGCATCCACAAGGATAAAAGGAGAGAGTTCATTTACATGTCCGTCGATATATCCGGCTCTCCTGGCCACACCGCCCGACTCCGACTTCGTGGTGCAGCCGCATGGTTCGAGTTCACCCGACACACTGCCGGTATAAAGGATATTGAGTTCATTCTCCTGACCGGATGCAATTACGGGAGACAAAATCATTAAGAGATAGATACAGATCCTAAATATCTGCATGGCACGTATATTTGCAAGTTCTGACGATCATTATAAGATGTAATAATACATATAAAGTTTGAAGATATTATGAAGAGACAGAAATGCGGGGGTACCCGTTATGTCTTGAGTACCCTTGTGGAGTTCAGTACGGCTAAGATGGCGACACCCACGTCAGCAAATACCGCCTCCCACATGGTTGCCATACCGAGAGCGCCGAATATTATGAAAAAGCCTTTGATCCCAAGGGCCATGGTTATATTACCGAATACAATCCCCCTGGTCCTTCTTGAGATATGCATTGCGTCAAGCAGTCCGGAGAGCCTGTCCTTCATGAGTACCACGTCGGCGGCCTCTATGGCGGCGTCGGAGCCGAGCCCCCCCATTGCGATCCCGATATCCGATGCCGTAAGCACCGGGGCGTCGTTAATGCCGTCGCCCACAAAGCCTATCTTGTGCCTGCTCCCGTCAATCTCGTCTTCGAGGTCCCTGACAAGCTTTATCTTGTCCTGGGGAAGCAACTCCGCATGAAAGGCATCCAGCCCAAGCTCCCTGGCGACGGGTTCAGCGGCGTCCCTGCTGTCGCCGGTAAGCATCATGATCCTTTTTACGCCCGCCGCCCTCAGGGCATCGATGGTCTCGCGTGCCTCCGGTCTTAATCTGTCGGCAAGGGTGATATATCCTGCATAACGTTTGTCTATAACAATATGTACCACCGTGCCTTCAACACGGCATGTATCATGCTTTATGTCGTAGCCATCCATATGGAGGATCCTGTCATTGCCCGCCAGGATCTCTTTACCGTCTATAATTGCCCTTATCCCGTGCGAGGATATCTCCTCGTAACTCTTTATCCTGTCTTCGTCTGTTTTTTCACCATAGGCGTCCATTATGGACCTTGCAATGGGGTGGGTGGAGTGGCTCTCCGCCTCTGCTGCGAACCGGAGGAGTTCTTCTTTTGTGAAACCATTCAGGGGCTCGACCTCCGAGACCTTAAACTCGCCTTCGGTGAGTGTCCCTGTCTTGTCAAAAACCATGGTATGTATATTTCTGAAGGCCTCGAGATAGTTGGAGCCCTTAAAGAGAATCCCCTTTTTGGAGGCCGCCCCTATACCGCCGAAGAAGCCCACCGGGATGGATATGACGAGGGCGCATGGACATGCTATAACGAGAAATATCAGTGCGCGGTAGATCCATTCCGAGTATGTCTCGGGATGCGAAAAGAGGTTTGTCAGCGCGGGTATTTGAAATAGGACCGGCGGCAGTACCGCCATGGCAAAGGCGCCTGTTACCACGGCAGGCGTATATACCTTCGAGAATTTGGTTATGAATTTTTCGGTCGGCGCCTTCTGCTCGGATGCCTTCTCTACGAGTTCAAGGATTTTGTTGACAGTGGATTCCCCGAAGGGTTTTGTAACCCTGACCGTTATCACTGCGCTCCTGTTTATCATTCCAGAAAGGATAGTGTCACCAGGATTCAAAGACTTCGGCATGGATTCCCCTGTCAGTGCAGAGGTGTCGACACTCGTCTGCCCCTCATCGATAACACCATCGAGGGGGACCTTTTCCCCTGGCCTTATCATGATCAATTCATTGACCTGTACCTCTTCCGGATTAACCCTGAGCGTCTCCCCGTCCCTCTTCAGATTTGCATAATCGGGCCTGATCTTGAGGAGGCTCTTTATGGAACTCCTTGAGTGGTTCAGCGCCCTGTCTTCAAGATACTCTCCAACCTTAAAAAAGAGCATTACCCCGACAGCCTCCGGGAATTCCTTTATTGCAAAGGCACCGAGGGTTGCAATGGTCATGAGGATGTTCTCTCCGAAGAAATCCTTCTTCATGATGCCCCTTACGGCATTCAGGACAACGTCATGGCCTGCTATGATGTAACCGGTCAGGTATATGAGAAGGACGGCCCAGAACCTGAAGTCTCCGGCGGGAAGACCCGCAGCGCCGGGAAAGACATAATTCTGCAGTATGAGGCCGAGCACAAAGAATATGCCGGCAAAAAATATCTTTACAAGAATGGGAGATGCGCTTTCTTTGTCCTCTTCTTCGTCAGCGTCATCCATTTCTTTTATCTTCAACCCGGGCTCTGTCTCCCTGACCAGTTTCAGTGCATCTCTTTCAAGATTCCCGTTTGCAGCGTCAATGTAAAGTGTGGAAGCGGCAAAATTCAGTGTTGCCCTTACGCCCTCCATCCGGTTCAGGACATCCTCTATCTTTGCGGCGCATGAGGCGCAGCTGAGCCCATCAAGGTAGAACTTTGTACCGCCCGAAACAGGCGATGGCCCGGCCTGTTTATCATGCGCGACATGATTGCATACGCCTTCGACGCAGTGGCTGTCTTTGTTATGATCATGTTCTTTCATGGACTATAATTCGCAATAGAAAGGGTTTTGCTGCCGACTTTATTTTTCTTCAGCATGTCTCATCCCTTCGTCAAAGAGGTTTACGATATGTTCGTCATCGCGGGAGCAAAAGGCCCTTTTACCGTCCTTCCTGTTCCAATACTTCATATTATCAGTTGAACAACTAATCAATTATAAAATTCGTGATGATGCCCTGTCAATACCGGAAAATTGAAGGGTATGGAGTATTTACGGCTAATAAGATTTTCAATCATTATCATTCCGGAGCATCTGCCTCCCGCTTGAAACAAGGCCTGACACAAGTCGCCTTGCAGTGGGTATGTATACAAGGCTAAAAGAACGGGCTGACCGCAGCGTACATCCCTAAAATGCTTGTAATTGCCACCACCATACCTACCACCACAGAGTAGCCCCCATGCAGGCGGTACGGTTTTGGCAAGGCCTTGAGCGCCAGCAGATAGAGAAAGCCCAGAACAATCGGCAGCAGTGCAGCGTTCATCACCTGTACGGCCACGCTCAGGTTGACCAGGTTGATCCCCGAAACCACCATAACGCCTCCTATTAGCAGCATAGCGGTGTAGACTATGTAAAACCACGGGGCCTTGCGAGGCTGGTGTTCGAGAGACCTTTTGTAACCGCTCACCTCGCCCAATCCCCAGGCAGTTGCAAGGGAGACCACAATCGCCGCCACCAGTGACGCCCCGACCATGCCCAGGGCAAACAGGATTGTCCCGACCGTCTTACCTAAAAATGGAGTCAGTGCGTCCGCTATCTGCTGTACCGTGTCGAGGGATTCACCGGGATGATATACGCCAATGGTTGCGGCAACCGTCACCAGTATCGCTATCATGATAAGTTGTGTGATGACCGCGCCCAGGGCGGTGTCCCGGCGGGCTGACCGTAGGTCTTTGGTTGTCATGCCTTTATCCACAACCGCAGACTGATGGTAGAATACCATCCAGGGCATTATCACAGCGCCGATGTTGGCCACGGCCAGGTACATATATCCGGGCTGGCGCCATGGGACCTGGGTCAAGCCGCTCAACATGGCCGCAGGGCTGGGACGGGCCCACCAGGCCACCACCAGAAAGACCAACTCAAAGCTGCCGATCAGGATGGCAATACGCTCGACCGAGAGGTACGAACCGGTCCAGGCCACAATCGAAAGCAGCAGCACTGCCATACCTACACTAAGCCAGGGTGGTATACCAAACAGCAGTCCGGCGCCGGCCACCCCGGCAAATTCGGTGACCAAAGCTCCCAGACAGGCAACCATCAGGGTGGAGACCGAAAGCCATGCCCATCCCTTACCGAAGTGTTCACGGATCAGCTCACCGTGTCCTTTGCCGGTTACCAGCCCCAGCCGCACCGCAAGTTCCTGCACCATGTAGACAATAGGGATCAGTAAGATTTGCAGCAGGAGCAGCTTGTACCCCCACACTGCTCCGCTTTGTGCAGCGGTGATCACACTCCCCGCATCGGTATCGGCGAACATCACCACCAGTCCCGGTCCGAACATCGTTAGAAAACCCAGCATATTACGACGCTTCATAACCGCCTCACCCTAAGAAGTTCTGCATCTGTGTGCTGCAAGGTTAACTGGAGCATTCCCTTGAGGGTCTTTGCATCAGCAGCATGCACAACCAAGTCATGACTTGTAACTAAAACTATGCTCTCCGGTCTTTCTGCCTGCTCATCGATGTTACCATGACAGATGCTTTCATCTTTGTTCAGTTTATCAATCACACAGTTTCTCCTCTGAAAGGCATCAATAACCTGAATCCCTTTTTCTGTTCAAGAACTCCTCTTTTCCTATTTCACAATCGGTGTATCTCCTCTTGATGCTCTTGTTTTGTAAAAACATATGAACAAATGTTCAACTAATGGTAACATCCTGGCCGGGAAGATGTCAATTTTTCAGGGATAAAATGTAAAAAAGAAGCAGCCAGGGTGGATAATTCCTGGCTGCTATTGGGGAGGTGTGGAAGGTGTATCAGTCATTTGCAACTATTATTGCTGTTTGTTCTGTAAGGATCAGTGCCCTGATATCTTTTTCCCTGGAACTTTCCATCATCTGCATTCCTGGTATCGCCTGAATTCCGGTTGGGATATCCAAACCACTTTCTAATCCGGTCCCAGATTCCTGAACCCATTATTCCTGAACCCATAGAGGCAACCAAGCCATTGGGGCCAAAGGCATAAACAGAGGTACCGGTTAATAGAACTCCAGCCAATGCGAGGCATGTAATTAAACTTTTCATCCTGAACCTCCGTTGTAGCGGTTATTGAGTTTATTATAGTATCCGGATATGAAGATATAATGAAGAAGTTGTGAAGATATGATGAAGAATAGACTTGCCGGTTCCTCTGGAGCCTGTCTGAAAAAACCGTTAAACACCGCAATTTGTCATGCTGAATTTATTTCAGGGTGCATTTTGGATTTTTTTAGACAGGCTCATTGCCCCCCTTTTCCATAGCCGTCACCGAAGGAGCCTGAAATAAAATAATTTACAATTCATAATTTTTCACAAGCAGTTCATGGTTTCTTCATAAAATAAGTCTATTATATTTGCAATGCACATTGCCGAAAGCCCCGACCTTTGGTCGGGGATGAAGGCAAAGAATGTAATTAATCAAATTTTTCTTAAATTACATTGGCAAGCTTTGATCTTTGGTCGGAGAGCTTGCCGGAAGCATTCAAAGGAGGCCTGAAATGCGACAAATAAAAAGAAGAGATTTCCTGAGACTCTCAGGTGCTGCAGGGCTTTTGATCTTATCTGCCGAGGTTCCGTTGCCGCTTCCCAAAGAGGTATATGCAAGGAATCTTAAGGAAATCAAACTGTCAGCGTCGACAACCGAGACCGATCTTGGTAACGGCAAACGCTTTAAGGCATGGACGTACAACGGTGTGGTGCCGGGTCCTGAAATCCGGGTAAAGGAAGGTGAGACTCTCAGGGTTGTTCTTAAGAACGAACTTTCGGAGGGCACAACCATCCACTGGCATGGATTGCCGGTGCCCAACCGGATGGATGGAGTTCCATTCGTTACACAAAAGCCGGTCAAACCCGGTGGTGTCTTTGTCTATGAATTCCAGGCAACACCTCCGGGGACTTACTTTTACCATTCACACGAATCCTATCAGCTTGACCGCGGTCTTTACGGCGCTTTAATAGTTGAGCCCCGACGGGAAGAGAGAACCTATGACAGGGAATATACAGTCATGCTTGAGGACTGGGCGACTATAGATGGAGGAGGACCCGAGGCATCCCGGATGGGAAACATCAGGCCGGGTATGGGAATGATGGGTATGATGAAAAGGCGACAGAATCCGGGTGCACCTTTACAGGAGCCGCTCTATAATGCTTATGCCATAAACGGAAAAATCTTTGAGGCATCAAAACCGTTCAGGGTAAGAAAAGGAGAGAGGATCAAGCTCCGGATCATTAACCCCTCATCGTCCACAATGTATACAATCCGCATAGCCGGTCATCCTCTTACTGTTACCCATGCGGACGGAAGAGCGCTTGTTCCCCTTGAGGTGGATGTGCTGAGAATCGGGATGGGTGAAAGATACGATGTCGAACTCTATGCGAATAATCCCGGCAGATGGCATATTTATAACCTAAGGGATAACAGCCCTGTCAGTGGCCGGCCCCTTGGAACTCTTGTTTATGAAGGAATACGTTCGAAGGGGTACAGTGATGACAGAATAAAGAGATCCAGAGTAAATGATTATAGTTTTTTCGAAGGGATTGATGATAGGTATGTAAAACCGGTTAACGGCAAGGTAGACAAAATCTTCAGAATGAACCTGTCGGGAGGAATGATGGGTTCTCCATACTGGACAATAAACGGGATGATATATCCTGAGTCCGATGATGTAGAGATAAAACCCGGAGAAAAGATCCGGTTTGAATATTTTAATCACAGTATGATGCCCCATCCGATGCATCTCCACGGTCACTTCTTTGATGTAGCAGGCTCGGGTCAAAAAACAGGGGTGAAAGTGAAAAAGGATACCTTCATTATTCCCCCCCGTATGGGAAGAGGTGCTATCGAGTTTGTTGCCGACAATCCAGGTGTATGGATTCACCATTGTCACAACCTGTATCATCTTGCCGGAGGCATGGCAAATCTTGTAAAGAACACTTAAGACACCTATTCCTCAGGCTTAGTCGATATGGTTGATGAAAAATCCGGGAGCAAAGGCTCCCGGATGATGTTATTTACGAGGATGCTGGCTGAATGTCCCGACCTTTGGTCGGTGAGCTTCACTTACCTGATGGGTTTTGAAGATATTTAAAGAAATCGATCTTTGTGGACAAAACCAGCCAGTCTTTTCCTGATAACGTTGTTTTATAGGTCTCCATGGTTTTTAGGAAGCGGTAGAACTCCCGGGATTCCGGACTTTGGTTGTAGGCTTTGGCATAAATTGTGGTTGCCTGGGCATCAGCCTTACCCATGATCTCCTGTGCCGTTTTATATGCCCCGGATTGAATCTTTTTTAACTCACGTTCCTTATTACCCAGGATTTTAGAAGCCTCGCCCTGACCTTCGGAACGGAATTTGTCCGCTATACGCTTACGTTCGGTAATCATCCGTTCAAATATCTTGTTCTGGACTTCTTCCACGTAATTAATCCTTTTAAACCTCAGGTCGAGCAACTCGATCCCGAGTTCAAGGGTACGGGGAGAAGCTGCATCAACAATAGAACGCGCTATTTTTTCTCTGCCGTATTTAATTCGGGCTAAACTCTTGGCTTCTTCATCCTTCAACAAACCTTCACTTGTCTGATATTCCCGGTTAGTTGTACGAATTATTTCAACCAGGATGTGTTTGGCAATTGCGTTTCTGGTCTCACCGTCTAAAATATCATCCAACCGGGACTGGGCACCCCGTTCGTCCCGCACACGCTGAAAGAACAAAAGCGGGTCTTTTATCCGCCAGCGCGCATAGGTATCCACCCAGATAAATCTTTTATCTTTCGTGGGTATCTGATTAGGATTGCCATCCCATTCCAGAAACCGCCTATCAAAAAAATTGGCCTCCTGAATTATGGGGATCTTGAAATGTATGCCTGGTCTTATAATTGGCTTGCCTACCGGTTTACCAAATTGTGTGATTATTACCTGTTGTGTTTCATTTACGATGAAGGCAGAAGAGACAATGGCAATCAGAGCAAGAAATACAATACCTCCAACTACTGTATACTTTGTTTTACTCATTTTTTTACGCCTCCCTTCTCAAGTTGGAATAGTGGCAAGATCCCGGTGATTTTATCGTCGGTAATCAACTTTCTGCCGACCTGTTGCATGACATCATTCATTGTTTCCAGGTAAATACGCTGACGCGTTACCTCTTTTGCCTTTGAATACTCCTTAAAGACAGCGCTGAAATTTGCTGCTTCACCGCGCGCATTATTGATTCGTTCCAGTGCATATCCCTTTGCCTTTTCAATAGTTCTCTCCGCCTCACCCTTGGCTCTCGGAATTACCTTGTTATATTCGGAAAGGGCCTGGTTAATTAATTTTTCACGCTCCTGCTGGGCTTCATTGACCTCGTTAAAGGCGGGTTTTACAGATTCGGGGGGATTAACATCCTGAAGCACCACCTGTTCTACTTTTATTCCCGTTTCATATTGATCGCATAATGCCTGAACTTTTACGGCAACGGTGCTGGCAATTTCCTGACGGCCGACGGTTAATACCTCGTCCACCGTGCGGTCACCAACGACCTCACGCATAACCGCCTCATTGATATCTCGAAAGGTCGGTATTGCATTTCTTACGCGAAACAAGAAGTTGTAAGGATCTTTGATACGGAATTGTACGATCCATTCCACTTCAGCGGCATTTAGATCACCTGTTAACATCAAAGACTCCTCTTGATATTTTTTGGTGGAGTATGTAGTTCTGACACCAGGCGTGGTTGTTCGAAAACCAAGTTCAAGCTTTAATTGCCGCTCAACCGGCACCTTGTAGACCTTTTCGATTCCAAATGGTAATTTAAAATTTAACCCCGGATCGGCTATGCGAGTTAATTTCCCGAATCGTAGAACTACACCTACCTCTTCCGTATCAACGGTGAACCATGAAGAAAACAGAAGGATCACAAGCAGGATTGTAAGCACACCCCAAACAATGATTTTAACATTGACTTTGGGCAGACGAATATCCTTTAAATCTTTTAAATCAAACGGTGCTTTCGGCTCCATAAAAGGCTACCTCCTCTTCTTAGGTTATTTCTAAATCAGGGGCTGAGTCGTTTACAAAAAACTCAGGTTTAACAGGGATTGCTAAGGATATGCAAATAACATCTTGAGCCCAAGGCCTTAGGCTTGTCTACCCCTAACGGGCTGTTTTAGTTAGTGGAAACTCAAGAGATTGAGAACAATGAGAGAAAAATATTAATGTGGAATTTGCATTTAAGCCCTGGAAAGTGAAACGACTATTTTTCTATAAAGAACTCCTATGCTACCTTTAGCCTCATTGTAACAGTCCACTATGCTTTTGTCAATGCCAAAATAACCTGTCCAATTTTGGTTCCACCTGAGACACATTAATGCGCCGTTGCTAATGTGTTCTAATTAAACAGCTTCTCCGGTTATTGACACTGTATATGTGCTTTATTTAATCCGGATATGCTTTAATTTAATAGGGATTTAGCGCATGAAGCAGCATAGCCCGGAATTTAGGATGCCTGATGGTGAGCAACAGTATACTTATAAAATTTATATTTAGGAGGTAAGGCAATGTCTATCGAAATAGTACTCCTGTCCCTTGAATCGATATTGCTTATAGTAACTATTATACTTCTCGTTTACAGCATTAAAGAAGGGAAGCAACGGAATAAACTTATACTCGAGATGGGAAAAGCGACAAAGGTGCTGACGCGGCAAGAATATTTCCTTGCGATTCTGGACTCGATGATGGACGCAAAAGAGGAGATCACCGGTTGTATAACCGGCAGACTCCCTTCAGGAGATGATAAAAGAATGGT
>VAPE01024404.1_pt1 | contig 16003 bp, 16 predicted proteins | sample 3393911 | NCBI WGS metagenome assembly VAPE01 (sample SAMN08290436, study PRJNA428436) | hydrothermal vent metagenome | isolation source: Deep-sea hydrothermal vent chimney | place: Atlantic Ocean: South-mid Altantic Ridge | reverse complement strand
TCTTCGATCACCGCAAATATAAGCCGTTTTTGAGGCAAATTCATCTGTTTTCTGCAGAATATAGTCTGCCACATTAAATCTTTTAGGAACTTCTGTCATTTATACTATCTCCCCCCATAAATTATCAAGCAGATGCAATATGAGACCACTGCATAATAAGCGCATCCACAGAAGCCAAAGAGCCTGCGAGATTTAAAAATTAAAATTTGTTGGGCTAACCGGTTAGCTTGAAAATTGTAATTTCTTGAAAGTTGCAGGTTATTAGCCTTCCCTGCGGGCAATATGAGCTTATCCCTATGCTTATGTTTTACTTCCTTAAATTAACCAGTTAGTTCTGCAGAAGTTCGCCTCGCCTATGGAAAAGCTGATATTGCTGGGAATGTGCTTATTATGCAGTGGTCTCATCAGTAACGATCTTGAAACATACCTTACTATAGTTCTTAATTATTTGATATCAAATATTTATTAGATTATGCGGCTACTGCAGAATAAGCTCATATCGCCCGAATGGAAGGCTAATATTGGGCAATCTTCTATAAATAGAGAGAAATAAAAATTTTCAAATCTCACCCAATCTTAGCCTTCTGTGAATCTAAAATATTATGCAGTTGGTCTCGTTATTCTTTCGGCTTAGGTAAAATATCTCCAAAAAGCTCATCATTCATAATTTTGCCGTCTGCAATCATTTCCCTGAATTTAATAAAATCGATTTTATCGGCTCCTGTTACCTTTTTATTATTAAAAGCCGTAAATCCTAAAAATGCCTCATAGTTCATATTTGCCGCAAGCCAATGCCTGCTTGAAATTTTAGACTGATCCCAGAAAAACTTCTTTTTTGCACGAATCGCATCTATACTCATCACAAGACATTCGGGAAAGAGATTTGCAAATCTCCAGATCAATTTATTCACGGACTCATCAAGCATAGATAAATCAATTTTAAGCTCTTTAATTCGTTTTTTTGCCTCAGCAAGAGCTTCATCTTTTTTTGATTCGCCATAAATAATTGTTCCGTCATCTATGAAGCGGTCTGTTACAACTAACGGGTTTCTATAAAATTTGGTACCATCTGTCAGCACTGGAACGACATCTGTCAATGCATTTTTTGCTTTCATCTTGTATGCAGACCAAAATTCGCATGATACGGCATTATACATTGCATCTTCGCTTGTCATAAGCCATGGGAGAAAATCAGTTGATCCGCCAACCGGTGCAGATCCATGTGCCGGTCCTGCCTGTCCGAATCGTGCAAGATCGGAAGCAACTGATAGATCGCACGCCATTCCTATCTCTTGGCCTCCTGCAATTCTCATACCGTTGACTCTGCATATAACCGGTTTTTTGCAGTTGAGAATCGAGTCCACCATGCCGTTGAAAAGATCCATATAGTCTCCGTATTCAGAAGGTCTCTTTCCGTAATATTCCGAATATTCTTTTGTGTTTCCGCCGGTGCAAAACGCCTTTTCACCGGTGCCTGTAAATACCACCGCAACAACTGATCTGTCGCTTGATGCGGCTTGAAAACCTGCAATCACACCTTTTACCATTCCGGTTGTGTAAGAGTTGTATTGTGCCGGATTATTCAAAATTATCCATGCGCTATACAATTTTTTTGATATTGTTTTACCTTGATGAACAATTGGACGTTTTTCATAAATTACAGATGGGGCATCTGTTCCCCAAAATTGTGATCCAAAAAGTGAATGATCTTTTAACCTATTGTCTCTTGGCAGCCATTTTAATGACATAATTTCCTCCTAATCAAAATCAGGAATAAGCACAACTCGTTTTTCGAGCTTGCCCTCCTTTGCTTGTTTAAATGTTTCTTCAATTTTACTCATTGGGCGCAACTCTACATAAGGCTCTATCAAAATCTTTCTTTCAGTAACAAGTTTTAGCACCTCCGGATAATATTTCGGTTTGCATCCCCATGTTCCGATAATTTCAGCATCGTATGCCATAAGCTTTGAAAACATAAAACTATTTTTTGCCATGCCATACCCTACAACTACAAGTTTGCTGACAAAAGTAACGAGGGATAGTGCAATAAGCTGCGCCTGCGCATTTCCGGTAACTTCAAAAATTTTAAGACCGAAATTGCCTATACCCTCCGCTTTCAATCGATTTTTAACAGCTTTTTTGATCTCTTTAATTTCATTATCTTTGCTGTCAATTACAAAATCAATACCAAGCGCTCTTGCCTGTTCCGCTTTATTGTGACCATACTCGATTCCGATAATAAATTTTGCACCGAAAGCCCTTGCTGCCTGGGTCATGTAAGAGCCTACTCCGCCTGCAGCACCTGTAATTATCACAACATCGCCCTGTTTAAGATCTGCTCTTTTTGCCGCTTGATAAGGCGTTGTAACCGCATCGGCAATAACTGCCATATCTGCAAGAGCTATTCCATTTCTATCGTCAACAACACAAAGATCTTTGGATAAAACGGGAATATGTGACGAAAAACCTCCGTAGATTCCAAGCGAATTGCCCGGCATCTCTTGTTTTAAACATCGATTTTCTCTTCCCTGTCTGCAAATTTCACATTCCCCGCATGGCATTACAGCCGGAACTATTACCTCTTTTCCAATGAGACTATCATCTCCTTCTACCACTGTTCCCGATATCTCATGTCCCAAGCTTAGAGGCGGCGGTGTTACGGTGGGAACACCATCATAAAAAAAGCCTATATCGGTATGGCATACGCCGCATCCTTCTATTTCAACAATTACCTCACCATCTTTGAGCTTAGGCATATCAATCTCTGTTAATCTCAGCTCACCAGGTTTATACATCTGCCATGTTTTAATCTTACTAATCATATTTCCCCCTAAGAATGTTTCCATACAGGTTTTCGTTTTTCCATAAAAGCTGATATTCCTTCATTTGCATCGTTAAGACTCATTAAATCTTCCAAATAAACAGTGTTGATTTTCTGAAAATCCGATGCTGAAACGGTTTTGGCTAAAGTGCGTTTTGTAAGTCGCAGTACCGATTGAGACAAAGCCGAAAATTTTCCTATATACTTCTCAAGCGATTTATCAAACTCATCTTTCGCAAAAATCTCGTTTATCAAACCAAGTCGTTTTGCAGTTTCTGCATTGATGGTTTTTCCGGAAAGTATAAGTTCTTTTGCCTGCCTCTGACCGATTAAATTCGGCATCAATATCATAGCAACGGGTGGGAACACACCGAGTTTTATCTCCGGCTGTCCTACTTTTAAAGTATCATCCGCTACAACCAAATCAGTCCCAAGAAGCAGTTCGCATCCTCCTCCGAATGCAAAACCTCTTGCAGCGGCTATTGTCAATCTATCCGTTTTTAAAAGTTCAACAAATATATCCGAAAATGCTTTCAGCATACGAGGAGTTTTCTCTTTTGTATGGTCACTCACATCAACGCCGCTGCAAAACGATTTGCTCCCTGTTGCACCAATTACTATAATAGATATCTCCTCATCGCTTCCGGCTCGTTTGACTGCATCGGTAAGACTTTCCATCATATCCGTATCAATTACATTATACGGCGGATCGTTGATATCTATTTTTGCAGCATGTCCATCTTTTTTATACAAAATTTTATCCATCTAATCTCCTTTTATCAGGTTTCAGAAATTCTTGACTTATCTTCTCTAACCTCTAATCTCTAACCTCTAAAGCCTGACTCCTGAATCCTAATAGCTGTGCCCTGTCAAATATATTGTCCGCCATCTACCCTGATTACCTCGCCTGTAATATGACCTGCAAGGTCAGACGCAAGAAAAACAACGGCGTTTGCGATATCGTTAGGAGTTCCAGGCTTTTTAAGCACGGTTTCATCAATTGCCGCATCTCTAAATTTTTCAGGCATCCTATTTGTCATCTCAGTTAATATAAAACCGGGAGCCACAGCGTTGACTCTTACCGAATATCTCCCGAGATCCTTTGCAGCGGCTTTGACAAGTCCGATAACACCGGCTTTTGCGGCTGAATAGTTTGCTTGTCCAAATTTCCCTCTCAATCCGTTTATCGAAGATATTGCAATGAGTTTTCCGGATTTCTGCTTTTTCATTACTAAAGCGGCTGCAGCAAAATAGTTAAATGTTCCTCCGAGATCTACATTTATTACATCTATCCAATTTTCTTTTGTCATTTTCCAAAGTACTTGATCTCTGTTAATTCCGGCATTTGCAACTACAATATCCACTCTGCCAAATCGGTTGAAAACCTGATTTACAGCCGTTTTAGCAGCATCAAAATCAGAAACATCCGATTCTATCGATAGATATTTATTTCTATCATAACTATATCGATTTTCTATTTTAAGATCTATCGCCGCAACCGAAGCTCCCGCTTCAAGAAGTCTTGAAGCAATAACCGATCCTATGCCTTGATTTGCTCCTGTGACAACAGCAATCTGACCGGACAAATCAACCGTAATCAACTTTCTCTCTTTATAATAATAGCAGCGGTTGTTCCGCCTCCACCGCATATAGCCGCAATGCCATACTCTTTATCAAGCCGCTTTAAAGCATAGTAGAGTGTGACAACGATTCTTGCGCCTGAACAGCCGGTTGGATGACCAAGCGCTATTGCACCGCCATTGACATTAAGTTTGTCTCTATCCCATTTCAACACCCGTTCGTTTGCTATAATTTGTGAACTGAATGCCTCGTTAATTTCATACAAGTCCATATCGGAAAGATTCATTCCTGCATTTTTCAGCGCTTTTTTTATAGAAACTGAAGGTCCCTCTCCCATATATTTCCCATCAACAGCAGTATGCGCATAGCCCGCCAGCGAAAACAGCGGTTTAACGCCTTTTGACTTTGCCGTTTCTCTATTCATTGCAACAAGAGCTGCCGCTCCGTCTGTTAAAGCCGATGAGTTTCCTGCGGTTACATTGCCTGCTTTTTTAAAAGCTCCCTGAAGTTTTGCAAGCCTTTCCATACTTGTATCCCGCCTTATTGATTCATCCTTATCAAAGATTTTTTCCGGTAATTTTTTTGCCGCAGGAATCCTAACCGGTGCGATCTCCTCATCAAACCAATTGTTATCTTGAGCTACTGCAGCTTTTTTATGGCTTGTTAGTGCAAATTCATCCATCTCTTGTCTGGTAATTGAATATTTATCAACAAGAAGCTCTGCTGTCTGACCCATTGAGAGTCCTGCAATCGGATCGCCTGAATCTGTCCAGCCGTCTTCAAGTTTTATATCGCCGAATCTGAACGGGCGAAACCGGTAATTTCTTATAAGATACGGTATTGTTGACATACTCTCCATTCCGCCGGCCAAAACAATATTAGCAGCTTCGGTCTGAATAAGCTGCGTTGCCATCTGAATAGTTTTCATTCCTGAAGGACACGCCTCATTTATGGATACCGATGGAACGGTATGCGATACGCCGCCAAGATAAGCTGCCGTATGAGCAGGATTTACATAATTTCCAGCCTGTCTGCATGTTCCTATAATTGCTTCATCCGGCTCGCTTCCGGATACAGAAGCTCTTTTTAATGCTTCCGCTATTGGAAACCGAGCGATTTCGTAGCACTTTAAATCTTTCATTGTGCCGCCGAATTTGCCCATTGGCGATCTTACAGCTGAAACAAAAACTACATCGGGTAAATTTATCATACCACCTCCACTTTATATGCTAAACTCCAGAGAAACTCTTTCAGAAGGTATAAAGCCTGATTTCTGAAAAAATTTGATTAAATTCAGATCGCTCCAATCAACTAAAGTATAAATTTTCTCCGCGTTAGCTGCTTTTAGATTCATTTTAAGCTGATCCATTAATGCATATCCGATTCCACTACCTTTACTATCGGGGCTTACTCCTATGGTATCTACAAAAGCGTTTGTACTGGGAATTCCATATTCACCGTAAAAAAGATCCGCAAGAAGAAATCCTACGATTTTATGGTTCATCTCAGCAACAAGCGATGTGCCCATTTTCGATGTTAGTTCGGATAATTTCTGTTTGTAGTAATCTGACTTATCTTCCCCTGTAATCTGTGTATCAATTTTTACAATTGCGTCAAAATCTTCCTCTTTTAATAATCTCACCAAAACATCATTCATAAATCCCCCATTGTTTTTACGAAAGTTTAAGGTTTAAGATTTCGGGACAAAGAATGATTATCTTGAGTCCGAAACCTTCTGTTTCTTTTCTATTTCTCGTGTATAAATTACCTGAAAAACATCCGGCACCTTTTCAAAATTATCATAGCAGCCATCGCATGCAAGCCCGCCTCCGTTTACACTCACCGGAACAAGCATTACCTCAAATCCGGATTCTTCATAAAGCTCTTTTAATTCGGATACTCTTTCGTTTCCCACAGTAGTTCTTTCGCTCCATCCATCCCGATTCATTCTTTTTTGAAATTCGGATTTTTGTTCTTTATGAGTCATATATTTCGGATATCGTATTCGTTCATCCATATTAAAAAAGATCGTCCATCTCATCAGCACCCGGCATTTTGCCATACTTTTTCATATAACCGGAAAGCAGTTCATTTTCTCTTGATGTATAAAATTCTGCCAATTCATAGGAAAAAGCTGCGGCATTTTCAATTTCACCTGCAAGCGCATCCTTCATATTCATTTCACCTTTGATCTTTATAATTTCGCCGGATTCATCATATAAGATATAAACACCGCTTCCATCAGGAAGACCGTCCAGATTACTGAGGATAAGTTCCCAACTATTTACCGGCGGCAAAATCAACTTCGGAAGATTCAGTTTTTTTTCCGACCGTTTCATCCATGCAATAGGCGCCGAACCATCATTAATATTAATGGCTCCGGCAGGACAAACCAAAACACAAGCACCGCAGAACAGACAGCCGGAACTCACAAAATCTTCCGTTTTTATTGCTGCAATCTTCCTTCCGTCAACATTGCTCATTTGCCACACATAGGCCTTGGGAACAGTATCGCATACCATAACACATCTTTCGCATCCCACACAAAGATTGGGGTTGTAGAAAAAAAGCTTATTTTTGATAGTTTCATAATGATGATTTAAAAATTTTGCGGTAGATTGATCTAATCCGATATAATCGGTTAATTTCCTTATTTCGCATACTTCAAAAAGATTACAGCAGCGCTCTTCCACCGGTATTCCGTAAGTACATGTTAGTCTATCGCATCCCTCTTTTTGATCGCATACAAGACAAATATGCGGATGATGCGACATAATTTTAGCAAACGCCTTTTTTCTTGCTTCTATAGCTGCTTGGGTCTCCGTGTTGATACTCATCTTATCTTCAACATCAATTTTGCAGCTTAGTTCAAGTTTGCCGTTGATATCCGCAATGCACACATTGCAGTCTCCTGCAGTCTGCGAATTAAACGAGCACAATCTCGGCAGGTAGAATTTTTCTTTGTCAAGCAGTTCCAAAACCGTTTGCCTTCCCCCGACAGTCAGGCTTTTTCCGTTCACCTTTATTTGCATTTTCTACCAGCTATGTTTCAACGCCATAGGTGTGCAAGCCGTTATGCATGGAAGCGGCGGCTTTTCAGTGGGTTTACAATCCATGCATTGGAATCTCAGATCTCTTACTTTATCATCATCGATTTTCACCACATTCTCACCATAATCGTCTTCAAAGGGCACAAAAAGCGCTTTAGGGCATGCCGCTATACACATCTTATCTTCACAAACTTCGCATTTATCCGTGTTAATTGTTATATAATATTCTCCCGATCCGTCCATATAACCATAGTTTGCAATCACAATGTCTGACCCTTTCGCATCGCTCTCGTGCTGCCTTTTTTCTTTGCCAAAACATAAGCAAACAGTGCTGCTCCGAGAGATCCAGCCGTCTGCGGATCGCATTTTTTATCCAAAGGCTGCGATGATTTGACGCCGAGATTTTCCTCTATGCGCTCGGTTACTCCTCTATTTTTTGAGATGCCGCCTGTGATGAAAAAATCTTTTTCCATTCCGATTCTATCTAAAAGCTGAGTAACCCGGTCAGCCATAGCTTTGCAGTAGCTGGCAAGCACCTCGTTTAATGTTTTACCTGATTTTAGCATGGCCATAGCTTCGGATTTTGCGAAAACAACACATACATTGCTTATAGGTTCGGCAGGAGCGCTAATTTGAAACGATCTCTCTCCGATTTCAGTAATTGGCACCTTTAGAAGCTCCGCTATCGTTTCCATTCCGCGTCCTGTTCCTGCGGCACATTTATCATTCATTAAGAAATTAGTAACTTTGCCTTTTTGATCTATATGAATGGCTTTACAATCCTGCCCTCCCATATCAAGAATAGTTCTAAGAGATGGCCCCACCATGTAATTGGCACCTCTTCCATGACATGCAATTTCAGTTATAGCCTTGTCTTGAAACGGAATGTTGACTCTTCCATATCCTGTGCCTACAACATAATCTATAGATTCATAAGGAATATCAGTATAGGTAAGCAGCGGATTTAAAGCATCCTTGGCACTTGTCGGCGAGTTGCTGCCTGTCCTTATCGTGTTTGTTGCATATAGTTTTCCGTCAACGCACATCACTGCTTCGGAACTAACTGAACCTACATCTATGCCGACTGTTATCATTCCATCGGCAGGATTTATATCATCATCTTTCCAGCATTTTTCATCCCATCTCCAATACTCTTTTCCTGCCATATTAATCTCCTTTCTCTTCTGCTTCCGCTTTTTCTTTTGCTAAAAAGGCAGCCCCTAATGCACTGACATAAAGTGGTTCTTCCGGTATAAAAAGATCATCTAACTCAAGAGTATTTTTAAGAGCGGATACAAGAGCTGGATTTAATGCCAATCCTCCAAAAAGAGCTATTCCGGATTCAAGTTTTACCCGTCTTGCCATTGAGGAAATGCGTGATGCAATAGAATCATGCACGGCTTTTGAGATATCTTTTCTTGGCGTATCCTGAGCAATAAGAGAAACAACTTCCGATTCTGCAAATACGGCACATTGGGCATTCATAGGAATTCTCGCTGTGGAATTCAGAGCAAGCTTTGAAAATGCTTCTACAGTCGTTCCAAGTGCTCTTGACATAGATTCGACAAAAGAGCCGGAGCCGGCAGCACATTTTTCGTTAACTGCAGAATCCGTGACTCTGCCTTTCTCATTTATCCTTATCGCCTTTGCCTCTTCGGCTCCAACTTCAATGCCTGTTCTTATGGAATTGTTCTCCTCAAATATACCTCGTCCGCCTGCAGTAACACTCGTTATACTGTAATCGGCATTAAAAAGTTTTCTGCCTATTCCGGTAGCTCCCGTTTTGTCAATATCTTTCACCTTTATTTTGGCATCAATTGCAGCATCGCTGAGAGCTTCGTCAATCGACTGACTCTGATCTTCACCGCTGCTCCTTTTCGCTTTTCCTATGATTTTATTTCCATCAAGCAAAACCACTTTTATATTTTTTGATCCTACATCTATACCTGCTGAGATCATATATGCCTCCTATGCGCTCTTTTTTATTTTGTCAAGGCCCAAAAGCTCCATAAAAGATTCTATCCTTGCGGTTGTTCTATCTTCATCAAATTCCGTTGCATCGCCCATATTTCCTTCGTATGTTACAACAGGGATTCCGAGTTCGGATAGTTCATCTTTATTCTGCATGACGCCAAGCGATAGTCCCTCGCAGCCTCGATTAAGATGAAGCATAACGCCGTCAACTTTCCATTCTTTGATTATATGCATCATTAATCGTGTTTTTATGTGCGGATCATAAAAGTGCTGATACTCCGGTTTTGCCGCATTCCATTCCGCATACAACTTTAAAGCTGTTTTTCTATCGTTAATCTCTATTCCTTTATCCATAGGAGTAGGACGATGTCCCCATGTTCCATCCTCTTTTTCTTCAAAAATCCCTTGAAGACCAAATGTATATAACGACCCGACTGAAACAGCTCCAAACTCTTCGAGATATCTAAACATCTTCAAAAATTCCCATGGGGGCTGCGTATCAGAAATTAGCCTGCATCGCTCATTTCCTACTGCAGCTACTCCTCTTTTCACTTTATCAGCCACCTCATCATAAAGTTCATCATAATAGTCTGCAATATCTTTATCCGCTTTGTTCAGCGTAGCTAATGAATACAAAGAAAATATTGTTTTTTCATCAAGCGGAGCAGGGACAGCCTTCTGAAGCTCACATATTTTTGCCCAAGTTGATGTTGTTCTGAATTCATATTTAAGATGTCTGATAAAATTTTCATCATCAAATTTTCTTCCGGTAACTTTTTCCATCCATTCAATGGCTTCTTCCATCTGATTGGCAATATAGGTCACCCTTGGATCGTCAACCCCTTTTATCCATTCGTAAGCACCGCTGCTAACATCAATTGCCTTAAAAGGTATTTTTTCAGCAAGAGATACCTCCTGATACCACTTTGAATGGGAGCAGCAGATCTGATTTGTAAACGCAAAATCCGTATGCGGCCATTTACCTCCGAATGCCCATTGGTCCGTATAAATAGAGCCCCAATAGCTTCTCATATAGCTGCAGAGATCATGCGCCCATCCTTTATTGGTTACTGCATCCTGAATCTTTTTATTAAGAACTCCATCAAAAGCAACTTGAGCCCCATAAGGTTCTCCCGTAAGCCAAAATATATCATCACCGAGTCCATACGGCAATGCATGAAATGACCAAGCGCTTCCGCATATTCTTAATCCGGATATCTCTTTTGAATTCGCATAATTGCTGAAATATCTTTCCCTTAATTCTTTGGCTTTCCCCCATGATTTTAATCGTTCGACTTTGTATTTCATTATTCCTCCGGTATTTAAGCAAAAAGATCTTCTTCACCTATGCTTTCAAGCATAGCTTCCAATCTCGTTTTAAACTGTCCCAATGGGAGAGTGATATCAAACTCAAGCTGCAAAGTAGGTATATCGCGTTCGTTAAGAAACTTTTTCAAAGGCACCATATCACCTTCATGAGGATCACAGAATTTCTGCATAACCAGAAGCGCTCCATCAACTTTGTAATCTTTTATCAATTTCAATATATGCCAAAATCGCGTTCTTGTACCATCGTCCATATTGTAATCTTTAGTTGGACAAACGGGCCTGTCACAGTAGCGTATTCCTATTCGTTCAGTCTGAGACAGATTGTCATGAGGAGCACCTATCTCTTTCATAAACCACCTTGTGCCGGTACAATGTTCATCTATAACCATAGTTGCATTTTCATGCTCAACCATATTTGCAAAGCTCATATCGTCATCTTCCGAGCTTATAATTATCAATCTGGAACCTATTCCCCTCTCCGGCTTAATCTTCCTTGATCTAAGATACGGCAGAATTCTCTTAATCTCTTCGTTTGCCTCACGCTTATCAACAAGTTCAGACGCCGTTACCATTGCAAGCGCCTCCATTCCTGTCATATGAGGATTGTCGTCTTTTCTCAGTTTATAAACTTCTGTCAACAGATGCCTATTTTCATCCATAACCTTAATCGCATCTTCAAGTTTTTCCTCTGTTATTTCAAACCCGCGCCATTTTTCTACAGCAGTTTTAAATCGCTCGATTTCAGTTGTCATAAATGCTTTGGCATATTGATCTTTGACATTATTTGGAATTGGCAGATACCATGCAAAATCCACCGGCATCTTCTGCTTCATTATATTATATGTTTGACGCAGGTGAAGACATGAATGCGCCATTACAACACCGTCAAGATGATTAAGATGACCTCTTAATCCTTGTGCCAATGTATCTCTTGAAAACGGGCAAAACATTGCAAACAGATACGGTTCCGTAACATCCTGCGGTTCGTGCTTGCCAAGCAGCCGCACCGTAAGACAATTGGCAGCCGTTAAAATTTCTTCAGGAGTATATGTACACAAACTCCCTACAACTTTTCCCCCTGTCCGCTCTTTCCATTTTTTGGCATATGCACTTCTGTTATCATACCATTCAAAAAATTGATCGAAAAGACCGTCTTTAACGATATCTTCCTTAATACCATGGAGATATCCATCTCCGTTTCCATTATCTTTCGGAACTTTCAGCACTTTTTCAGCCATTATACTACCTCCGGTTAATATCTTATCAGAGATGATACGAAATCATTCAGCGTTGAATGATTTCGTATCAAACTATATAATTAGAATAATCGTTCGAAATCGTTTGTCAAGAGTAAACTTAAATTTTTATTATAAAAGACTTTAGGGCACCTCTATTTAATTATGAATTGATTTAACTTGATTTGTTTTGTATCTATATTAATATCTTCTTGACAGAAAAAATAATTGTTTAAAAGCGTCTATAAATATTTCTTAAATGTAAAAAGCTGATATTTGTAAGATAAAGCAAGAAATAGATCTTCAGGTTGTCTTTGAACAAATATATCATCTCATTTAACAATTTTGCTCTGTTTATCCCATCAAGCGAACACTCTCTCAAAATGAAAGTTTAGCAGTATGGACAAATTATATTAATCGAATATTTGAAAATTGGCAAGTTGTCAATGCACTAATTATTCTAAAAAATAGGGGGAGAAATGACTCTCAGACTCAAGGAAAACCTAAAACAACTTTATTATTTTTATGTAGTTGCCAGAGAAAAAAGCTTTTCTGAAGCAGCCAACCGACTCTATCTGACGCAACCTGCCGTAACTATGCAGGTAAATAATTTAGAAAAGAATATAAAGATAAAACTTATCGCCGATAAGAAAAATTTTTTGCTTACGACCAAAGGCAGAATTTTAACAAAATATCTTGAAAAGATTTTTGGCATGTTAGATGATGCGGAAGGGGTGCTTTTGGAGATAGATGAGAATCAGTCGGAAAAGCTGAGAATCGGAATTACCTTTGCCTATTCTAAGACATTACTTTTTGAAGTTCTTAATAAATATAGAATGAAATATCCTGTTATGCGGATAAAAATTGATATAGACAGCTCTGCAAATCTTTTTAGAAAGGTCCAAAATCAGAAACTTGATATCATTATTATAGGAGAAACATCCGGCCGCATAACTAAAAAGAAAATTATGGTCTTACCGCTCGGCAAAGAGGAGATTTGTCTTGTATCGGTGCCCAATCATCCGATACAGCAAAAAAAAGCAGTTACTATCGCTGATATATTGAACGAGACTATCATTATGAGAGATGCCGAATCAGCGACAAGAAAATATATTCAAAAAAGATTCAGAAAGGTGAAATTGCCGATTCGTATGGAATGTGAAAACTCCGATCTTATAAAAAAACTAGTCATTGCAGGCAAAGGCATTAGTTTTCTGTCGATTTCTACCGTAAGAAATGAGCTTGACGCCGGAACACTAAAAAAAGTAACAATGAACAGGAATATGAAATTTTTCATGGATATAAAACTGATGCTATATAAGAAAGAGTACGATAATTCTGAAACAAAATATTTTATAGAATGCGTTCAATCGTATATGAAAAGAGTTAAATAAATTATAGATAGACAGTCCTTAATTTTTCTTAAAATTTTAACACAGCAGCAGATAATAGGTCGTTCAAAAACCGATATTCATTTTTATCTTATCACAAAGAGTAAAAATTCCATAAAAAATCTTATATTAGTAATAAATTAATTTAACTTGATTTGTTCTATATTTATCATTAGCATTTATTTGAGAAGAAAAAGAAAATTATTCAGGAGGTTTAATGAATACTCTATATGTTCAGTATTGGGACATAATCAGGTCAAAAGAAGATGAATATTCCAAATATATTGTTGATAAATACAATCCGTCAGCCAAAAAAGCAGGATTGAAAATTGTCGGCGGATATTATGTTGAGGCTGGAATGGGTCCGTCGGTCGTTGCATGTTTTACCGCCAACGATTTGAATGTCATAAATGAATGCGTACATAATGAGAATTTTATAAAATCAAACAATAAACTGCTTAATTATGTTGAGAACAAGAGAAGCTTACTTGCAATATCAACAGGAAGAACCGGCTTAAAAAAATATCGCATACAAGAAGGAATATGGAAATGGAATCACTATTATACCGTAAAACCTGATAAAAAAGAGTTGTATAGGGAGTTCATAAAAAAGGCAATCGAAGTGTTCGGTAAGATTGATTTTGTTGAGCTTACCGAAGAGTGGCATATTTTGTATGGCGGAACTTCTGATTATCTGCTTGAGATGAGCTTCAAAGATCCTTATGACATAGCAAGACTTATGAATAATGAAAATTTTAGGGAGATGGAAAAACAGTTAAAAAAGGAGCTTATAATTGATTATTCAAACAGGATTCTACGGTCAACAGAAAGATTTGAGAAACCGAGATGGATAACATTATAAATTAGATCAGAAAAAGGGGGATAAAATGGTAAAGAAGTTTTTAGATCCGCATGAAGTAAAACCGATTCCAGGAACAGAAGGATGGGAAGAGATGTATCCTTTCTACTATCAATTTTCGAAGACCGATAAGGAGAGGATGGAGTACGAGAGCAGCCAATTATGGTTTTATGACGGGCTTCACTATCCGGAACCTCACTATCCGTTTGATCTGATATGGGATGAAGCGTGGTATCTGGCACTATCTCAATACAATACGAGAGTTTTTATGGTGCCGCCCGCAAAAGGCATAGACCACAGAATTGTTAACGGATATGTTTACATAACTCCTGTCGGAATTACGGATTCAAAGGAGATTGAATCAAGAATTCCTCTGTTTCAGAAAAGAGCAGGATATTATTATGAAAATTGGGATAAAATTTACGATAAGTGGGTCGAGAAGACAAAAGAACTTATAGTTGAACTTGAAAATGTCTCGTTTCCCGATCTGCCTGAGATAGAAGATGAAAGTGTTGTATTTGATACCAGCGGTTTGAGCAGCGGGTATAATATGAGTATCGAATATGACAAACTTATAAACATGGGATTTAAGATTTGGCAGTATCACTTTGAGATGCTCAATCTCGGATATGCTGCTTATGTGACTTTTATCAATACCGCAAATGGAATATTCCCTGATATTCCAATGCATAACCTTACAAAAATGGTATCGGGTATTGATACTGTTATGTATAGACCCGATGCAGAACTGGTAAAACTTGCCAAACTTGGAATCGAACTTGGAATCGACAGGGTAATAGCGTCACATAAGAAATTTGATGCTCTGGCAAAAGAGCTAAAGAAGAGCAATAAAGGGATAAGTTGGCTTGATGCACTCGAAAAAGCAAGGTATCCATGGTTTTTTATATCTACAGGAACAGGGTGGTACCATCATCATGGAAGTTGGAATGACAATCTTGATATTCCACTCTCATCAATCAATATGTATATCGCAACTATCAAAGAGGGTAAAGATCCATCTCGTCCAACAAAAAAGTTAATACAAGAACGTGATGAAATCGTAGAAAAATATATGAACCTTATCAAAAATGAAGATCAGCGAACCGCTTTCAAAGAGACGCTTAAAATAGCAAGGAGAGTATTTCCCTATGTAGAAAATCATATGTTTTATGTAGAGAATTGGTTTCATTCGGTATTCTGGGGAAAGGTAAGGGAACTGGCAAAGGTTTTTGTGAACAACAAAATAATAGACGATGTTGAAGATGTTTGGTATCTGAATAGATTTGAGGTGAAATCTCTGATAGATGATATGGTGCGAGCATGGGCGACAGGCATCATACCTGCCGGAAGAACATACTGGCCTGAGAAGATTAAAAAACGTAAGATTATAATGAAAAAATTTCAGGAATGGACACCTCCGCCTGCCTTGGGAACACCGCCTGAGGTTGTAACCGAGCCGTTTACCATAGTGCTCTGGGGTGTTACTACAGGTGTTTTAAAAAACTGGCTTCGTTCACTCGAAAGTGCAACTTCTGAGGATATTACCGAGCTGCATGGATCCCCGGGATCAGCCGGTGTGGTTGAAGGAAGGGCAAGAATTATTAGAACGGTTGAGCAGTTAGACCAGCTCGAAAAAGGTGAAATTATGGTGGCACCTACTACATCGGAACTTCCGTGAGATTTTCGCTAAAAAGTAGTAAAAGTTCAATACAGTAAAGGATATTTGCTGAAAACAGTCCAAAGAGTGTGGCTAAGAGTATGTC
>VAPE01015108.1_pt1 | contig 16008 bp, 9 predicted proteins | sample 3393911 | NCBI WGS metagenome assembly VAPE01 (sample SAMN08290436, study PRJNA428436) | hydrothermal vent metagenome | isolation source: Deep-sea hydrothermal vent chimney | place: Atlantic Ocean: South-mid Altantic Ridge | reverse complement strand
TTAAAACTACTTGAAGCTACTAGTAGCTCCTCGCATAGTTTTGCCTTGCATTAGCATACCTGCTATAATGCTGAGAACATATAGGGTTTTTAGAGGTGCCCATATAGCATTTACACAAGTACTTGGGCGGAATCGAATATTGCCTGCCGTATAATGGTTCTTTCGATAATTCTGAATTTTTTTCATATCTTTTTATACTTACAACTTAAAATATGTTTCTAAGGGCATTTTAGCGGATTGCCCTAATGCGCATAGAGAAGTTTTGAACATTACATCTGCGAGTTTCATGACATTTTCCGCTTTGATTTTATTTTCTAAAAAAGCTTCATACATAGCAACTAATTTTGGATAGCCGTCTCTGCAGGGCACACATTTGCCGCATGATTCGCGTTTGAAAAATGTCAGAATATTTTTAAGTAAGCTTTCTTCATTATCATCTTCAGAAAGAAATAAAACGGCACCTGACCCCAGCGTTTTGCCTGCTTCTTTTAATGTTTCGTATGACAACGGCAGGTCAAGCTCGTCTTTATATACAAAACCTCCGCTTGCACCTCCGATAAGAGCACATTTGAATACTTTGTTGTTTTTCATTCCCTGCGCTGCATCTAATAATTCTTTCAGCGTTATGCCCAGATTTGCCTCAATTACACCGCTTTTATTAATAGAACCGGAAACAGAATATAGTTTTGTCCCGAACGAATGTTTTGTTCCATAATTTTTAAACCAATCCGCACCGTTTTTAATAATAGGCACAATATTAGCAAATGTTTCGACATTATTTATTACTGTAGGATAACCCCACAATCCTTTGATGCCCGGGAATGGAGGTTTAAATCTCGGGAGCGCTCTTTTGCCTTCTATCGATTCTATCATAGCTGTTTCTTCCCCGCACACATATGATCCGCCGCCCCGCCTTAACTCTATATCGAAAGAAAAACCGCTTTTCAATATATTCTCACCGAGAAAACCATTATCATAAGCTTCTTTTAGCGCTTTTCTTACACTATTTATTGATTCTATATATTCACCTCTTATATATATGTATCCCTTATCTCCGCCAACGGAATATGCACATATAGATATTGCTTCTATCAGTGAATGAGGTTTATGTTCCAAAATCCACCTATCTTTAAATGTACCCGGTTCTCCTTCATCGGCGTTGCATATGACAAATTTGTGATCGGCTTTGATTTGAGCGGTAAAATTCCACTTTATTCCAGTTGGAAAAGCCGCCCCGCCTCTTCCCAGCAATTCCGATGCTTTGACTTGTTCTATTATCTCATTGGGCTTATATTTTGTTAAGACACTTTTAAGTGTTTCATAGCCTCCATCATTTATATAATCTTCTAAGCATTGTGTCTGATAAGTCGTAATTATAATGGGTTCTTTTAGACTTTTATGCGCTGCTGCTTCCATTTTTTAATTCCTCAACTATACGTTTAATGCTATTTTCATCAAGATCTCCATATACTTGATTATTTATCATCATAGAGGGTGAAATATCACATAAACCCAAACATTCCACCTCCGACACTGCGAATAAACCGTCTTTGCTCAAATTCTCGTCATCGCAGTTTAATAGAGATTTTAAGAATGACAAAATATTATAAGATTTTTTTATATGACATACGGTGGATGAGCATATTTTTATTATATATTTTGCCTGTGGTTTTAGTGAAAACATCGAATAGAACGTTGCCGCCCCGTATGCAGCAGATAGATTAATATTTAGATATTTGGATATGACTTTCAGGTCGTTAAGACTCAAATATTTATTCTCTTTCGATTCTTCCACATCGTGCATTATTTCCAAAAGATATGATTTGTCTTTGCTGTACTTTTTCAAAATATTTTTTATATTCATATTCTACGCCTTATCAATTCTGCATTTTGCACTTGCAACTTTATATTCCGGAATTTTTGCTATAGGATCCAATGCATCGTTTGTGAGAACATTTGCCGCAGCTTCTTTAAAATGAAACGGGATAAATATGCTTTTTTCTAAAACCCTCTCGCTGTACAATGCTTTTAACACAATTTCTCCTCTTCTCGTCGAAACCTTGATCATGTCGCCGTCTTTTACACCACATTTTTTTGCATCGTTAGGATTTACTTCTGCATACGGTTCATTAATATATTCTGTTAAGTATCGTGAACGTCTTGTTATTGTTCCGGTATGATAATGATACAACATTCTTCCTGTTGATAAGATAAACGGATATTCATTATCAGGCAGTTCCGCCGGCTCTACATAATCTACAGGTTTGAAGCTGCCCAATCCTTTTGCAAATTTATCTTTATGTAAAAATGAAGTACCCGGATGGTCTTTTGATATTACCGGCCACTGAAGTTTTTCATCCAATCTATCATAATTTACACCGGCGTATATAGGGGATAGAGAGGCTATTTCATCCATTATCTCCGACTCACTTTCATAATGCATTTTATAGCCCATGCGTGTCGATAAATCGCATATTATTTCCCAATCCTTTTTTGATTGTCCAATTGGGTTCAAAATTTTATTTACGGGAAGTATTCGGCGTTCCGTATTTGTAAATGTGCCGTTTTTCTCCAAAAATGAGCATGCGGGCAGCACGACATCTGCATATTCAGCTGTTTCCGAGAGGTAAATATCCTGAACAACTAAAAATTCAACCTTATTTAGAGCTTTCTTAACATGTTTTATATTTGGATCCGATAAAACCGGATTTTCACCCATAATAAAAAATGCTTTGGTTTTATCTTCCAATACGCCATGCATCATTTCTACAACTGTGAGGCCGAATTTATCAGATAGCTGTGTATTCCATGCTTTCTCGAACTTATTCCTATTTTCTTTTATATTCACACGCTGATACCCGGGATAAACATTCGGCAGCGCTCCAACATCGCAGGCGCCTTGGACGTTATTTTGTCCTCTTAAGGGGTTTACGCCTGAATATAATTTTCCAACATTTCCCGTAAGCATAGAGAGATTTGCGGTGGATAAAACATTATCGGTGCCTGTTGTATGCTGCGTTATGCCCATCGCATAAACAATAGAAGCATTTTCAGCATTTGCGAATAAGCGTGCAGATTTTATTATATTTTCTTTACTTATACCGGTTATTTTTTCCACATATTCCGGTGTATATCGCATGATAACAGATTTAAACTCTTCAAACCCTTCCGTTCTTTCTTCTATAAATTTTTTATTCTCCAAACCTTCATTGATTATTACATTCATCATTCCATTAAGCCATGCCACATCCGTACCGTTTTTTTGCTGCATATGTACCGTTGCATATTTTGCTATATCTATTTTTCTCGGATCTGCAAGAATTAATTTTGCATTATTGTTTTTTACAGCCCTTTTGATAAATGTTGCGATAACAGGATGTGCTTCCGTTATGTTTGATCCTGTAATCAATATTACATCGGATTTTTCAAGTTCCGACATGGAGTTTGTCATAGCTCCGCTGCCAAAAGACATGATAAGTCCGGTCACTGTTGATGCATGACATAACCGCGCACAATGATCTATATTGTTTGTTCCTATAGCAGTCCTAATAAATTTTTGAAACAGATAGTTTTCTTCGTTTGTGCATTTAGCGGAAGATAATCCGCATATAGCATCCGGTCCATACTTTTCTTTTATATGTGTGAGCTTTTTTGCAATTAGATTCAAGGCTTCATCCCAGCTTGCCTCTCTGAACTTCCCGTTTTCTTTAATTAACGGGGTTTTTAATCTATCGTCCTTGAGAAGCCCGTCTATACCGAATCTTCCTTTAACACATAATGATCCGTAATTTGGTATTTCGTCTGTGCCTTCAACCTTTAGAATTTCTTTACCTTTTAACCATACATCCATTTGACACCCAACGCCGCAGAAAATGCATGTAGTTGTGCGTTTTTCAAACGGGATAACCTTGCCAAAATTAAAAAGATTTTTTTCAATCAATGCTGCTGTAGGGCAGGCTTGTATGCATTCCCCGCATCCGTCACATTCGCTTGATTCCCAAGATTCCAAACCTGCCGCAACATACATATCCTGCCCTCGATACGCAAAATCTAAAACCCCTTTGCCTTCTATTTCATCGCAGGCTTTAATACATCTAAAACATTTTACGCACTTATTGGGATCGTATATAAGAACAGGTGATGATGCATCTTGTTTATATTTGTTGCTTTTCTTTTCCAGTTTTACGTTAAACCGTTTTGCTAATTCTTGAAGTTCGCATAATCCATCCAACCGACAGGTGTCGCAGTCTGTATTCAATTGGTCAACCAAAAGTTCAAAAACGCTTCTTCTTAAGTATTCAATTTCTTCATCTGATGTTATTACTTCCATATTTTCTGTAATTTCTTGTGTGCAGGCTGTAATAATATCGTCTTTGTTTATCTTAACGAGGCATAATCTGCAGGCGCCTGTTTTTGAGAGTTTTGGATGATAACATAAAGTCGGTATATTGATATTGACAGATTTCAAAAACTCTAAGAGATTAGCACCTCTATGTGTTTGATAAGGATTTCCATCCACCTTTATATAAATTTTATTATTCATTTCTTTATTTTTCCAGTATATATTAATTATGTAGTATGGTCAAGTTCTAAATTTACAGCACATTCAGGAGTTAACCATTGATTGTGTTGATCAGGCTTTGTAATAAAAAAAAGAGCAGTTTTTTATCTGCTCTTTTTCGGTATCGCTTAAAGTATCAAAAGCATCTTGCTTTTGCCAATCAACATCCAAAAGCTGAAAGCATTCGGAACAATCCCACTCGACAAATTCTATTACATCTATTCCGTGTTCTTTTATGTAAAAATTGCTTAATGTTTTGTGCAGTAAGTCAAGTGTTCTGTTAGGCATTAAACGACTTGGCAATCTGTATGGCTTTTGGGTTGGATAAATTCATTTTCTAACTTTCCAATATTACTTTTAAAATATCCGGGCTTTTCTCTTTAAACATTCCCATTCGTTTTACTACTTCATTTTTTGGGTCTGTCCATTTTTGATGGAGTTGTTCTATTATCTGCTCTTTTTCGGTATCGCTTAAAGTTTCAAAAGCCTCATGCTTTTGTACTGAAGCCAGAGGCTTCAGCCACCTTGCCCACACTTCTTCAATATCCCGCTCCACAAAATCCAATACATCTATGCCACGCTCTTTCATGTGGTCGGGGAAGTAGAGGTTGAATGCCATTCCGTCTATTATATGTTCAAAATATAAACTTTGGTCGTTATGTCCCTGTGATTTTAGGAAAATGATGAAATCAACAAGAGTTTCAAATGATTTAGTTTTTTCAATTTTCAAGATAGGAATAGAAAGTAATTGAGATTTGTCTATTTGAAGTAAATCACCAGTTAACTTACCTTTATACTTTAACCAAAAATAAGATATTTTAGAATTCATTAATCCTGTAATATATTTCAAATTAATCCTATTAGTTCTTATGAAATTTAAAGCCCTAGACCCATAAAAATCGTTATTTATATATGTAAAAGAAGGAACAGAAGTTCTGGTAGCACAAACAATTCTATCATCTTCTTTGAAGAATTTTTCTTCACGTTCACGGTGTAAATAATAGTATTTTTTGTTTGGGGTTTTATATTTTACCTTAGCTTCTTTTAATTCAGATTTATATTTTATAAAATGGTTGTTTATATTGATGAAATTGGAAAGTTTACCTTTAAAAGTTTTTTCACTTAAATAAAAAATATACTTATCCACTTCTTCTGTATAATACCGACTACAATTTGTATGGAAAAGTTTTAAGTATATTTTTTCCTCAGGTAAAAATGTTTCATAAACTTTTTTATTTACAATGAAAGCTTTATCTGGCGCTCCAACAATTCCTTGGGCAACTTCATTTTCTAAAAGAGTGAAATTAGAATTGCTTTTTATTTTATCTAATAATTCAGCGATATGCTTTTTCAAAAAGTGAATAGGCTTATTTTGTAGTTCATTTTTGTTAATTAATGCTTCATAAAAAGTGTATTTAGTATTTTCTGCTTTTTGTAAAAAAGCTCCAAGTTCTTCTTTTTTAATATTTTTATCTAAAATTTTAGAATAATCACTAATATATTTTTCATTAGCAGTAGTTTTAACCAATAACATTACCATAGTTTGAATACCAGCACTTTCAAAAATTTTATAGTCGCCAAAATCAATAAATTGAGATATTTTTGTTTCTTTTAAAACCTTATTTCTGAATTTTGAAGCACCTTCATTTGTTATCCAATTATTTGTGGCAATAAAAGTTATATTCCCTTTTTTCTTTAAAAGGTCAATAGACCTACATCCAAATAGATACCATAAATCCATTTTTCCCTGGTAACATTCCGAATCTCTTAAACCATTAAAAGCACTTTTGTCTGTGTATTCTTTTATATACGGCGGATTTCCAATCACTACATCAAATCCCTCTTTAATGTCAAACATCCATTCGGGGTCAAAAAAGGGTGAGGAAGCATTTTGGTCGTAAGGGTCCCAGCTTGCCAGTTTTTTTGCATCATCAAGGGGCAAACCCTGCTCTTTTAGCACATCGGCTATTTTGTTTCTTAATTCTTCGTCTTTTTTACGGTATTTTAATTTGGTTTCTTTCGTGCGAGCACTAAAAAGTTTATGGCGTATTTTCTTTAATTCGCTTTCCAAACTTTTTACTTCATCGGTATAAAACAGGCTGTTTTCTTTTTGTATGCCTACTAAGGTGTTAGCTGTAACAAATTTTGTTTCAAGATTAGGCAGTGGGCGTATGCCAAAATTGGGTTCATTTTTTCGTACTTTCTGGTCAACCACCAATGAGATAAAGAAGCGAAGTTTGGATATTTGAGTTGCAACAGGTTGAATATCCACACCGTAAATGCAATTTTCTATTAAAAACAGTTTGCGAGCAAAATCAGCATTGTTAATTTGTTCGTCAAAAGCATTGTTTATTTCAATCAAATTTTGTTCACGTTCTTTTTTATCCTCAATATCGTAAGCATCTTTGGTTTCTACCAGAGCTTTCTCAAGTTGCACCTCTTTCCACATTTCATTTGTGGGGTCGAGCTTTTGCAATATATGTACCATTTTTTGCAAAACACCCATCGGGAAAGCACCTGAACCGGCAGCGGGATCAAGAACCTTAACTTTGTCGAGTGCGTAAACTATTTGTTTGGTAATTTCAGGATATTCGGCAAATGGATTTACCGGGTCAAATGAGGTGAGTTGATGCAACATAGTACCCATAGTATCCAAAGCATCCTTGCTTTGGAGAATGCCGAAGCTGGAATCGTAAGTTTCTTCCCCGAAGCTGGAAGCATCCTTGCTTTGGAGAATGCCGAAGCTGGAATCGTAAGTTTCTTCCCCGAAGCTGGAAGCTCCGGGCACTATGTTGGCTTTCGCAGGATTTTGACAAATATAGTTTCTTATTGCTTCAAAAGCCTTTTTGTTACGCATAATATGGTCGTAAGATTCGTGCATCCATAATTGGCCTGATTTGCCAATGTTTTTATTAATTTCATTGGATGTAAAAGATTTCCAAGAGTGCAGAATATCGCTGAGCTGGTGATTGCCTATAGGTTTCACAAGTATATGAACATGATTTGGCATTACCACCCATTTATCCAGTTCATATCGTTTCCCTTCAAAATATTTTATTGCATCGGCAACAATTTTTGCGTTTTTCTCATCTTTGAGCACACACGCACCGTAACCGTTATTCAGCCAATTCTCTACCCTTTCAGAAAATAATCTGTTATATTCTTTTATCTCCTCTAACGAATATTTGTTCCTGTCATCTTTTTTGTGCGATTTTAACCATTGCTCCCGCTCTTGTCTTAATTGTTCTTGCTTATCCAAAGGTATTGAATCGGCAAGACGGAATGTAACAAAATACCAAACATTTTTTTGTGACCAATGAGGCAGATTGCCTTTGTGTATCTGAATTTCATCGTTTGGGTTGAAGAAAGTATCCAAAGCATCTTGCTTTGGGATGGAAAAAGTATCCAAAGCATCTTGCTTTGGGATGGAAAAAGTATCCAAAGCATCTTGCTTTGTGGTGGTGTTATCCGTGAACTGGAAGTTCACGGCACTATGGAAGTTCACGGCACTTTTCAGGTAGGCAATCAAACTTTCGTCCACCATATAATTTACAATTTCGCGAGGCGTGTAAAAAGAGCCCGTTTGTTTACGGGCGGTGGTTTTGGTTTCTGGATTGTAACTTGCCAGCAGGTTTTCAAATACTTTACCCAATAGTTCAGGGTCGAGGGCTACATCTTCCTCAATAGGTGTATTTTCTGTAATGGTAAACTTGTAAGATTTAAGAATATTAATAAGCCCTTTAACAGCAGCTTGTTTTGCTTGTTTATTTTTAACACCGTAATCGGCGCTTAAATCTACATTTTCGGATGTTCCGAAAAACAGATAGTCGGGCACAATAAGAAGATTCTTTTTGCCATCTGTCTTACTCATATTGTCAGAGAATCCATCAATATAAATTTTATTCTCTTTATCATCAAGACATTCAAACAAACCACCGTTTAAGAATGGAACTACTTTATTTACCATTTCCAAAAAGGCATCAGGGTTTTTGAAATGCTTTTTGTAACGCATCATCCAATCGATTCCCCTGTGCTTTCCATACGATTCCAAACCTCTAAAACCACGTGTTCTATTATCTTCATCGTCGGCTTCAATAGGACAATTTAAGGTGGCAAAAAACAGGTTTTGTAATATAGCTTTATAATACACGCTATCCTTATTGGCTTCTTCGTGAAGAGGAGATATCTCTTCTATAATGTCTTCTTGCAGTGAGTCAATATCAAATAGTTCTTCAGGTATCAGTTTCTTTTCTTTAATAAACCAGATAAACAAAATGCGGGTAAGCAAACGGATTACATTTTTAGCTTTGTGTTCTTTTACCGCCTCATCAAATTTGGCATCCGTTTCATAATCAAAGTGATTGGGCTGGTTTGGAAAACTAACTTCTTTAATAGCCCAAAAGTACCAATTAGAAAGTTCTTGATAGAATTTTTTGTTTAAAATACTAACACTAAAAACTTCCTGCCAGTATTTGTAGAGTTTATCAAAAGAGTCAACTTGTTTTGTTCCCGATGTAGGAATTTTCAACTGGCTAATAATATCTTCGTGGCCACGATGTGGTTTTTCGATATCAATATCACGCAGTAAAGATACCTTACCGGCTTTTTCGCCTTCGCGCCATTCTTGTTTATATTTTAGCCTTTCAGTATTTGCAAAAGCGATATACTCCGCATCATCATTATTATACTTAAAGACCAAAACAACCGGAGTATAATAAAACTCACGGTTAAAAGCACGGGAAATTTCAGCGAGTTGCGAACGTGTTGGAAGCAGGTTGTTTTCTCTTTGATGCAGGGCAACCCCAAAGATTAAAATACCATCATAATCAATATATCTTTTGCTGGAGACTTCTGGTTCAACAAAGTTGGAGGTTTTGTGTACAAAAGCTGCATCGTCAACCATCCCAACAAAATAAACATCGTCAATAAGTTTAAATGTTGCATTTTCTTTGTAAGTATCTTTTAGTATCTCTTTTGCCGTAGTGGGTTCATCCGCCACATAGTTTACGGGAACTTTCAGTTCTTGAAACAACGCTTTTACAGCATTTAGAAAATTTGCTTCTTTGAACGGTGTTAGTTTCATAATTTATTGATTTTATTCGACCAAAGTTCTTCTTTTTCCCATTCGACGGGAAATCCCATTTGCTTTAAAGAAATATCGGGATATTGCACAATAAGTGTTTTAAATTTATTTTTAAAATGATTACGGGGTATGATGGTGTTAAGTAAATACAGCATACCGCTCAAAGCAAGGTACATTTTTCCGCGTAGGAAATCAGTATTTTTCAACCAAACTGTTGCTGTTTTTTTAGGGAGTTTCATGGTAGCCGGAAGTTCACGATTCCACAAACGACTGTGGTGTGCACAAATATTACGTATTACTGAAAGTGAGTGCATCCAGCTTTCAAGAACTTTTGGGTGATTAAGCCCAAATTTTCTTGCAATAGTTTTCTTCCCATCACTAATTTGCAGGTTTTCATAAATTTTAGATAGAAGCCCGAGACTAGTAACCTCAAATGTCATCCATGCTGGTGGCCTTTTAGGGCTTGAGTAAGTTCCGTTATACTGTTTTATAAAAACCTCATTTGATCTTTTTAATTCTTTGTCAACCTGAATTAGGTCACGATTAAAAAAGCAATCATTCCGGAATAGATTTTTGTCCTCGTACCAGTTAGCACCAAAATTAATTGAATATTGATAAATAATTTGTGTACGGAAAGCAATCTCAATTCGTTCTATGGCATCAAAAACCAGTAACCTTAACTTACGGTCAAAAAGATAAGTTTGTAAAATCTTATCAAAAGTAATTCCCGGATAAAAAGCATGATCAGGATTTGTATTATTCTGGTATGTATAAGCGTATGCACGAAGTCGATAAAGACTGATAAACGAAAGATAACGAGATGTTCTTTCTTCATCTTCAATAATTAGCCTTCTATTTTTTAAGGTCTGTATTTGTTGGGTTATTGTTAAGGGTATTTTTTTGTATTTCATAGCCCTATAAAAAAAGAAAACCTGCCCGGGTGCGCTGATCTAACGAGAAGCGTGGCAAGTCTTATTGTTTGCAAAGATAGTATCAAATTTGATATTGTCAACATTTTATTCATAATTATTTTTTAATCAACTAAAAACCAAGTAATCAAATCAAAATTATCAAGCTGATATTTATCACCTGTTTTTATATTTTGTTTTACTCTTTCAATTGTACTTTTATCACCTCTACGCAGTTTTGTAAGTATGTCTGTTGCTTCTTTCCCCATTTTTTTCTTAGTAGTTCCATCTTCTTGTTTTTCTTTTTCAACAGCCTGTGCTTTAATCCATTTGTTAATAGTATCAACAAGTTCTTGAATTGCTTTTTCTTCTCCTTTGTCAATTTCTTCAGGCACAAACCTTGGTTTATCTTTATGAATGGTTAATGCGTCCAACACTTCCTTCTGGTTGAGGAGTACAGAATTTCCTTCTTTATTTATGTAAATCAGGTTGTAATATTGGTAATTATAATTAGTCGTTTTAGGTGGCTTTGCAGGATATCCCAAAAGAGCAATGATACCCGGTTCGCTACAAATTTCTTTGTTTGCAACAAAACCTGTATAAATCCCATTTGGCATTCTTTCGTATTTCTTTTGATGTTCATTTAGCTCTGCCAACAAATCTTGTCTGTATTTCTCAAGTGAAAGATCATCAAATCCCAGCCCTTGTTCGCTCACTTCAATATCGTCCCACGATGTCTGCATTTGCTTCATCATTCTGGCTTTCATTTTATTTTCGAGGTTTTTATCATCAGCCATTTCTTTGAATGTATCCGAAAATTCCAATTGAACTTCAGAACCTGCCAATTCCATTACTGCCATTTTTTGTTCAATTCGTCCTTGTAGATTTAGATAAGAATTGATATTGTTAGAAGGCCAAAAGTTAATTCCAAATATTTTTTTATTAGGCGAGTCCAAACGGTCAATACGCCCCATTCTTTGAATAATACGAATCGGATTCCAATGAATATCGTAATTGACAACCATATCGGCATCCTGTAGATTTTGACCTTCGCTTAATGCATCGGTTGCAATGAGAATATCAATTGGGTTTTGAATTTTCTCATACGTTTTTTCATCAACGGTGGCAATCCAGTTTATCCATTCTTCGTAGTGTTCTTTTTTTGAAATAGATTTTGAGCTTGGTTCAAATGTCCATTCTTTCTCTTTGAACAATTTAGTAAATGGCGCAAATCGCTCAAGTATGGGTTCGAAATTCTTGTGTTCAGTATTTGAATCATCTGTTTTTGATCCTGAACCACTGACCACCGCAATTTTGTTAAATCCCCTCAATTTAAGTTGTTTGAATAAATATTCGGCAGTATCCCTGTAAACCGTAAAAATCACGAGTTTTTGGTTGTTATCATTTGCACCTGATTTGCGTTTTGAAACAATTTTTTCAATCAAAACTTGTAACTTATCATCAGCGCTTTTATGGTTGTTGGGTTGGATGCTTTCTTTTTCTATGTCATTGGCAAAACGATTCATATTACCGAGAAGATTATCTAAGGCATCAATATCTTTTTTCAAATCCTTTTTATAGGCGTCAAGATTGCCGGCAGCATCAATATCGGAAAGTTTGATTTTGCGTTTTTTACCAAGCGTAAATTCCTCTATTTCATCTTGTAGTTCATCTCCTTCAAAAACATCTACATCCTCGCTCCACTCTATATTTTCCTTATTTTCTTCGTATGCTTTAATTCGGTTCAGTGCATTTTGATGATGACTTAATATTTTTTCAACAGTTGATCGGAATGAGTTCCAAGATGATTCCAGTCTTTTTACCATTAAAATATACATCATTTTAACGAGGAACTTGTCTCGCTGAACTTCATCTTCAATAACAGATATTTCAGATTTACCTTTCTCTTTTACCCTTTGACGTTCTCTTTTTTCTTCAAAAGATTCAGCATAAAAAGCAGGTTGATAACCCGAAAGCATTGGGGGAAAATGTTCAAAAAGTTCTTCAAAACTCTCAAAGTTTCCCAACTCTTTTGGAGTTACAAAAATGTTGTCTGGTTTTGCTTTTTCAGGAAAGTCTAACCCTATTTGCTGACCTTCAATCATTGAACGTGTTCGTGCTACAGTAAGCGCATCGGTTAGAGTAAAAAAATTGGATGGTAGTTTTTTTATAAATTCGCCAATTCGAGGATTTGATTCTTCACGCCATTCATTAAAGGCTTTTTGAGCAGTGCGAAATGTATAATCAATATTTCTGATGCCTAATGATTCTTCAAAGCCATGAACATCACCCTGAACCATCAGTTTAAACTGGTTTCTAATATCATTTAGCGAATTATTAATCGGTGTTGCTGATAGCATAAGCACTTTAACATCTTCGTTATGTTTCAATATTTCATCAACTAAAAACTTATATCTTTTCGATTTATCGTTTCTCAAATTATGGCTTTCGTCAATGATAATTAACTTGGGCTTATCATTAATGAATAAGGTATCTGCAAGTTCTGCTTGATATTTTTCTTTATCCATTCGGTCATATTCCAAATCAGTATGGAACCTGATAAAATACTCCAGGTTATCACGTTCAAATTTTGAATTCTGATGTTTCCTGTAACGATTCCAGTTATGTTGCAATTTCTTTGGACAAAGTAGAATTATTTCACAACCTTGTAATTGAAAAAATTTCATTACAGCCAATGCACTCCAAGTTTTTCCTAAACCAACAGCATCAGCAAGTATTGCCCCATGGTACTTTTGGAGCATTCTGATTAAACTCAACACCCCTTTTTGTTGAAAATCATAAAGCGTATTAAAAATAACCGAGTTTTCAAGCCTTCCAACTTGTTTTGCAAATTTAGGGTCTTTTTGGTCGTTCAGAATTTGACTTCCAAATAACTCAAAAAGCACTTTGTAATACAGTTCTTTGGGTGTGTATTTTACAAATATCCTTTCAATTTCTTCGATTAAATATTGCTTAAATGGTTTTTTGTATTTTCTGCCGTCTTCATCTGTGAGCGTTTTGCTTTTATGTGCTTGTGGTTTTTTCCATAAATCATCAAACCATAATGCAAGTTCTTTGTACTGGTTATTATTCCCGGTTTCTGCAATATTTAGTTCAACATTATTTGTATGCTTTAAGCCTATTCCTGCTTCAGTTAAATTAGAACTACCTGAAATAAAATAAATATTTCTATCATCATGTTTCTTTGGTTTGAAAAGATAGGCCTTGGCATGACAAAAATTGGGTTCTAAAGTTTTTGCTTCAACTTTATCAAGTTTCAGAAACCGAACAGCCTCTTGCGCAACCCTATTTAATTTCAAAGCTGCCTCAACTGTAATGTTTTCATTTAATAGGTCAAGCGTTTTGTCGTTGGTAGCATCAATATTAACAATGTCCCCAAGAACAAGTCGGAAATGCTTAATTTTTTCTTTGACCTTTAATGAAAGAAATGAAAGTGCTCCAATTGTAAAATAACCGGTAACAATATCAAATGTTCCTTCTTCGGTATATTTTGAAATCCACTCATGGACTTTTAAATTTCTGTTTTCGTTATCTAATATCATATCTCATTATATCTTTTGTATAGCGTTGGCAAAAAACCAAATGTACTATTTGTGCGTTGGCTGTTTCTTTGCATTGGCACATAACGGTTTAAATATAGTGCGTTTGGCATTTCGAAGCACCTAACTTTCAATTTACTATACCGTTTATTTATATTCATAATCTTTAATTTAACTATCACTCGCCCAATGCCTTATATACATTGTTGCAGTTCGTTTTTTATTCATTTCTCTTTCTAAAAATATGTTTTAACAGCAAATTCATATTGTTCAATAAATATCTTTTTGAAACTCGTTATATTATTTTGCTCGTAAAACAGAAGCATTGCCTTTTTATAGTCAATACTATCGACTGTTCGAAATGATATTGGACAATATTTGTTATTTATCAGTATTGCATTGCTTGCAATCCTTGCTGTTCGCTTATTTCCGTCAACAAACGGTTGAATGTATGAAATTAAAATCAATGCTAACAGCGCTTCCTCAAAAACATTTGTTTTCTTATTTATCAAATCACACATCCCAGTCAAGGCTTCTTTTATTTGAAATTCATTATCAATCGGTTTATAGTTAGTTCCCGATATTCCAACTCTTCTTTTACGTATGTTTCTGTCAACGGCAAGTTCTTTTGTCAAAATACTATGAATATCTTCAATTTTGGATACTGTTAAGGGAAATAAGTAATCAGGATTTTCAACAATAAAATCAAGAGCATCTTTATGATTTAGCAACATTATAGCTTCGTCCTTTGATTTTCCGGAAGCAGTTTCTTTTTCTTTTAACAAACGTTCTGTTTCAAGCAGAGAATATGTATTTCCTTCTATCTGTGAAGATTTCCAACTTAAATCAATTGCAAGTCGTTCTAATTCTTTTTTGTATTCAAGTTCAGTTAATTCCGAAATGTTTTTTTTAAAAATTTCTTGAAGTGAATTTAATTGATTAATTTCTTTTTCTAAGAACAAGTCAGTTTTCGGTAAAATTTCAGTGATTATTGAAAAATTAAAACTTTCCTTTATTTGTCTTTCATCAATCTCTTTTTCATAGTATTTTTCAATATCAATTGGCTCAAATAATTTATATTCATGTGAAAGACTATATCGTGTTGATTTCCCTTTCCCTGTCGAAATTATTAGTCGTTCTTGTATTAGTTTTGATAATATCCGTTTTACTGTGGCAAGACTTTTTTTTTCTCCAATACCTTCAAAAATCTTCTTTGAAGAAGAGTTGGGATTATTCTTTACATATTCTATTATCAAATTCTTATCGTCCATATTTCTTTATTTAGCTCACAAATATAATATATTTAGCTCAAGTAATCTTTGTTTTGAACTGTATTCTTTCTTTAAATGAGCTGCAACGTCTGTGTATATTTATTGTATGTATTCCACCAAATTGGTCGTGCAAGAACAATTGCATATATTTTTCTTTTATCATTTAATGCTCCTATCTACAAAATATCATTAGCCGTATGTTTAATCTTGTCAATTGAACTTTTGGATACATAGGTATAAATCTCAGTTGTTTTTGAGCTATTGTGTCCCAACAATTCCTGAATATGCCTTAGTCCACTACCTTGTTTTAACAGATGATCGGCAAATGAGTAGGAAAGTATGCCAGATTGCATGTTTGGCAATATCTGCTGTTTTTATAGCTCTTTTAACCGCCTTGCTCTAATTCCCTTACATATAACTTATTCTGCAATCTTTATACAAACAACATAGCATGTTTATACTATATTGTCAAAATCCCTCCGGGAAATCATGGGGTCGGGGAAATCATGGGGTCGGGGAAATCATGGGGTCGGATCTTGCATTATCATATTCTATTATATTTCTTCTCAATTTCCCTTACCAAACGGCTAATAGTTGTATAATGCAGGTTTAGATATTCCGCTAT
>VAPE01016044.1_pt1 | contig 16049 bp, 12 predicted proteins | sample 3393911 | NCBI WGS metagenome assembly VAPE01 (sample SAMN08290436, study PRJNA428436) | hydrothermal vent metagenome | isolation source: Deep-sea hydrothermal vent chimney | place: Atlantic Ocean: South-mid Altantic Ridge | reverse complement strand
TCCGGCCATGCCGGAAAATTTACAGAAACACCGACCAGGGCGGTCTCAGGTGAAAAACCCGTCTTTTCGTTTCATATCATTCCCGTCATTACCGGCCCTGAACTCAACATGGATAGAATGATTCCCTCTTTTTCAGATAAGCATACAGTGCCACTCCTGCAACCACCATCAACGAACTCAGCACCTGCCCCATCGTCATGAAAGACACGACAAACCCAAGCTGCTGATCCGGCTGCCTGAAAAACTCCAGGGAGAAACGTATCAAGCCATAGAGCACAAGAAACAGGGCAGTCAGTCCACCCTTTACCCTTATCCTGTTTCTCAAAAACCAGAGGACCAGGAAAAGCACAACCCCCTCAAAGAACGCCTCATACAGTTGCGAAGGGTGCCTCGGAAGACCGTCGGAACCGGGGAAGACCATTGCCCACGGCACGTTCGTAACCCGTCCGTAAAGCTCTGCATTTATAAAATTGCCTATTCTTCCGAGACCCAGCCCTATGGGCGCCGTGATCGTTATCATGTCGGCAAAGAGCCAGAAATCAACCCCGCTCCTTATTGCCACCACCACTCCTGCTACGATGGCGCCAATCAATCCCCCGTGAAAGGACATGCCGCCATGCCAGATAGCAAAGATCTCCAGAGGGTTGTTAATGTACCCCTTAAGGTTATAGAAAAGCACATAACCGATTCTCGCCCCAAGAATAAGGCCAAGAACAAGATAGAAATAGATATCATCGACAACCTTTCTCTCGATCTTTAACCCCTTCTCTTTTATCTGATACCTGACGAGGAGGTATGAACTCATAAAACCAATTAGGTACATCAGTCCGTACCATCTGACCTGAAGGGGCCCTAACTTGATTATATATGGCTTGATATCAGGAAATCTTATCATTAAAGATCCTCTCCGCACTCTCCCTGTTCAATTTAAACCCCACATCGATCATCGAGCAATACATCTTGTGCGCCAGGTCTTCCGAGTTAACGGGGATCACGCTCTTTAAAGATAAATTAAGGATAAAGGCCTCCTCTGCGTAAAGTTCGACTATATCATCATTTATTCCAATAAACTCATCCTTACTAAAGGACTTTCTTACCATGCCATCATAGTCCTTTCCGTTTCCGGCGGACAAGAGACGCTTAAATAAAATGATATGTTTTTCTATCCTCTTCCTTCTCGGGGGAATAAGTTTGTCATAATCATAATCAATCCTGATGGGCAAAAAAATGATATCTCTTTTAAGCCCCTCGTCAACCTTGAAACTCTCGTAGAGGACCTCCGTAATATCATCCTCCGATATATCCGCACCAGCTTCAACAAGCACAACAGCCTGATTGAGACACAGCTTATAGAACTGCAGTTCTCTCCTTATTCTGCAGGAGAGGAACTTCTTGAATACCGGAAGCTGAAAAGCGGACAACCCCTTCCCGCAATGAAAGAGACACCGCTTGGAGAGTTCCTTGAGGAACCCCTCGGCGTAGCTTAACAACTCTTTTTCCCTGTTTATCGACATCCCAGCAATTCCAAATTACTGATGTGCAGAGGCAAGCTGCCCCTTTTCACCGGAGTGAAGCTCTCCGCCGTCCCGATATTTCGGGACGGGGTATCGTTAGGTAAAAATTATATGAGAAAACCCTAACAGCCCCGATATTTCTGGGTGGGGTATTGAAAATTTAATAAACATATATACAGTATACCAATTCATCTCGAACTGAAGCCATGAACGCAGCGAAAGGGATTCCGGGAATCTCCTCACACAAATAGTATCATAGTGTTTACCCAAAAAGTATCTTCCGGCAATTATCCGGCAAAAAAGGGTCTCAAGGTGATTAAAGGCGCCTGCAGTGCAATCCGCCAAGGGGTTGTCCCCTGTTGTTTCTCTAAAAAAGCGGTTCTCCGAATCCCTCAATGATAGAGATTCCATCAATCCATGAAAAGGGCAGGTGGGTAATGGCTTTGAGCGGCTTTCAGGCAATCGGCTTCACCGGGATTGCTTGCCCCGGAGTCCCGGCTTGATGTCCCGACAATAGGTCGGGAGAATGAGACGAAAAGCCATTACCCACCTGCCCTCAATTCGACCCACGAGTCAAACGGTAGATTCGCAAAGCACCTCCCATTTACAAATTAAAGTCAAATGACTATAATGATACAAACATTACCATGAAAGAAAAACAAAAGGGGGGTGATAGTATTTACTCTGCATAGCCTTGCAAAATCACTCATTATTGGAAGGAGGTTTTATGAAAAGTATCTTAAGGTGCATGGTTTTTCTTGGGCTGGTTTCTGTAATGGTTTCGCCGGTTCTTGCAACAAATGGAGACAACCTGATCGCTATCGGCCCTGTTTCAAGGGCAATGGGCGGAGTAGGCATTGCTGCGCCACAGGATGCGATCAGCGCCGTCTTCTCCAACCCTGCGGCTATGAGCTTCAGCCCTTACTGCCCGGGCTCTGAATTTGATTTTGCAGGAACACTCTTTATGCCCCATGTTGATGCAAAGGTTACAGTTGGTGGGATGTCCATTAGTGCCGACAGCCATGGGAAGGTATATGCCATACCCGCCATAGGGATATCGGTTCCCATAACAAACACCTTTCCCCTCTGGAGGTTCGGACTTGCTGCATATGGTGTTTCCGGCCTTGGGGTCGATTACCGCAATACCGATATCGACAATCCCGCCTTCTTCAACTTCGGCCCGATGGGAAACTTCCCCCTTGTAGCGGCTGACTTCACCCAGCTCCAGATAATGAAATTCTCTCCCACAGTCGCATACCAGCCAAATGAGAACGTCTCACTTGGATTGGGGGTTCATATCAATTATGCAAATCTTGATCTCAAAAACGGATCTTCATTCAACTATGCCCTCGGTGTCCAGCTTGGCGCCATTTACAAGTTCAATGATATGATCACTCTAGGAGCCACATACACATCACCCCAGAAGGTAGACTACAAGAATGTAAGTGATCTTGACAGTGACGGCACGGATGACGACCTCAAGCTTGAGCAACCCCAGGAAGCAGGGCTCGGTATCGCCCTTAACCTGATCCCCGGCAAACTGCTCGTCGAGGGTGATGTAAAGTGGCTAAACTGGCAGAACGCCGATGGTTACAGTGATTTTGACTGGGGCAACCAGTGGGTCTTTGCAATAGGCGCCCAGTTCAAGCCCATTAAAAAAATCGCTCTCAGGATCGGTTATAATTATTCAAAAAATCCGTTAAAAGAACACGACAACTTCAACGGCGCTGAAATTGTTTCAGTCCAGGGGAAAATGATGCCCCGTTATTACTACGAGACCTTCAGGATCATCGGCTTCCCTGCCATCGTCCAGCACCACTTAACCATGGGTGTGGGCTATGAGTTCTCCAATAAGTTCGCACTCCATGCAGGGTACATGCATGCCTTTAAGGAATCAATAAAGGAAAACGGGACCGCCCCTGACGGGATGACGCCTGCAACACTTGAGTCAGGCCTCAGTGAGGACAGTCTTGAATTCGGACTTACCCTGAGGTTCTGAGAGGTATTAAATCAAGGGGGGGAGACTACTCTTCCCCCTCTTGATCATTCTTTTCAAATTCCTTAATATCCTCACCTGTCTCTTCAAGTCCCCGGCAGAATCTCTCAATCGCCGGTATCAGGTTCAGACGATCAATCTCGGGCATAGAACTGACAAGGGCGGAGACGAGCTTCATAAACCCTATCTCCATGCTCTCCCCGTTATCCCTTTTAAAGCTTATTACATATCCCCTCTTCCTGTCATCGGAATTATACAACGAGAGCATTTTCTTTTTAAATAAGTTATTGGCCTCCCTGAGTATCTTCCTGATCTCACCGGTTGAGGCAATCACCACAAAGTCATGCGTTCCCACTGTCCCTACGAAACTTCCCCTTCTTCCGGAGGCGGCTGTCTTGAGGATAGCCGCAGCCCACTGAATCACCTCGGCATGCAGTTGGGATCCATACTTGAGGATAAAGGGATGAATATTAGCAATCCTCACATAGGCAATACTGTGCTTGCCGATCCTGGGATATACACTGTCCAGCTTTTTAAGAACCGCAGCCCTGTCAGGCAAACCTGTGAGGAAATCGGGCCACAGGAAGGGATTATCCTGTTTTTTCCTCACTGTTTCAATGTACTTCTTTGCCTCTCTTAATCCCATTCCGACCTCCCGCTTATATACTTAAAGTCTGTTTATAAATACACTACGGTGTCACCTCTGAAATGAATTCAGGGCAGGCTCTGAACCCTGTGCCCCGAAAACTCCCAGGGGGGTATTGTTTCAAGGTCTCAAAACCATTGTTACTCAGACATCCCGGGCTTGATTTGGGATTCAGCACGACAGAAACGGCTTTGAAAACTAAGTCATTAAAAGATATATTAAAATAGATCTATTTGTCAAACTGAGACCTTCAAAATCACGAATGAACGTACATTATTGATCAGAATTTATGTTAGAATTACTCGTAAAACACTACCTGCGTGAACTACTCTGCGGCAGAGACCGCAGGGTGTTATATTTATAAACCCATGGGAGGTTTAAATGTCCTATAAGGATATGAGGGGTTTCATCAGGATCCTGGAAGAGAGGGGCCTTCTGAAGAGAATAAAGACAGAGGTTGACCCTATTCTGGAGATCGCAGAGATAAATGACAGGGTTGTAAAAAAGGGCGGCACTGCCCTCCTTTTTGAAAAGACCAAGGGAACCGGCTTCCCCTGTGTCGTTAACCTCTTTGGATCATATGAAAGGATGAAGCTCGCCCTTGAAGTAAATGATCTCGATGATATAGGGAAAGAGATTATCGAGTTCCTTGAGCCTGACATCCCAACCAACCTTATCCAGAAACTGAAGGCCCTTCCAAAACTTAAAAGACTGAGTGACTTCCTGCCGAAGTATGTTAAAACAGGTCCCTGCAAGGAGGTGGTAATCAAAGACAATCCATCCCTTGACAGGATACCGATCCTGAAAACCTGGCCCATGGACGGTGGAAGGTTTATAACCCTCCCCATGGTCTTTACGAAAGACCCCGGGACCGGTGAAAGAAACTGCGGCATGTATCGCATGCAGGTCTATGACCCAAGAACAACGGGTATGCATTGGCATATGCACAAGGATGGAGCGCGGCACTACAGAAAGGCCGAGCAGATGGGGAAGAGGCTCGAGGTTGCAGTGGCCATCGGATCCGACCCGGCCGTAATGTACTCATCTACAGCACCCCTTCCCGAGGGGATGGACGAGATGTTCCTCGCAGGTTTTCTCAGAAAATCACCGGTAGAGCTTGTAGGATGTGAAACGGTCGATCTCGAGGTCCCCGCCAATTCCGAATTCGTACTTGAAGGATACTGTGAACCCCGCGAGAGGCGTACCGAGGGCCCCTTTGGAGACCACACCGGTTATTACTCCCTGAGGGATGAATTTCCCGTTTTTCACATCACCTGCATCACCCATCGAAAAGATGCAATCTATCCCGCTACCATAGTGGGGAAACCGCCTATGGAGGACTGTTATATTGCAAAGGCAACAGAACGGATCTTCCTGCCTTTGCTGAAGAAACAACTCCCGGAGGTTGTCGATATGAACCTCCCCCTCGAGGGTGTCTTTCACAATATTGCCCTGCTGTCAATCGATAAAAGATACCCCGGACATGCAAGGAAGGTGATGTATGCACTCTGGGGCATGGGACAGATGAGTTTTACAAAGATGATCGTAATAGTGGACAAGTGGGTAGATGTCCAGGACACCTCTGAGGTTGTATGGAGAATAGGAAACAACGTTGATCCCGGGCATGATGTCGTTATCCTTGAAGGACCACTCGATGTCCTTGATCATGCCTCCCGGATCCCGGCCTACGGAGGTAAGATGGGCATCGATGCAACCAGAAAATGGTCGTCTGAGGGTTTCACCAGGGAGTGGCCGGACGATATCGTCATGTCGGAGGAGATAAAAAGGCTTGTCGACCGGAGGTGGGACGAGTATGGACTGTGATCATCGAAAACGGTATCCCCTGTGCAGAAAATGCAAAAGGAAACTGACCCTGCTGATCAGTTGAAGAAAAATCAGTCTCCGCTGCATGGGATGCGGCGTGAAATATCAGATCTCGGAATACATCGAGGAAATCCCCCCTGAAATGTGGAACATGATCTCTGCAAGACCCGCCAACAGGGCCTAAAGCGGTACGATGGACTTTTTACGACTCCATCAAGTTTTATCTCCGCTTTTTGCCTGCCATCTCTCATAAAGACCGTGCCTTACGTCTATCTGATCAAGAATCCTGCCTGCTATGAAATCTATCATATCGTCGATCCCCGCGGGTTTATGATAAAAGCCCATTACAGGCGGCACAATCCTGACCCCCATACCTGAGAGCCTCAGCATGTTCTCAAGATGTATCTTGTTCAGCGGGGTCTCCCTTGGAGATATCACAAGAGACCTTCCCTCCTTTAAAGTAACATCCGCCGCTCTCGTGATGAGGCTGTCGGCATAACCGTTTGCTATGGCTGAAAGGGTCTTCATACTGCAGGGAACGATGAGCATCCCGTCCGTCCTGTAAGAACCGCTCGAGACAGGAGCCCAGAGATCATCCTCATCATGCAATACCAACCTGCTGTTTATTTCATCCCTCTTTGATCCGGCCCTTTTCCCGAAACGGATCAGGATCTCATCCCTGAGGTCTCTCCCGGAGGGAATCCCTGCTTCATCCTGCAGGATTGGCCTGGCTGCATCGGAAATTACAAGATGAACATCAGCATACCGAATGAGCACCTCAAGGACCCTCAGGCCTATTATTGAACCGGAGGCCCCTGTAATTGCCATGACAAATCTTTTCATAACCACACCTTAATCTTCAGTTTCGGGTTTATGTATCTCCAGACCTGCCCTTGCACGAAGGGACCTTTAGCACCTTCAGATACTGCTTGCAATAATCCGACTGTTTTCAGGGACAACGAGATGAAATTCCACCTTCGCAGCACCTGTTTCCGGCAATTCCTCGGAACGCCTCTTTGCACTTCTGCAGAGCCTCCTCAAAACATCAAACCTCTTTCCATAATAGAGAAAGTAAAATATGTCATCGGGGTTGGCAGTCTGAAAGGGTCTCAAATCATCATCGGTAAGGCCGGCGGTCTTAAGAAGCGAGATAAGTTCGCCCTTACCAAAGTCCTTCCGACCAAAGGTGAGCCTCAAAAGCCACTTCCACCCACAACTCACATGAACCCTCAGGGCCCCTTCCACGACAGACCTTGTCAGTGCATCGTAGAGGTCGCCGCCCATGTAACGATAGGCATCACGGCGAAGCCTGAAAACCTCCATATGGGCATCCCTTGAATGGGCATCTTCACTCACTACAACCTCGTGTATCTCCGCAGAACCCGTTTCACAATAAGGCGCCATTGCCCTTACTTCTCTTGTTCCCTTCTCAACACACCCAGTGTCTCGATGTGGTAGGTCTGGGGAAACATATCAACCAACCTCACGGATTCCAGATCATAGGTATCCGACAGCCTGTTGAGATCACGGGCAAACGTGGCTGGATTACATGAGATATAGAAAATCCACCCGGGCATGATGGCTTGCAATTTCTTCATCACCGCTTTGGATATCCCGGTGCGGGGAGGGTCTACTAACACAACATCGACATGCCCCCTGATATTGAGGGATTCAACCTTCCTGTTGTGAAACTTTATGTTCTCCAGACCGTTGATCCTGATATTCTCTATAGCGTCACCATATGAAAGATGGTTTTCCTCAACTGCAACCACCTCCGCTGAGTACTTTGAGAGAGGAATGGAGAAGTTTCCAGCCCCGGCATAGAGGTCCAGGACCCTCCCGGGGGCTAAGGCAGAAACAAGGGATGCAACAACTGAGACGAGCTTTCTGTTCACACTCCAGTTGCTCTGGAAAAAAGATCCGGGGGTTATCATATAATAATAGCCACATAGGTCAAGGCATATCCTCCCCTCATCCCCGTTGTTTCCCTCACCGGCGGCCAGCACAATTGATACACCAGCTCTTCCGAGGTCCGCTTTGGCGTTGTCAAGGGCAACATCCTTTCCATATAACCTCGCTGCAACCACATCCCCACACTGCAGCAACAACTCCTTGACACCAACAGGCAGGCAGGAGTTCTTCAGCCTGCTTAACACCACGTTCAACTCCGGGGAAAGAAGCATGCAGGTCTTCAACTGTACGACATCATGCGACAGGGGCCGGTAAAACCCTACCTCTCCTTCTTTTGAAACCTTAAACTGCACACGTTTTCTGTAATGCCATGGCTCGGAGACAATGGAGGAATCAAGATTGACTTCTATCTTCCCTATCCTCTGAAGCACATCCCTCAGTACTGCCTCTTTCACCCTGACCTGGCCGGAATAGGATATGTGCTGGTAGTGGCATCCCCCGCAGATGCCATATACACCACAAGGGGGGCTCACCCTGTCGGCTGAAGGCTCCAGTACCTCTCTGACCTCAGCAACCGAGTAATCCCTCTTCTTCTCTGTAATTTCCGCCTCGACCACCTCGCCGGGGAGGGCGCCCTTTAGAAACACCACTCCCTCTCTGCGTGACAGGACATAGCCTCCATAAAGTGGAACAGATGCTTCAAATCTCATATTATTTCTGTAAAAGTTTCCTGATCGTATCTTTAAGTTCGGTTGTGTCGGATGACTTCACCACATATGCCTCTGATGCCCATACCGCAAAATCATCCCGGTAATCGTATGCCGTAGACATTACAATGGGGAGACGGGGTTTTATCTCCTTCATCTTTCTCAGGACCTGGATGCCGTCCATATCCGGCATAAGGATATCAAGGGTCACGAGATCGGGGTTCTCCCGCTGAAAGAGTTCTATCGCCTGTTCACCGGAACTTGCTACGACAACGTCATAACCCTCATCCTCAAGCTCCTCCTTGTACAGCATCCTGATCGAAGGATCATCATCTACAACGAGTATCTTCATAATTCCTCACCCCCTGTTTTTATTTTACAAGGCAGATATATCTTAAAGGTTGTTCCTTTTCCCTTTTCGCTTGATACCTCGATCCTTCCCTTGTGTTCCTCTACTATCCGGTGTGTTATAGCAAGCCCGAGACCGGTACCGTCAATCTTGGTGGTAAAGAAGGGGTCGAATATAAAGGGAAGGTCCTTCTCCTCTATTCCCGGCCCTGTATCACTAACCTCAATTATACCATAGCCATCAGACCTGTAAGTCCCGACCTTAAGGAGGTCCTCATGTTTCAGCACCTGTATTGCATTTCCTATTATGTTGATAAGCGCCTCCTTCATCCTGTTCGGATCGATATAAAGATAAAGAGGGTCCTGATAATCGGTTTTCAACAGAATACCCTTCTTCTTGATTTCATGCAAATAAAGGGATATTATCTCATTCAGGATGTCCACCACTTGCACATTCTCCTTCTTGATCCTCACATCCCTGACAAAACTCAGGATATCCCTAAGAATTCCCTCGAGCCGCCCCACCTCCCTTGTTATAACCACTGCATAATCCTTCAATTGACCTTCGAGCTTTCCCTCGAGCCTCCTGGAAAAGCCACCGATGGATACGAGGGGGTTCCTGATCTCATGAGCGACCTTGGCTGCAACCTCTCCCAGCGTTGCCATCCTTTCCGCCTGGGAAAGCCTCTCCCTGAGCCTTTGTAATTCCGTTATGTCCCTGACGATATGGACGGTTCCTATAAACTCCCCCCTTCCATCAAAAAGAGGGGATGTCGACGTCAGCATTGTGCCTCCCCTATAAGGGTCTTCAAATTCCTCTATATAGGCCTTCCTCGTCGTCACCGTCTTGTGGTGGGGACACCTCTCATAAGGCCTGTCCATACCATGAAAGATCTCGTAACATTTACGGCCGATTATTTCTTCCTTGGGCCTGCCCACCTTTTCCACTACCGCCTTGTTGATATTTCTGATCGTGTAGTCTTCGGTAGTAATGTAAAGCAGGTCTGATATGGACTCGAAGATATTCTCCAGTTCCATCTCGGCAAGTTTGACCTGCTCGAACAACCTTGCACTCTCTATTGCAGAGGCAACCTGGTCGGAAAAACCGGCAAGGAACCTCATATCCTCCTCTGTTATAGGTTTGCGGTTAAAGTAGTTGTCAACCCAGAGCACACCTATCACCTTATTCCTTGCAATTAAGGGGACAATAGCGTAGGCCTCTGAACCAAGCTGCTGTATAATCTCGGGATCGGCCAGGGGATCGTTTTTTGCGTCCTTGATGTTAACGCTCTGCTTCTCGTTGATTGCAAAGGAAAGCCCTCTCTCTCCCTTGACGGGCACCTCGAGTCCGGTGCTCAACCTGTCGAGGAAGGAATCCTTCCTTAACGGTCCCTCATCGATCTCTCTGAGGATCTCGGGGAGCGTTTTTTTCTCCAGCGAGAGCTGTTCCCATATCTGCCATGCCTCGTCAGAGGTCGACGGACCCACCCCCATCACTCCATGCAACGTGCCCTTTTCTTCATTGATTAAAAAGAGTATGGCCCTGTTGAAACCGAGTCCGTCACTCATCGTGACTGCTGTAAGGACCATCCTTAAAAGCCTCTCGACTTCAAGTGTCCCCCTCATTGCAGAACTGATAAAAAACAGCCTTGAGAGTTCCTGGTTCCTTCTGATCAGCTCTTTCTCGACCTTCTTCTTTTCCGAGATATCTCTTGAGATACCACTTATGCCTATCACCTCTCCCGTTGCATCCTTAATAGGTGAAAGGGTCAGGCTCACCTCGATCATGGAGCCATCCTTCCGTTTTCTCATCATCTCCATATCCTTTATGGTTTCCCCCTCCATGATCCTCTCAATGTACTGCATCTCCGTATCGAGCATAAAATCAGGTATAAACGGCAGAAACGCCCCCATGGCCTCCTCTTCGGTAAAGCCGTAGATCCTCTCGGCCCCCCTGTTCCAAGACGTAACAATTCCCTTAAGGTCGGTAGTAACGATTGCATCGGCAGAGTTATCAATAAGACTCTCCAGATACTCCTTTGTCTGAGCAACTTCACGGTAAAGCGTAATAATCTCCTCCTGATACAGGACCCTGTCGGTGATGTCCTGTACGAGAACGACGGCCTCGGAAACCTTGCCGTCCTCATCATATACCGGATAGGAACCCAGCTCGGCATAATTTGCACCCTTTGATTGCGTAATGAGGTTGATATCCCCGGTCTCGAAGGTGAGTTTGGCCACACAGTGCGGACATATACCCCCCTTGTCATGAAAGACCCTTACGGCATCCTTGCCTACTATCTCCTCTGCCTTGAGGTTCAGGAACTCTTCAATGAACCTGTTAACGGAGAGGATCCGGTAGCTTCTGTCAAGGGTCACAATCCCGCTCTGGACGCTGTCAAAGAGGATATCAAGCCGTTTTTTGGCCTCAAGGGCCTCCTTCTCCTTCTTGACATGCAACTCGAACAGCCTTACCTTCTCGATAGCGAGGGAAACAATATACCCGAAACCCTCCGTAGTCTTCAGATCATCATACCCAAAGGAAACAACCTCTCCGTCCTTATCCATCTTGTCATAGAGACCAAGGGTTCCGACCACCTCATCACCGATCTTGAGGGGGATGCAGATCACGGATTTGACTTTAAGCTTGGGCACCCTCACATCCTCCGGCATCTCGGCGACATCCTCCACGATTAATGCCTTTCCCGTCTCGGCCACCTTTCCGGCCAACCCCTCCCCTACCTGCAGTTCCATCTCTTCCACAATCCCGGCAGGAATCCCATGATGTGCCCTGATCTCCAGCACATCGCCCTCCTTCATCCTGATTATACATCCCTTTGCCGAAAGGAGACGGTTAACCTCGTAAGAGACCTTCTTCAGTAATTCATCCAGGTCAAGGACAACCGTCAGGGCATTTGAGAGTTCATAGAGGACCGTGATTTTGTTGAGCTGGTTTATTGCAGAGGCATAGAGTTCCGAGTTTTTTATTATTGTGCTGATGGAGTGGGCAAGTATTCTGATAACATTGATTTCACTCCCGGTAAAACTCCTCCTCTTAGCAATACCGACAACAAGACCACCCTTGCATATCCCATCCCTTATCACAGGAATAGCGAAGAGAGCCCCGATTTTATCTTTTATACACGGGGCAACCGCTTTACATGGCGCTATCATTTCGGAACCATCGGGTTTCGTTTTCATCTCACCACACATACCGTCGCCGCTGAATTCAAACGTATCTTCAAAAACATCATCATTGGATGCCTGCAGATGGAATTTCATGGTCTCATTATCGAGTAGATATATGGCAACGTAGTCAAACTCCATCCTCTTTGCTACTGTTTCCGCAATCATTTTTAATGAATCCTGCAGACCGAGCGTGGAGCTTGCTATCCTGGTAACCTCAAGGAGCAGTTCCGTCTCAGAGAGTCTTTTCTTGAGGGTCTCCTCAGAGTCCCTCAGTTTTTCGACCACTGCACCGAAGCGCTTCGCTATAACCCCGAACTCGTCAGCCCCCATTCTTTCAGCCCCGTCATGTATGTTCTCCACATTCATGTCCCCGGTAAGCTCCAGCAGTTCCCTGAAGGGCTTCCCGATCGACCTCGTGATAAGAAGGATCAGAAACACGAAGGCAAAGACCGTAAAAAATATCACCAGGGCAACATACTCCGACAGGGACTTCTTCAGCTCTCTCGACTCCTTTACAGCCTTCCTTATTTCATCTATGGAGGATACCTCCATCTCCTCGATAGTAGTGAGGAGCTTTAATTCCACGTCATCGAACTGCCTTATAAGATGCATCACGGCGGCATTGCCCAAGGGGTTCCTGTAGGAGAAAATCTCGGAAGCAATACTATCCAGTGCTTCAAAGAGCTTCCCCACATTCGAGAGACGTTCCCTGTCCTTTACAAAATCATTTACGTCCCCGAAGTTCTTTAGAATCGTATCGCGTTCGCTGTTATATTGCAAGAGATATTTCTCTTTGCCGAAATAGGCCCAGTCCTTGGCATTTGCAGAATACCTGATAATAGACGTCTTCAGTTCTTCATAGAGATCGTGCTCGACTGCAACCCTGTTCATAAGTTCAAGATTGCCGGTCATTTTATCGAAGACATAGACGCTGCCGAGACCAAAGAGGGCCGTTATCAGAAGAAAGGCAAGCAGAAACACCAGGAGCTTCAATCTGATACTCATCGAACCTTCCCCTCAATCGCCCTTCTATAGAGGTCGATATATTCCGAGAGAGAATGCTTCCAGGAAAAATCCATTTTCATTCCCCTCCTCATTATAGAGTGCCATCTCTTCCTCATAACATACACCGTTACCGCCCTCTTCAGTGACTCAAGCAGTGAGGATGCACTGCAATCGTCAAAGAGAAATCCTGTGCCGGTATCATCAAACACATCGTAGTCCTCCACCGTATCCGATATCCCTCCCGTATTTCTTGCAACAGGAATAGCCCCGTACCTCAGTGCGATCATCTGCACGAGCCCGCAGGGTTCGTACCTTGAAGGCATCAGCACGATGTCTGAGGCGGCATAAAGGGCATGCGCAAAGGGCTCACTAAAGTTGTTCTTTATATAAATCCTCCCCGGATAGTCCGAAGAAAATTTTTTAATCCCCTTCTCCAGTTCCGCCTCTCCGGTGCCGAGAACTATCAGCGATAATCCCTTGTCCATCATCCATGGAAGAATCTTCAATATAAGATCAACGCCTTTCTGTGAGGCTATTCTTCCTATGAATGAAAAAACCGGGTAGCCACCTCGCACCTCGACTTTACACTCCCTTATCAGCCGGAACCTGCAATATGCCCTGCCTCTGAGGTCACCCACGGAATAATTTCTAAGGATAAACCGGTCATGCTCAGGAGACCACGTGGAAGAATCTATGCCGTTAAGAATCCCGAAAACCGCCCCCTTCCTCTTCTTCAGGACGCCATCAAGCCCGAAGCCGTATTCAGCCGTTGTTATCTCATCGGCGTACCTCCGGCTGACAGTGGTAATGAAATCGGCAAAGAGTATCCCTGCCTTCAGAAAGTTCACATTACCATAGTATTCAATCCCCTCCGGATTAAAGAGCGACCTGTCTACACCGAGTGTGATTATTGTCTCGGCAGGAAACACGCCCTGATAGCCGAGGTTGTGAATGGTCAGGACTGTAGCTATACCCCTATAAAAAGCATCATTCAGACTTCTGTCCCTCAGGTAGAGAGGGACCAGGGCGGTCTGCCAGTCGTTAAGGTGGATCAGGTCAGGCCTGAAATTGAGGGCCTTCAGGAAGTATATCACGGCACGACAGAAAAACGAATACCTGAGGTGGTTGTCGCGATAGTCACCGCTGTCGTCGCCGTAGATCCCGTCCCTGTCAAAAAGGTATCCGGCATCAACAAAGTAGGTCTTCTTGTGCCTCAACAGTGCCCCTTTGAAGACCTTCCCCTTAATCGTCTCGGCGTACCTGAGCCCTGTATCCACAATCCCGGTCTTATTGATAACCTTACTGTAATAAGGAAGAAACAGCCACGCATCTATACCGGCGGCATTAAGCTCACGCAATAAAGTTCCCACGACATCAGCAAGACCTCCGGTCTTGCAATAAGGAACGGCTTCGCTTGAAACTATCAGCACCTTCATAAACGATCCATTTCAGACACGGCTTAAGCGATGCAAGCATGTCAGGTATAACTGCACCGGGCATTTATTTCCCTGCTGTAAATAAAGAAACCGCCCGATTCACGTCAAAATGCCTAAAACCGGAATCAATCCGGTCCGTTCTAAATTTCAACCTCTCTCATATAACGGGCTGCTTCCTCCGGAGGGGTCGGATTAATATAGAAGCCGGAGCCCCATTCAAAACCTGCGATCTTCGTAAGTTTCGGCATCACCTCTATATGCCAGTGATAATACTCGTTGTCCTCGCCGGTAAAGGGTGAGGTATGAATCATAAAGTTATACGGAGGAATATCAAGCAGACTGTCCAGTTGTTTAAGCACCCCCTGAAGGATTTCGGCGAGAGATTTATAACTGTCGTTAAGGGGCTGGAAGAAGGACTCATGTCTCCTCGGGAGTATCCATGTCTCAAAAGGGGCCCTGGGAGCATAAGGGGCAATCGCAAGGTAATCCTCATTTTCAAGCACCAGCCTCTTTTTGTCCTCAAGTTCCTGCATAATAACATCACAGAAAATACATCTCTCCTTCATATCAAAATAAGACCTTGATGAATTCAGTTCCTCCCTGACTATCTTTGGAACGATCGGTAACGCTATCAACTGGCTGTGCGTATGCTCCAGGGAAGCCCCGGCAGCCTCACCTTCGTTTTTAAAAACAAGGACATACTTAATCCTCCGGTCGTTTTTAAGATCGTTTATTCTCCTGTAGTATGCCCACAGTACATCTTCGACCCTCTCCGGAGCCATCCTGGAAAGAGAAGAGAGATGGTCAGGCGTCTCAATAATAACCTCATGGGCGCCGATACCTTGCATCTTGTCAAAGATACCCTCACCTGATTTGTTTAATTCACCTTCCGTCTGAAGTGCGGGAAACTTGTTGGGAACGACCCTCAGAGTCCAGCCGGGTCCATTAGGTTCACTATTGTCAGGCCTGAATGCTATTATCTCCTCAGGCGTTGTATACTCATTCCCCGGACAGAAGGGACAGAACCCCCTCACCCTCCTCTTATGTAACGGGGAGGCAAAATCAGACGGCCTCTTACCACGCTCAATAGAGATAATAACCCATCTTCCCAGAATTGGATCTTTCCTCAGTTCAGGCATCAAAACCTCCTGGATAATATTTCTTGTAGTTCAGCATGAACTCTTCCTCACAGTTTAAGGAGAGCGTCACCGGTAAATATCCTGTCGAACCCTTTTAGTGTCGTTAAGTGCTTGGGACTTCGGGATTTATCTTATGTATTTTATCAGATTCGGCACAAAAGAAAATATTTTTTCCTTACCCACCCGGTCACTACGTTTAATTCCTGCCTGAATTGAGCAATTATTAATCGTTTCATAATTAGTGTCTGTGTATAAACTCAACAATAGAGCCGTCATTCCCGTCCCGACAAATCGGGATTGGGCGGGAATCCAGTCTTTTCAGTAACTTCTGGAT